>Ga0207645_10000030_pt1 | contig 93765 bp, 98 predicted proteins | sample KBSM53metaG_FD_184331 | JGI IMG/M metagenome (GOLD analysis project Ga0207645, IMG submission 184331) | Miscanthus rhizosphere microbial communities from Kellogg Biological Station, Michigan, USA - KBS M5-3 metaG (SPAdes) (version 2) | ecosystem: Host-associated > Plants > Roots > Rhizosphere >...
CGCCAGCTTCTCAGGCGAAGAATGAAAACCCGGAGCGAGCAATTGCACCAGCCATGGCGCCGTGACAATGCCCACGAGCGTCACCAGCGTCACGATCGTCAGCAATGTCGTGAACGCGGCGCTCGCCAGCTCCCAGGCTTCCTGCTTGGACTTGCGCGACTGGTACTCGGTGAACACCGGAATGAAGGCGCCGGACATCGAGCCCTCGGCAAACAATTCCCGCAGCAGACTGGGTATGCGGAAGGCGACGTAGAACGCGTCGGCCGCGGGGGTGGCGCCGAACAGCCGCGCCAGCACCATGTCGCGTATGAAGCCCAAAATACGGCTGGAAAAGGTGGCAATCCCAATGACGCCCGCCGCCTTCACCAGCGAGTGATTTTCCTGCTGCAGGGAGACGGGAGAGACGGCGGTGCGGTCGGACATCGTACCGGATTTTAGCAGGATCTCTGGAAAGTCTCTAATGATACCGCTCGGCAGGCGACATACTCTCCTTCTTACTCATGATGGTTCCTGCAACAGGCGGTTCGAAAGCTCGTCCGGATTGTCACCTGGAGCCGCAGGACAGACACGAGCCAGAATCACACCGCATCGTTCGATGCCAGCGCAGAATCCTCCGGTGATGTCGTTCTCTCTGAGCTTGGTGATGACCGCCTCCACCACGTCGTTCCACTGAGCCGGAGCAATCTCTGATCCGATTCCCGAATCGGGCAAGACATAGACGTGCCGCTCGAGAAGCGAGACCATGAGCAGCACCCCCGTACGCTGGCGTGTCCGCGAGAGGTTGTGTTGGCCAAAGGCCTGTTCCGCCCTCAACTGTACCTTGCGGCGCAGACGCTCGGACGACGTCACCGCCCGAATGACCGGAGCGAACGTGCCGATCCACGAGCCGATCGCATAGGACAGCAAGACGGCAACCAGCAGCCATGCCGCCTCGACGGTCTGCCATCGCCAGGAAGCCCAGAATCCCTCACCCATGAGCAGACTCGTGAGCACGACCAGCGCCAGCGCAAGCCCGGCACGGTGTTGTGCATCGCGATACAGACCAGAGCGCGCCACGAGCATCGGCACGATTTCCGCGCGCGTGTGTGCTTCTGCGGCGCGCACGGCCTCGCTGATGCGGGCTTTGTCCTGCTCGCTCAGAATGAACTTACCAGTCACCACTGGCACCTCCGCCGCCGAAATCACCGCCGCCGCCGCTGAATCCTCCGTCGGACGACCCCCCGCTCCACCCACCTCCGCCGCTACTGTACCAGGACCAGTCGTCGGCTCTACGCCGGCGCTGCCGGCCGCCGGCTGCGCTCAAGACCACCCAAAGAAGGACAGCTGTCACCCCCGCTGCGGCGACTCCCCAGACAAGACTCGCAGCCTGCGCCACCATAAACGACAGGACCGCACCGAGCAACGCGCGGGCCCGCCGGAGGCCTTGGCTCAAGATCAGACCGGCCAGGAAGCCGACGATGATGCCGATCACCACGTACTGGAGGGCGCTCGTTGCGCCTTCCGGTCGCGGCACTGCGTCGTCCGCCGCCTGATACGTGCCTTCGATCGTGTTGAGAATTGCTTCCGTGCCGGCCCGCACGCCCCCTGGAATGTCCCCCGCCTTGAAACGCGGCACGATCTCGTTGCGAATGATCCGGGCGGACCGTAAATCGGTCAGCATGCCTTCCAGCCCGTAGCCGACTTCGATCCGAAGCTTTCGCTCTTTGAGGGCGACCAACAGCAGGACCCCGTTGTCGGTACCCTTTTGGCCGAGCTTCCAGGTGGTGGCGACGCGATGGGAATATGCCTCAAGCGGCTCTCCTTCGAGTGAAGGAAGGATCAACACCGCGACCTGATTGCCGGTTTTCTCCTCATGCGCCTTGAGCTGATCGCTCAGGTGCTCGGTGTCCTGAATAGACAGGACACGGGCAAGATCCACCACACGTCCCGTCAAGGGCGGGACGTCCAGTGCAGACACGAGAAATGGATTGAGAAGAAGTCCAAACAAGACGATGAGCCGTGCCGGCACTCGCCAGACACGGCTCAAACTAGGGGCGCGCATCATTGGAATTGGTTCAGTTGAATTTGACCTCCGGCGGTTTGGCAACCGCCTTCTCGTCGGCGACCGTGAAGTTCGGTTTTTCTTCCATATGGAGCATGAACTTGGCCGTCAGATTTGTGGGAAAGTACCGGACCATTTTGTTGAATTCCGCGACGCGGTCGATATAGCGCTTACGGGCGACTGCAATGCGGTTTTCCGTCCCCTCGAGCTGGCTCTGGAGATCACGGAAATTCTGATCCGCTTTCAAATTCGGATAATTCTCTGCAACAGCAATGAGACGGCCAAGCGCAGATGACAGACCCGCCTGCACTTTTTGAAACTGTTCGAAGGCCACGGGATCCTTCAGCGTTTCAGGTGTGATCTGAATCGCGGTGGCCTTCGCCCTGGCTTCCACGACGCCTTCGAGCGTTTCTTTCTCGTGCGCGGCATAGCCCTTCACCGTGGCCACGAGGTTGGGGATGAGATCCGCCCGTCGCTGATATTGATTGACCACTTCGCTCCACGCGGCCTTGGTGTCCTCATCGAGTCCCTGCAAATCGTTATAGCCGCAACCCCACAGGCTCGCGCTCATCAGGACACCCACCACGATCATCAGACCCCTGCCCATAGCCATCCTCCTTCTGATGAAGGTGCAAACAGGATCATGCTATCATGCGGATACATTTGAAGATAGCGGAGGTTGCCGCCCATGTCGCTCGAGCGTTCGTCCCGACAGCCAGGTGGATTTCAAGTGAGGCACCGGTCATTGGGCATCTACCAAGGAAGCGCGATTGAACTGGCCTTCTGGCATCCTTCTTCCACGATGCCGGAATATGGGCTCTGCCGGTTTTCCACCAAAGACAAGGCGCAAGCCTTGATCGATTTCCTCACCTCTCCAACCTGCGCCGAACCGCTCGATCCGCGCGACTTGACGATCGAACCATACGATCTCACCGAGCACGAGCGGCTGACGACGGAATATCCCTTGCCGTCCGCCTGGGAACAACCGATCTAAAGACGTTGCATGGAGGATGATGGGTGAGGCACTGAGAGGTGCCGCGCGATCAGCCTTTGGCAGGCACGGCTGCGGCTGCTGATTTCTGCAGATGATCGGTGGCCTGCGCCTGAATGAAAGCCAGCAGCCGCTTATTGTCCTGGGCCGCACGTAAGAACTTGAAGGCAATACCGCGCTGACTGACTGAGCGCACCATAGCGGCCACCTCGAGCGGTGGCTCGTGAGTCCCGGTCGAAATTTCGAGGTAAAAAATATCATCGACTCGCACGTGGGTCTCGCTCTTGATGATGCAGCCGCCCATCGAGAGATCGAGCACGGTGCCCTCGCCGCGGACCTTGCCGCCGGAAAACGACAGAAACAGCCGCACAGGAATCCGGAGATGCTCACGACGGTCGACCGGATGGCGCGGACGGTCGAGCCCGATGCGCGACGCCAGGAAGCGGCAACTGCACTGAGGGCAAGAAAAGGGAGACAGTAAAAAGATCGCCGCCACTCGTTCGCTGGCCGACAGCGGCCTGGAACGGAGCACCCGCTCATGGCGGCATTGGGGACAATTCAGCAGTCGGCCCATCACTCATCGATAGTGCATGTCGGCCGATCTGTCAAGGGAAGAGGCGTAACACGCTATGATCTGTGAACTTTAGCTTGTAGGCGGCAGCTGACACTTGCGGGATGTTAGTGCGATTCGTCGTGGGGATCGGCCGGCGCTTCGGTGAATGGACCTGGCTCAGCGATGGTGGCGTGAAGAAACTCCCGGTTTAACTTGGCGATGAAGCGGACGCTGATCGATTTTGGGCATACGGCTTCACATTCATACTGGTTGCTGCAGGACCCGAACCCTTCGCGGTCCATCGCGGCGACCATCGCTTTGGCGCGCTTCGTTCGTTCCGGATCGCCTTGAGGCAACAAGGCAAGGTGGGAGACCTTGGCTGCGACGAACAATGTGGCCGACGCATTCTTGCAGGCGGCTACGCAGGCCCCACACGAAATGCAGGAGGCGGCATCCATCGCAGTCTCCGCCTGATCCTTGCCGATCAGGAACACATTGCCGTCGACCGCTCCGCCGGTATTGACCGAGATATATCCTCCGGCCTGCATGATGCGATCGAACGCGCTCCTGTCCACGACAAGATCTCTGATGATTGGAAAGGCCTTGGCCCTCCAGGGCTCGATGGTAATTGTGGCGCCGTCCGTAAACCGACGCATATACAGCTGACAGGCCGTGATGCCGCGATCCGGCCCGTGCGGGATGCCGTCAATGACGAGCGAGCAGCTGCCACAAATGCCTTCTCGGCAATCATATTCGAACGCCACCGGCTCCTCGCCCTTGAGCGTGAGCTCGTGATTGACCACGTCCAGCATCTCGAGAAAGGACATGGCAGGACTGATGTCTTTGGCCTGATAGGTGACCAGCCGGCCCTTGTCCGCCGGTCCCGCTTGCCGCCAGATGTTCAGCGTGAACTTCATCGTTCTCGTGACTATTGGTATGTGCGCGTCGAAGGTTTCACAAACTCGAACAGCAGCGGCTCCTTGTGCAGCACCGGCGGACTGTTGGGCACATACTCCCACGCGGCCACGTGTGAGAACCCGGCGTCGTCCCGCACTGGCTCTCCAAGCGCTGTCTGATGCTCTTCCCGGAAATGCGCGCCGCACGATTCTTCGCGATGCAATGCGTCATGGCAGAGCAGTTCGGCGAATTCGAGGAAATCGGCGACCCGTCCGGCATACTCCAGTTCTTGATTCAGCGTCTCCCTGGAGCCAAGCACCGCCACGTCGTGCCAGAACTCCTCGCGCAAGGCCGGGATTCGTTCGAGCGCTTGTTTGAGTCCCGCTTCGTGTCGCGCCATCCCGCAGAGATCCCACATGAGGTGTCCCAACGTTCGGTGAAAAGACGCGGCGGTTTGTCTGCCCCGCCCCCGCAGCAGACGCCCGACCCGGTCGTTCACCCGTTCCTTCACGGCACGTACATCGGGATGGTTGGGACCGATCGGGCTGCTCTTGGTGGTCGCCAAGTAATGCCCGATCGTGTAGGGCAGGATGAAGTAGCCGTCGGCCAACCCTTGCATCAGCGAACTCGCACCCAGGCGATTGGCGCCATGATCGGCAAAGTTCGCCTCTCCGATCACGAAGAGGCCGGGAATCGTGCTCATCAAATTATAATCGACCCATAGGCCGCCCATCGTATAGTGCGGCGCAGGATAGATGCGCATCGGCGTCTGATAGGCATTCTCGCCGGTGATGCGTTGATACATATCGAAGAGATTGCCGTAGCGTTCCTGGATGACTTCGAGCCCTTGCTTGCCGATGGCGTCCGAGAGGTCTAAGTACACCCCATACCCGCCGGGCCCGACGCCGCAGCCTTCGTCGCAAATGTGTTTAACCGCCCGAGACGCCAAATCGCGGGGAGCCAGATTGCCGAAGCGCGGATAGCGGCGTTCCAAGAAATAGTCTCGCTCCTCTTCAGGGATTTCATCGGGCGGCCGGACGTCACCCTTCTGCTTGGGGACCCACAAACGCCCATCATTGCGCAGCGACTCGGACATCAGCGTCAGCTTCGCCTGATAGGCCTCGCTTGGTGGGATGGCTGTCGGATGGATCTGCGTGAAGCAAGGATTGGCAAAGGCGGCGCCCTGCTTCCACGCCCGGTAGGTGGCGGTCACATTGCTGCCGCTGGCGTTGGTGGAGAGGTAGAAAATATTGCTATAGCCGCCCGTCGCCAACACGACGGCTTGAGCCGTGTGCGATCGGATCTCGCCGGTAACGAGATCGCGCACGACGATCCCCCGCGCGTGACCATCAACGACGATCAGATCGAGCATTTCCGTCCGCGGATGGATCCTTACCTGGCCGCGCTCGATCTGCCAGCAGAGGGCGGAATAGGCGCCGAGCAGGAGTTGCTGGCCCGTCTGACCCCGGCAGTAAAACGTGCGGGACACCTGGACGCCCCCGAACGAGCGATTGGCCAGCTGGCCGCCATATTCGCGGGCAAAAGGCACGCCGAGCGCCACGCATTGATCGATGATCTGGGTGCTGACCTGTGCGAGCCGGTAGACGTTCGCTTCGCGGGAGCGGAAGTCGCCGCCCTTGATCGTGTCATAAAACAACCGCTCCGTGCTGTCGCCGTCGTCTTGATAGTTCTTCGCCGCGTTGATGCCGCCCTGCGCCGCGATACTGTGCGCGCGGCGGGGACTGTCCTGAAAGCAGAAGCACTCCACGTGATAGCCGAGCTGTCCAAGGGTAGACGCGGCGCTGGCGCCGGCCAGGCCCGTTCCCACCACGATGATGCCGATCGATTGTTTGTTCGACGGACTGACCAGTTTTTCACTGAAACGGTGACGGTCCCATTTGCTGTCGAGCGGTCCCGATGGGACTTTGGAATCGAGTGTGATCACGCGCGTACCAGTCCAAAGGCAATCGCCAGCACGATGGCGGCATTCCCGACGACCACCAGCATGGCGACCAGCAGGCCCGCGCCGCGAAAGAGCCGGTCGAGCATGGGATGTTCCAGGCCCAAGCTCTGGAGGCTGCCGGACAGCGCGTGACTGAGATGAAAGCCCAGCGCTACTTGGCCAATGAGATAGATCACGACCAGCGCCGGATTCTGAAACGCATGGACGACGTTGCCGAAAACATCACGGTGTCCGCGGAAGTCCAGGCGATTATGGACCGAGGGATCCACCACGCCGGCGGTCAAATGCAGCAGGTGAAAGACGATGAACAACACCAGGAGGCTGCCGGTAAACGCCATCGTCCGGGACGCCAGCGACGCGCGACGATACCGATGCGTCACATAGCCGGCCGGCCTGGCACGCCGATTCTGGATGGCCAACCGGACCGAGAGGCCGATGTGCACCGCAACGATCCCGAGCAGCGTCAGCCGAGCGCTCCACAGGGCCATCGGCATGTCCCGCAAGAACGCGGCGTACGAATTCAGCGCATCCGGCCCTTGAAACACCTGTAAATTACCGAGCATGTGGAAGACCACAAAGACGACGAGCGCCAGCCCCGAGAGGGCAATGAGAACCTTGCTGCCGAGGGAGGTGAGGATGTGTCCGAAGAATCGGATCATGAGCAACGGGCGCGTCGCACCGCTTCCTTCATATGTACTCCGCTCTCGTCAATAGCTCAAGTGTCCGACAGAAAGGCGCGGACTCATGCCGGCGAATCGGTTGCAGCGCGGCCCGCCACGTAGCCTGTCGCCCAGGCCCACTGAAAATTGAATCCGCCGATGCGCCCATCGCAATCAAGCATCTCTCCGATCAGATACAGGCCGGGAACCGACTTCGATTCCATGGTCCGATAATTGATCTCCTCGAGAGGAATGCCGCCGGCCGTCACTTCGGCATGGTTCCACCCGCGGTCCGTCGCCACAGGGAGAGGCAGCCGGGTCAAGGCGGCGACCACCTTGTCTCGTTCGCCGCGAGGCACCTGCGCCGTCGCTGTCCGTGCATCGGTCCCGAGAGAAGTGCAGACGGCCTCCGCCAGGCGTTCCGGCATCATGAGCGCCAACGTCTTGCCGAGCGACTTTCGCGGATTGGCCGCCGCCTGTGCCATGAACCAAGCCCGTGCCGCTTCCGGCGTCCATTCCGGAATCAGACTGACGGAGACGTCAGCTTGCTCTCCCTGTTCGCGAGCCAATGTCCAAAACCGGCTCGCATCCATGACCACCGGACCACTCACGCCAAAATGGGTCCAGAGCAGGCTTCCCCTGCGGAGATCGACGGGCTTCCCGCCCACGACCGTGGTGAGCACCACATCCAGCGACAGGCCCGAGAGCATCCGATGAAACATCGTCTCGTGGAGGACCAGTGGCACGAGCGCGGGAACGGTCGTGGTCAGCGAATGACCGAGAGAGTGTGCGAGCGCAAAGCCCGAACCATCGCTCCCCGATCTCGGAAGCGACCGGCCGCCGGTCGCGAGGATGACTGCCTTTGCGGCGATGGCGCCTTCGCTGTGGTGAATGACGAACCTTCCGTCTGCGCGTTCGATGCCCGAGACGCGCCGGCCGGTCTCAATCTCCACGCTCAGACCCCTACAGCGCTCGAGGAGCGCAGTGAGCACGGTCCGCGCCTTGTCGGTGGTGGGGAAGAGCTTACCGGTGGCTTCGCGCTTGAGTTCGACGCCCATGCCCGCAAACCACTCGATGGTCCGTTCGACGGACCAGGCCGCGAGCACATTCTTGATGATGCGGCGGTTGCCGAAGAAGTCGGCGGCAGTCACCGCAGCATGTGTGACATTGCATCGCCCACCGCCGGACACCAGGATCTTGGCGCCCAGTGTCTTCGCACCATCGAGGAGGACGATCCGGCGGCCTCCCTTACGTTCGCCGGAGGCGATCGCAGCGGCAAGGCCGGCTGCGCCCCCTCCGACGATCACGAGATCCGCCGAGTCCATCGAGCGCACGATAGAGGAGTCTGACCATGCCGGATCTGTCTCGGACGGATCGTCACCGGCATCAACGTTCCGTTGGCCCGTTGGCGGCTTCAGATGGAGGCGGCCCCCCCATCCACTGAACCAACAGACGAAGAAGTCCTTCGACTTCTGCTTGGCCATGGAGATAGAATCCGGCGCGTGACCCGTCCACTCTACCGACACGGACACCCATCGTGACTATCTTCCCCAGCGAAAACACAGTCTCGTCGGTCTCCTCGTCACCGATATAGAACAAGCCGGTTCGCCCGAGATGTTTCATGAGGGCTAAGGTGGCGAGACCCTTTCCGCTTTGCCCTGGAGGCAAGACGTTGATGGCATACTTGCCTTCGATCAATTGAGGGGCAGGACGCAGCCGCCGGAGAGCGGCGAGCGCGGCCATGCCGACATCCGCTGGATTCTGGGCGCCGCGAAAATGCACTGTGAGCGAATAGCGTTTGTCCTCGATGTCGGCGCCGAGTGAGGTCATGGGAAGACTGCTTTGCAACTGCTGCTTCCATGTCGCGCATGTCCGTTCGGCTTCAATTAACACGCTGGGAGCGGTCAATGGACTTTCGATGCCATGATTGCCGATCAGATGAGGCACGTAGCCATTGATCCTCATCGCGACGTCGGCCAGCGCTCTCCCGGTCACAATGGCACAGGGCGCGCGCTGGCTCAGCGCACCGAGCGACTGTAACGTGGAGTCAGAGACGGCGACCGCATGGCGATCGCGTGAGATCGGTGCGAGCGTGCCATCGAAATCAAAGGCATATAACAGCGGCTGAGACGCGGCATCGCGCAATGCGCGAACGCCGGTCTCCGAAAGGGCATGAATCACGCCTGCCCTCCCGTGGTGGTTCTGACGTTTCGGGCACTTGTTTGCCGTTCGACACGCGCTCGCTGCCGCATGCGAGCGGCATCCATGAGCATTCGTCCCGCCCAGCGAAACACGTTGAACTCTTGGACGATCCCCCTCATGCTCCGCATGCGGGCGCGTTGTTCGGTCGGAGGCATGGTTAAGGCGAGATGCATCGCCGCCGCGCACTGATCGATATTATAGGGGTTCACCACGAGTGCGTCCGGCAACTCGCTGGCCGCACCGGTGAATTGGCTGAGAATGAGGATGCCCTGCTCATCGTCCCGTGCCGCGACGAATTCCTTGGCGACCAGATTCATCCCGTCGTGAAGGCTGCTGACGACGCACAAATCGGCGCCGCGGTAATGCATCATCACATCCTGTACATCATGATGCTGAATCAGGAGATGAATAGGCCGGTAGGTCTCGGTGCCGAACCGGGTATTGATGCGGTCGGCCAGCGCCACTACTTGTTGCTTGAACAGTGCATATTCCTCGATCTTCGAGCGGCTCGGCGCGGCAATTTGGACAAACGTAAACCGTCCAATCCACTGGGGCTCCAGCTCCAAGAGTCGTTCGGCGGCCAGAAACCGTTCAAGGATGCCCTTCGTGTAGTCGAGACGCTCGATCCCCAATGCCACGCGGTGATCGGGCGGCAGCGCATACATTTCCCGTATCCGCCTGCGACATTCGGCGACGGACGGCTGGTGAGTGAGCGCGCGGCTCGGCCACTCGATCGAGATCGGATAGGGATTGACCGCTGTCAGTTTCCCTCCGTATGAAATGGTCGAACTGTCCCAGTCGATCCTCGTCTCGAGCGACCGATCCACCGTGTTGATGAAGTTACTGCAGTGAAAGCGCGTGTGGAATCCCAAGATGCTGCTGCCCAACAGGCCTTCCAAAATTTCGACATACCATGGACAGATCGCATAGCGTTCGGGGTTCGGCCAGGGGATGTGCCAGAACGTGATGATGGTGGCATTCGGCAGGTGATCTCGTACCATCTTTGGTACCAACGCGAGATGGAAATCCTGGATCAGCACGACGGGATTATCGGTTTTGGCTTCCTCCACGACGGTCAACGCGAACCGTTCATTAATTTCCTTGTACTGCTGCCAATCTGTGGACCGGAATACCGGACGCACGTGGGCCAGATGGCAAAGAGGCCAGATCCCTTCATTTGCGAACCCATAGTAATAGCCGGCTTCTTCTTCAGGGGTGATCCAGACTCGCCGGATATCGAATGAGGGCGCATCAGGCGGCACACGGACATGGCCGCGCGCGTCCACCACATCTCGGTCCGCGCTGCCGTTTCCATGCGCGATCCACACGCCGGAGCAGGCCCGCATGATCGGCTCCAGGGCCGTGACGACCCCACTGGCCGGTACTTGGACCTGGATGGCGCCATCCTTCCAATTGTGAATGTAAGGCTCGCGGTTCGACACAATCAGCACCTCGTCTCCGGCCAGATGGTCGTGGAGAATGGACTTCAGGGTGACAGGCTTCCAGCTCAACTGGCTTTCGTCCCGCATGCGCTTGTCCGCCTCAAGATCGTGGATGAGCGCGCGCAGATCTTTGGCGACGGGCTGCAACTCGGGACCATGGTGCTTGTCTTTCTTCAAGGCAATGAACCCTTCGCCCCGCAGCATCGCCCGGACGCCTGTCACCCACCCGCGCCAACTCAAGTGGGCGACAAGGACGGTGACGGAAGAAATCACTGCCCCAATGACGGCAAAGAGATAAAACAGGTACCGCTTGGTATCGCTGCTCCGGCGTTGGACCCAGCTCATGTCGTGCACCAGCATCAAGCGGCCGAGTGGACCGCTATTGCCTTCGATGCCGACGGCCGACACATGTACGGCTCCGCGCGGCAGCTGCACGAGAGCCGTTTGGCCGGTGAGCACCGTCGTGGTCCCCTCACATGTGATGGCGTCCGGATAGGTGAATGTCTTGTACAGCAAGCGATTGTTGCGGTCGCAAAATCCGATCGCAAACAGCCGTTCATCCTGAATGATCCGGTTGAAATACGCCGCCAGCTTCGTCTTGGATTCGGACACCAAGAGGTCGCCGAGGGGGCCTTCGACCATGCGGCCGACGAGTTCGGCGCGGATTTCGAGATCCTTCATGAACCATTTCAGCGTGAGGCTATCGACCAGTGGGATGACAGCATAGGCTAAGGCAGCCAGCACCAGAGCCAAAGGAAACAAAAAGCGCAATGACAAGCGCATAACATCACCTCTCGTTTACTTCGGCCGCAAAATGCCCTAGTGTGAGGACATGTATCCCTACGCTCTCATAGGCAATTGTCATACCTCCGCCCTCATCAATGCAACTGGGTCCGTCGAATGGATGTGCCTCCCCCGGCCGGACAGTCCGCCGGTGTTCGGACGGCTCTTGGATCCTGAAGGCGGCCATTTTTCCATCGCCAGTCCGCCATCGTCCATGGCCTACACGACGAGCCAATCGTATCTTCCCAACACCAACATCCTATTGACGACCGTCACGCACTCGAACGGTGACGCGTTTCAGATCACAGACTTCTGTCCCCGATTCGAGCAATACGGCCGCATGTATCGTCCTGCCGCCCTGTTTCGTCTCGTCCAGCCTCTGCAAGGCACACCAGCCATTGTGGTGAGCTGCCGTCCGGTCGCCGGATGGGACAAGACGGTCGCGCCTCTCATTCGTGGCAGCAATCATCTGCGATACGACATTCGCGGCGAGTCGCTGCGCCTGCTCACCAATATGCCTTTGACCTATCTGTGCGAAGAAACACCGGTGGCCCTGACGCGGAATTTTTATTTCGGCCTGACCTGGGGCCTCGGCATCGAGGACGACCTCGTGAAAGTTACGCATGACTTTCTGGAACAAACGACCCGCTATTGGCGGTTGTGGGTCAAGCATTGTTCCGTTCCGTTACTGCATCAGAAGGAAGTGATCCGGTCCGCACTGGCCCTGAAACTTCACTGCTATGAGGACACAGGAGCGATTCTGGCGGCCATGACGACCAGTTTGCCCGAGCAGCAGGCCGGTCCGCGGAATTGGGATTACCGCTACTGCTGGCTACGCGACGCCTACTTTACGCTCACGGCTTTCAACAATCTTGGGCACTTCGAAGAGATGGAAGCCTTTCTGAACTTTCTCCTGAACATCGCGCTCACGCATGAGCATTCGCGAGACCGGCTCCGGCCGGTGTACACCCTCAGTCAGGGATTGCCCCTTCCGGAGATTGAGCATGCCAACTGGAAGGGCTACCAAGGCAGCGCGCCTGTCCGCAGCCACAATCAGGCGGCCGATCAGGTTCAAAACGACGCGTATGGCGAGATGATTCTCACGTTCACGCCGATCTTTTTCGACGAACGGTTCGTGGATCTCCGTACCCGGGACCTTGACGGCCTTCTCGCGCATCTGGCCCAGCTCTGCGCCAGAAGCATCGGGCGGCAGGACGCGGGGCTGTGGGAGATCCGGCGCGGCTTGCAAGAACATTCGTTCACCAATCTCTTGTGTTGGGCCGGTCTGGAACGCTTGGAACGGATCAAGCGGGCCGGATACCTCAAAGCGATCGGGCAGGACCTCACCGCCGACCGGCAGCGTGCGGCCAAGGCCTTGCTACGCGCCGTTCGTGAGGGGTCGGTGCGCAACGGCCCGGACGATCCCAGCCATGACGCAGCACTCGCACAGCTGGCGATTCTCGGGTATCCGGATCGCAAGCTGTGTGAATCCACGCTGCGGCACATCGTTCAGGACCTGTCACTGAAGCGCGATCGGCAGAACACGGGATTTTTTTACCGCTACGTCCGCGAAGACGACTTTGGCAAGCCCGAAGGCGCCTTTGTCGTGTGTTCGCTGTGGATCGCCCAGGCACTGGCTCGTTTGGGGAGCATCGATGACGCCCGCGCCATCCTCGATCGCGTGGTGACGGCCGCCAACCATGTCGGCTTGTTGTCTGAACACTTCATCCTTCGCACGAATGAGCAGTGCGGCAATTTTCCCCAAGCCTATTCCCACGTCGGATTGATCAATGCGGCGTTTGCGGTCAGCCCTCCGTGGAGCGACGTGCTCTAATCGGAGGCTGAAAGGCCGTCAATCTTCTCCATGTTCTGCCCTGGACGGACCCGTCGTCATCCCCCTCGGATGCTGATCGTCAGCGTCGGACTGATCGCTCCTCGCGGATCCTGGGGGTCGAACCACACGTTGTACTGAAGATCCCCCGTGCGGGCGAAGCACAGGCTGATCGATTCACCCGGCGCGATCGTGACCAGGTCATCCACCTCCCCGAACAGATCCACGACTCCCTTCTGGCACCGATGGTCTTCCAGCAAGCGCTTATTCAAGAAGCCGACGCGTACCGCGTTCCTGCGGGCGTTCGTCCATCGGACTTCCTCTCCGGGCGAGGCATACATGACTCGCGGGTTGACCTGTTGAGAAATCTCGACCGTTCGGACGGTCCTGCCGGTCTCGGGCATATGTCCGCACGCCGCCGAGAGCGCGATGGCCATGGTGCAGCACACACTCAGAGATATCCGTGTCATCCTGACTCCTTTCCGTTTCGTCTCCTTATCCACACACGAGAAGACGTTCATGATTCAGGGACGACTGATGGTGCCGGTCAATACGCAAGGAACATCAGGAGAGCGGAGGACGAAACAATGCGCCGGCAAGGATCGGCACGCACATTGACCGCTGACGGTCGTCGATGCGCTCAAAGCCGGACGCAGCGTATAATTCCAGAGATGACGAATGGATGGCCCAGGCCTCGAGCACCGAGGATTCACCAATGTCGAACGAGCCGCCGGCATCCAGCAGCGGCGCCGGCACCCCGAGCATTTGAAAGAAGACACAGAAACAGAGCAACACGAGGAACTTCCGGCCGGCCCATCGCGCAAGCCAGTATCCGGCACCAAGGCTCCAGTGATCATGCATGCATCTCACAGCGCGTGTCTCCCTGACATGCATCACCGGACGACCAGTACGGAGCAGCTCGCATGCTGGACGACCCTGGTGGATACGCTGCCCAGGAGAAATCGTCCAATGGCGCCCAAGCCTTTCGCGCCGGTCACAATCAGATCTGCCTCATGAGTCTCGGCGACTTTCAGAATCTCGTCAGCCGGATTGCCGATCGTCGGCACCTGCTCGACACGATAGCCGGCTTGAAGCAATTTGTTGGAGCACTCTTCCACCAGGGCGCTTCCTGCCTGGCGCAGTTCGGGGTAATTCAGAAACGGCATGGCATGCGTGACCGTGACCATGACCGGCCCTTGCCCGCGTGCGTTTGCAGTCGGGCTCATGGTCCGCAACACGAACTGCACAGCGCGTTTTGACGCGGTGGATCCATCGATGGCAAGGACCATACGCCGGATGGCTCTCGGCGCTTCCCTCACCACCAGCACTGAGCAGGACACATGGTGGATGACGTGGGTCGAGACGCTGCCCAACATGAACCGGTCAAGCGCGTCCAACCCGCGGGACCCGACCGCCACCAACTGCACTCCCCGCTTGGCGGCCGTGACGATGGTTGCCGCGACCGGCCCGCGCTCGGTCACAACGCGCCCTCTCAGCCGGAGGGACTTCATGGCGGCGGTCGCCTCTTCCTTCGCACGCTTCGCGTGGCTCAGGAATTTTGCCACCTCAGCTTTGAGATAGCGCTCGGTCCCGGCCACCACCGGCTGCAGCATGAACGGTGCCCGAAGCGTGCGCAGATCCACAATATGGACCACTTTGACGGTCGGCGGCTCGGCCAGTGGAAATGTTGCGACCCACTCCAGCGCCCATTTCCCGTATTTCGATCCGTCGGTGGCGACCAATACCTGCATTACATCGCCCCTGTCCGGCTATCCCTGCGGACGACCGGTGCGAACCGCTGTCTGAACGCCTCAGGCGATAGATGCACGAGCGCCGCATGGCGCGCCAAGCGCTCGGGATCCTTGAAATCCTCATCGTCGAGTCGAATCATGTACTGCCGCGCAATGAGATAGGACTGGGAGTCCGTGTCCACCATCCTCACGCGCGCGCGTCCTGTGACGGGATCGAGCATGTCCTTGAACGGAATCGGGGCAAATCGGCCGTCTTGAATCGAGACCATGGCGGCTGTCCCGCCGTCAAGGAGATGTTGAGCGGCACAATATCCGAGATCGCGGGTGTATTCGATGTCGTACGGAATCGGATCGGCGCAGCGCAGCTCATACCCGACGTTTTTTGAGACGACCGTCACGGAGAGCCCCAACGCTTTTAATCCTTTGGTCACTTCCCGCCTGAGGAGGTCTCCGATGTCCACTTCGGACAGACGCAAATGGCCATGTTCGTCACGCTCGACGTGATCGAGTCCGCCCAGATCGTTCTGATCGACGATCTCGACCAAGCCTTCCGCCAGGACGATCACTCCGTCCGTTCGTCCGCTTTCGAAGCGCTTGATCATCGTCCCGATCACGGCATCGACGAGACGCTGGAGTTTGACCGGGCGGTCGGAGAATTCTTCAGGAATAATGGTAAGCGTGGCTCCCGCGGCCTTTCCAATGCCAAGCGCCAGATGCCCGGCCTTGCGTCCCATGGTGACCGTGAGATACCAGCGCGAGGTGGTCTGCGCATCCACCATGAGATTTTTGAGAAGTTCCACGCCGAGATGGCGCGCGGTCTGAAAGCCGAAGGTCGGAATTCCGTGAGGCAGATCCAGGTCGTTGTCGATGGTTTTCGGAACGTGAACGACTTGCAAACGTCCCTGAGCCCGCGCTTCCAACTTGAGTGCGGAAAATGCGGTATCGTCTCCCCCGATCGTGACCAGGCGGGTGACGTTGAGGCTCGTCAAGGTGGACAGGACCCGATCCAGATGCTCGGGCTTCTTGGTGGGATTGGCCCGAGAGGTGCCCAAATGCGAGCCGCCCCGGAAATGGATGCGGCTGACTTCCTCGATGGAGACCGGATGCACATGCGCGGTGCTGCCTTCCATGAGCCACTTGAACCCATCGAGAAAACCGAGCACTTCAGAACCGCCAAGGATGCTGCGAATCGTGACCGCACTGATGACGCTGTTGATGCCTGGAGCTGGCCCCCCTCCGACGAGCATGCCGACAACGGGACGTGACGCACTCATCATCGATAGACTCCTCGCTGATGGACGACGTGATGTTTCCTGTTGGAGACGCAGTGTGTTACATCCTCCTGCGAGAATCAACTACCCTCACCCCAGACGCTTGCAAACGGCTGCGGATTTGCTCAGAATTTTCCCGTGAAGGTGCCACCGGACACTGAGAGGCGCTTCGTGACGATCAACAGTGCTCTGCTGCTTGCCATCGCACTCTCGATCGGTCCCGCCAGCTCTCTCATCCTGGCGCAGGACTACCCAGCCGACGTTTCCCGGGGAAAAGCCATCTATGAACGCCACTGCATGACCTGTCATGGTGCCCGAGGCTACGGCGACGGACCCACCGCCTTGTTGCTCACGATCACGCCGGCCAACTTCCATCGTCCCGGTTCCTTTTTGAAATCGGATGAAACGTTGTTACGAATGATCGAGCACGGCGGCGTCTTCAGCCCCATGCACTCGTGGCGGGGCCGTCTCACGGACGGAGAAATGCAGGACGTGCTGGCCTACATCCGACTCATGTCACAGCAATAACGCTGCTCCGACCTGAAGTGAGGCCCCAACTTGCGGATGGGATCTGGACTGGACAAAGGTGAGGCTACAGCAAGCCCGCCATGCGCAAGGCGCAGTCCCTGACGTCGGATTCAAACTGACGGGAAATGTCCTCGAGTATTCGGAGACTCGACTCGACCTGCCGAAGGGTGCGATCGCATACCCGATCCATTTCCTGGATGTCCTGCACGGCCTTCTCGACCACTGCTCTACGCTGAATCGACATGGTTTGACCCAGTGCTTCGTGAGGGCGGTATTGGCTCAACCGTTGCCTGCGAGCGTAAATGGTCAGCCGCATTCGATAGAGCAACAAGGCACGCCTGATAATTCTCGAAACATCAGGTGGGGGGGGAGGGAATCATATCGAGGGCGCCATGCGTCAGCGCGCGTCGCTGAGCACCGCATGGTACTGTCTCGTGTTCAGTTGTGAAAGCCAGTCGTCTTGCGATTCGCAGGCATCAAAGGCCACGTCGGGCAACACAGCCGTCAACGTATAGGGAAGGGTCTCAAGAACGTTCGCGTGGGATTGGACGATCAGAACAGAGGGCTCACAGCACGGAACAAGCCTACCGACAGTGGACAACGTACGAGCGTCCATTGGTGCGATCCCTGCGGGGAAAGGAGCGTAACTTTCCTCAGTTGCGAAAGGCAACTCTCAGTCACATCCAGCAGTCAAGACAAACCTAGGGACGACTATGCTCACCCCACTCCCGCCTCCAAAGGCAGCGGGATCTTCACCGCCACCACCGTTCCCTGACCGGGCGCACTGTCGACGATCACATGACCCCGAAGAGGACGCACGCGCTCCTGCATGCTGGTCAGGCCCAAGCCTTTCTTATTGTTCGCAAAATTGAACCCGCTCCCGTCGTCAGACACCCGAAGCTCGACCTGTTTGTTCGAGCCTGACAACTCGACCTCCACGCGTTTTGCGTTCGCATGCTTGCGGATGTTGCCGAGGCTTTCCTGCAACAGACGGTACAGACAAATGGTAATCGGCATTGGCAAATGAGGCGGCACGGCAGATTCTTTGAAGTCCACCTCAAGACTGGTGTAATCCGTAAACTCTTTGATGTACGTCCGCATCGAACAGGACAAAGAGACCGTATCGAGATGCCGTGGATGAAGTTCGTGGGTCATGTGACGGAAATCGTCCAGAATCTCGCTGAGCTTATTCTTGAGCGAGATCATACGCGGCACCAGAGAGGGCATGACCGCTCGGACCATCCTTTCCACGGCGCTCGCTTCAAGGATCAACGCCGTGATGCGTTGGCAGTGGTCGTCGTGCAAATCGCAGGCGATGCGCCGGCGTTCTTCTTCCTGTGCCGTAAACAGCTTCGCCATCAACTCCTGAAGCTCAATTCGATTGGCTTCGAGCTCGAGTTGATGCTGTCGCAACGATTCCTCGACCTGCTTGCGCTTGGTGATATCCTTGAATGCGATCCTGAGCCGTTCGGGCTTGTCATCTCCGCTCTTCGCAGGGGCGGCCTGCACCGCCGCGAGGAAGCTTCCTCCGTCCGGCTTCCTCATCCTCAAATCACAGGAACCGGCCGCCTGATCGTTCAGCGTTCTACGAAAGAAGAGAAAAGCTGCATCTCCGTCGCCGTCGGCGAAACAGGCGTACAGGTCTTTCATCTCCCGCTGCGGATCGAGACCTAGCAACGAGGCTCCGGCAGGATTCAGGTCGTAGATTCTGCCTTTGGCATCGATTGTGCCATACCCAATCGGAATGGATTCGTAGAGCTCACGATAGCGGTTACGGCTTTCTTCGGTCTCGGCCTGCGCCCGCTGAAGTTCCTCACATTGCAACTCGAGCTCGACCTTGTGTACGCGCAGTTCGCGCACGAGGGACTCGACATTCTGTGGGGTGACCTTGGGAAGCGCACGCGATGACCGACGGTTCAGCTGTTCAGCCTGTTTGCGAAATCGCGCTTTTTCGGAGGGCCGTAACCCTGCCATGGGCTACTCCTTAGAAGGTTCGGCATGTGTCGCCGCCGACACGATGCTGCCGGTCCCGATCGGCTTGCCATCGGACCCCCGCACGAGAAATGCCCGCATCGAGACGCCGATCCGAGACCCATCCTTCTTGATGTATTCCTTTTCAAACGTGGCCGGCCGGCCCGTCTTGACCAGCCGCTCTACGACCTCGGCATTGCGTGCTCGATATTCTGCCGGCGTCAGCGCCTGGTAGCTGGTCCCGAGAAGCTCTTCGCGCGTATAGCCGGTCAGCGCCAAAAACGCACGATTGACCTCAAGAAATCTGCCTTCCAGCGTGGTGAATGCCAGGGCATCTGCGGAAGAATCGAACAAACCCAAGATCCGTTCTGAGGCCTCGCGCTGCTCGGTGACGTCGAGGCCGATCCAGCATTTCGACCAGCCGGGAAGGGGCAGCTCGGTGGAGAGCCATGCGACATATCGTATGGATCCATCCTTGCAAGCCACCGACCGCACTTGAACACGGTGCTTCCCTAGTAAATTACCGTCGGTGCTGGTTCGCGACGAGGACAGGAGTTGGAAGGCATCCGGTTTGCCGATCATGTCCTTCGCCCCATAACCCGTGACTCGCTCGCACTCCTTGCTCCAGGCGACCGTGCGATCCCGCTCGTCGAATGCCACGATCATCACGGGCATGTCGTCAAAGAGTTGCTGGAGCCGGCTTTCGCTCGCTCGCAGCGAGGCTTCCAGTTTCTTCACCGCTCCGATATCCGTGAAGGTCAGCACGCCGCCGTCGATGACGTTCTCGATGGTCCGGTACGGCATGATGCGCATGAGGAACCACTCGCCGTTTTTCGTCTCGACCTGCCGTTCCCTATAGACCAGCGTCTCCACCACCTGCCTCAGGTCTTCCAACAGGCCGTCGTGCTTGAGATTGGTGGCAATGTCGCTGATCGGCCGGCCCACGTCGCCGGGGATCAGATTGATCACGGCGGCGGCCTGAGGCGTGTAGCGCATGATCCGAAAGGAACTGTCCACGAACACCGTGGCAATGTCCGTGCTATTCAAAAGGTTTCTCATGTCGTTGTTGGACCGAGAGACATCTTCGATCTTCTGCTGCAGTTCCGAGTTGACGGTGACCAGCTCCTCGTTCAGCGACTGCATCTCTTCCTTCGACGTCGTGAGTTCTTCGTTCGTGCTCTGAAGCTCCTCGTTTGTGGATTGCAGTTCCTCATTCGTCGACCTCAACTCCTCCTGGGAGGTTTCCATTTCTTCGACGGTCGACTGCAGCTGCTCTTTGGTGCGTCTCAGTTCGCGGGCCAGTTCCGACTCTACCGGGCCGTGCTTGCGGCTTTCCTTCGAGCGAGGGGCACTCGCTTTGGCAGGCGCCCCCTCTTCAAAGGACACGAGGACCATCCCGCGCGTGTACGAACGGCCGCTGATCGGGCGCACCACGATGCGGACGACTTGCTCGCCGCCGTTGACCTGGACTCGAAGGGTGTCTCCGACGATCTCGCGGCGTTGCAGCAGCGCCTTACGAATCAAACTGCCCACCTCAAGCCGTAAACCTTCCTTGGCCATCGCAAAAATGTTCATGGACGCCTCGCCGGAAGCCGGTTCGAGGTACCGTCCGGTCCTGCCCTGAATGTACAGAATGTCGCCCGTCTCATTGACGAGGACAGAAGGCGGAACGAACCGATCCAACAACATGTGCCTGGACAATTCGGCCATGGAGGCGCCGACTTCCTGCTGTCTTGGACTCGGCTTGATCTTGCCGCGTTCCTCCGGCAGAAGTGTGCTCGGCATATCCATGAAACCGGCGATCGCGCTTGGCGATTCCCGCCGTCGGAAGATCTTCCACTTGTTGTCGATGGTTTCGAACAGGTCCTGGAACCCGCCGACGGTTTCAGAGGGACCTAGAAACAAGATGCCACCAGGATTGAGCGTATAATGGAACAGAGGCAGCAGTTTCTTCTGGAGTTCTCCCCTGAAATAAATCAACAGGTTTCGGCAACACAGCATATCGAGCTTGGTGAACGGAGGGTCCATGAGGAGATTCTGCGGGGCAAATACGATCATTTCACGGATCTGCTTTGACACGAGATAGCCGTGGTCGTCCTTGACAAAATATCGCTGCAGGCGCTCGTGGGAGACGTCGGTCGCGATCGAAGGCAGATAGATCCCTTGCCGCGCGCGCTCCACGGCGTCCTTGTCGATATCGGTCGCGAAGATTTGCACCTTGAGGCCCGTCAACTTCAATTGATCGATGCATTCGGCAATCGCAATGGCAACCGAATAGGCCTCCTCCCCTGTCGAGCAGCCGGGAATCCAGACGCGAAACGTGCCCTTCCTGCCTTTGCCCTTCAAGCCGCGCGGAAGTGCCTCCTCCTTGAGTTTCGTGAAGGCTTGCGGATCGCGGAAAAAATTCGTGACGCCGATCAACAGCTCCTTGAATAGCAGATCCAGTTCGTTCGGATTCTCCTGCAGGAATTTCACGTAGCTGCCAATTTGCTTGAGCTGATGAAGGTTCATGCGGCGTTCAATGCGTCGGAAGAGGGTATTGCTCTTATAGAAGGAGAAGTCGTGGCCGGTATGGGTGCGCAAGGAGGTAAATAGACGGTTCAGGGCACTGGATGTCGTTCGCTCCTGCAGGACTTCTCGCGGTAATTTGGCCGTGTGCTTGATGTACGCCAGCAATCTTTCCGGCAAGCGCTCAGCCGTATCGACATAGTCCATCAATCCGGTGTCGATCGCGCTCTTGGGCATGCTGTCGTACTTCGCCGATTTCGCGTCCTGTGCCAGTGCCAGGCCGAAATGCTCTTTGATCGCCTGCACGCCGAGCGTTCCATCCGTGCCCATTCCCGACATGATGATCGCGATCGCGCGGCCTTCCTGGTCCTCTGCGAGAGACCGGAGAAACAGATCGATGGGCGCCCGCGCGCCTCGAGGTGCGGAAAGTTCTTGCAGGTGCAGGATGCCGTTGAGAATCGACATGTCCTTGTTGGGCGGAATGATATACACATAATTCGGGCGCGCGGGCATGCTCTCCTCCACCTGCACCACCTTCATGGCCGTACAGCGCCCCAGCAGCTCCGGCATCATGCCTTTGTGCGCAGGATCCATATGAGTGACGAGGACAAAGGCCAACCCACTGTCGGAGGGCATGTGGGTGAAGAATTGTTCAAATGCTTCAAGCGCGCCGGCTGAGCCTCCCATGCCGACGATGTAACCGGGCCGTTTCGATCCGACTTGGCTTCCTGAACGAGGTCTTCTACGGACTTTCACCGGCGGAAGAGGCGACAGGCGGTTCTTTTTGATGGCATGTTTCCGTCTCACCGCGCTGAACTCCTCGGTGGATGGGACTTTGGACTACTCGCGAAGGGGTGCATTGTAGGCTCCTGGCCTTGATCGAGGCAAGAGGAGGAAATCTATCGAGGCTGCTGCTTGACATCAGTTCCCTACCCGCCGTTTCGTGCCGGACACGGCCCGTCCCATCGCAAGCGCGCTCACGACAGACGCCAAGTCACGAAGCGGGAACACACCATCGATATCGTCGTATCGCAGCGCATTCATTGGCATGAAGGGCATGTACGCGTCAGCAGGATCCTGTGCCAACGTCACCCCGGAGGCCTGTGAAATCGCAATGAGGCCGCTGACCCCGTCTTCGCCCGCCCCTGTCAACAACATGCCGGCGACACGCTTGCCGTAGAGAGCCGCCGCCGAACGGAACAGTGGATCGATCGCCGGCCTTGTACTGTGCTCCCTGGGACCGCGGTGCAGAGCGATGCCGCCATGTTCGAACACGAGGTGATGATCGGCAGGAGCCAAATACACGACGCCATGCTGGAGGGGTGTACAGTCTGTTGGTTCGATCACCGGCAACAGCGACCTGCGGCCGAGCACGGAAGCGAGCTCGCCGGGAGAACTGCTCCGATGGAGGACGACGCCGATCGAGGCCCTCAAGTCGGCAGGCAGCGATTCAAGCAACTCCACCAGCGCCGTGACGCCTCCTGCAGAGGCGCCGATCACGATTACATCCCGTTTGATGCGCTCAGTATTCAGTGAGTGTCGACGCTTAACCTTCGCAAACGGGGGCGCCCCGTTAAGGCTGTACATCCACGGCATGCTCCGCCTCGATCATCGCGCGAATGGTATGGCATTGTTTTCGTAGTTGAGTCATGCGCCGCTGCACGCGCCCTCGGTCGGTGCTTTTGGCTTTTTTGAGCTCGCTCAGCAGGTCTTCATAGGCATACGACAATTGTGTGAGCGAAAGAGCCGCGGACCATAAGATCCGCTCCAAGTGGGTTTCCTTGGCCTCGAGCAGACTGCCGATCGAATAGCGATGCTCCACCTGGCAGCGATACTGGAGATACCCGGGCTGTCCCTGGCGCTCGAACCGCAAGACACCGAAACAATCGGGGCACGACAGCGGAACGAGTCCGCTCCCATGAGTGCTTGATGGAGGAGGGCGAGAAATGTTTCGGCGCTTTTTTCGTGCCACGGATGCACCTGCCTCTTTTTTATTGATAGGCCAAAGTGCCCGGTGCGCTACTCGGCAGACCTCTAGGACAAGCGGCCGAATCATCAGTGCGTTCTGAGGACTGTCGTGCGGATCCCGAGGTTCGGAGCACAAGCTTGGGTGTCGAGCTGCGCGCTCGTCTGTTTTCATCAGCTAGCCTTGTGCCATACTGGACTGCGACGAGAGGACGCCGGATGACAGAGGCACAATTTCCATTGGAGCAATCGGCGGCGGGCGAGTTTAGACGTCAGGACGATGCCTTCCGCGAGTGGGTCACGGCCGACGGACGCTCCGGCTATCCGGCCGCGTCAGGACGTTATCACCTCTACGTCTCCTGGGCCTGTCCCTGGGCGCACCGAACGATCATTGTCCGAAAAATGAAACGCCTCGAGTCGGTCATCGGTATGACCGTCGTCGATCCCATCCGCGATGAACGGGGCTGGGCCTTTCGTGACGGACCGGGTCATTCGCAGGATGCGCTCAATGGCTTCCGGTTTCTCAGCGAGGCCTATCATGCGACCGCTCCCACGTATCGCGGGCGTGTCACCGTACCGGTGCTGTGGGATACCGTGACCAAACGCATCGTCTCGAACTCCGACGACGACCTCATGCGCATGTTCAGTCACGAGTTCAACCAATTCACGGACAGCCGTCTCGATCTGTACCCGGAGCCGCTGCGCCGGCAGATCGATGAGTGGAACGGCTTGTTGTATGAGCAGGTGAACGACGGGGTGTACCGCGCGGGGTTTGCCACGTCCCAGGCCGCCTACGAGAAGGCCGTGCGGCGGCTCTTCGATGCGCTCGACCGGTTGGAGCAGCGGCTAGCCGGTCGCCGCTATCTCTTCGGCACGCAGGTCACCGAGACGGACTGGCGGCTCTTTGTGACACTGGTCCGCTTCGATGCCGTCTACCACGGCCATTTCAAGTGTAACCTTCGACGCATTGTCGACTATTCCCACCTGTTCGGTTACCTGAGAGATCTCTACCAAATCGACGGCATCGCCGACACGGTCAACTTCGACCATATCAAACGACATTATTACGTCACGCACGACGACATCAATCCCACCAGGATCGTCCCTCTCGGGCCGGTACAAGACCTCGCTGCCCCGCATGGCCGCGCGTCAATGGCCTAGAGTGGTCCATTGATCCAAATGGCTCTATTGCTAAATCTTGTAGGTAAAGTTATGAATAGGGCGGCCGGTCCTTCAATGCCTCCTGCCCTACTGAGGTTGACCACAGGAAGGACACCATGCGGATGAGTCATTGGTTCGTGTTCCAGAGCGTCGGTGCCTGTCTGGCGATTGCTGCGTTCTGGACGATCTCAACGGCCGCCCCTCCTCCACAGCCGAGCGTTGTCACATTCTCTGCCTGGGAACACAGGTTCAATGGTCCCGAGCAGCTGCCGGCCGGTCAAACGACGGTCCGGTTGCGCAATCGTGGGAAAGAACCGCATCAACTGCAATTCCTGAAGCTCGAGGAAGGCAAGACTCCCGCCGATCTGGCGGCGGCTCTCAAATCAGACAGTCGCATCATCCCGTCCTGGGCGAAACACATGGGAGGTCCGAACGGGGTCGATGCCGGCCAAGCATCGGAAGCGACGCTCTACCTGGAGCCCGGGTCCTACGTCATCATCTGCGGTATTCCCGGCAAGAACCACCAAAGCCATGCATCGCTCGGTATGCAGAAGGCGCTGCGGGTCCTGGACACGAAGTCGGCTCCTCCTGAGTTCAAAGGCAACTTCCACATGGCCATGTTCGAGTATGAGTTCGTCGTGGTCCAACCGTTGAGAAAGGGCCGCCATAGCTTCTACGTCATCAATCGGGGCCATCAAATTCATCAGGCGAGTATCATCCGTCTGCATCCGGACGCATCGGTGGATGATGTGCTCACTGCGTTGGACCAGGACAATCCTTCGCGTCTGCCGGGGACACTCATCGGCGGTATGAGCGGCCTCGAACCGGGACGCGACGGAACCTTCACGGCGGAGTTGACTCCCGGCCGTTACACCATCATGTGTTTGTTTTCCAATCCCCACATCAGTGAATCCCATGCCGCCAAAGGCATGGTGCTGAACTTCACCATCGAATAACAAGCGACTACCACGCGCCAATAGACGCGGACTGCTCTTTGACTTCACCGGAGGTCGTCGCGGCTTTTTGGGGTCGTCACGACGAACGGCTTCGTCGCGTAGGGAAAGCTGGATGGCAACTAGGGAAGCACGATGGATTGTTCTGAATAGCCAATGTCCCTGAGCGTACCTTCCAAGGCGTCCACCATCAGGGGTGGACCGCACAGGAACACGGCCGTCTCAGGACCCGGAGCAGGCAGATGCCGGCGCAAGAGGTCGTCAGTGATGCGTCCCGTACCCTGCGCCCAGCCGGCCGGCGGCTGCTCCAGCACGTGATAGACATGGAAGGTCGCGTGCTCGCGAGCATTTGCATCCCATTCGTCCCGGAAGATGATGTCGGCCTCGGTTTTGTTGGCAAAGACCAGGAACATCTCCACATCGAGGCCCTTCGCCAGGATCCAGCGGATAATGGAGATCATCGGGGTGATGCCTGTGCCGCCTGCCACAAATCCGACCCGCTTGGCCCTCCCGTCCACCCAGTGACCACCCGTGTTCGGCCCGCTCATCAGCACGGAATCCCCCACTTCCCGGTCATGCAAATACTTTGACACCAGACCATGTTCATACCGCTTCACCGTGAGATCGAAATATCCCGTCGTGCCGGCGACGGACGACGGCGTATACGGCCGCTTGACCGCTTTGTCGTTGATCGTGGCATGCACGTAGAGATGATCGCCGGGAAGCATGTCCAGCGTGGCATCCTCGGGCAATGCGAAGCAAAACGTCTTTGTGTCATGCGTATCTTGATGCATCGCCGTCAGCTCGTAGGGCGCGGGCATCTTCGTCTTGATGCGTGTCATCTGGTTCATGCGCTCATCATACGAGTCCGACAACGTGGTCGCAACCCGAAGTGGTTCTTTGAGAACACTGTACGAGACGAGACTTAGCGGTGGGGGTTGTGAAGGACGGGAGCGGTAAAATGCGCCGCAAGTTCCTCGCGGGTCGAGACTCGTTTTCGCTTTGCCAGTTGGACTAGGTCATCATTCTGTAGCCGCAGACCACTCGTCGATACGATGACATCTCTCCCTCGCAGGTCGATTGCGATGTCGGATTGTAAATTGGCACGCCACTGCCACTCGGACGCAACCTTTGCAACGGCTCGTTCGAATTCACGGGCGTCTTGTTCCGTATCCCAGCTCGTCAGCCAAGCGACCTCTCGGGATTGCCCGCAGTTGGCAACGACCCAGCGGTCTCCATCCCAGCCGTTCCAAGCAGCGTGGTCGATGCTTGCATTTAGACTTCGCAGCCACAAAGAGACGAGCAGCTCGCCCATGGTGTCCTGGAACACGACCCGACATCCGATCGTCTCAACCATCCCGGAAAACTCACCGAGGTCGATAGCGAGAAATGGGGCCCTTCCCTTGGTCTTGATGTGAATGATCTGCTCCGTGGATGCGGGAAGAGTCTTCAACCCGTTTTTGCCTTCGTGATAGGCGAAGCGATAGCCATAGGTGTAGGGAAACACGACGCGCTCGTGAACCAGCGCTGACTCGTCACTCAATGGTTCGAACTTCCTGTCACGAGAAAACTCGATGACCTCTTCGGGATCTCTTGCCCTGCCAAGGAGACCCATGGATTGTGCTGCACGTAGGTTGGCATCGCCCTCTATCGCAGCTTGTAGTGCCGTGTTGGCGTCTGCCTGTTGCTGCCACACTGGGGCATCCTTGAACACTTCCGGAAAGTGCTGATGCTGGAGTGCGTGAACGATCTCATGTGCGAGGGTAAGTTCATCGCCGAGGTTGCCCAGCGAGTTGAGATAAATCCCACCCTTCTCCGATCGTGCGGGCTCGCTGACGATATACAACGTTTCCTGGCGGGGCATGTAGAGTCCGGCCGCTGATCGTGACAGCAGTCCGATATTCTCATGACTGTCTTGTCCTCCCTCGGGAAGGAATCCCATAGTCTGATACGCAGTCTGTCTCAAGCTCCAGGCCTCAGACTGATGATTGGCAGCCGCCTGCTGACGAAAAATCTCATGCAACTGAGCTCGATTGACCAAAGCGACATCCAAGGGATGGTTTACCGGCAACCCAGACGCGTAACTCGCTCGATCCACCGTATCGTGGATGCGACTCTGATCGAGTTGCGAGTTAGCGATCAGCTGCGGCTGAGCGCATGCAGGCATGTTCGAGAGGGCAATGATCGAGGAGAGATAGGTGATACCTAGGGAAATGATCCGACATTGGCATTTTTGCACGAACGAACCTCCCTTGGAGAGAAGATCGGTTCGCCTCGTCGGTTCGCAAACCTCGTGCCATCCCAATATTCTGCGCTTGACTGCAAAGTCATTGGTACTGCAAACCGACTATCTTTAAGCGCTATTTCCTGTTGGCTGCCAGCAGGCTCGAACGGGAAGAGCCAGCCTCAAAGACACGGTATGGGTATCAGAAATGATCCAAGCGAATCCACTCCGGTTCAGCTTGAGTCTTTTCGGAAAAAGATCTGGAAATGTTGACTCTCGACAACATCGTATTCTGCAGCCAACGTATACCCCGCGGACTCCATCTCCCGCCGGACTTCTTCTTTCGCGGTCCCGTGCCCGAGCAGACCTGAGAAGAAGCCCTGGGGATGGAAATCCAGAATCGCCACCCGCCCGTCCGCCTTAAGGTATCGAGTCAATGACCTGAAATAGGCCACCCGATCCGTCATGTGGTGAAAGGTATCGCAGCTGAACACGAGGTCCACTCGCTCGGGGAGTTTGGAATCTGCGGGTTCGGCGAGAATCGGCACCACATGTGTCATACCTCGCGCCTGTCTCTCCTTCCGGATGATTTCCAAGCCTGTCTCGTCGATCTCGACGGCGTATACCGTCCCTTGTGCACCCACGGCCTCCGCCAGATACCACGTAAAGTATCCTCCGCCCGCACCGATGTCTGCGACACGTGACCCAGGGACGATCGCAAGTTTCTCGATCACTTCCTTCGGCTTTTGCCAGGCGTCCCGAGAAGGATCGTTCATGTGCTCATAGGCGAGCGTTGCACATCCGGCGAGCCAGAGACACCCAAGGATGGCGATAGCCGTGTATCGTTGGACTGATGTGGTCATGTACGAGTTCCCGAAGTGAGATGAGAGAAGGAGCCGGTTAGGTTGCCCCCAATCAGTCAAGCAAGTCTTCATCGAAATGGCAAGGGAGGCTCCCAGTATCGGCAGACAGCCTGTCTATGAGATGAGGACAGACTGTCTCAGAACCTAACGTGGCTGAAATCCAATCCTTTTGCGCGAGGAAGGACGGACTGTTCTCCTTCACTTCACTTGCGTTGGCGTTCATGAGCCTTAAGCCCGCACAAACGCTGCAGTTTCATTCGTGGCAAAAGGTTTGCGGCGTTGGTAACGGAAAAGGACGCAGCGCCTGCGCCCGATTGCAACCAAGGAGGTACTAATGGCGAACGCGCGCCAATATACAGTGACCACGATGGCCATCGTCGGATGTCTGACATTGTCGGCTCCTGCCGGCATCGCAGGCCAGCCAGCTCAACAGATGGAGGGATCACCCCCCCAGACGACGCAGGGTTCATCCGTTCCGATTACCGACGGGGCGAAGGTGACCCTCTTGTACCAGATTACGGTTCCTGGCGACGATCGAATCGAGGTCCGAGATCTCAGTCAATTCGTCCAGGGGCAACACCAGATGCTGCCGGCACTCGAGCAGGCGGTTTCCGGTATGCGGAGAGGCGATAAGACAGAAGTCAAGCTCAGCGAAGATCAGGCCTTCGGGGCGTACGATTCGAAGAAAAAAACTGTCGTGCCCACCAAGGAACTCCCCAGTGGAGTCAAGACCGGCGACATCATCGAAGATCGAAGGACCGGCCAGCAGGCCACCATTACGCAAATGTCCGATACCGACGCAGTAATGGACTACAACCACCCGCTGGCAGGCAAACCACTTCTCGTCAGCTTGACGATTATCGACGTCGACAGTCCGCAGTAGTGCACGACAGGCTCATCTCCTCTCATCATCAGCGGCACTCGCGGCGATCTCGGATCGCCGCGGGCCAGCCGATCGAAGCGCTAGTGCGTCCAAATTTTCTCAGCGGTCGCCTCGAAGGGGTAGACATGGATCATCCATCCTCCCGCTTGTGCAACGAACTGTCCTCCGGCTTGCCGGCATTCGGATTCGTCGGCGATGGTGCCCTTGAAGCCGAACTGTCTGCGGCTGATGCGACGTCCACTGCCATCGGGCGCGAGACAAATATTCACGTGGGCATGCCATCGCGCGATGCTCAACGGAATGCGCTCGTTCAGCTCATCCTCGGTCATCCCCCGCGGCGCCGTAAACATCGCCCCTTCAAGTTCATACCCATCGCTGGTTTTTTTATAGAGCAGTGAGGTGGGTTGGGCCGCGTCGAACTGTATGCGGGCCAGATGGCGGCGCTCTTTATTGGCAAAATGATAATGCCGCGGCTTGCGCCCGGGGTGCATTGGGAGGAACCCCTCGTCCACTGCCACGTGATAGTCCTTGTACTTGCTCAACGCCTGCCGGAGAGTCTGCACGATGCGGTTGGCCTGTTCGGGATCGCCGGCGCCCACCGGCCGCAACGTTGTCCATTTCATATGCGGTCCCGTATGCGGGTGATGAGGCGTCATGGCTTCTACCGCACCATGCATGTGTTCGTGGTCCTTGTCGTCAGCCACCGCCGATCGCGCGATCTCACCAGCCGAGCATACGATCCACCACCACGCCACAGCCCACACGCCAATAGAGCACACGCGCTTCCCCAAGCGCCCACGACAATGTCGATGCATGACCCGATCCTGTGGTCAGGGTGCCGATGACTCACGCGATCGCATTGGAGCATCGACCGCCTGAGCGGCCAGCTCCGCGTGACGATCCGACATCTTTCTCAACGTCCCCTCACGGGCGTTTTCCACGATGAATCGATACTCTTTTCCGCGCGATACGCGCTGAGGAACTTCCACGAGCAGCCGGCCGATGTAGCGAACTTCCCCTGCCATCGTATCGAAGATCAGTTCAAGGTCGCCGCCGGTGCCTGTGATTCCCTCCTTGGCAAAATTTTTCACCAGATACCTGCCCGTGCGCAACCTGGAGATGAACATCCGCTCTTCTCCCACTTTGGCCTGGAGATGATACCGTTCCGCATAGGGACTTTCGCCCTCTGGATCGCCGGGCTGACTTTGGACGATGTCAAATTCGTAGGTCGGCATATCGGCGTCGGACTTCGTGCTCTTGTCCGCGAGCTTTGCCTGTTTGACCAATACTGAGCCGATCACGACGCCCCACTCTGGTCCAAGCGGCGTGAGGCGGTCACCGGACATGTCAAAGGACTTCGCGCAAGCCACGAGTGATAGCGCGATCGACATCACGATCGACCAGTGGCTTCGATGTGACCAGCGCCACATGTTCATTCGTGGGCGCCCAGCACCTTGGCGGCTTTTTTAACATTCCGACCGAGAGGAACACACATGTCTCGAAGCCTCGTCACGGCCACGGCACACAGCCTAGACACTCACTCTCAGGAATGCAATCACTCGCGAGACACCTGAACTCACTCTCTCGTTCTCGCTAATGGGAAATCACTCTCGGTGCTTGAAGCTGAGCGATACTGTCTGGCCAGAGTGATGAGGGATCTTTCTCAAAGAAGTTGCTTTCCGGAGGCAGGACCGCCCACGATCCTTGAAGCATTTCCAATCCGAGCTGCCCCGGAGCCCACCCCGCATAGCCGGCAAACGCCCGAAACCTGGCCGCGGGACCGGCCTGCTTGATGAGGCGTTCCAACACGTCTGGATTCCCTCCCACATACACGCTATCGAAGACCGGTCGCATGTTCGGTGGAGGCTCCTTCAAACGTGACAGCAGCAGCATGATGTTTGGTTGGACCGGACCGCCGGCAAAAAGTCGGTGCGTCGTCCCTTTGAGCGCCCCAACGTCGGGCAACGCCTCAGAGAGGAGCACCTCTGTGGTGCGATTCAAAATCACGCCGAGCGTTCCCTCGGGACCGTGCTCAAGGACCAGCACGACCGTTTGTCGGAAATTCGGATCGTTCAGCGACGGGCTCGCCACCAAAAAGACGCCCTTCTCGACGGAGGACGGATGGAATTCCGGCCCGGCCACCGCCGTGGTTCCTTCGAGCACGGTCAGCGCGATCAGCAATAGCAGACCAGCCATCTTCGGCGCTCCAAGAACAAGTGACTGCTAGGCGACAAGTTGCGTAAGGCTCCAGACGAGGAACAGCAGGTACACCGTGCCGAAGAACAAGGGAAAGCTGACATCACGGCGAGCCCACCACCGATGCTGTTGGCGGAGTGCCCAATTCGGCTGAAGCACCGTCGGGTCGTTGCCCTTCTCGGCGAGGGCTTCGTGCTGGTCCCGGTATCGGTGAAGATCGAGAAAGAGTTTCGGCTGGTTCCAGCGGGCATCGCCTTCGATACCTCGGAGACGCCATTCCCACAGGGCGGTTTGGGCCGAGAAACGGCCAAGCACGATGGCCATCTGCAATGTCATGAGCACGCCGAAGAGGCACAGGATAATGACCAGCAGTGTGAATATCAGTGTCAGGGGTTGCCGGGCGAGAAGAAACCCGATGGCTGCGACAAAAATCGAATTGGCCGTGAGATAGTCAGACAGGAGGCTGTGGTAATCCCGGACGCCCGATGTCCACAGATCGAGGAGATGGCGGTAGGTGGTCTGTGGATCGGCATCGTCCATGCTGCCTCTCCGGGACAAGGGGAGTCCGGCCATCCATGACGCCTTTGCGGTCTTATAACGAGCAGTGACAACCAAGTCAATCCATGCGGCATTCACCCCGCCGCACGTGGTATGGTGAATGGGGACGGATTATGCGCCTGTGGTCTCGCATCATCGTCTTCTTCCTCATTACCGCGGCCGCTCCGGTCTTCGCGGGAAACCAGATCTACCGTTATAAAGACGATTCCGGTACGCTCACCTTCACCACTGAATGGTATTCGATCCCCGAAAAATATCGCGGCGAAGCCGTGGCCTTGGAGCCCGAGGCCCTGGCGCGCCCTCAGCGGCAAGAACCGGCGGTCCGAATCGTGACCGCCACCGCTGACTATCGAATGGGAGAGCATGACACAAAAATGGATGCCACGCGTATGACCATTGAGGCCGCCAAACGGCAAGCGCTCGAGCAAGTGGCCATGTATCTCGAAAGCGTGACCGAAGTGAAAAACCTAGATGTGACGCGCGATGAGATCCGGACGTATACCGCCGGTATTGTCACTGTGCTCAACCAACAGACCCGTACACGCCTCGAGGACGGCGGCGTCGTGATCCATGTCGATCTCACCGCGCAGGTCGATCAGAGTGAAGTCATCCAAGCCATCAATGCGCTTCGAGAAAACGAACGCGCCACACACGAACTCGCCTCACTCAGAACTGAGGCCGAACAGCTCCGTCAGCAGCTCGACGCCGCCAATGTGGCCTTGGCCACCGCCAATACCGCAGAGCAGGTGCACGCACTCACGCTTCAAAGGCAGCAATTGCTCAACCAGATGCAAGCCGACGACCTTGTGGCGCAAGCCCTGACGGGATATGCCTATGTGACGCCGGCGAGAGTGCGACAGATCAATGAGCTGCTGAGTCGAGCCAGGCAGCTTCACCCGTCGAACCGACATCTGCCCTCGGTCGAACAATCCATGAACGCACACGATAACGCACACAATAGTGCCTCGATCCCGTCTGCACTGGTTCCTTCGCCGACACCGGGCACACAGTCCGCCTCCCCTCCGCCAGGCTCGCAGTCTCCCTTGGCCGCGCCGCTGCCGCAATCGCCTCTGGCCACGCCGCTCCCGCCATCGCCTCTGGCAGCTCCGTTGCCTCAGTCACCGCTGACCATGCCCTTGCCACAGTCTCCGCTGGCGACCCCGCTGGCACCGTCACCGCTGGCGAAGCCACTCGGTCCCTCACCTCTGGCGGCACCACTGGCACCGTCGCCGCTAGCGGCGCCCCTTCGGTAATAGAGCGTCATTGTCCCATCCTATTTCCCATCTTTCTCAACGGCGCACGACAACTTCAATGACTCTTCCGTGAGCAGCTTCTTTTCATCGACTCGTTTCATGAGCAGCTTTGCAGCGGTGAACAAATCATTCTGCTCGTCCTCGCCGATCCAGAACTTGGTCTTGATCTGCGTGACGCGCTCGGCCAGACCTTCCGTCTCCTCTCCCGCATACATGAGCTGTCGAAGCGCAACGTGGCGTACCTCGCAGCCGCATTGATCGCGGTCGTTGACCGGCAACCGGCCGCGCATCTCTTGATCCTGCCGGTCGACAGGAATCCCCATACCGGCGAGCAGCGAACGCCTGGATTCCAGCAACATGGCATCCAGCGCATCCAAGGCATTGGTATCGACGAAGTAGTCGATGAACGAGCGGCTGGACTGTCCCGTGTTGAGCTCGGGATGCTCGCTGGCCGGCGTGGCATCGATGATGATGATCAGACATCCATTTGGAAAGAGCCGCTTCAGCGACGTCCCCAGGATGTTGCGATTGATGTATTCGGTGAGCGCCTGGACCCCCAAGTTGTCGATCGGGCCTCCGTCGTAGAGATGCACGTATTGCCGGGGGGTGATGTACCACTCAAGTGTCACGTCCTGGAACACACCGGGGAATGCCGAGGAGGCGTTGACCGCATTGGCGACGGGGTAGAAGGCCAGCGCGGAATGGAGTCGGGCAAAACGCTCGTCCGTGAACGTAAAGCGGGTGTGATCGTTGTGGACCGTCGAATTGAGCAAAATTTTCGGATGTGACTGAAGCTCCGCGAAGGTCGCGTCATGATACAGCTCGTTGTTGAACACCTGCACCATGATATCGGAGCGGGTAAAGTCCGAAAACCAATAGCGGAAGATGTTGTGCGGAAGGAACCACCGCCAGATCCAACTACCCTGAAAGTCAAACCCCAGCGACTTTCGGAGGGCCGGCTCGGTGAAGGCGCCCGCCTTGTCGCCGAGCCCATAGTAAACAGCCGGAAGCGTTCCGCCTGACACGCCGGAAATCACATCGACCTGTTCAAGCAGCTTGCGTTGTTGGAGTTCAAGCATGACGGCGGAACCGAAGTTCGCCGCGCGGCTTCCTCCTCCGGAGATGGCAAGCGCCAGAAAGCGATGGTCCTTTGTTTCGAGTTCGCTCAAGTTCCACGAACCGGCGGTCTGGGGCACGGGCTCCTTGCTGGTCCACTCTTTGTTCCAACCAGGTCGCCAGTGGCCGGGCAGAATGGCACAGCCCCCAATCGCCAGGAGGAGACCGACGAGGCACACTCGCCGGCGCGATCTCTTCGCAAAAAGTTTTTTAAAGGAATTCTGGATGCTGAAGGATGGGCGAGTGAACGAACGAGGGACACCTGACGACATGAACGCCTCTCAGCCGAGGCGATTGTAAAAGGCACGAAGCACACACGCAAGTGAGATTGTTTACACCGATCGAAAATGCGTGCTATTTGGCGCGTGTTTCAGGCGCGTATCGGTGAACTGGACCCACCGGCGGACGCTGCGAATCATCTCTCAGTGACCAGTATTAGTTAGTACGCTGGGGGCTGCGGTCCCCATTGCAGACCGGCCAGATCCGGATCTTCTCCTTCGGCAGTGGTGCCCCGCGAGGGTTTTTCCGCCTTACGGAGAACACGTTTGGCCTCTTTTTCCTTCCGCTGCTGCTGGAGCTTCTTTTCGCGGTCGCGTTTGGCTAGCGTTGTCTTTCCTGCTCGTGCGATGGTGTCCTCCTTCTCGAAAGTGAATCAGTGGTTATTTTCGTTTGTGCCCTGGTGTACGGACGGTGGGCCGAGCGGATGGCATCTGAGTCCTTTCACTCAAACCTTGAATGGCTAACATCGACACTTCGCTTCTGATGTCCTCGATCGAAGCTTGGGTTCGATCCGGCCGTGACAATCCCAATGCCTCCCAACGAATCTTGTAGGTCGGTTTGGTCTTTTTCTTTCTGGTGTTTGACTTCCAGCCATGGGACATTTTCATCGGTACTCCCTTCATAAGCTTCGTGTCGTACTTCACGCATGCAGGGCTAATCGAATAGGCATCAGAGCACCGCGTAAGAGCAACGTCGATAAGGGTCCGCGCAACACAAGGAAATGGGAGGCAGGGGCGCGAGGTAGCAGGATGTAGCTCGTACGGTTGCTCAGTGTAACAGGCGCGGGCCCGTTGGGTCAAAGCTTCCTTTAACTGCCCGATTAACATGGTGTTTCTAATGACTAGGGGTCTCCCTAGTTTAGAAAAATTCTGTAACGGGCTAGGTACACGGAATCAGTCACATTGAGGAGCGGGCGAGGAGGGCGTGTCATGCTGACATTCAGGTCGACCAAACCCTTTGAACACCATCCATCACCGGCATTGAAGACGACGGAAGCCGGCCTGCGATGGCGCGTATTGATCGTCAATCCTCACACGTCCATTCGTGAAATGATCCGTGTGATTCTCGATGGCTATTCGGATCTTATCGAAGTGGGCGGGGAAGCATCGGACGGCGACGAGGCGGTTGAACAGGTCAAAGCGATTCCGATTGATCTCGTGTTGATGGACACCCACCTGCCCAACAGCGTTGACACTATTCGTCGGATCAAACACCTTCTCCCACAAGTGGTCATCCTCGGAACGTCGGCTGAGTACACACCCTATCTATATAACGCGATGATCGCAGCCGGTGCCGTGGCCTTCATTCGCATGGAGGACGCGGCAGATCTTCTGTTCCGCAGCATCGTGTTCGCGATGTGCACGTATGGCCCGAAGCATGTCCAAATGGCCCAGGGGCAAACGACAAGCCGGCGAAACACCCTTCTCGCAAATGCCATGTGAGTCAGTGGTCCGACGCCGGTTGAGAGAGCCTCGCAACTGACCCAACTCGCATCCTGATTGCCCTCTGTGTGGTTGCATCCATGCGATCGCGGTGAGGAACTCGGTGATCTTCCATGATCGGGAAGAAGCGGGCCGATTGTTGGCAGCGAAGCTCGAAGCCTATCGAGACGATCCCAGCGGAATCATTTTGGCACTGCCTCGTGGTGGAGTGGCCATCGGCTACGAGCTTAGTCTCGCGCTGCATCTACCGCTGGATATCTTTATCACGAGGAAATTGGGTGCGCCGGACAACCCGGAGTATGCGATCGGCGCGCTGAGTGAAACCGGGGCCGTCTATCTCAATCCGGATGCCGTCGAGGCGTTTCACTTTTCACGTACCGAGTTCGACGCCTTGGTCGGAGCTGCGCGGGAGGAGATTTCCCGGCGCCAACGACTCTACCGGAATGGATTGCCGCTCGTCGAAATCGCGGGACGGACCGTGATCCTTGTCGATGACGGGATGGCGACCGGTGCGACCTTCTTCGCAACCCTTGAGGCCATCTCGGAGTTGTCCCCTCGACGCCTGGTGGCTGCCATCCCCGTCGCGCCCCGAGAAAATGTTTCCAGCTTGCGGAAACGGGTGAACGACCTGGTGATCTTGGCAACGCCTGAGCCCTTCATCGCCGTCGGCCACCATTATCATTCTTTCACACAAGTGGACGACGCCCAGGTACTTGATTACTTGAATGCCGCGAAACAATCGCGCGCTGCGTAGATGTCTCCTCAAGGAGGAGAGGCGCAACGATGTGAGTGACACATGAAAGTGGTCGCCGGAGTCGATTGGTCCGATGCAGCGTTTGCCGCCGTCGAACAGCTCGGTCTGCTCTATCGTCCTGACGAAGTCACGCTGGTCCACGGGGTCGACCTCGGCCTGTTCGAGTATCCCATTGTCGCGGAAGCCGCCAATCTGCAGGGTTATGACATCTTCCGTAAGTCGATGTTCGAGGCAGGCTGCGAATCGCTGGAACGGGCGGAAACGATGCTGCCCGAAGACGTTCCAAAACCCCACCGGCTCTGCGAATTCGGCAAGCCGGCCCGATTCCTTCTCGACACCGCCTCTTCCATATCGGCCGATCTCATCGTGGTCGGCACCCACGATCACTCACGCGTCGCCGAACTCGTACTGACCAGTGTGTCCCATCGTGTGCTCTTGCATGCGACCCAGCCGACCTTGCTGGTCAAAGGCGAAGCCAAGCACGTCCGGCGGGTGCTGATCGCCATCGAAGGCCGGACAGATGCAGCAAAAATCTGTGATTGGTTGCTCCGTCATCCATTCCGAACGGCAATGGAAGCGATGGTGTTGACGGCCGTGCCGATTCTCCCTGTACTCGACGAATCGCCTGCGGCCGTCGTTGCGACCTGGTCCGAAGAAGTCGCCCGTCAGGCCGAAGAGTATGCTCGATCCTGTGCAGAACACCTGCCGTCGCCGCAATTCACGACATCAAGCCGTGTGATGAAGGGTGACCCTGTTCCGGTGATCTCGGATGTCTCGAAGGATTTCGACCTGGTCGTGGTGGGTTCACATGGACGTGAAGGGTTGGACCGATTTCTCCTCGGTAGCGTCTCCCATGCGATCGTGCATCATGTCGACTGCCCCGTGCTCGTGATCCGCTGACGGGGACGTTGAAGCGTCTATTACCACTCGGGTCAGGACGCCTGCGTTTCTTGCATCGTGAGGACGACCAATGATCGCTTGACGTCCAAGCGATCTGGGATGCCGAACGTTCTGACCATCACTGATCGATCTGGAGCCATGACCAGCCGTTTGGCCTCGAGCTGCTTCCAACAACGATCCGCACAGCCAACTTGGAGCAAGGGCAACATTTCGTCCAGGAGATGATTGACCGACCTCGGGATGGCGCTACCGGCCGAGTGCCCGTTCTCGTTTCGATTCAATTGCCGAAGCAACTGCTGCCCGGCCTCGTTCACATATAACGCCTTGCGGGTCGAAGAGAACACCACGATCCCTGAATTCACCTGTCCTCCGTCAGCGCTTGGGACAGCGGCCGAGGCATTGCGGTCATCCTGTGACATCGTCAGGAGTTCTTTCAGCTAGGCATCACAGTTAGGCCGCAATCGATCGCCTCGATCGTGCCTTAGCTGGAAAAACGGACGCGTGTGAAGGGCGCTGTCTTGTTCGGAACGCGATCGCCCCTGGATCATCCTGCAGGCAATTGTCACAACAGGTATACGACAGAACGGTCTCCTCCCGCTTCAGGCTGCGGGACCCCATAGACTCGTACAGCTCCCGCCAGTGACCGTGCCCCATCGACTCGTCGCGTATTTGGTCGCAGAAACAGCATACCAGCAGCATCGGTTGCTCCTCGTTTCCTGTTCGCTTCTACCGCCGCCTCCTCATTCACCCATCCGAGCGAGCCTTCGTTCGAGTGTCTTGCAACGCCATCTCATCCCGAATCATTTTCTCTGCCTCAATCCAATCTTCGATATCATGGCCGTCTTGACGACCGCGCCGCTCATACATGGAATAGGCCAATACGGCTACGCGCACATAGATAGAATCGGGAAAAGCGTGTGCGTTCTCCAGACCATTGTGCGATTTGCCCGTGCGGAGCACGCGTGGTTTTGCCTGCCGTTTCATGGCTCGTTCCTCCTCTCCCTCAACGTTCGGCCTCACCCTTCTCCAACCAGTGGAATTCGTTCGTAAGGACGCCCCAGACAGTCCAACGGAAAAGCTGGATCCCGTCCAATCCTGCGCAACGATTCAATAATCCGTGTCGGCTTTCCCCAATCGCTCCAAAGGACCTCGTGTATCTCCAGAACGGCGGCGCGGCCCGGCGCGCGCTGGAGCAGTTCCGACACCAAATCGTGGGCGGGAATATCGTGATAAATTTCGTCGAGAATCTGTGCTTCCTTCGACGTTCCGATTGAACGACTGAGTCGTTCAAATCGCGGCATGAGGTCAGGAAAACACTCCCATCCCATGTGCCATAGCGTCTCCGCCTTGGCTGCGAGCACAGATGTATTCCACAACGCGCCTCCGGCCAATGCCGCATCCGCCTGGGCGACACTCGGCCTCCCTACGAAGGCTTTGATAGCGCGGATTCGATACGGTTCGGAGCCGTCGATTCTGTCGTCCGGGACGATCCACCCATAGTCCAACTCCAGCCGGTCAGGAGGCACGCCAAGGACGACGAATCGATCGGGAAGCCACTCGAGGGCGCTCAGCGCCCGATGGACCGAGACCATGAACCCGGTCTCCGGATAGACGAAATGATCGGATGGATAGATGACGACCCTCGCCTGAGAATCTTTCGCTCTCAGATAGGTCAACGACAGATACATGCCGGCAGCTGAATCACGCTCTCTTGGCTGCAGCAGGACTGTCCCAGCACCTCGCGCTTCCAACTGGGACCAGGCCTCTTGACCATGCTCCCGGGCCACGACTGCCACGATATGTTCCTGCCGGCTGAGCGTGGAAGCGCGGTCCAACGTGTGCTGGAACAATGATCGATCTCCAACAAAGGTGCAGTATTGTTTTGGCCGTGGGTACCCCAACCAGCGCTGAATGAAATCTGTCATGCGACCGCCGTCCCCGCCGCCCAAGACGATTGACCAGATTCGACCGGCCCTTCGAGATCCCTCCATGGCCACGTTCATGACTTGTTCTCCTTTTGCGATGCACCCCGGCGTTCCTGCGGCAGCGTCAGAAATGTCCGATAGGACTGCAAACAGTCTGGGCAGTACCCATGAGTGACTCGAATATCCGTTCGCTTGAGCTGATATTTGGCCATAAACCAGTGCTGATCCTTCCAGCGGGCCTTCCCCACTTCCTTTTCCATGTCATCGTAGACCTTCTCACAGAGGCAACACATGACGACCAATCTCATGACGTGTCCCTTCAATACTAGAATTGCCGCCCGTCTCTCTTCATGAGTCGTTGTATGAACTGATCAGGAGGCGGTGCAGTCGTCCATGCGACTCGAGCGATTGCAGGCCGATGGGGTGCTTGAGGGTAAGGATTCGGACATCACCTGAGGTGAGTGGATCGACACTTCATATCCAAAGCGGGCGGGACGGCGAAGGACGAGGCTTCCCTCTCGACTGAGCTGATCCACCACGCTGAATATCTCGCTCCAAGAGAATTGAGACAGGCGGGTGAGCAGACTTTCGAGGGTGCATGGCCCTTCCCGACTTAAATGCAATTGAATCGCGGATTGCACGGTCACGGAGTTCATTCGGCTCATTCCTTTCTTGCAACAACTGCAGTGGTCTCGATGGGCTCCGGCATAGCGAGATTATCCCGCAAAGACATGGTTGAGACTTATAGCGGAGCGCGGAAGGTCGCACTATCAATGCGACCACGATTGTGATGTCCTTATTCCAACGACAGGCGAAGGACTACACGGAGAATGGCAACTGCGAGGGGCTGCTATCCGATGCCTTGCTGAACGGCGTAGCGCATCAGTTCGGCATTATTCTTGAGATGCAGTTTCTCCAGAATGCGGGAGCGGTAGGTACTCACCGTGGTCGTGCCGAGATGCATGCTTTCGGCGATTTGCGAGACGGTCTTCCCTGAGGAGAGAAGACGCATGACTTCGAATTCACGATCTGAAAGCAGTTCGTGGGGAGGCCGCTCTTCGCCTCGATGAAACAGATGCACCAGTTTATCTCCGAGCGATGGGCTCACGTAATTTCCGCCGGACAGGACTTTTTTGATGGCCGTCACGAGTTCTTCAGGAGCGCTGGCCTTTGTAAGATACGCATTCGCCCCGGCTTTGAACATGCGCACGGCGTATTGATCCTCGGGATGCATACTCAGCATGACAACCGGCAGTGACGGATGTTGACGTTTGACTTGAATGAGGGCATCGGTCCCGGTTGTTCCCGGCATCCCGATATCCAAGATAACGACGTCCCACTTCTTCTGCTTGACCAACTGGAAGAGGTCAAAGGCGTTGGCGCATTCTCCGACCGTAATGGCTCCCAGGCCATCGCACAGCAAGTCCTTCAGGCCGCGCCGAAATATGGAATGATCATCCGCGATCAGAACTTTGAGCACGCAAGTCCCCCGCAACACATCGTCGACAACTGCAATCCCGCTCCTCTCACGCATCCTGACATCGTAATCGTAACATCACGGTCGTGCCCTTGCCGGGCCAGCCGGCGATTTCCAGCGAGCCGCCGATGGCCATTGAACGCTCCTTCATGCCGAGGAGTCCCAAGGAGGCCGGATCGTTGAGCTTTTCCGCTGGAATACCTTGACCGTTGTCCTGTATCTCGATCAATACCCCGTCGCCGCTCTCCTTGACCAGCACCCGGACAAACGTCGCCTTGGCGTGGCGTGCCACATTGACGAGCGCTTCCTGGCAAATCCGGAACGCCGCCGTGGCACGCGAGGGGTTGATCTTGATTTCATCGAAAGACGCTTCGCAGAGACAGCGGATGCCGCTCCGCCGTTCAAAATCCTGGCACTGCCATTCAATGGCCGCCACCAGGCCGAGATCATCCAACACCCCGGGCCTCAGTTCTGCGGCGAGCCGTTGCACTTCGGCGATCGTGGTATCGACTTCTGCATTCATCGCGCGGATTTTCTCCTCCATTTTTTCTCGAGGGAAAATCGAGTCTCGCATCATGGCCAGTAACCTGGATAGGTCCATCTTCATGCAGGTCATGCGGACCCCCAGCTCATCGTGCAACTCCCTGGCAATTCGTGTTCGCTCTTGTTCCCGCACCACATCCAGCCTTTGAGAAAGTGTGCGCAGGAGTTCAAACGACCGTTGCAGCTGGTTCTCCGCCCGCAGGCGCTCAGTGATGTCCTCTGAGATTCCGAGCAAGTACACAGGCCGGCCGGTTTCGTCCAGAATTGGAATTTTTTTCGTATGAAGGTGCCGCAGGCCTTTCCCCTCGGTGAGGATGGGTTCTTCCGGAATATCGAGCACCTTGCGGTTCCTGAGCACATCCCGATCGGCGGCCGTGAAGAAATCCGCCTCCTCTTTCGGAAACAGATCGTAGTCGGACTTTCCGATCAGGTGTTGGCGGGTGTGCCCAAGCAGCTCTTCTCCGGCCTTATTGAATCGCACGAATCTCAACTCACCGGCATCCTTCACAAAAATCATGTGCGGGATGTTTTCTACAATGGATTGGAGAAAGACCTCGCTCGTTCGCAGTTCAACCTCCGCCCGCTTGCGCTCGACGGCATAACGGAGAGACCGCCGGAGGAGAGATGCCGTCACTTCTCCCTTAACCAGATAGTCCTGCGCGCCACGCTGGAGCAACTGCAAGCCCAACACCTCATCTTCAAGGCTGGAGAGGACCACGATCGGCATGCCCGGCTTTGCCGTACGGACTTTGGCCAGCGTTTCGATACCCTGGCTGTCTGGCAGTGAAAGATCTAGTAACACGGCATCGAAGCCCGACGTATCCAAGGCATCCATGGCAGGCACGAGCCGGTCGACATGCACCACCTGAAACGCCTCGGCGCTACGATCTCCAACCATCAGATGTTCCCGGAGCAGCCTGACGTCATCGGGGTTATTTTCAACCATCAAGATGCGCATGGCCCCTCATCACTGTCGGCGGTTCTAGTCATTCACGAACTGCTGCGCACGCCAAAAGACTCGTGCGGGCAGATCCGACGCCATCGCCGTCACAAATCCTCTTCGTGTTCTTGCGGACGGGTTGCTGTTCACAGGATCGCTTTTCTTTGTTGCGGGTTGAAGTGAGGGAACGGACGTGTGCCCGCACAAAGGAATCTTGGACGAGAATTTCCATTCTCGAGACTTCACAAAAAGCCTTGGTCCGGAAGTTCGAGCCAGGAGGAACCAGAGCGGTAGGCCGATGGACCTTGCAGGACTCCGAATGCCGGTGCGCAATTATTGGTGCTGTTTCCCGTACAGGAGCGCGGAGGATAGCAAGCGACAACGGGCGAGTACAAGGCCGAAATTCAATCAGGGGGGGGTGTCCGTCTACCGCCTACGGAAATGAGCACCGAGCAGGCATGGATCTACGCTTTCCCCCTGTTCTCATTGAATCACAGAAGCGTCAAAATATTCTCTTGAAGCATAACTTCACCGTGGAAGAACGGCATGATCGAAGAGACTGTCACGATCAGGGATGACCGCACGACCCTCGTTGGGTTCCTGGAGATCCCGTCCACACCCGCCGGCATCGTTCTATTCTCCCATGGGAGCGGGAGCGGCCGATTTAGCCCACGTAACCGCTTTGTGGCTCGGCAGCTTCAGCAGGGAGGGATCGCCACACTCCTGATCGATCTGTTAATGACGGAGGAGGAGCATCGGCGCAACGTCTTCGATATTGATCTGCTCTCTGATCGTGTGTTGATGGCGAGTGCCTGGCTCCGCGAAGACTCTCGAACCAGGGCGCTGTCATTGAGCTACTTTGGTGCCAGCACCGGGGCGGCATCTGCACTCCAAGCGGCTGCACAAGCCTCTTTCGGCGTTTGTGCCATCGTCTCGCGCGGCGGCCGTCCTGACCTCGCCGAACGCTATTTGCCTCACGTGACCGTACCAACCCTGCTGCTTGTCGGCGGCGAAGATCACCCCGTGATTGAAATGAATCAGCAGGCCTACCGGCTTCTTGGCGGCCCAAAGCAATTGATGATCATTCCGGGTGCGACACATCTGTTCGAAGAACCGGGAACACTCGAGCAAGTGGCAGAGTATGCCTTAAAGTGGTTCCGACAACATTTTGCTCGCCCTGATTGAGCCGTCGACCCCGTTCACCATAATAATGATCAGTACAGAAACGCTCAAAACTCCCCACAGTTTCCATGCCTTATGCCGCTTGTATCCAGAATGCCTTTCGTACCGATTCTAATCGACTTGGGGTTTTATATTAGAGAGTTTTAACTGACCGTTAACATCCCGTTAATCTTCCATTGCTACATTCGCGGTCGTAATGGATAACGAAAATCCATCGGGAGGTGGGAATATGACCTGTAAAAAATGTAAAGGCTTGATGATCGCGGAATCGCGACCGGACTATTCTACCGACGGAACCGTTTTGCGGTGCGTCAACTGCGGGCTGGTGCTAGACCCCTTGATCGAACAAAACCGCCTTGCACGAACACGCTCGACGCCGAGCACGCTGCATGCGGCATAAGGATGTTGCCCTCGTCCGGGCCGGAGTGAACGACTTGCGCTTCGCCGGACAGGACAGGCGTAGATGTCGCGCGCGCGGATCATCGGGAAGTGACCTGATGGCTCCACTGAGCCAGTGAGCTTTCCGCTCTCCGCGGCTCGACATCTGCCTCTGGCTCTCCTTGGTCAATCGCGACCTCGCCCTCCTCAGCCGAGGTCGAATTCCGCCCAGAGAAAGGTATGATCGGAGGGATCCTTGGCCCGCCGGGGCTCAACATCGACCTCAACCCGCAAACATTTTTCTGCCAGAGGAGCCGTCGCCAGAATATGGTCGATGCGCCAACCTTTATTCGCCTCCAACGAACTCGGCGCGCGATAATCCCAAAATGTAAACTGCTGCCGCTCCGGATACATCCGCACAAAGACGTCGTGAAAACCCCACGCCACCGTCGCCTCATAGGCCTTTCGCGCGGCCTCGTGATAGCACACATGCGTGAGGTGTTTTTCAGGACTATGGACGTCCATCGCCCTCGGTGCCACATTCATGTCCCCACACCAAATTGCAGGGAGCGTCGGTGAGAGGTGCTTCTCGAAGTAGGCTCGGAGCCGCTTGTACCACTCGAGCTTGTAGGCATATTTGGGCGAATCGATCTCGAATCCCTGCGGAATGTAGGTGTTGAGAATGGTGATGCCGCCGGCCACAACATGAAGCAGTCTCGGCTCGTCCGGCTCTCCGCCATCGTCCAACCCGGCCCGCACGGACTCCGGTTTCATTCGGGTGAGGATAGCCACGCCATTGTAGCTCTTCATCCCTCGGTAGCTGATTTCATAACCTGAGGGCAGTAACGCCATGAGCGGGAACTCGCTGTCCTGCACCTTCGTTTCTTGAAGGCAAAGAATATCCGGCTTTTGCTTGTCCAACCACTCGATGACGATGGGAAGCCGCCTACGAAGCGAGTTAACGTTATAGGTGGCGACTTTCATTATCATCTTGTTCGACGGGACCAAATCGGCTGGGTGAAGGTTGGATTCGAGGCTGTTCATGGTTTGGTGATCTGCCGAAAAAGTCCCGGCTATCGTGCGCCCGGAGCTTGCGGCGCAGGAATATCAGGAACAGCTGGTGTCAGGTCCGGGCCTGACTGGTTCATCTCCTGACCTTGAGTTTGCACGGCGTCCTTCGGTGTGCCGCCCTTCTCTTTCATCTCCTTTGTTTTGGCCTTCTTCTGCTGCTTCTGCTGCTTTTTCAGCTTCTTCATCTCGGCCTTCTTGGCTTTCTTTTCGGCCTTCATGGCCTTTTTTTCAGCCTTGAGGTCGGCGTTCCTTTTGTCCGTCTCGGTCTGGGTGGCCTCTTCGGCTAGAACGGCCGCAATCGGGCCGACCAGACAGACCACCGTCAAGACAACGATCAGCAATCGCCGCACGACACACCTCCTTGTTTGAGCGTGATGATGGGCTGGAATTTTCCGGCAATGTCAGGGCGCCCAGCGTCGCACGAGGACTACACCCTGTCAAGAGATCGCAGCGGATAAATACCGACGAAGAATCGCCTGTTCGATGCGGGAACGGCCCCGGTCAGGAGCCGGAAAGCGCAACACGAGCACAATGCGGCCTGCGTCCGACAATTGAATGGTAATGCGAGGCTCAGGCGATGGAGCCTCAAGGAGATTCTGCTGCTCGAGCAGCTTCATCTGCCGGCTGGCTTCCTGCATAAATGGCGTGCATTCAGCTTTGGCCGATTCGAGCAGCCGCGTCTCAGCTCGCTTCCAATCCTGCTCGGCCGGCAGCGGAACGGTGAGTGTGTACAGGCCATACTCCTGGTTGGGATTTTCTTTGATCAGCGCGTTGGTGAACAACAGACTGTTGGGGAACACCGTCACGCGCCCGGTGTACAAGTGCGACGACTGTCCCGGGCCAATCTCCAGCAGTTTCGTGGCGAAAATATCGTGGTCCAGCACCACCCCGCGATGGCCCGCGATTTGAACCCTGTCTCCCACCGAATACACCTTGCCGCCAACGCGCAACGCGGCTCCGCTCCAGCACAGAAGCAGTTCCTTGGTCGCTAAGACCACCGCCGCCGCGAGAGCAACGAGCGAGACAGCAAAGGCCTGCAGTTCGTGCGCCCAGATGACGACCAGACCTAGCAGGAACACGAAGACCATCGAGTTGCGGACGGTCACCACCCACCGCCGTTTGGCTTCCATCGTCAGCGCGGAATTTCTGGCGATGGAACGGACGACGAGCGTCCGAGCGATGAGGACGGACAGCAGCAGCAGAAGGGACTTGAGGCTGTCAAGCACGATGGAGCTATCGATCTGCGGAAGCCAGGTGATCATGGATGGAGCGCCCACAGACTCGCCTAGTCGCCATGCAAGGCACTTCGAGTGCCGGGAACGCACTCCTCTCGTTTCCAATGCTTAAGCACTTTTTGCTCATCGAAGGTCAAGGTATAGCGGTAACAGTAGAGCGTCGGTTTGGGGCCATCCTGCGGTCCCTTGCCGATGAGCGATGCCGCCTCGTTCGCCGCATTCGTAATGCCGGACAGGTCCATCGGATTCAGATCCTTGTCGCTGTACGGCACGCGGTAGGTCCAAATGGCGTCACCACCGAGCGCAGGAGTCTTGGCCGTGTGGGGAGGGCCCATCTTCTCGAAGATTTCCTCCTGCGTCAGCCGATCCACGCCTTTCTTGAAATAGCCGTCGCGCCAGGGACCGCCGCAAGCGGCGACCATCAAGCCGAGGATCAGCACGAGGAACCACGCATGGAAAAAGAGCGTTCTGCGGGCAAGCTTCATGTCTTCGATTGATCGTGAAGTTCCTGCATACGCTTGACGGAACAATACAGTGCGTAGCCCTGGGCCAGCATGCCCGTGACGAGCAATCCCAGCGCCGTTTGCAACCAGCGGGATCCCTGCTCATCAAGGCCGTACATGCCCAGAATGAATCCGAGCGCGATGGACACAATGCCGACTATACGGGCCACAATCGCGTTCGTGCGCCAATTGGTGGGGACCGTCAGATCTTCTTTCATCATGGAATACGCTACAACGGGAGGCGTGGCAGGTTCAACTCTGCTTGGCACGGATTTCGCGCGCCTGTAGATCGATCGCGACCGCCTCTTGGCTTCGGCCGAGCTTACGCAGGACGTTGGCCAGTTCCTCGAGCGTTTTGGCCACCTCTGGATGCGACAATCCCAACGCCTTTTGCCGGATCGAGAGTGCCTGGCGATAAAAGGGCTCCGCCTTCGCAGGCTGCCCTTGTGCAACGTACAACTGTCCGAGGTTCGAAGCGCTTAAGGCGACGTCGGGATGGTCGCGTCCCAAGAGTTGTTCCTTGATGGCCAGCGCCCGCACCAGCAGCGGCTCGGCTTCCGCGTACTGCCCGTACATGCGATGAAGGACGCCGAGATTGTTCAGGGTCGCCGCGACATCAGCGTGCGTCTCGCCATGCACGGATTGATAGATCTTCAGCGCCTGCAGATACAAGGGCTCCGCCTCAACATGTTTACCTTGTCCGGCATAGACCTGTGCCAATTGCGATAACGTCACTGCAACCCGGCGGTCTTGATGGCCGAACGTTTCGGCCTTCTTGAGCCCAACCTGGTAGATACGTTCGGCTTCGGCGTAATTGCCCTGCTGGACCGCCTGCTGCCCAGCAGCCATAGCCGATTCCCACGTTTGTTCCTGGCAAGAGAGATTCAACACGAGCAGGCCGGCCACCAGGACGGCGAGGAATGGCGATCCTGGCATTTTCTTTCCCGTGCGTCTCATATATATAGAGGCCACCACAGGATACACGATGATCGAACCAGGCCGCTATCGGCACTATAAGGGGAACGACTACGAGGTCATCGGGGAAGCACGGCATTCGGAGACGGAAGAGCCGTTCGTCGTCTATCGCGCGTTGTATGGTGAGAGGGGCCTGTGGATCCGGCCTCGCGCCATGTTCCTCGATACGGTGATGATCGACGGCAGTCCCCTGCCGCGGTTCCGACGTCTGACGAATTAGCGCGAGCGAGGTCTTGTGCAAAGGACGTCCGGCTACGGCAGCCAGGTCCAGCGCGAGAAGGTCGCGGCCTGGCCGGTCCGCTCATGGCGGCCATTGAGCACATTCCAGATGAGCGCATTCTCGACGAGAAAGCGACGGCCGGTCCCTGAGATTCTGACCCCTCGATAGGTATCGATGAAACCACGTGTTCGGGCCTGTTCCAGCATCCACTCGCGTTCGGCACGATTGACCGGCTCCGCCGTGAGCCGCGATGGCGTCTTGATCAGCTGTTCCCACGTCATTTCCCAGAGGTCCAACGCCGTCTGGTTGCCGTAGTTGAGGATGGGATCGGCTTCCGTCCCGTGCGACACCACGACTATCGGCGACTCAAACAGGGCACGAGCCTGAAATTCCGGCTCGCCATGTCGCTCGATCAGCTCCCTTCCGATCCAACGACGATAACTGTCGAGCAGCTGCTGTATCCACTGCACCACGGGAGGATCCATCCAGGGCTGTGACGTCATGACCTTACCCCTGAATTCCTAGCTCGCAGCGTGGTAGCACGTCCCTGACACGAGGGCAAGGGCAACGCCCTTGTAAATCCCATGGGAAGTCTTTGTATAATGGCGCCGCATATTACACATTCATGGATCAGGAGCAGGTATGGCGGGTCAGACCCTCTTCGATAAGATCTGGGATTCCCATGTTGTGCGCGCAGAGCCGGATGGGACAACGCTGTTGTATATCGACCGGCAATTGGTGCATGAAGTCACCTCCCCGCAAGCGTTTGAAGGCTTGAAGCTGGCAGGACGCCGGCCGCGGCGGGCCGGGACCACGCTGGCGGTTCCCGATCACAATGTGCCGACGACCGATCGCCGGCTGGGCATCGCGGACCCCGTGAGCGCAATCCAGATCCAAACGCTGGAGGACAACTGCCGGGACTTCGGCATTACGCTATTCAACATGAGCGATATCCGGCAAGGCATCGTGCATGTAATTGGCCCTGAACAAGGCTTTACCCTCCCCGGCACGACGATCGTTTGCGGCGACTCGCATACGTCGACCCACGGCGCCTTCGGCGCCTTGGCATTCGGGATCGGCACCAGCGAAGTCGAGCACGTGCTGGCAACTCAGTGCCTGGTGCAGAAGCGGCCTAAGACCATGGAAGTCCGGGTCGACGGCCTCCTTTCGGACCGCTGCTCGGCGAAGGATGTGATCCTGGCCATTATCGGGACAATCGGCACGGCCGGCGGAACCGGCTACGTCATCGAATACACGGGCTCCGTGATCCGCGCACTCAGCATGGAAGGGCGCATGACCCTCTGCAACATGTCGATTGAAGGGGGGGCTCGGGCGGGCATGGTGGCACCGGATGAGAAAACAGTTGCCTATCTCAAGGGCCGTCCTCTGGCGCCCAGCGGCGATCCTTGGGAGCAAGCCGTAAAGGCCTGGCAGGATCTCAAGACGGACGCCAACGCCTCCTACGACGCCACCGTCGTCATCAAGGCCGAGGACATCGCACCCCAAGTCAGTTGGGGCACGAGCCCGGGAATGGTAACAGGGGTGGACGGCAGGGTTCCGGATCCCAAGGTGATCGCCGACGAAAAAACGCGCCAGGCCACCGAACGGGCCCTCGTCTATATGGGCCTCACCGCCAACATGCCCATCACCGATATCAATATCGACCGGGTGTTCATTGGGTCGTGCACGAACTCTCGGATGGAGGACTTGCGGCTCGCGGCCAGCCTGGCCAAAGGCAAGCGCATTTCAACATCGGTGCGTGCCATGGTGGTCCCCGGTTCTGGGCTCATCAAACAGCAAGCGGAAGCCGAGGGACTTGACCGGATCTTTACCGAGGCGGGATTTGAATGGCGTGAGCCGGGCTGCAGTATGTGCCTTGCGATGAATGCCGACGTGCTCCAACCCGGGGAGCGCTGCGCGTCAACGAGTAATCGCAATTTCGAAGGCCGTCAGGGGGCCGGAGGCCGCACTCATCTGGTCTCTCCCGCGATGGCGGTCGCCGCAGCCGTCGAAGGCCATTTCGTCGACATCCGTCACTGGAGGTAACTGTTGCATGCAGCCGTTCACCCAACTCACCGGTCTGGTCGCCCCGCTGGACCGCGTCGATATCGACACCGATCAAATTATTCCCAAGCAGTTTCTCAAGACGATAAAGCGGACCGGTCTCCGCGAGGGCTTGTTTTTTGACTGGAGACGGCAGAAAGATGGTTCGCCCGATCCGTCGTTCTTTTTGAACCAACCTCGGTATCAGGGGGCGACGATTCTTCTCACGCGCGACAACTTCGGCTGCGGCTCCTCGCGCGAACATGCCCCGTGGGCTTTGCTCGATCAAGGGTTCCGTTGCGTGATCGCCGCCAGTTTCGCCGATATTTTTTACAACAACTGTTTTCAAAACGGTATTCTACCCGTCGTCCTGGAGTCCCAGCACGTTCAAACGATGATGAAGGACGTCATCTCCCAGCCGGGATATCAAGCGACCGTGGACCTCGCCGAGCAGACCGTCGCGACGCCCGAGGGCACCACCTATCGCTTCTCGATCGATCCCTTCAGGAAAGACTGCCTCTATCGAGGGCTGGATTCCATCGGCCTCAGCTTGCAACATGAGCCCGCGATCGCAGCCTATGAGGCCCGCCGAAAGGCCGATGCCCCCTGGCTGTTCTCCGATCTGCGCCCTTAGGCCAAGGAGGCTGCATGAATTGGGCATCGGTTGTCTTCCCCTTATGGCTCTTCAGCCCCCGAGTCTTGCTCGTGCTGTTCTTTCTGACGGCAGGCGCCCTGATGGTCGCGTTCAACTACAGCTACTCGGACGGCAATCGCGCGGGGTATATTCAAAAGTTTTCAACGAAGGGATGGCTTTGCAAAACTCATGAGGGCGAGCTTGCCATGACAACCGTCCCAGGGACGGCGCCCGTACTTTGGGAATTTACGATCTGGGACGATGCAGTGGCTCAACAGCTTTCTCAGGTGATGGGGAAACGCGTCGTGCTCCATTACAAAGAGTTTCGCTACCTACCGACCACCTGCTTCGGCGATACGCCGTACTTCGTCGATCGCGTCGAGCTCCAAGAGTAACCGACGGCGGGCGCGACCTCGCGTTCACAGTGCTCTCACAGCCAGCGTTTATTCCTGAACAACACCAGCATCCCCACTCCCACCGCTGCCATCACGCCCAGCACCAGCGGATAGCCCCATGGAGATCTCAGCTCGGGCATGTATTCGAAGTTCATGCCGTAAATGCTCGCGATGAAGCTGAGCGGCATGAAGATGGTGGTAATGACGGTCAACACTCGCATGATGGCGTTGAGGCGGTAGCTCACGCTCGACAGGTAGATGTCGAGACTCGCCGAGACCATTTCGCGGAGTATTTCGATGGTATCGACGATTTGCACCACATGATCGTAGACGTCACGGAAAAAGACCTTGGTCGGGTGTTGAAGGAAGGGACAGTCCGAGCGGGACAGGTTGGTCATCACATCGCGAAGGGGCCAGACCGCCCGGCGGACAAAGAGCAGCTGGCGTTTGAGCGCATGAATCTCATTGAGCGTCTCTGGCTTGGGGTCGTCGACGACGGCCTGTTGCACAGCCTCGATTTGTTCACCACTGAGCTCCAAGACAGCAAAATATTGATCAACGATGGCGTCGACCAGTGCATACAGCAAATAATCTGCGCCGGACTGGCGCAGCCGGCCCTTCCCTCCGCGCAGACGTTCGCGGACCGGCTGGAACACATCCGTCCCATTTTCTTGAAACGAGATCACATAGTTTTTGCCGAGTACAAAGCTCACCTGCTCGACCGCGATGTCTTTCCGGTCCGTCAACGACAGCATTTTCATGACCAGAAAAATGTAGGCCTCATAGTCGTCTAGCTTGGGGCGCTGGTCCGTATTCGTCACATCTTCCAGCAACAGAGGATGGAGAGAAAATTGCTTGCCCAGCGTCTCGACCATTTCCACCTTGTGAACACCGCCCACATTGATCCAGATCACCGATTCGTCGGCAGGCGATGACAGCTGGTCGACCTGCTCCACGTGCAGCTCTTTGCAGCTCGTGGTGCTGTAGCGGAAAACGGTGACGGTCACGTGTTCCGACTTCCTTTCCCCAATGTGGACCAGTGTGCCGGGAGGAAGGCCAGTTTTCTTGGAACGTTTTTGAACGAGTTTCATAGGAGGCAATTGTGGTCTAACAGCTTGAGGCAGGCTTGTACGCAGGTTCCGTTAAGGGGTCAAGGGGAATCTGGAAGGAGCCGCTAGGTTGTTCTTTCCCGGCACCGGTAGACCTGGTACTCTGAGCGCATGGAACGAGAACTTGCTCAAGTGAGCAGCACGATCAGGGAAGCCGGCAAACGGGCGATGGACCTGGCTCGGAAGGGTTTCGAGGTTCAGATCAAGAAAGATCGTTCCCCGGTGACGACGGCCGATTTCGAGGTCAACCGGGTCCTCCATGAGATGCAGCAAACGTACTTTCCCGACGACGGATGGCTGTCCGAGGAGTCGCCGGACAATCCCGCTAGGCTGGAAAAGGGGCGTGTGTGGATCGTCGATCCGATCGACGGCACGAAAGCGTACGTCAATAAATTGCCGGAGTATTGCATCTCCGTCGGACTGGTCGAAGCCGGGATGCCTGTGCTGGGCGCCATTTTTAATCCGTCCACCGACGAGCTGTTTACGGCCATACTCGGTCAAGGCCTTCGCTTGAATGGCCAGCCCGTCGCCCCTGCGGCATCGGTCATTGACCGGTCAGATGTCTTGGTCAACTTATGGGAATATCATGCAGGCCGGTGGGCGGATCTTAATGGCCGGATCCATTGCCGCCCGATGTTGTCGATCGCCCATGCCCTGGCACTTGTGGCAGCAGGGCGGGTGCAAGCCGCCCTCACCATTGAGTCGCAGAATGAATGGGATATAGCAGCCGGCGTCCTGTTAATACAGGAAAGTGGAGGCACGATCACTGATCCGGAGGGCCGGCCTTTTACTTTTAACCAGGCGACACCCCGGTTTCATGGTGTCATCGCCGTCTCTGCGACAGCAGGATCCGAATTGCGTCCCTTTCTACAGACACACGCCGACCTTGCCAGGCTGAAGAAGAAGAAACGGCCATGACGTCTCGATCGGCGATCGCTCTATTGGGAACAGGCCTCTTGGGCAGCGCCATCGCTGAGCGTTTGCATGCGGTTGGACATACAGTGGTCGCCTTCAACCGGACTTCTAGCAAGGCGTTGGCGCTTCAGACCCAAGGGATCGCAGTCGTCGGCGCTGCTGAGCTCGCCGTGAGTCAGGTCGACTGCGCACTCCTGCTGTTGACGGATGCTGCCGCGATCCACTCCGTGCTGTTCACTCCCGCCTGTTCGGCCGCGCTCAAGGGCAAAATGATCGTGCAAATGGGCACCATCGCCCCGAACGAAAGTCTGGAGATACAGCGCGAGGTCGAACAACGGGGCGGCGCCTACTGCGAAGCGCCGGTCCTCGGGAGTTTGGCCGAAGCGAAGGCGGGAACGCTGTGTATCATGATGGGTGGCACCGAAGCGCAGTTCACGACATGGTTCTCCCTCTTTCGCTCGCTGGGACGGGAGCCTCAGCGCATTGGTCCGGTCGGGAGCGCGGCAGCCCTCAAGCTGGCGCTGAACCACCTCATCGCGGCCGAGACGTCGGCGTTTGCGTTGAGCCTCGGGTTGGTCCTACGTTCGGGGGTCGCCGTCGAGACGTTCATGGCCATTCTCCGTGAAAGCGCGCTCTATGCGCCGACGTTCGATAAGAAGCTGCCTCGTCTTCTGAAACGTGATTACCACCACCCGAACTTTTCGACCCGCCATCTTCTCAAAGATCTCAGGTTGTGTTGCCGGGAGGCCACGGCACGCGGGTTGACGACGGACGCGCTGAACGGGCTGCCGGTGCTTCTCGAGCGCGCCATTACACAAGGTTTGGGCGACCTGGATTATTCGGCTCTTTTCGAGCTCGTCAATCCTCCGACCCATGGTTCCACGCTTTCCTAACGACTGTCCCCCAACCGCGCTGTTCCTTTTCACTTATTCATTGAGGATCGACGCCGGACCCGTATACTCGGTTCTATTCACAGGCGGCGTGAGGGACGGCGTTGGGCACGTCCTGAGAGGTGTTTTCGGGCGCCCCAGGCCTCTACGCCGCCCATCACATGTTCGTTCTTCATTCGTTGAACCATTGACCGATGCAGAAGACAGTAAGCCGAACGATCGACCCGCGCGCCTTCGATCTGCTGATCGATGAAAGCTTCATCCGCCAGGGCGATCTGATCAAAGCGGTGCAGGACTCCCTCCAGCAGGGCGTCGATCTGGAACACGTGTTGCTCGACAAGTATCGAGTGCCCAAGGCTGCGCTCGGCAAAGCCCTGAGCAAGTTTTTCGACTGCCCCTACATCCCCTATGACGAAAAGACGATCGTCGATCCTCAACTTACGAGAGATTTGAGCCAAGACTACCTGTGGAAACATTCATGGCTCCCGTTGAAGACGCACGGGAGCTTCCTCGACGTGCTCATCGACGACCCGCATGACATCGTCAGGGGACATGACATTCAGCGGGCGTTTCCCGGCATGACAATCCGGTACGCGGTAAGCCTGAAGTGCGATATCAAGCGCTTCCTGCAATCGACGCTCGGAATGACCGAGACCGGATCGATCGAAGATACTCTTGGCGAGCTTGTTCACGACGCCAGAATCGAGGAAGCCTCGGATGCCGACACCGGCGAAATCGACGAGAACGACTCTGCCATTGTCCGACTGGCCAACCAAATTATTGCCGAGGCCTACCGGCATGAAGCGTCTGACATCCACATCGAACCGTACTCCGACCGCAAGGAAACGGCGATCCGCTTTCGCATCGACGGGACCTGTTCGACCTATATGCGGATTCCGGCCACCTATCGCCGCGCTCTGGTGTCACGCATCAAGATCATGTCAAGCCTGGATATCGCCGAACGACGGAAACCGCAAGACGGCAAACTTCGGTTCAAGCTGAACCGCGACAAGGAGATCGAAGTCAGGGTCGCCACGCTGCCGACCGCCGGCAACAACGAAGATATCGTGATGCGGCTCCTCACCGCGAAAGAGCCCATGGCACTTGAATCGATGGAATTTGCGCCGTCGACTCTCACGGCCCTCTTAGAGATTATTGAAAAGCCGCATGGCATCATCTTGTGCGTCGGCCCCACCGGATCAGGAAAAACGACGACCCTTCACGCGGTACTGCATCGATTAAATACGGATGCCCGGAAAATCTGGACCGCGGAGGATCCGATTGAAATCACGCAGGAAGGGCTAAGACAGGTCCAGGTGCTGCCAAAGATCGGCTTTACGTTCGCCGCGGCCATGCGGTCGTTTCTCCGCGCAGATCCGGATGTCATCATGATCGGCGAGATGCGCGACAGGGAAACTGCGGACGTGGCAGTCGAGGCTTCGCTGACGGGACATCTCGTGTTGAGTACGCTGCACACCAACAGCGCGGTCGAAACGGTGATCCGTCTCCTCGACCTGGGATGCGATCCCTTCAATTTTGCCGACGCCATGCAAGGCATCCTGGCAAAACGGCTCTGTAAGCGGATTTGCACGCATTGTAAAGAGCCGTATCATCCGTCCATGCAGGACTATGACAAAATCCTGCGCGAGTACGGTCCGGCCTCGTGGGACACCATGAAACTGCCCGCCTACGATGACGGATTTCGGCTCTATCGCGGCCGCGGCTGCGACCACTGCCGCCAGACAGGGTTCAAAGGGCGGGTCGCGCTGCACGAGCTCATGCGGGGGACCGATGAAATGAAGACGTTGATCCAGAACCGCGCGAAAACCTCGGACATGACAAGCCTGGCAAAAAAAGAGGGCATGATTACGCTGATGCAGGACGGGATTCTGAAAGCCCTCGGAGGCCTCACGACCTTCGAACAGGTGAGAGCTATCGCGATGAAGTAGGCAGTCTTACCCTTCCGCTTCCAGCAGCTTGACGAACTTCCTGAGCCGTTCTCCTACATCGTGCTGCATCTTGATGAATTCCACGCCGAACCTCCTGGCGCTCGACCAGCGCACGGCGGCCAAATCCACCTGTACCGGTTCCTCTTCCTCGAGCAGCTGGACTTGCAGTTGCAGATACGCCTGGGTTTCCGCGACGGAGTCGGAGACGATGGCACACCCTTGCCGGGAAATATTGAGGATAGTGCCGGTGCCGGTCACGAGATCTCCTCGGAATGACACGGGCCGTTGTACCGCAAACCGGACGTGCTTGCGTTCTTGCATGTCAGGGAGTGGGAGGACTACCGTTCACTGTAGAAGATTTTTTCGTCAGCTGGAACGTCCCGCCTTTTTGCGTCGGTGCTGGATCGTTCTCAATTCTTGTGTACCACCATCGGCCTTCACCGCTCGAGAAATCCGGAGACAATTGCACGGTAAAGCCTCCCTCGCGGTCGTTGTCCTGCTGAATCCACCTGCCGTGCCAGGTATGGTCGGACAGCGAATGCGTTTCGAACCGGCCGCCCTTCCAAGGATACGTGCCGTTTCCCTGTTCGTCGAGGATCAAGGTCACGACCGCCCCCTCTTCATAATCCCACTCACCGGCCAACACGCGGCGATCCTCCTGCGCTTCAGAAGGCATGATCAGCGGCGGCACGACTCCCTCGTGGCCTGAGGGCGTCGTGCATGCCGCGGCCGACAAGACTAGGACGGCCGACAAGGCGAGCTTCCACATCGCGTGACGCATAGATGTGTTCATATCACGGGAGGAGGATCCGGACAAGTTCTCAAAAGCCCTTGCTCAAGAAAGGCGCGTGATGCGCCGGCAGGCTTCGTCGAGATCTGCATCGGTCTTCGCATAACTGAAGCGGATGTACCGCGATCCCTCACGGCCGCAAAAAAATGCTTCACCGGGGACTCCGGCCACGCCGGTGCGCTTGAGGACATGCATGGCGCGGTCCTTGCCGTTCTTGCCCGGCAGCCTCGTCGCATCGGCCAGCACATAATAGGCGCCCTGTGGGACCGCAGGAGGCAGACCTGCCTGGGCCAAGGATGCGCAGAAGCGATCGCGTTTGTGCTGATACTCCTTTGCCAGTTGGCGATAGAACGCGGCCGGCAATTCTTCAATGCCCGCCGCCACGCCTGCCTGCAGAGGTGTGGGTGCGCAGACGTAGAGCAGGTCGTTCATTGCGCCGATGGCTTGCGTCCATCTCGGCGCTGCCACGCTGTAGCCAATGCGCCAGCCAGTGATGCTAAAGGTTTTGGAATATCCGCCGACAGTGATGGTCCGCTCCGCCATGCCAGGCAACGAGGCCATGCTTACGTGGCGGCGACCATCGTAGAGAAAATACTCGTAGATCTCGTCTGTGAAGATCAAGAGATCATGGTGCAGCGCGATATGCGCGATGCCTTCCAGTTCCTCTGTGGTGAAGACCTTTCCCGACGGATTCCCAGGTGAGTTGACAATGATGGCCTTGGTCCGAGGAGTGACGGCTTGGTCGACGGCGTCCAGAGACAGGGTCCACTCTGGAGCCGCAAGTGTTGCGATGACTGGAACCGCTTCAACGGCCCGCAACGCGCTCACATGATATTGATAGAAGGGTTCAAACAGGATGACCTCATCGCCCGGGTTCAGTAGGGCCAGACAGGCGGCGTGAAACGATCCGGTGGCGCCGGCGCTAACCGTAATATCGGTCTCGGGATCGGCGTGAATGTCGTTGTCGCGTGCCAGTTTGTGCGCCAACGCCGCCCGGAGTTCGGGTAGCCCATCAAAACGAGAATACGTATTCTTTCCGCCCGCCATCGCTTCTGCTGCGGCTGCGAGCACGACAGGCGGGACAGGCGTATCACAGACGCCCTGCGCCATGTTGAGGCCTCCCGCCGCCACGCATGCCTGGGTCATCGCCCGGATTTCGGACTGGCCTAACTCGGCCATTCGTTGATTGATCCGTTTAGCATCCATCAATGCGCTCGTTACATACCCCTTGTCGCAGAGCAATCCTACGTCCGTCAAGCGGTTCGGCACCTTATTTGTTATCAATTTACCTTACGTATTTATTATGGCACTCTCTTCTTTGCATGCTAAAGTCACTGCTAGCCCCTTTGAGGTACTGCTCATGGGGAATGCGTGTAACAATCAACCCTCTATACTCAAGGTGAGCCCTAGTGTGTGCTTACCAGTGAAACGGAATGCTGAGGGTTGATCGAATGAGCAAGCCGACACAGGATCAGACGCTCCGGAGCCCCGAGGAAGACCCGCTGTTCGAGCGTCGTGGCCGACGGCTCACGATGCATCGTCGTCTGTTCTTTTTCGGCGAGGGGGAATTCGAAGGCGAAGCCACGGTCTTGGACATTTCCACGAACGGCTGCAAGGCCACGTCCCTCACGGAAGTGAAGGTCGGCCAATCCCTGAAATTGTCGTTGTTTCTCCAGGATCAACAGTGGCCGTTACGGATTGATCATGCGCTGGTCCGATGGGTGGATGGCCAAAGTTTTGGAATGGAATTCACTGGGATCAGGCCCGCACAGCGCGAACGGCTCCGGTCTATTTTGATGAAGGTCAAACTCTAATGGCCTGACCCTCACGCCACCGTTCTGGATGCCGAGCCATTCCGACCAGGGAGAACCCCGCCGGGGGGTTCTCGGAGTGCCCGTGGCGGAGCGTGCAACTGACGGTAGTAGCGGAGCACCTTCCTCACATACTGACGCGTCTCTCGGATCTGTGGCACCCGGCCTCCTTTGACGCGATGCACACCGGCGTTGTACGCAGCCAACGCGAGCGGAAGATCCCCTTGATAGCGGTTTAGCAGGTGGCGGAGTTGCCTGGCACCGCCGCGGATGTTTTCGACGGAATCATACACATTGGCCACCCGCAAGGTGGCTGCCGTGTCGGGAGTCAGCTGCATAAGGCCGATGGCTCCCTTCTTTGAGACGACGTGTTGACGAAAATCCGACTCGGCCTTGATCACGGCGCGCAACAACGCGGGATCAAGACGGTAACGCTTCGCATAAAAGGTGATTGCCCGTCGAATGTCTTGCTTCGAGTAGTGCAGGCGATTTTCGGAATCGGAAATTGTCGCAACCGGAGCCAGGACGACCATCAGCACGGCGAGGAGGCCAATGCCGCTGCCGCGAGCTGCTCTTCGAAAGACAGGGTTGTCCCACCAGTCCATCCCTCATGAAGCGCTCAACATCCATGCCTGGGTCGATTTCGTGCAACACCGCGAAAGATGAGGCAAACGTTCATCTCGACATGTGCAGTGAGCTGCACAGGAGTGTGCAACGAATGTCTCCTTTTTGAGGCAGTCGGCTGAGGGATCCTCACCGCTTATGACTTTCCCCATAGGACTTCGAGACGCTGCGCACGGCCACAGGTGAACTTGTAGTATTTGTAACGGATGGGATTTTTCTTGTAGAAATCCTGATGATAATCCTCGGCCGGATAGAATTCCGACGCGGCTGTCAATTGGGTGACGATCGGCGTTGAAAACCGTTTGGACTGTTCGATCGCCCGCTTCGACTCCTCCGCCGCCCGCTTCTCCTCTTCGGTCTGATAGAAAATCGCCGCCCGGTACTGATTCCCGTGATCGCAGAACTGCGCGTCGGGGGTCACAGGGTCGACGTTGCGCCAGAAGGCTTCCAGCAACTGGGTATACGTCACTTTCGCCGGGTCGTAGCGCACCTCGACCGATTCGGCATGTCCCGTCTGTCCTGCCGAGACTTGTTCGTAACTGGGATTTTTGACGGTGCCCCCCATGTACCCCGACACGACCTCACGCACACCATCCACCTTCTCAAAGGCCTCCTCCATGCACCAAAAGCACCCACCGGCAAAATAGGCCTTGGCCACCGGGGCTGTTCCGGAGCTGGGCGGTTGGGCCAAGGCGAAATGCACGGCTGCTAGAGCCATGCCTGACAGTATGAGGCTCATCGTCCATCGCGAGGCCGTCATGGTTATCCTCCTTTGGCGACTCCGTCGAGTCCCTCCACCCTCTTTACGGTCCTTCCCTGCCGGTGGATGGCTGCAAACGTCAACAGCCTCCCCATGGTTGAGGCGCCTGCATGTTCGAGCCGTTGCCGCGCTCAAAACGTTTCAAGATGGCGTTGATCGCATCTTCCGGTGTCTGCACACTGGACACGAGCCGGCCGCCTAAGTGTTTGAAAAATTTTTCTTCGGTGGGCGTTGCGCCGAGCAGCACCACTTCCTTTCCGGCCTTGAGCGCCAACGCCACTTCCGACACGGTGCCAGAGCCCCCTAAGCCGCAGGCGATGATCACCTGACTCGAAAGGACGCAGACGTTGTTTCTCGCATTGCCCATTTCCGTGATGACCGCCACATCCACATATTTTGAAATCCTGTCCCTGGTCGTCGGAAGCACTCCAACCGTCAAACTGCGAGGGACCTTCTTGGCTCCCTGATTCGCCGCATGCATGACGCCCACATCGCGTCCGCCCGTGAGCAAGACCCATTCACGCCTGGCAATGAGTTCTCCGAGCGCACGCGCATTTTCCACATCTTTTCTTCTGGCCTTGGCCGGGCCCATGACTCCGACGACGTATCGCACCCTGTTGCCCCTAAGGTTGAACGTGCGAAGATTGTAGCCGCTTTCATGCGGCGTTTGTCAAAAAAGGGCCCGCACGAGCGGATGGACGCGAGGTAAGCAGGAGGGCAACGGTCTAGAACCGCGAGGCGGCAAGCGTGACGTCGGCATGGGCCCAGGCTTTTTCGAACCGGTCAGAGGCCTCGGCGGCGTCGGCATCCTTTCGCTGAACCTTCAGGCTTTGGAGCAAGCCAAACAATCCCCACCCATTTTCCGGGTACCATCTCAGATCGGCCCGGTACTCGGCTTCAGCCTCCGAAGCACGACCGGCGAGCAGCAAGACGGGGCCGAGGTAGTGGCGCACGGGAAGCGCCCAATGCGGCGGTTCGGCGCCCTGCAACGAGTCCTCGATTTTCGTCGCCTCCCGCAACGTCTTGATGGCTTCATCATGACGACGGCGTTGAGCAGCGATTTGACCGGCCAGTAGGCGCTCGGCGATTTTTAACAGGTCGCGCTCGAGCTTATCCTGCTGATTCCTGCTTCGTCTGAACTGTTTTGTGAGCATCAGCAGTGCCTGGCGCTCGCCCTCCGCACCCGGTACGCGACCGGTCGCAACCAAGGCCATTCCACGGCCCAGTCGCCAGGCACCCTCGAGAAGACGCAGGCCTTTCGCAGGCGGAGGTTCCCGCAAAAGGTCTTCCCATTGGCCGAAACGGATCCGGGTAAACAACTTCGTCGTGAGATAGGCTTCTTTACTGCGGTTTGCTTTGGCTTCTTCGTCCGTAATGGTGGAGACGAGCGAGGTGGCCGCCTTCAGGGCTTCTGCGCTGCGTCCTTCCATCATCAGCGAAGACCATAAAAAATGGAGATTGTGACTGTAATACCCATCGGCATAATCGCCGGTCAAATGCGCGCCGGCCAGATACCGTTCATCGGCATGGGCCGCTTCGGCATTGCGCTCGGACGATTGGTGATACATCCCGATGCGAGCGTAGATATGCGCCGGCATATGGACCAAGTGGCCCGCGCCGGGCATGAGCCCGGGAAGACGGTCGGCACAAGCCAGCGCGCGCTGCGGTTCACGCGAAGCTTCGACAGCGTGAATATAGTAATGACAGGCGCCGGGATGGTCTGGCTGCTTGTCGAGAACCGCCTCGAGCGTCGAAACAATTTCTTGAGTCCCGGGCTTCGGGGCCCCCTCCGCGGTCCAAAAGTCCCAAGGCCGAAGATCCATCATGGCCTCGGCGAACAGCACGCCCGCGTCCGCGTCATCGGAGAAGGTCTTCCACACGGACCGCATCGCGTCCGCGTAAGCCTTGTCCAAGGCGGCGCGCGACGCGCGGGGAGAACCGAGATAGCGCTTCGCTGAGGCCTCGATATAGGCGCGCTCGGCCGCAGTCGCGGTGGACAGTCGGGCCTGCGCCTGCTTGACGGCCTCGACTGCCCGGCGTCCGTCGTCCTTCGACATGGGCGCATTGATGTTCGGTCCCAGCGCCAGTGCGATTCCCCAATAGGGCATGGGCGCGCCTGGATCCAGTTTGGCCGCCTCCTCGAACGAGCGAATGGCTTCTTCGTGATTGAAGGCATAGACCAGCCGCAATCCCTGGTCAAAATACCGTTGCGCCGACTCAGACGAAGTGCTGATCGGATGATGAAGCGTGCCGAGGTCGTCATACAGTTGCGGCTTCCCGTGAGCCACGAGGGGTGGAGCCCCCCACAGGGACAGCAAAACTCCGAGCGCGCACATGACAGGTCTTGTAGCCCATCCTCGATCGGCACTCACCGGTTTGCCTCAAAATCTGGTGACGCTGGAAAAATGAAAATCGGGAAGGACCATTGCGGGGACCAACATCTTGCCAGTCTCGGAGGTGACGGCTTCCACGGGCTCCGTAAAGGCCTCCACCTGTTTGAACACCCGCAATGGGCTTTCGTGAAAACGGAAATTCCGCACGGCCGTGGTGATTTGGCCGTCTTCCACGAGAAATGTGCCATCCCGTGTCATGCCGGTCAGCGTCAGATCGGTCGGATTCACCGTGCGGATATACCAAAAGTTGGTGACGAGGATGGCGCGTTCGCACCGCTTGATGAGTTCCTGAGTTTTAAATGCGGCGGGGCCTGATGCCGAGACACAGGGCGCCTCAAGTGTCGCGATGCGTTTAATCTTGTGCTGCTGAGCGGTGAACCGGTCGTAGGCCAGCTGTCGCAATACCCCCTTTTCGATCCAGACCGAGTCTTCACTCGGCAAGCCTTCGTGCGTGAAGCCAGTGCCGAGGAGGTCGGGATGATCGGGAAGATTTTGAAGAGTCAGCCGTTCGTCCAGAATCTGACGGCCCAGCTGTCCTGCGAATGGGCTCGTGCCCTTGTCATAGGATTTTGCATCCAGCGTCCAGAGCATCCAACTCCACAGACCCGCCACTGCCGCCGGCTCCAAAATGACCCGGTAGCGCCCCGGCGCCAGCTCTTGAACGTCACGGCTTCGCTTCGCCTTGTTGATCGCTGACAAGGTCCGGTCCTGGATTTTCAGGTGATCGATGGAACGATGAGCGGCTGCACTCCAACCGGTCGCGTCTTCGGCCTGTACCGTGAGGCTGAAACGCGCTTCGGTACGTTCCTCCTGGGCAAACAAGCCGCTGCTCGCCGCGATGCCCACCGAGGCGACTGACGACGAGACGATGCCGGCGGCCTGAAGATTTTCAATGCGACATTGACCGATGGCCTCGTTGGCGTATTCAAGCCGCCGGGAGGGTCCGGCCGCCGTCGTCTCCGGCCGGCTCGTCAAGGGCGTCGGAAAGACCTGCGGTTCCGGCGGAGGGAGAAACTCAGGATCTTCCGGAGATACTCGGGCGATGCGTTCGGCCCGGTCAAGTGTGTCTTGGACTGCACCGGCCGTAAAATCCGTGGTGGTGGCCGAGCCGCGTCTTCGGTCGAAGGCCACGGCGACCGTCAGCGTGCCTCGTCTGGTATCGACGTTTTGGACGACGCGGCTGTTCGCGAACCGTGTCGTTCCGCCGTGCTGATCATGACAGTTGATCACGGTATGGTCCGCCTCTGATCGTTTCAATACGAGGTCGGCGAGGAATCGAAATTCGTCCGCGCTCGTCAATTTTGGCCAGGTCTTGGCGTTGGCGGTGCTCACTTTAGCTATCCTTTGATGACCGCGACACGGCGGAACCGCGCATGGGAAGCGGCATGCGTCATCCAGCCGGACTGGCCCGGTTGGCCCTTGCCGCATGTGATGAAGCCGAAGCGGCGGCGATGACGGCGGTCGGCCACGCCGTCACAGCTATTCCAGAACTCCGGCGTGATCCCGTGGTAGATCACGTCCCGCAGCATGTGGGTGCGCTTGCCGTTCTCGATCAACCAGAAGGCGTCTCCCCCGAACTGGAAGTTATAGCGCCGCTGATCGATGCTGTACGACCCATGACCTTCGATGTAGATGCCCCGCTTCACGTCGGCAAGAAGCTCGTCCACCGAAGCCGAACCGGGCTCCAAGCCGATATTGGCGATGCGCACGATCGGGACGCTGCCCCAACTATCCGCCCGGTTTGAACCTCGCGACCTGGTTTCGCCGATCTTTGCGGCAACCTCACGGTTGGTGCAATAGCCGACGAACAGGCCTTCCCGGACAATGTCCCACCGTTGACAGGCCACCCCGTCGTCGTCGTAGCCGGTCGCGGCGAGGGTCTCGGGTTCGGTGTTATCTGCGACCAGATTGACATGGGGGGACCCGTACCGGAAGGTGCCGCGCTTCTCCGGAGTGAGAAAACTGGTGCCGGCATAGTTCGCTTCGTAGCCCAACGCGCGGTCTAATTCGCTGGGATGGCCACAGGATTCGTGCATCGTCAAGGCGAGATGCTCGGGATCCAGCACGAGATCATAGAGACCGGGCCGGACGGCCGGCGCCTTGACCTTTTCGACTGCCTGTGACGCGATGAGGGGCGCATGGGCCATGAAGTCCGCCGCCTCGATCATCTCATAGCCCGTGCGCAGATGCGGGGTCGAAAAGGTGCGGGACGCGAAGCGGCCATCGTACCGGGCGGTCGCAGTGAACTCGCCCTGCACGGCGCACAGATCAAATTCCAGCCTTGTCCCCTCGGTCGACACGAACAGTTTGCGGTCGCGGCGTGCCCAGAGGCTTGCGCTGCTGCGAACGATCTCCGGCTCACGCTGCACACAGTCCATCACCTCGCGCAGCAGCGTCGTCTTTCGATCGAGCGGCACGGTCAAGGGCTCGATCCGGGTTTGGGTCGCTACCCGGTCGCGGTGGACCGGTTCTTCCACCAAGCGAGTCTTTTCGCTAGCGAGAGAGGCCGATCCTCTGGCGATCTCGACGGCTAAGTCTGCCACACGCGGTATTTCCTCGAGGGACAACACCGAGCTGGCAGCAAACCCCCACCCTCCATGATAGAGCACGCGCACACCGAACCCGCTGTCCTCCACGTCGCGGATGGATGCAATCCGCCGGTCTTCGCCGCTGATGGTTTGGCTGGTGCTCTTGAGGAAGCGGATATCGCCATATTCGGCGCCGGAAGCCGTCACGCGCCTCAGTGCCAGATCGGCCATTTCGTCCGCACGCGTGAAAGGCATCGTGGCTTCATCCTGCCAAAGTCTCGGAAGGCATTCAACTTGGAATTCACGCCGCCCTTCCCCTAGGATGGCCGGCATGCCGCCCGTGTCACAGACCGTGCGCCAGCGGATAGTCGGACTCTTGACGGGGTCCCGGCTCTCCTCCTACCAGCTTGCGCAACTCCTCGGCATTCCTGAGCGGCAAGTGGAAGATCATCTCGCGCATGTCGTAAAAACCGTCGCGCGGGGTCGAGAGAGACGCTTCATCCTGGAACCGTCCTCCTGTCGGGACTGCGGCTTTGTCTTTCGCGATCGCACGAAACTCACCAGACCTGGCCGCTGCCCACGCTGCCGGAGCGAGAACATCACCGCTCCGCAGTATGGCATTGACGCCTGTGCGTAGGCCCTTCCCCGCGCCGCCCATTTCCTGCATTATCTTGGGAGCCACTCGAGAATCGGCTACAGTGGGCCGTAGAGAATGTCATCGACCATGAATCTCCAATCCTTCGGACCCTTCAACAGATTAGCCGATCTCCGCCACGATGCGTTGTCCTCTGTCGTCGTGTTTTTGGTGGCCCTCCCGCTTTGCATCGGCATCACGATCGCCTCGGGCGCTCCAACCGGCTCCGGCATTGTCACGGGCATCGTCGCAGGCCTTGTTGTCGGATGGCTCTCCGGCTCTCCGTTGCAGGTCAGCGGACCTGCAGCCGGTCTTACGGTGATCGTCTATGAACTGATTCGCGACCAGGGGCTGGAGGCCTTTGGCGTCATCGTGATTGCGGCCGGCCTAATCCAGATCCTCTGGTCCTGGCTGCAGCTCGGACAATGGTTTCGCGCCGTCTCGCCCGCGGTCATCCATGGCATGCTGGCGGGCATCGGTGCGCTCATCTTCGCCAGTCAGTTTCACATCATGATCGACGATTTGCCCAAAGGATCAGGCCTGGAGAACATTCTGTCCCTGCCATCCGCCGTCTGGAAAGGTCTGATCGACGACGACAGCACGCCGATGAATCATCATCTGGCCGCACGGATCGGCGTGCTCACCATCGGCACGATGGTGTGCTGGAACCTGATCCTGCCTAAACGGTTTCATGTGATGCCGGCGGTATTGATGGGCGTCTCTGTTTCGACCGCCGTGTCCGCACTTCTCGAGATTCAGATCCAGCGCATCGAAGTGCAGGACAATCTGTTCTCCATCGTGCACATCCCCACATTCCAAAGTCTCTCCCATTTTTTGGATACCGACATCCTCGCGGAGGCCCTGGGCCTGGCATTCATCGCCAGCGTCGAAACGCTGCTGTCCGCGTCGGCGGTCGATCAGCTGCATACCGGCCCGCGTACACGATACAACCGCGAGCTGTTTGCGCAAGGCGTGGGCAACATGCTGTGCGGATTCATCGGATCATTGCCCATGACGGGGGTGATCGTTCGGAGTTCCGCCAATGTCGAGGCAGGCGCGAAGACAAGAGCCTCGACGATTTTTCACGGGGTCTGGCTGCTCGTGTTCGCGTCGCTGTTGCCGTCCGTGCTCCGCTTCATCCCGACCGCCAGTCTCGGGGCCGTGCTGGTGTACACCGGTTACAAGCTGATGAACTTCGGCGTGCTTCCAGAACTCAAGAAGCACGGGCGCGGCGAAGTGGTCATCTTCTTTGCCACCATGGGCACCATTGTCTTTGTGAATTTGCTGACAGGGGTGATTGTCGGGTTGTGCCTCGCGCTCGCCAAGCTGCTGTATACGACCCAGAATCTCGACACGTTTTTTGTTCATGATCCCGCGACGGGGAGACTGACGCTTCATCTCCAGGGCATTGCCACGTTCGTGAGCCTGCCGCGACTAGCCGCCACGCTGGAGACCGCACCGCCGTTCGCGGACATCAGCGTGGACAGCACCTCCTTACGGCACATTGACCACGCGTGCTTGAACCTCCTCCAGAACTGGCAGCTTCAGCACGAAGCCAACCGTGGGAAGGTCCTGGTGGACTGGGACAAGATGCGCGGCGCCTCCTACGCCGGCAGACGGGGGCTTCGGAGCGCCTCCTGGTGGCAAAAATGGCTCGAGTAGCTCGACTGGCGTAGCAGGTCGAGAATTGGCTACACTACGCCATGACCTTGAAGAACGTGGCCGGCGCGGCCTTGCTGTTTTCGCTGCTTCTGAGCGGCTGCAGCGGCGACAAGCCAAAGGAACTGCTGGAGACGGCCGAACTCGAAGAGCGGCAAATGAACGTTCCGCATGCCAAGCAGCTCTACGAAGAAGTGATCCGTTTGTATCCCTCGAGTCCACAGGCGCAAACGGCCCGCGAACGGCTCGCGAAGCTCAACGCTGGCTGATCGGTCGTTTGGGCTTCCACGGGACAAACGCATTGGTGGTTTCTTGGTAGTCCCGATAGTCCTGGCCCCTCGTCTTCAGCGCCTGCCGCTCCGCCAAGGGAATCCCGGAGACAGTGATGAGCGCCCATCCCATCCCAATCGGACCGATCAGCGTCAACGGCCAGCCAGGCGCGCCAACAGCCATGACGACATAGGCCCACCAGTGAAGCCACTCGAAGAAATAGTTGGGATGACGCGACCAATACCAGAACCCGTCGCGACACACACGCTGGCGATTCCAGGGACGGGCGCGAAAGCGTGACAGTTGCCAATCCGAAACGGCTTCAGCAGAGACGGCTCCAATCCAGATCAGCAGCCCCGCTAATTCGCCGAACCCAAAGGGCGGCCTCGGATTTTGTATGACGACCAGAAACGGCAAGGAAAACGCCGTGACCGCCGCCGCTTGCACCTGGAAATAGCCGAACATCCGCCAGCGTTCATGCGTGCCCCAGGATCGGCGTAAGTCCTGATAGCGGGCGTCCTCCGCCTTGCTGATCACGCGGTGAAAGAGAAGAAAGAATCCAAGCCGACCCGCATACAGGGACACCATGAGTATCACCAGCAGCTTCCGTTCCGTCTCTCCGGACGCCTCTCGGACATACCAAAGCACGACAGCGATCAATCCAAAGCAAAAACCAACGTCCGCAATCGAGGCGTTGCGCGTGCGCAACTGCACAGCCCACAGGCCGAGCATGACGAGCACCATGGCTCCATACCCGGAAAGGACCAACGACAGCGGATCAGAGGACATGAGGATGATAATCCCAGAGGTCGTGGTCACGCGGCCTACTCTCTGTGAGCCATGACCGCAATCCCGGTAAACGAAAGGAGAGGACTTGCTGAATCTTGCCGCAGGACAAGGACAGATCCGCCGGCCGCGGCGCTCCAGGATGATCGCGTGCTGTGCCGTGTATGAGTCGGCCGGTCAGCTCAGGAAACCATGGGACGAGGAGTTCTCCGATCTCCCAGCGGGAGAGACGCTCGCTGCCGCCGAGATGATACAAACCTGGCTTGTCCTGTTGGACCAATTCCCACAACGCTCGGGCGACCGCACCGGCCGGGAGCGGACAGCGGAACTCGTCGGCATACAGCGTGATGTCCTTCCCAGCTTTGGCGGTCCGGCACATGTCTTCGACGAAGCTCCGATTGCGATGCTCTGAGGTGCCTGCCGTCAGGACAATGCGCACGACGGTGTGCGCCGGGTTTTGCAACACCACGCGCTCGGCCTCAAGCTTCGTTCGCCCATAGACATTAATGGGGTTCGGCTGAGCCTTCTCGTCATACCAGCCGGCTGAGCCGTCAAAGACTTCGCCGCTCGACAGGAACACGAACTGGATGCGTCGGGCGATCCGCGAAAGCAGGCTCGTGGCAGCGACGTTGATGCGTGCGGCTCCTTCCGGGTCTTGCTCACAATCCTTGGTGCGACTCAGCGCCGCACAATGAATGATGAGATCCGGATGGTATCGTTGAAAAGCGGAAGAGACTGCGGACTGGTCGGTAAGATCCAGCTGCGGCCGAGCGATCCCCTCCACCGTCCAGCCGGGCGCCCAGCGCGGAGCTGATTTCACGAGGTACTGTCCGATCAGCCCCGCCGCCCCAGTGATGATCGCACGTGGTGCCATTTCAGCGCCTGTGATTGAGGCAAAGGCTCACTGAGGAGGAATCACCACACCACCCAATACAGGGCAACCCGATCCGCCTATTGGCGCGTGAGCTTGCGATAACGAATGCGGTGCGGCTGATCCGCTTCCTTGCCGAGACGCTTCTTTCGGTCGGCCTCGTAGTCGCTATAGTTGCCTTCGAACCAGACCACTTTGCTGTCGCCTTCAAACGCCAGGATGTGCGTCGCGATCCGGTCGAGAAACCACCGGTCGTGACTGCTGATCACCGCACAACCGGCGAAATTCTCAAGACCTTCTTCCAGTGCTCGCAGCGTATTGACGTCGAGATCGTTCGTTGGCTCATCGAGAATGATGAGGTTGGCCCCTTCCTTGAGCATGCGTGCGAGATGGACGCGGTTGCGCTCCCCACCGGACAGGTCCTTCACCTTCTTTTGTTGATCCGCGCCGGCGAAATTGAACCGGGCGCAATAGCCGCGAGCATTGACCTCAACCTTGCCGAGCTTCACCGTCTCCTGCCCCTCGGAAATCACTTCATAGACGGTCTTGTTGCCGTCGAGGCTGCGGTCCTGATCCACGTAGCCGAGCTTCACGGTTTCACCGATCTTGATTGAGCCGGAGTCAGGCTTGTCTTTCCCGATGATCATTTTGAAGAGCGTGGTCTTCCCCGCACCGTTCGGACCGATGACACCGACGATCCCGCCCTTGGGCAGGTCGAAGCTGATGCTTTCATAGAGGAGCTTGTCGCCAAACCCCTTGGTCACGCCGTTGGCCTGCACGACGACATCGCCCAGACGCGGCCCCGGCGGAATGTAGATCTCCAGGTCATCGGTGCGTTGCTCCTGTTTCTGATTGACCAGCTCTTCGTAGCGGTTCAGCCTGGCTCTCCCCTTCGATTGGCGCGCCTTCGGCGACATCCGGATCCATTCCAACTCGTGCTCCAGCGTTTTCTTGCGTTTGGATTCCGCCTTTTCCTCCTGGGCCAGCCGTTCCTGCTTTTGTTCCAACCACGACGAATAGTTGCCCTGAAAGGGAATGCCATGGCCTCGGTCGAGCTCGAGGATCCAGCCGGCGACGTTGTCGAGAAAATATCGATCGTGCGTTACAGCGATCACAGTGCCTTTGTACTGCTGGAGGTGCTGCTCGAGCCACTGGACGGATTCTGCGTCCAGATGGTTTGTGGGCTCGTCGAGGAGCAGGATATCCGGTTCCTGAATCATCAGCCGGCACAACGCGACACGTCGTTTCTCCCCGCCGGAGAGCGTGCCGATGGTTTGATCGGCGGGAGGACAGCGAAGCGCGTCCATCGCGATGTCAAGATGGTTCTCCAGTTCCCACCCGTTCGCCGCTTCGATCTTCTCCTGGAGCTGCGCCTGCTTATCGAGCAGCTTCTCCATTTCGTCCGGTGATGATTCACCGATCTTGTTGCTCACCGCTTCGTATTCTTTGAGCAACGCCACGAGGTCCTTCTTGCCTTCTTCGACCACCTCTTTCACGGTCTTGTTGGGATCGAGTTCCGGCTCCTGCTCGAGCAAGCCGACGCTGTAGCCCTTGGACCGAGAAATTTCTCCGGTGAAATTCTGATCGACGCCCGCGATGATTTTCAGGAGACTGCTCTTGCCGGATCCATTCAATCCAAGCACGCCGATCTTGGCTCCATAGTAGAACCCGAGATAGATCTCGCGCAGCACCTGCTTCTTCGGCGGATACACTTTGCCGACGTTCACCAAAGAGAAAATGACTTGTTTATCGTTCGTGGCCATGAGAGTCGTGGCTCCTTCGTTGATCGTGTCGTGGCAAAGCAGGCACCTTACCAGACGTTTGCGCTGCCGTACAATCCTTCGGCTGCCACACAGAGTGCACCTGACCGACGGCAGCCTTTTGTGGTACATGAGGGGCCGTTCATCAGTACCCCGGAGAGCCGTCATGTCCATTCAACCGAGGCGCGTCAAGATCTGGTATCAGAGTTTTGTTGATCCTGATCAGCAATCCGCATACTGCAAGACCCTCGCGAAAGCGCTGAACCGCATGGCAGGAACGGATGTCGGATTTGACGTGCATGGCATCGTGCCGCCAGATCTCGAACTGCATCGTCTCACAGAATTTCGCTGTGCGCGGCAGGTCATCCGCCATGCCGTCGAGGCCCAGGGGAAAGGGTATGACGCGTTTGCCATCGGCCATTTTCAAGATGGCGGACTCTACGAAGCGCGATCGACGGTGGACATTCCGGTGTTGGGTTTAGGCGAAGCGTCCATGCTGTATGCCTGCACGCTCGGACAGAAAATCGGGCTCGTCACGATTCATCCCGTGTTCATCCCGATGCATGAGGAACAGATTCGGCGCTATGGCCTCTCGCGCCGCGTGGTGGCCGTGAAGGCGATCGAGACGGATCCCGCCCTGCTGGTACGCGCGTTCACCGAACGAAAGACGTTCGAAACGGTCTTGCATCAATTCCGCAAGCAAGTCGAGCCGTTGGTGAAGGGTGGGATCGAAGTGATCATACCGGCAGGGGGACTTCCCTCTCTCTTGTTCTCACGACTAACACACTTTACGGTCGGCAAGGCTCTTGTCCTGAATTGCATCGCGGTACTTGCCAAGATGACGGAAGCGGCGGTGGCGTTGAACCGTTTCAACGGCACAGCGCCCAGCCGGGTGGCGACGTTTCAGAAACCGTCAGCCAAAGCCTTGCGAGAATTCTTGGACACCTGAAATAGCGCTCCATTTCTCAGGCAACAACCTGGCTAAATACCCAGCTCTTCGGACAGCCGGAGCTCCGATTCATCCACGATTTCTTCCAGGCAGCTGAAGCAGGGAAAGGGAAGGCGGTCGACCGGAAGGGCGCAGACTTCACCAACGGCCGTGCTTGGTTCAAGTGCCGGCCCGCCACATTCCTTGTGTATCAGCGTGAGCATGTCGGCCCTCAGACCATCGGCTCAAGAAGGAGCCGGCGCAACTGTTCCATGTGCTCGGGACCATTCAAGCGATGATCTCCGGATACGAGGTGGAACTCGACCGGATAGGAAGGGTCGCGACGGCGTACGAGTTCCACAAATTCACGGCTGCCTTCGGGAGCAATCACGGTGTCGCCGGACCCGTGCAAGATCGATGTCCGCACCCGTCGGAGTCGATCGAAGCTCGACGTCCAATACGCCTCGCTTTCTTCCACCCATTTCCAGGACAACGGCCACTCTCTGTGGAGCGAATCATCGTCCCACGGCATCCATCCCGCGCTGTGCCAATCATGCCGTCGTTCGGGCGAGATGGTCTTCGCGCGCACACCCATCATGTTGAACGCCGGCGCGATGAAGATCAGCCGCTCGACCTCGTCACGCTCCTGTCCCACCAACCACGCGATCCACCCGCCCAATGAATTTCCGACGATGGTAAGCCGATCCGATGTGCTCAGCAACATCGAGATCACGGACCGGGCATCAGCGATCCAATCTGAGAGCGTGTAGTCGGTAAACTTTCCCTCGGAATCCCCGAATCCACGAACATCGTAGCAGCAAAAGCCCCAGCCTTGTTCTGCGCACCATTGGGCCAGCGCCTTGCTCTTGTTCCCCCAGCGCTTCGAGAGAAACCCGGTAATGAAAAGAATCTGACGGTTGCTGCCGTCAGCTCGATCGCCTCGTATCATCTTGCCGTCTGCCCCTGATAATTCGAACGGGCGGAGCGTCATGTGTTCGCCAGCACCTTCGTGACGAATTCGCTCAGCCGCGTCAGGACCGGTTCGGGAATCTCATGGCCTCCATGAAAACTGTGCCACTGCACCTTGACTCCTGCAGAAGTGAGCTCATCGCGCTGCCGCTCCGCCATCACATAGGGGAGAATGGGATCCAGCATTCCGTGGCTTTGGAAGACGGGCAGGCCCGCCCGCTTGCCGACGGAAGGCCGCCAATCCTGCTTGGCGAGCAGCGATCCTGAAAGTTGAATCAATCCCGCAAACGGGAAGGCGGTACGCATGACGAGATCGCAAGTCAGCATTGCACCCTGCGAAAATCCGCCGATGATCGTGTTTCGAGGATCTACCGGCAGCGTGTGCGGCAAGGCGGTCAGGAATGTCTCGAGTGCTTGTCGTGCTTGAAGAAGTCCGGTCGGCACCTCCGAAGACAAGTCACGGACGCGTCCTGCCCGGCGATCCGCTTCAAGACGGGCCATGTCAATGAGCCACCAGGCGCGGGAATCGCCATAGCCTATCTCGAGACGCAAGAAGCCTTCGGGAAAGATCCAGCGCGTCCCTGCCGGACCGCTCACCACGTCCGCGAGCGGGAGCAAATCGTCTCCCGGTGCCCCGTACCCGTGCAACATGATGACGAGAGGACCGTTGCCGCCTCCCTGCCCGTCCGTCCCCCCCGTCAGTCTGACTTTTAAGCCTCCAACGTCACCCAGCCGCATGAAGCATGTTACCGCATGTAGAGATACTGGAGCAGCGCGACGAGTCCGTACAGCGACGACTCAATGACCGGCTGTTGGTAGAGGGGAACAAACGCCCCTTGTTCGTGGGCTTCCACTCTATCGATAATAAATTGAACCTGCTTCATTCGGAGGTCGTGGTCTTTGCCGCTGCCCAAGACTTGCACCATCTTCCGGCTGAGGCCATCCAGCATTGCGGCCTTCGCTTGACTCGCCGCCTGATACAGTAAATATGCAGCCAGCAATGCCAGCAGCACATTCAAGGCCCATGACAGCAGCAAGAGCGTGGGATAATTCCAGATGTCGAAGTAATCATTCCGGCCGGCGATCAAGATGATCAGGGCAATAAATGGATACCGGATCAATCGATTGATCACTTCGGTCCGCTGTCCGATTAAGTCTACGACGGCCAAATGCTTGAGCTTCTCGAATTCGGCTTTCTGCGTCTCACTCAAGCCATAATCGACAAGGTATTGTTCCTGTACCTGTTGTGACCAACCGCCTGTCGAAGCGGTTACCCACGCGATCCAGCGGCGACATGACATCACCGCGTCGAACACTGCAAGATTGAGAAAGACGACGAGAGCCGTGCTGCTCACGGTCATGATCCAGTCCACTGTACAGCTCAGGTGACCGCGACATGGATGGATGTATTCCTCGTCCAAGACATAGGAGCCCATTAGCCACATCGTCCCGATATAGAGCACGAACAACAGAATCGTTCGCATCATCCATTGTGCCGGTTGGCTGGCCTCGCGATACCACGACCAGGCTTGATCGACCGTCGTCGCGGTCATGGTCGCAGCCGGATGATAGACCCGCTTCAGGTTGGTCCACACGCTGGGCAGGGAAAAACGCTGAAACCCGGACTCATCTTGGAACAAAAAATCATCTGTAATGAGGTCGCCATTCTTGATCAGATCGCGCGATCCTTTTGCGAGCAAGGTCAGGCAGAGCACGACAACGAAGAGACGAATCAATTCGCCCGGCCAGACACTGACTCCGGCAGTCAACGAGAATGGTTCTCCTTCATCATGACCTGCAAGCAAAGCAGAGGTTCCGCCGAGCCACATAAAGGCGGAGACTGCGGCGAACAGCACAACCCCCATGACAGCCAAGGATCGGGTATTCCGCGAAACCCAGAGCCACATACGCTGATTGCTCCACGTGATGACCGTCCCGACGAACAGTGCGACGAGCAAGACGACCGCCACGGCGGTGTTATTGAATCCAATGCCCTGTTTGAGCTGTCCCAGCTCTTCCGTATGGTCGAGATCGGACCGCAACGGATGAATCGTGCGCACGCCTTCCTTGTCGACCACACTCACATCGACCGCGCCCTCTCGTCCCACCTCGAAGAGCCGAGGATGAGAACCGGCGTCGTACAGTCGGTCCTCCGGCGTCAGCGCGATGTGATAGCTGGTCGTGCAGGGCGCCGCTTGCTGTTGATGGCCGTGCAGCTCGCAGCTCACATGTCCCACCGCTTGCAGTACGGCGAAGTAGGCTGATGTCTGATAGCTGCTCCGGAAGGGCGGAACATCGCGTTGAAGGCCTCCCTCGAGCTGCAGACCGAAAGGAGCGGCAACCACCATGTTGCGCGTGGATTTGTATTCGCTGGGATGCAAATGCCGCGCATCCAGATCGAGCGTGAAGAAGATGGCGTGCGGAAAGGCGGGACGCAGAGCCTTGATGATGAGGAGGGCATCGTAGGGATCGGTGCCTAGAATCCCGATGGCCCTGGCGCCCTCGCCTTCTTCATGAATGCGCGCGACAAGCGCCCGGACATAATCGGTTTGGCCGGTGCCTTCCGGCCGATCTCTCGTCGCATCCTTGCCCTGATCGGCTGTCGCCTTGGCGGCACGCGCCGCACGGGCCGCATCGTCCCCTGGGACTTCTCCGTCCAACCCTCCAAGGTAGCTGTACCGAAATACATTGAGCGTGAGGGATTCATAATCGGCGGGACGTTGGATCTGGAGATCGATCGCCTGAGGCACCGTTTGGCACCACTGCTTGATATCGACCGGCACCTGAATGCTCTTCAGATCCGCCTCGCGGACGGTCGCCACTTTCGTGCAGGCCGCGGCGCGAAACTCGATCGGAAGCGTCCGTCCGTAGAACGAGTCCCACTCGCCGATCAGGATGACGGCATCCCACCCTAAGCGGACCTGCCGCCGCTCCAGTTCAGCGATCAGAGACTGGAACCGTAAGTCATCGGATCCGATGTCATAGACAAGCCTGACGTTCGCATCCGAAAGCCGTCGATAAAACTCGTGCTCGCAGTCTTCATAGGTCGCGCACGCCATGCCCCTGCCGGACTCCGCCTTGAGACCATAGGCGAGCAGCCCTTTCATCGCACTGGCCCACGGCGAATAAAGTTCGATCGCGCCGTCGGCATTGGGCCAGGTGCCGATGTCAGGATGCGGATGTCCGTACAGCATGCCGGCTTCCTCCAGGAGTCCCCGATAGGCGGACGAAGTCCGGGGCCCGATGATTTTGAAGGAGACCGCCCGTTGCAAGGCCGGATCCAGCCGGACCAGAGGAGGCTTGGACGCGGTGAGGTGACACTCGCGGGTCGTGGTCTCCTGACACACGAGCCCTTGAGACACGGAGGTCAAGGTCGTGAAGAAGCCGTTGTTGAGCGCCTCGTCGGGCAACCACACGACCAAGATGCTGTCCGCGCGGCCTCCCGCGGACCCGCAGAAACGGGTTTTTCTGAGTCGGTACCATTCGTACGGAAGGCCCTGGACAGGGCTGGCCGGCTCCCAATAGACAAACGAAAGCCGGTTTTCATCCTCAGGCACATAGCAGGCGGCACCCAGCGCCGTGCCGATGGCGTAGCGGTCACGGAGCCGCGTTTCGGTACTTTCAACATAGGGGCCCCCGCTCGTGGTCACGAGAAGCACCGTCAGGCGCTGACCGCTCCGGGCGCGATCTGCTATCGCGTGACGAAGGGAAGCGAGCCGTTGGGCCAAGGACAATTCGCCTGCGGCCTTGGCTGGACCCTTCTCGCGTATCGCTCGTTCAATCGCCGCGACCGGATCTTCCCAGAGGCGCGCTCGAACCAAGTGCTCTCCAGTGGTTTGCTTCATCTCCAGGCCGCTGCCGACCGGCCGCGAACTGCGCAGCGGCTCCTTGACGAGCAAAACACCGGCGATGGCCAGCACGAGCGTCAGCGCGCCCGCCACTGCCAATTTGGAATCACCACGCGGCTTGGCCACAGTGTTTTCTCCTCAGTGAGCAAAAATTGGGACTCACTGTACAACAGAAGATGAGGGGGACTGCAATAAGAAGCTGCCGAGGTTCCCGCCACTCCCGGCGATGAACGCCATACAGCGGAACACACAAGCTGCTTCCCCTCAGGAGGGAGGACACCTCCAGGAAGAGGCCTTCTACGAGGAGCAACTCACACTTAAGTGCTTGCCCCAATTGGGCGGAGGGGCGGCGTAGGCGTCCATTCCAGGCTGCTCCGTATAAGGGTGTTGCAGGAGAGTAAGAAGGCGGTCGACCTCAGTAAAATCTTTTTGCTGCGCTCTTTCGATGGCGTTCTGGGCCAGGTAGTTTCGGAGCACATACTTGGGATTGGCCCGGTTCATGGCGTCCTGCCGCTCCTCGTCCCGACTCCGTTCACTCTGCAAGCGATCACGGTAACGCACTGCCCACTCATCGAACCGGTCGCGATTCAGGAAATGCTCGCGCAGATGTTCATTCTTCATTCCGGGTTGTGAGGAGAACGTGCCCATCTCGCGGAACACGATCGTGAAGTCGGCATGGCTCCCCTGGAGCAGGCCCAGGAAATCGCGGATGAGCTCATCGTCATCTCCCCGTTCTTGTATCAGACCGAGCTTGGCCCGCATGAGCGCTCGATACTCGCGCTCGAACGTCGGGGTATAGGAATCCAGAGCCGCTTTCAAGGCCTCTTTGTCTGCCAGTGGCAACAACGCCTGGGCAAGACAGCTGAGATTCCACAATCCGATATACGGCTGCTGATTGAACGCATAACGGCCGTTATGATCCGAATGATTGCAGATAAAACCGGCATCATAGTCGTCCATGAAGCCGAACGGCCCGTAGTCGAGCGTGAGCCCCAGAATCGACATGTTGTCGGTATTCATGACCCCGTGAGCCCAGCCGACCGCCTGCCAGTGCGCGATCAACTTGGCCGTTCGCTCGACCACCTCGGTGAAGAAGCGCGGGTATCGATCAACCGCTCCATGCAGGTGCATGAAATGCGCATCGATCACGAAATCCGCAAGCACGTTGAGCTGTTCGTGTTGCTTTCGGTAATAGAACACCTCAAAGGTGCCGAACCGAACATGCGACGGCGCCATCCGCACCAGCGTCGCACCGGTTTCGACTTGCTCCCGGTACACCTTGTCATCGCTGCCGACGATGCATAAGGCTCGTGTGGTCGGAATACCGAGCGCGTGCATCGCCTCACTGCACAGATATTCCCGTATCGTTGACCGCAAGACGGCGCGACCATCGCCGTCCCGCGAGAAGGGCGTCCTCCCGGCTCCTTTGAGATGCAGATCCCACCGCTCGCCCCGTGCGTTTGTGGCTTCACCCAAAAGAATGGCGCGGCCGTCTCCCAATTGCGGCACATAGACACCGAACTGATGACCGGCGTAGAGCATCGCCAATGGGTCCATGCCCGCCGCGAGCATGCTGCCCCCGAAGAGGGCGGCAAATTCCGGTCGTGTGGGCTCGTCGGCAGCGAGATCGAGGAGATCGGCTGCAGCGGGATTGACACTCACTAAGTAGGGACTGGATGCGAACGGCGTGGGATTCAGCTTGGCGTAAAATGCCGCGGGCAGGCGGCCATAGGTGTTGTCGAAGGAGAGTGTTTCGAGCCGGCGATCGCCCATGGCCTTCAGGATGCCAGGGCTATCGGGCGGCTTTCAAGCGTGACGGGACCTCATCCACGAGCGGCGTAAATTCCTCGCTTTCGAAGTCATACACCCAGATATCCCCGGTCAGGATCGAGTAGACCCACCCATGGAGATCCACCTTTCCCTTGCGAAGCTGCAACGCGACAGAAGGGTGAGTACGCAGATGATCGAGTTGCGCCCTGACGTTCTCCTGAGTCGTTTTGATCAAGCGGTCGTTGCCGACGAGGTCGACATAACATTCACGCATGAGACGCCTGGTAGTTTCTGCCTGTCCGACCCATTCCTTGACGGCAGGCAAGTCATGGACCTCTTCGGGATGCAGCAATGCTTTCATGACGCCGCAATCGGTGTGACCGCACACGATGATGTGCGGTACTTTGAGCACGGCCATCGCATATTCGATGGTTGCCGTGCTTCCGCCCTGCATCGATCCATAGGGCGGCACCATGTTGCCGGCATTTCGCAATATGAAGAGTTCCCCCGGCTCGGCCTGCGTCATCAGCGTCGGATCCACACGGGAATCCGAACAGGTGATGAACAGGGCGCGAGGCTCCTGTCTCTGCGAAAGGCGGGTGAAGAAATCTTTTTTCTTCCCGAACACCTCCCCGCGGAATTTCAAAAATCCCCTGACGAGTTTTTCCATTCCATCACCGTCCTATCTTCCGCCGTTCTGCAACTCCCTCTCCATCGTGAACACGAACACGCGTTCTCCCAGTTGGACATCGATGTCGGTAAAGACGCCGAGAATTCTGGCGCCGGTGATCTCGCTCACTTGCTCGCACAGCTTGTCCCGTCCTTGTGCAATCAAATTCTGCCGCAGGCGCTTCACCATGTCGACACCTTCCGCAGTTTTTGCCAACTGCCGTTCGGCAGGTGTCAGGACGCCTTTGAGGCGCACGACCACCAGATCCCGGACGATACTTGCCCGTACGTCGTCCGGCCCCCGGCCCATGAATTCCTGTTCGAACTTAATGATGGCGTTGCGGATGGACGTTTCCATGGCGGCGGTCGTCATCATAGCGCGGACGATTATAGGTGTGGCAGGGGAAGACGGACAAGCACAAACGTAAGCCTTTCGTTCGCCGGAGGAAGCTGTCATAGGTCTTTCGGGCCAAGGAACGACGGGTGAGAAGACTGAGCGGCCAGACCCTGCTTGACGATGAACGGGCCCCCGTATTATTGATTGAGCGCCCTTCAAGAGACGGCGCTGCTGTTTGTCCCGATCAATGCTCGAGGATGAAGAGGACGCCGCGTGTCGGCTGATGTGGTCGTAGGGTGACCGGCACTGTCCTTGAGGCAGGTCACAGTACAAGCCAACTCGGGCGCTTCGACGAACCGTCGAAAGTGCCGGTTGGCTTTTATTTTTTGTAGGGATGTTGGATGTGGATGTCCGCTGTGCTGCTTGTCCCGCTGCTGCCGCTGCTGACCAGCCTCATCGTGGTTGCCGGTAGCGGGGCGGCCCGCCATCGAGTCAACATCGCCGTGTGGCCGATCGGCGCCGCTCTCGGCGGCGCCGTGGTGACCCTGTATGTCGTCGCGACGCAAGGGCCCATTACCCTGCGACTCTATGATCCCACCATGGCCGGCTCGTTCCCAGTGCCGCTCGGCCTCTACGTCGACCGTCTCAGCGCGGTCATGATGGTCCTCATCTCCGCCATCGGGACGATCATCTATGCGTACTCGATTGAATACATGCATCAGGAGCCGCACGAACGCCGCTATTTCGCCCTCCTCGGCGTCGCCATCAGCGTGTTGCTGTGCATGGTCTCCAGCGCCAATCTCTTGATGCTGTTTCTCTTCTGGCAGATTCTGTCTTATCTTCTCTATCTCCTGATTCATAACCACACTCACGCCGCCACGCTGGACAGCGCCTTCCGGACCTTTGCGCTTCTGCGGGCCGGGGATGTCGCTTTCCTCGCCGGCACGGCGCTCGCGTATGCGCTGTATGGCACACTGGAGTTCCCCGAACTGTTTTCCGCTGCAGTCCAATCGACGTCCACGATCACGCTGCTTCCGGGCGTCGAATGCAGCGGGGCCACGGCCGTCACGCTGCTTCTGCTGATCGGAGCCATGAGCAAGTCGGCGCAGTTCCCGTTCCACATCTGGCTCCCCCGCTATCTGTACGCGCCGACCCCCGTGACGGCGCTCCTGCATGCGGGCATCATCAACGCCGGGGGGTTCTTGATCAATCGCCTCGCGCCGCTGTTCGGGTTGAGTTCGACGACGTTGCATGTGGCCTTCTTCGTTGGGACGCTCACGGCCGTGCTCGGCGCCTCCATGATGCTGGCCCAAAACGACATCAAGAACATGCTCGGTTTCTCGACGATCGGCCAAATGGGGTACATGATCATGGAATGCGGCCTTGGAGCGTTCGCCCTCGCCGTGTTCCATTTGATCGCGCACGGCCTCTTCAAGGCGACCGTGTTCCTCAACTCCGGCAATGTCATCGCCAAGGCTCGGCTGGAGCCGCATTTTCCCGAGCCTGACCAGGAGACCGATGAAGAGAGCTACTCGCGCCTGACGTGGGCGACCGGGTTCATCACGACGCTGCTGATCCCGTTGCTCATTCTTTTGGTGACGCACGGCGCGTTGCAGATTCCCCTGCTTGAAGCGCAGGGCACGGTGATCTTTCTCTTCTTCATCTGGATCACGTCCTCGCAGGCCATCTTGACGCTCACGCGTCTGCGTGCCGTCGCCTCATGGAAAGTATCGGCTGCGATGATGCTGACCCTCTTGTTCGTCGTGTTCGTGTACCTGTTCGCGGTGGAATCCTTTACGGCATTCTTATATCCCAGCCCGGAAGAGGTTGCCGCCTATTTCAAGGCCGCCGAGCTGCCAAGCCGTCTATTTGACATGATGATCGGAGCGGCAACGCTCACAACGATCATCGGCTGGATCTATGTCTATGTCCGGGCTCACGGCCGAACACTGCCGATGCCGGCCTGGGTCAATGGCATTCGCATCCGGCTGTATGTCCTCTTCTTGAATCGGCTCTACGTCGACGAATTTTTGCACCGCCTGGAGCGGGCGCATCTGGCCGTTATCCGCCGCTTCGATGAGCCGGCGCAGCAACGAACGCGAAGATGGCACGCTTGACGACGGTCTTGATCCGTATTAATGGTTAGCCCTTGGTGAGGTGGTCGTGACGCTCGTCCTGCTGGTGCCGCTTCTCCTGCTCGCAGCCGCCTGCATCGTGTTGTTCGGACGAGGCGGCTCGGAGTATGCGCGGGCGAAGATGGCCGCCTATCCCGTCGGCGCCGCCTTCCTAGGCGCTGCAGCGACGCTCTATCTCGTTACCACCCAGGGACCCGTCTCGATCCGGTTCTACGATCTCTCCTCAGTTGCCTCGTTCGCCATCCCTATCGGGTTCTACGTCGACCGGCTCAGCGCCGTGATGATGACGCTGATCACCGGCGTGAGCGTCATCATCTACAGCTACTCGACGGGATACATGTACCAGGACCGGCACGCTCGTCGATATCTCGCCATGATTTGCCTGACGGATTTCGTGTTGATCTGCATGGTCTCCAGCGCCAATCTCATGATGCTGTTTCTCTTCTGGCAGGTTCTCAGCTACCTGCTCTACGTGCTCGCGCACAATCATGCCCATCCGGGGACGTTGGCAGGAGCATTCAAGACCTTTGCGCTCCTGCGTGTGGCAGACACGGCGTTTCTCGCCGGCATCGTGCTCGCCTATCAATTGTACGGCACGCTCGAATTCCAGGATCTGTTCATTCGAGCCGCCGACACGCCGGTCATGTTGGCTCTCTGGCCCGGCATCGAAATGAGCGGCGTCACCGCCGTCACGTTGTTGTTCTTTGTGGGGGCGATGGGGAAATCGGCCCAGTTTCCGATCCATCTCTGGCTGCCGGGATCGCTGTTCGCTCCCACGCCGGTTCACGCCTTGCTTCATGCGGGGATCATCAATGCCGGCGGCTTCCTGATCAACCGGCTTGCGCCCTTGTTTGGATTGAGCTCAACCACGCTGCACGTCGCCTTTGTTGTCGGCACGCTCACAGCCATCCTCGGCGCCTCCATGATGCTGGCCCAAAACGACATCAAAAAGACGCTCGGATTTTCCACGATCGGCCAGATGGGCTACATGATCATGGAATGTGGCTTGGGCGCCTTCGCGCTCGCGGTGTTTCACCTGATCGCGCATGGCTTGTTCAAGGCGACCGTGTTCTTGAACTGTGGCAACGTCATACATAAGGCCCGGCAGGAACCACATTTCCCCCATGTGGACCATCAGACGGAGGAACCAGGCCTGTCGCGTCTCACGTGGTTCACCGGATTCGTGACCACGCTCTTCATCCCGCTGCTCATTTTGCTCGTCACGCATGGCGTGTTGCGCATCCCCTTGCTGGAATCGCAAGGGACGGTGATTTTTCTGTTCTTCATCTGGATCACTTCGTCTCAAGCGATCCTGACACTGACGCGTCTGCGACAAGTCGCGTCCTGGAAGGTCTCCGCCGCCATGCTGATGACGTTGCTCTTCATCGTCTTCGTCTATCTGTTCGCCGTCGAGTCCTTCACGCGGTTTCTGTATCCGGATCCGGAGGAAGTGGCTTCGTACTTCAAGGCCGCCGGTCTAGCCGACTGGCTGTTCGACCTCATCATTGTCACCGCCACCATTCTGACCGTCGCCGGTTGGTCCTACATCTACCTGAGCGCCCACGGGATGAGTGTGCGGATGCCGGCATGGATCGACGGTGTGCGGATACGCCTGTACTTGCCATTCATGAATCGGCTGTACGCCGACGAGCTCTACGCGCTGGCGGGACAGACCATCATGCGCCTGGTCCATCAGCTCGACAAACGTGAACGAGGCTGGTCGCAATGATGGACAGCACGCTCATCCCATGGCTGCTGACCGGCATCCCATTGCTGGGGATGCTGGCCTGCCTGCCTTTCCAGTCGAATCCCGAGGGGTTGAAGCGGTCGGCCGTCGCGTGGGTCCTGATTAGCCTCGGCTCGGTCGTCGCATTCGCCGGTCACATGGATGTTCCGCCTGAAGGGCTCCTGCCGCTTTACCTGCTGCCGTTGGCTGCGACGATTTCGATCTTGGGACAGCCGGTTCATGAACACCACCGGCCTTCCTGGATGTTGACCTTGCTGTTTCTGGGGTTGGGCCTATCCGTCTTGAGCACTCAACCACGCATCAGTCTCCTGAGCTTGACGTTGCTCCTGACGGTGATTGCAGGATTGCTCTACCGCCATCACAGCGCACTCTGGCCCAGATCTTGGTGGGGCATCGGCACGTACGGTCTCGGCGCGTTAGCTGCTGCCACGTCGGCCGCGGCTGATGCTCCGCTGTCATCGATGGCCTCCTTACTGGCCTGCACGGTCTTACTCCCCCTCGTGCCCTTCCACGACGGTCACCTCACGGCGCTGACGCGGTTGCCAGGAAGCCTGCCTTCATTCATCGTGGTGCTGCTTCCGGTGGTCGGTCTCCATGGGCTGGCCACGGCCATGCCCTCGGTCCCCGACATCGTGGCGTGGACCATCAGCCTCTTCGCTCTGGTAGGAGCTTCCTATGGTGCACTCAAAGCCTTGGCGCAATCGCGGGTCCGTCTCCTGCTGGCCTATGGCAGCCTTTCATTCTTTTCGATTCTCTGGTGGTTCGCAGCCGCCTCGCGAACGGCAACACCCAGATCCGCGCTCCTTGTGGGCACGATCGGTTTGGCGACGAGCGGGCTCATGGTCGCCTGGCAGGTGATCCGCACCAGATACGGCGACGACGTGGACCCGCAAGCCATCAGCGGTCTGGCGACCGGGATGCCGCAATACGCAGTCCTGCTTTCTTTACTGGCGCTGGCCGCGATGGGCCTGCCGCCCTTCGGCGTCTTTGCCGGATTCATGGGACTGCTGTTGAGCTCCCCCTTTCCCTCGTTGGCGGGCCTGTTCGTCACGCTCCTCGCGTGGCTCGCCGCGTCCTGGTACATCATGCAGATGGTCCAACGGCTTCTCTTCGGCATCCGGCGGCCGGAATTGCGGTATACCGATCTCCTCCGTGCCGAATTAGCCTCCTTGCTCATCGTCGTGCTGGTCCTTCTGGCTCTGGGGCTGGTGCCGACGACTCTGTTCGCCTCCGAAGGCACCTTGTTCGAGCATCTCACCATCGGAGACTCACCCACGTGGAATCGCTAGATCGGGCGACCGACATCGAGTCCAAACGGATGGAGTTGCGCGGCGTGGTTCGCCTTGCCGGGGAGGTCATCGCCCAATATTGGCCGATGCGGACGTTCGTACATCACAATCCGCTTCACAGCCTCGAATATCTTCCTTTCGAGGAGACGGTCCGCCGAGGCAAGCAATTCATGGGCGGCAGCGGCTATCTTCCCAGCGAGGTCTATCGTCATTACTTGCGGTCGGGGCGCATCCGCCCCGAACATCTCGATGCGGTCCTAGGCCCGCTGGCGCAGCACACGCGCGTGGCAGTCGGCTCCCGCACCATCACACACGGCGAGATTTTGCGCGCCTGTCTCACCGAGGGATTGGGGACGCCCGCCATCGAACCCCTCGACAGTCAGTTGCCCGATCCTTCTCGGGCCTCGATTGAACGTGTGACGGCTCGGCTTGAGCCCGTGCTCACGTATGCCGACCTGCGGACACGGATCCGTGCCATCGTGGATGGCGATGAAGCCGCCTTGGGCCGATGGCTCACTCTTTCGCACTGGTGCGACGACACGCTGGGCACCGTAATCGTTCGCCAAATCAACGATCAGCTCATCAAATGGTGCGAAGCGTTCCTCGACGAAGGACACGCGACGTGGATCATGCCCGAACGAGAGAAGGGTCTCTACCAAGCGTGGAAAACCATCGCCGCTCATGAATGGTCTCCCTGCGGGATCGACGACAGCGGCCAAAAAATCGCCGCCCTCCCCGAGCACGCCGAGGACGCGTTGCTAGAGAGCCTCGAGGCCCTGGGCATCCCGTCGGGTCTCCGTCAGGACTATTTATCGCTGCAATTGACGGCCCTTCCCGGCTGGGCCGGTTTCATCAAGTGGCGTGGAGAAGAACGAGACTATCCCTGGCAACAGGCCTATCCGGCTGGGCTCGTGAAGTTCTTGGCCGTCCGACTCTGGTACGCGCGCGAGTTGGTGCAGAAGGCGTGCCGCGAAGAACTCGGCATCGAAGGTCGCTACGAAGCTGTGATTGCCTTTATGCGCAACCGTCCAGAAGAGTATTACTTGCGCCGGCAGCGGGTCGCGGGGCGCTTGCCGGCTCTGTATGCGGAGGAGGTTGATCGCCTGGCCCACCAGAGGGGCAATGGATGGAAGGCAGTGCTCGATCGCTACGAGATCGAAGTGGTTCCACGACAGGCGGCGGCAGCGCGTCGAGTGGCAGCCAGGACGCTGCTGGCGCTGGCGGATTCGCTGAATATCGATCAGGAACAGCTTGAAGCTACCGACCCCGAGACGCTGAAACAGGTCATCGAATGGATCGAGGCCTTTCCCGAGTCCGCCCACGGGCCGGTCTGGCTCAAAGCCCTTGAAGCCAGCTATCAGGAGTCGCTGCTGGGGCAGCTCCGCCCACGGGCCGCACGCGCAGAGGCGACGGTCGAGACGCGGCCGTATTCGCAATCGGTCTACTGCATCGATGTGCGATCCGAACCTTTTCGCCGGCACTTGGAATCGACCGGCGCGCACGTCACCTACGGCTTCGCCGGCTTCTTCGCCGCGTTCATCCGCTACCGAGCCTGGGGAAAAGAGCATGACACGGAACAATTTCCGGTCATCATGCGCGCGAAGAATGAAGTGAGGGAGATTCCCCGAAGCTACCTCGACCACAAGGTCTCCAAGCACCAAGCCCGCGCAAAATGGGTGCACGCCGGCCATACGCTCCTGCATGACCTGAAAGAAAACGTGGTGACGCCGTACGTGATGGTGGAATCGCTCGGTTGGTTCTACAGCATCCCGATTTTCGGCAAGACACTCTTGCCCTCGCTGTATCATCGCTGGGCCGCTTGGCTCAGACGGCTGTTCGTGCCGGGCATCGCAACGACTCTCACCGTCGACAAACTGGCGCCGGCTGAAACGGCGGAGATGGTTGCTGCCGAGCAGCAGGCCGTCGTGCGGAAGGTGCTGCACGAACGCCTTGGGCTGCGCAGTTCCCGCATCACGCCCGCGTTGGTCGACAGCCTGCGCCAACATGCCTTGTCGGGTGCCGGAGAACCGGATCAGCCACTGCTGCAAGCTGCCGAGCAGGCGGGACTTTTTAAGGATGCGCTGGTCGGTCTCACCGACGTCTTGCGCCGGCAGTATCACCTCAACGCCCGGGCCGCCTCCCACCACAGGGAGCGGATCACCAGGACAGGATTCACCCTCGAAGAGCAGACGCTTACGGTGGATACGGCGCTCCGGATGATGGGGCTGACAAAGAATTTTGCGCGCTTGGCCTTGTTCTGCGCGCATGGGAGCACCTCGGAGAACAATCCTTACGAATCCGCGTTGGATTGCGGCGCTTGCGGAGGCAACGAAGGGAAACCCAACGCGCGCGTTCTGGCCATGATGGCGAACAACCAAAAAGTCCGCGAACGACTACGCAAGGTCGGCATCGACATTCCACAGGACACGCATTTTATTGCCGGTCAGATGGATACGACGACTGACGCGGTGCAGCTGTTCGACTTGGAAGACGTCCCGCCGACGCATCGGGCGGACCTCGCCCGCTTGCAGGAGGACCTCCAGGAGGCGGCGGAATTGACGAGCCAGGAACGGTGTGCTCGGCTGCCGGACGTCGCACGCCCACTCCCAGGATCCAAGGCGACGGCACATGTCGGCACGCGCAGCGCCGACTGGAGTCAAGTGAGGCCTGAATGGGGGCTGTCGGGAAATACGGCCTTCATTATCGCTCGACGCGAAGTGACAAAGGGACTCGATCTAGGCGGGCGTGTCTTCCTCCATTCCTATGACTACAGGGAGGACCCAACGAACCGCCTGCTGGAAGTGCTGCTGACCGCTCCTCAGGTCGTGGCGCAGTGGATCAACATGGAGCACTACTTTTCCACGACCGACAATGAGGTGTATGGAAGCGGCAGCAAGGTCTATCACAACGTCGTGGGCCGCCTCGGCATCATGTCCGGTCCCTGGAGCGACCTCCGGCTGGGCCTCGCCAGACAAACGGTCATGAACGGCTCGATGCCGTACCACGAACCGATGCGCCTCCTGACAATTATTGAAGCGCCGACGGAGCGGATCGACAAGTTAATCGCGCGGCACGAGGTGCTTCAGCACTACTACCATAATGAATGGGTGCACCTCGTCGCCCTCGACCCCGAGAGTGGGGTATGGTATCGATACCACCCGAAGGGAGTGTGGAACGTCATTCCATGAGGCATCTGCGGAGACAAGAACGATTGTGAGTGGGCTCGGAAAGGAGTGTGTGAATGGGTCTGATATTACATCCAATGAAAGAGATCCGCGTCATTGTGGCCGGCGAGCACCGGTCCTTTGTGACGGACCTATTGGACCGCGTCAATGCCACGGGGTACACGATCATTGGCAACGTGTCCGGCAAGGGCCATCATGGCATCCGTGAGGCGCACTTCATGTTCAGCGAACAGGAAAGCCTGGAGATGATCATGACCGTCGTGCCCGAGGAAAAGGTCGAGCCGATTCTGGCCGGGTTGCGACCGCTGTTTGAACGGCATTCCGGGGTGATGTTTGTTGCGGACGTCGCTGTGAGCCGCCAAGAATACTTCGCCACAAAAGGCAAACAGGCCTGATCGCCCGGCGCGCTGCCGTTGCCCTTGTCATCACGACAGGAAGTTGTCTACAATGAGCCCCTTGTCGTTGGCCCAAGAGGTACAATCGTGAAGGGGCTTCGGTTCGAACGCATCGGTCAGGGCCGCTACTACAATGTGGTGTTCCATCTCGGCGGCACCTATGTGCCCGTCAGCGACGAAACCATTGAAGATCTTAAAGCGCAGAGTCTGCTTCCCGCCGAGCGATTCCTGGATCTGTTGATCGATCGCGTCGGGTATTCCTCCTATCTCAAGGATCAAATCCGTAAAGAATTAAAAAGCTCGGGCGATCCCGTCACCCAGATTACGGTCCTTCAGGGCGCCATCCGCGAGTTATAATCGGTCGCTGAAACAGTCGTCCAACTTCCTTCTCGGCTCGAAAAATCCTCAGCGTACCCCAGAGGATACGCCTCCGGTGTTTTCTCGCCTGAGGCCTCGTTGGTCACCTGGTTGAGCAACGGTGACCTAGCGAATCCACGTAGGTAGTCCACAGGAGCAGACACTCACGTATCCCAGGTCCCGCCTTCTTTGTAGAGCTTGTTCATGATGTCGTTTTTTTTCTGCGGGTCCTGCTCGTACTTGATCGCTTTCGTGTAGTTCTCAATCGCCAATTGCACTTTTCCCCGGCTCGCATAGCATTTGGCCACGCCCAGATAGGCTCGAGCATTTTCGGGATCGGCGCGGAGGGCTTGGTTGAAACATTCCATGGCCTCCTCCCGCTGGCCCCGGTCAAAGAGCATCCAGCCGAGCGCCGAATGGGCCGGCGCGAGATCCCGATTGGCCTGCACGGCCTCACGGTATTCTTTCATCGCGAGATCAGGACGGTTCTTATTTTCATATAAGCCACCGAGCGCGAAATGCACTTCGGCGTCTCGCGGATTGAGCCGCAACGCCTCCTGATATTCCAGCAACGCCGCTTGCAATTTGCCCTGCTCGGCCAGCGCACAGGCCAGATTCGCGTGAGCGACGCCATCGTTCGGGTTCAGCTTGATCACCTCCCGGTACTGAGGGATAGCCATTTCTAACCGCCCCTGCTCCTGATAGGCGACGCCCAGGTTCGTTCTGGCCTGAGCATAGCCAGGATCGAGCCTGATCGCCTCTCGATATTCCTTGATCGCCATCTCCACATGATCAGCCCGCTCGTGAATCTGCGCCAAAAAATAGTGGGGATGGGCGGAATGCGGCGCCAGCTTGGCGGCCATTTTATACGACTGTATCGAGAGTTCAGATTGGCCTGACTGCGACAAAAAGAGTCCCATGACCAAATGCACCGCGTCCTGATCAGGGTGGCCGGCGACCAATCCTTCGACCCACACCTTGACTCTGGCAATGTCGCCGGCCTCCTGGAGCGACATCGCATGGCTGGTCCATGCCTCGGCAAACTGTCCCTTGATCAGCTGCACGACGTTCAAGACGAAATGCGGACGCGGATCGCGCGAGCCGGTCGGCTCCGGGTGACGCGCCCAAGCGAGCGCCTCCTCGGCCGCCCGTTCCCACGCTCCGCTCAATAGTGCTGCTTCACAGGTGGTTTGGTACTGGCTCATGGAAGAGGAGGCTATCTGGTCAGCGTGTCTTCGATGTCCGGCGAGGTGGCTTGCATATGCATGCCGAGGGCGGGATACCGCTCGGTCAATTTTTGCTTCATCAGCCAGGCGATGGTCCGGTAGGACCAATGGCCCTTCACTCCCGAGCGGAGCTTCGCGATATATTCCGCTTCGGCAAAATCCATCTTGAACAGGCAGCGCACTTTAAAGCCGAACGGGATGGCATAGAGCGCTGCCTCCCCGCTGACCTTCTTTAACTGCTCAATGTCGATGCGCACCGCGTCCATGGCCTGGCGATATTCTGCGTCGAGTCCGGCTTGAACCAATGGTGGAGGCACCTCATACCCGTGAGCGGTCGTAAAGTTCTGTTGGATCTGTTGGCAGCGGCGATGCCGGTGCATGTCCCGCCAGCCTCCGATGTCCATGAGCACGTCGAACGTCAACGCGTATCCGGCGCGGAACTCCCTCGGCAATTCGTCATAAGGTCCGCGGCTGCTCAGGGCCACGGCGATCGTATCCTGCTTTTGTTTCTCCGACCAGTCGCGTACGACCGCCAGCAGCTTCCGATACGGTGCCTGCGACACGCGGTACAGCAGCGTCGCCACCGTTTCATCCAGCGGATCGTGTGGCTCGATCAAATCGACAGGTTCTTGCATCCCCCATGTCGCGGGAGAATCCAGTCCCGTCCCGCGCAGCGCTTCCTTCGCGTAGCGCGCCAGCTCAGTATAGACAGTGACCTGATAGTCGTTCGCCTTCGCATGACGCGCAAGGGTCGGCGCCATGGGTTCGTTGAGTCCGCCGGTTTGACCTGACAGCTCCCCCCACACGTTCATCGGCGGCCGCTGACAGGCATCCTTCAGTTCCTCGCCGATCATGCGGAGTTCCGGAAGTTGCGAGGACAGCAGTCTCGTGATCTGCTTCTCCAGCGTGCGAATACTGACCACCTGTCCCACGTTGGTTTTACAGGCCAGGGGCAGCAGATACCGCGTCACATCGAAGGCGCGGGCGCTGATCGTTCGCTGATAGTCAGCGGGCTTCATCGCCTCCGGGCGCGGTTCCCGCTCTGTGAGGAACTTGACGAGCGGCTCGTGCAGCAGCCGGTAGATTTCCCCGAGGCTCCGCAAAACACCTTGGTAGGTGCCCTCGGTTTCGCTCCCATGAATGGCGTCCGGCACGTACCATCCGCCCGAGGCAAAATTTTGGTACCGGCTCGACTTGGCCTGGCCATCCCACACAGGTTCGTCCTCCAGCCGGATGGCGGCCAGTTCGGTGATGTCTTCGAAGCAAATGATGACGTGGCCTAAATCGGCAATCGAGGCGTGGCCATAGTCGAAATAGAATTGTTCCCAGAATTTCTCCGACGAATGGCCGTGGACCCACTTGATGCTGTGCTCGATCGAATCTGGCGACCGACTGTAACGTGCCAGGGCGTAGGCGGATTTTTCCGGAGGCATGGGCGCCAGGGCGATGACGCGGCGGACGGGACGATCACTGCTCACAAATTTGCTCCCGTTATGGACTCCGTGCAGAGTGGCGAACTATAGCGCCAGCGCAGCGCTCCCTGCAAGAAGAGACGGCGCGTTGACTTGCCCGCAAACCGGTCGTTATATTCGCGCGCACATCCCCCGAACGACTGAGCAGACCACGCGGCCAGCATGATTAAAGGCATTAAAGGCGTCAAGGACATCCTTCCTGAAGAGACGCCGCGCTGGCGCTTCATCGAAGAGAGCGCACGACGGTGGGCGGATCGCTATGGGTTTCGGGAAATCCGCATTCCGATCTTCGAGGTCACCACGCTATTCGCCCGCAGCATTGGGGCGGCCACGGACATCGTTGAAAAAGAAATGTACACCTTTCCAGACCGAGACGGTACTTCCCTGACACTGAGACCCGAGGGAACCGCAGGAACGGTTCGAGCGTTCATCGAACACAACCGCTCCGCCGATCCTCTGCCGCAGAAGTACTTTTACATTGGACCCATGTTTCGCCACGAACGGCCGCAGGCCGGCCGCCTCCGGCAGTTTCATCAGTTCGGCGTCGAATACTTCGGAACGCAGGATCCCAAGGCCGATGTCGACGTCATCGCCCTCTTGTGGCGCTTTCTTTCAGATCTGGCCCTACCGGACCTCACCCTTGAAATCAACAGCCTAGGAACCGCTGCCGACCGCGCGGCATATCTCCCGGTGCTCGTCTCCTTCCTCAAGGGCCGCATTGGAGACCTCTGTGACAATTGCCGCCGGCGCATGGAGACGAATCCCCTTCGCGTACTCGATTGTAAAGTGCCGGGTTGTCGAGCGGCGACCGAGGACGCCCCTCAACTGGTTTCCCACTTGTCCCCTCAGGCTAAGAGCCATTTTGATGAGGTGCTTTCAACCTTCGCCGTTCTCGGCATCCCCTGGCGTCTGAATCCGCGGCTGGTCCGTGGACTCGATTATTACTGCCTGACTGCATTCGAGATCACGTCCTCGCATCTCGGTGCCCAAAATGCCGTGGGCGCTGGCGGCCGTTACGACGGTTTGGTCGAATTATTGGGAGGGCCCGCGATGCCAGCTGTCGGATTCGCCGCCGGTCTTGAACGGATTGCCATGATGCTTCCGGAAACGAGTCTTCCACCGTCTCTCCCATCAGTGTACGTCGCAGCCTTCGGGTCTCAGGGTGGCCCAGCGGGAGTTCGCCTCCTAGACGCGCTACGTCTGGCTGGTCTTTCGGCGCAGAGCGATTATCGCGCGACGACGCTTAAAGGGCATCTCCGGCAAGCCGATCGGAGCGGATGTCGCTTTGCGGTGCTCCTCGGCGATGATGAGGCGAAGTCCGGATCTGCCGTGGTCCGTAACATGGATTCCAAAGCCCAAGAGACTGTGCCGCTACCGGATCTTCCTCGTTATTTTCTCTCACTTTTCAAGGGATTTTAGGCCGTGGTTTTTCCGATTGACTTCACCTGAAAAACCCCGTAGTCTCGCCCCCACAGGCTCCATATAACCAGTTGATTCTTCAAGAAATATTCTGTTTGCTGTCTAGAGATTTCCAATGCCTGCACGGAAACTTGGTCTTCTCTTATCCACAGCCCCCTCTGACAGGACAATTGAGACGGTGGTGCAGGTCGCCCAAGCGGCGGTTCGGCAAGGTGTCGAGGTGTATTTGTATCTGATCGATGAAGGGGTTAAAGGGTTCACGGATATGCGTTTTACCCGATTACTTGATGGCGGCGTAAAGATGTCCGTCTGCGCCTATGGGTGCCAACAGCATGGTGTCTCTACTCAACAGGTGGATCCCCGTGTTTCATTGTCAGGCCTCGTAGTGCTTTCCAGCATTATTGATGCCTGTGACCGATTTTTGGCGTTCACTTAAGCTGTGTGCAGCGTGAGTCGATGTCGAAGCGTGTGGCAGTGGTCATAGCCGAAGATCCGACAAAAACTCATCGTCCAGTCGAAGCCTTACGAATTGCTCTTGGTCTCTGTGCCGGCGAGCATCACACGACAATCGTACTGTTGGGACGAGCCCCTCTTCTCTTGACTGATGACACGGAAGATATCGTCGACGTGGATATCCTCGAAAAATACCGTCCTTCCCTGTCTCAACTCGACGTACCGTTTGTCCTTGAGTCCGATGCAGCCACAGATGCGCTTCTCGAGGAGTTCTCTGTGACGACAAAGTCCGCCGAAGAGATCCGTAGTCTCGTTGAATCATGTGACCGTACGCTGGTCTTTTCATGAAGAAGACACT
>Ga0207645_10000033_pt1 | contig 91108 bp, 92 predicted proteins | sample KBSM53metaG_FD_184331 | JGI IMG/M metagenome (GOLD analysis project Ga0207645, IMG submission 184331) | Miscanthus rhizosphere microbial communities from Kellogg Biological Station, Michigan, USA - KBS M5-3 metaG (SPAdes) (version 2) | ecosystem: Host-associated > Plants > Roots > Rhizosphere >...
CGCACGAAGCGGCTGAACGCGTACCCGAAGTCGGAGCGGCAGTGGTAGTCCACCGAAGAGGACTTGAGCGCCCAGTCGATCGCGGTGTCCACCGGGTAGGTGGCGAAGGCCTGGGTCACCTCCGCGATCTCGGAGACGAACACGTAGGAGCGCACCCGCGAGAAGCACTCCTGGAGGCTCCACACCAGCTGGAGCATGAACCGGGACGCGTTGCGCACCGAGTCCGACACGTCGCACAGGGTCACCAGCTTCGGCTTCTCGCGATGCCGCCGGCGGAAGCGCACCTCCATCGGGATCCCGCCGTACTGCAGGCTCTGACGGATGGTGCGGCGGGAATCGAGGCGGCCCTTCTCCTCCTGCCGCTGGCGGAGGGCGAGCGCGTCCTTGATCTTGCGGGCCAGCCGCGCCACCACCGCCTTCATCTGGGCCACCTCGTCGGCGGACAGAGCGAAGAGCGGCTTGTCGGTCAGCACCTCGCGGGTCAGCTTCTCGCCCTGGCGGTACGCGCGGCGCTCCAGCTCGCGCTCCACGTGCTGCCGGATCATGCGGCGGAAGGCCTCGAGGCGCAGGTCGAGATAGTTCCGGATGCGCGCCACCATGCCCGGATCGAGCCCCTTCGACTCCAGCAGCTGCATGATCCGGTCGAGGTCGCGCTCGATCGCCTCCCAGTCGAACTTGTCGTAGATCCGGCGGGAGAAGTAGCCGACCTGGAGGAAGTACATCAGCCGCTCGAGGCCGGTGCCCTGGCCTTCCTGGCGGATGGCCATCTCCATGTCGGTGCCGTCGCCGCTCATGAGGAGCTGGGTGAGCTCGTCCATCTCCATCCCCGCCTCGGCGGTCAGGCGGTCCAGCATCTCCTTGATCTTGGGGTCTTCCGGGCCGAGCGCCTTCTTGAGCCCCTCGCCCAGGGCCTGCAGGTCGAGGAAGTAGAGGTCGAAGATCCGGTTGAAGGTCGCGAGGTCGCGCGCCTCCTTCACCAGGGTGGTGGCGAGCGCGCTCTTGAAGGTTTCCCGGTCCTCGAGCCCGATCTCGGTCGAGGCCGACAGCGCGTCGAGGGCCTCGCTCGGGGAGATGCGCAGCTCGGCCCGCCGCAGGTCCCCTATGAACTCGAGAATTCGCTGGTCCAGGAGACGCTCCTATCTAGAGAAGTGGACCCAGGAGGACTTGAAGACGTCCTCGCCGCCGTCGCGGGTGATGGGGACGAGGCGGCCGTCCTCGAGGCGGATCAGGCCGTGGAAGGAGCCGTGGGAGATGAGGTGGGTCATCTTGAGCTTCCAGCCCAGGGGGCCCGCCGGCGCGTCCTCGTCGCGCTCCACCGCGCGAGTCACGTCGGCCACGTCGCCCACCAGATGCAGGACGCGCACCGGCCCTTCGCTGCAGCGCAGGCCCAGCACCACCTTGTAAGAGAGGCCCTGGCGGAGGGTCTCCACCGTCATCTCCCCGGGATGCAGCAGGTGCGGGACCGCTTCGGGCATCGTGACGCGGTAGAAGTCGCGCGGCGACGGGTGCACGTAGTAGAAGTGCCAGCGGCCCGCCGCGAGGATCCAGAGCTTGGTGTACTCGCCGAGCGCGCCCGAGATGCAGCGCCCGCCCTCGATGAAGGTGGGGCCGCCGGGGCCGAGCTCGGGCAGGCGCAGTCGCGGGCACGGGAACCACAGCTCCCGGAACTCGGTGAGGCCCGCCCAGCTCTCGCTCATGGGCGACTAGCCCAGGTCGGCCAGCACCTTGTCGAGCGCGCCCTTGACCCGCTCGAGGTCCTTCTCGTGCTTCACCAGCATGGTCAGCGTCGACTCGACCAGGTCGCGATCGAGCACCTCCGCGTTCAGGATCACCAGCGAGCGGGCCCAGTCCAGACTCTCCGAGATCGACGGGGCCTTGCGCAGCTCGAGCCCCCGGATGCGCTGCACCGTGGTCACCACCGTCTGGGCCAGCCGCTCCGAGACCTCGGGGACCTTCAGGCGGATGATCGCCAGCTCCTCGTCGGCGGGCGGGAAGTCGATGAAGAGGTGCAGGCACCGCCGCTTGAGGCCGTCGGAGAGCTCCCGCGCGTTGTTGGAGGTCAGCACCACCAGCGGGATCTGGGTGGCCCGGATCGTACCGAGCTCGGGCACCGAGACCTGGAAGTCGGAGAGAACTTCCAGGAGGAAGGCTTCGAACTCGGGCTCCGCCTTGTCGATCTCGTCGACCAGCAGCACCACCGGGTCGGAGGACTCGATGGCCTGCAGGAGCGGCCGCGGGGACAGGAACCGGTGGGAGAAGAACGCGTCGTCCTGTCCCGAGATGCGGGCCACCGCGTCGGGCAGCGACGGGGCGTCCGCGATCAGCTCGCCGATCCGCTCGCGCAGTAGCTGGGTGTAGAGGAGCTGCTTGGCGTACTTCCACTCGTAGAGCGCCTTGCCCTCGTCCAGGCCCTCGTAGCACTGCAGGCGGATGAGGTGGCGCGCGGTCACCTCGGCCAGGGTCTTGGCCAGCTCCGTCTTGCCCACGCCCGCCGGCCCCTCGATGAGCACCGGACGGCCCATGCGCTCGGCGAGGAACACCACGGTCGAGATCCGGCGATTGGCGATGTAGCGGGCGTTCTTGAACTGCTGCTGGACGTCCTCGACGGACTGAAACATGGCGGCTCCCTGGTTGTGAATTGGCGCACAGTGTAGCACAACCCAGCGTGCCGATTGGCGGGGCCTCCCGAACGGTGGGACACTCGAAGACATGGGGCGCGGCGTGGGGCCGAGTGAGGTGCCCGACGAGCGGCGAGCCCGCGCCTACCATCGTCGTCAGCTCGCCCTCTCGCTCGTGGAGCTGGCTCTCTCCGTCGTGTACCTGCTCGCGCTCGTGCAGACACGCGCCGTGGTCCATCTGGCCGAACGCGTCGCCCTCTGGACCCCCCGCTGGTGGATCGTCCTCGCGGTCGTCGTGCTGGCGCTCGGAGTCGGGTACCGCGTGCTCACCCTGCCGCTGGCGTGGCTCGGCGGCTTCTGGCTCCCCCGACGTTACGGGCTCCTGCACCAGTCACTCGGCCGGTGGCTGTGGGACGCGGCGAAGGCCGCGGTGCTGGGCGGCGCCATCGCCCTGATCGCGGTGGAGGTGGTCTACGCGCTCATGCGCTGGACCGCATGGTGGTGGCTGTCGGGCGCCGCGATCTTCCTCGTGGGGTACGCCCTGCTCGCGCTGATCGCCCCGGTGTGGCTGGTACCGCTCTTCTATCGCCTTACGCCGCTGCCCGACGGCCCGCTCCGGAGCCGCCTGCTCGCGCTCGCGGCCCGCGTCGGGGTCCCGGTGACCGGGGTGTTCGTGGTGGACCAGTCGCGCAAGAGCCGCACCGCGAACGCGGCGGTGACCGGACTCGGCCGCACCCGGCGCATCCTGCTCTTCGACACCCTGCTCGACACGTTCACCCCGGACGAGGTGGAGGCGGTGCTCGCCCACGAGCTGGCCCACCAGCTCCACGGCGACATCCGCCGCGGCCTCCTCGTGCAGGGCGCGCTCACGCTGGTGACCTTCCTCGTGGCGGCGGGCGCCCTGCAGGTGGGGGCCGCGCATTTCGGCCTCGACGGACCCGCGGACGTCGGCGGGCTGCCCCTGTTCGGCCTCGTGGTGCTGGCGGTGGGCCTGGTCGCGCTGCCGGTGGCCAACGGCTGGTCGCGTCACGTCGAGCATCAGGCCGATCGCTTCGCGCTCGAGACGCTCTCCCACCCCGCGCCCTTCATCGGCGCCATGGAGCGCCTCGCGACGCTCAATCTCGCCCAGCGGGATCCGCACCCGGTCGAGGAGTTCTTGCTCTACTCGCACCCGTCGATCGGGCGCCGGATCGCGTTCGCGCGGCAATTTCCCCACCGAGTGACCTGACAGAGTGTCCGGGTCGCATCGGTCGCATTGCCCGAATCTCACCGGTAAATGACGTAACTCCACGTAATACATGGTATTATTTGACTGAAGTCCGTGGCACTTGCCTTGCTTGGCTCGGGGAAGGCGTTTTCGAGCACACAGCATGTCCACGGGGAGCGACAACCGGGTAATGGCGCGAGTCAACAATCGCAGCGCGAGCGGCTCCACCTCGCTCATCCGGCATCTGCAGATTCTGCGGACGGTCACCGAAGCGGTGAGCCGCTCGCTCGACCTCAACGAGGTCATCCAGAAGTCGCTCGCCGCGTTGACCGACGTCACCGGACACGAGATCGCGAGCCTTCACCTCGTCTCGGTCGACGGCAAGACCCTGCTGCTGCGCGGCGAGCGCGGCCTCTCCGACAAGCTGCGCGAGATCAACCAGATGCTGCCGATGGGCCAGGGCCTGATCGGGCGCGTCGCCGCCTCCGGCCGCGTCCGTCGCGTCGACGAGGCGGGCCGCGCCCCCGATCTGCTGCCCGCGGCGCGGGCCGCGGTGTCGGCGGAGGGCATCCGCGGATTCGTGTGCGTGCCGATCCGCGCCCGGCACCGGGTCCTCGGCACGCTCTCGCTCGGCCGTCAGACCGAGGACCGCTTCTCGAACGAAGAGGTCGCCCTGCTCGAGTCCACCGCCGACCAGATCGGCCTGGCCCTCGACAACGCGCGTCTCTACTCCGAGACCCGGGTCCAGCTCGAGGACCTGCGCCGCTCGCACACCGACGTGGTGCGCGCGGAGCGACTGGCCGCGGTGGGTGAGCTCGCGGGCGGCGTGGCGCACGAGATCAACAACCCGCTGATGATCATCCTCGGCCAGGTCCACCTGCTGCTGCAGTCGCAGGACCACGAGGCGGTCCTGAACGGGCTCAAGACCATCGACGGAGCCACCAAGCGGGCGGCCAACATCGTCCGCGAGCTGGTGCTCTTCGCGGAGCGCTCCCCGCTGCGCCGCGCGCGCTGCAAGGTGAGCGACCAGATCTACAAGGTCCTCTCGCTGCACCAGTCGCGGCTGGAGGGCTCCCGCATCACGGTCCAGACCGACTTCGGCGAGGTGCCCGAGATCTGGGCCGACAGCAACCAGCTCCAGGAGGCCCTCTTCCACCTGGTGCAGAACGCCGAGCAGGCCATGTCCGCCTCCCGGGGCTCGGGCACCCTCTCCATCCGGGTCCGGCCCGCCACGGACGGGGTCCGCATCGAGGTCGCCGACGACGGCCCCGGAGTTCCCGAGGACGACCTGGCCCGCGTGTTCAATCCCTTCTTCACCACGAAGGGGCCCGGCGAGGGGCGGGGCCTCGGCCTGTCCGTCGCGCACAGCGTGGTGGCCGAGCACGAGGGGCGCCTCTGGGCCGAGAATCGGCCCGGCGGCGGGGCGATGTTCGTGATGGAGCTGCCGGTGGGCACCCCCGCCCCGGACTCGGCGCTCGCTCCCTCGGTCTGATCCGCCGCCCGGCGGACGTCGCAGCGCGCTCGTAGCTCCCCGACCGGAACCTCGCCCGTCGTGGTACGCTGCTGCCTCGTGCGTTCCCTCCTGCCCGGCCGGATCCTGCTGGCTCTCGGGACCGCGCTCGTGCTGGCCGCCTGTGCCACCGTCGACCAGCCGCGGCGCTCGTCGGAATCGCCGAGCCTGCGCTGCATGAACGACCCGGGGCGGGGTCAGTCGCTGGATCGGACGCGTCCCATCTTCTTCGTCTTCTGCGCTCAGTCGCCCTGAGCCTGGAGGTACCGCCATGAGCAACGCCAAGGAATCGATCAGCCAGGCCGTCGACCGGCTGGCCGACGAGCTCGAGTCCCTCTCCCGTCAGATCCACGCGCACCCCGAGCTGGGCTACCAGGAAGTGCAGGCGTGCGGCTGGCTCAGCGACTTCCTGGCCCGGCAGGGCTTCAAGGTGGAGAAGGGGGTGGGCGGCGTGGACACCGCCTTCCGCGGCACCATCGAGACCGGCGACGGCCCCACCGTCGCGATCCTGTGCGAGTACGACGCGCTGCCCGGCATCGGGCACGCGTGCGGCCACAACATCATCGCCACCTCCGGCGCCGGCGCGGGCGCGGCCCTCGCCGCGGTGCGGGCCCAGCTCCCGAAGGGCCGCATCCAGGTGATCGGCACCCCCGCCGAGGAGGGCGGCGGCGGGAAGATCAAGCTCATCAAGGCGGGCGTGTTCCAGGACGTGGACTGCGCGATGATGATCCACGGGTTCGACCGCACCATCCTGCACCAGGACCTGCTGGGCATCGTGCGCGGCACCTTCGAGTTCAGCGGCAAGGCCTCGCACGCCTCCGCCGATCCGTGGGAAGGGGTCAACGCGCTGGACGCGGTCATCCAGACCTACAACGCGGTCAGCATGATGCGGCAGCAGGTACGCCCGGACTGCCGGATCCACGGCATCATCACCAACGGCGGCGCGGCGGCCAACATCATCCCCGAGTCCGCCTCCGCCATCTTCTACACGCGGGCCCCCCGCATCGACACGATGTGGGACCTGTTCAAGCGGGTGACCGCCGCCGCCGAGGGCGCCGCGAAGGCGACCGGCTGCACCTTGAAGGTCACCCAGCACGAGAGCGTGTACGAGCCGATGAAGTCGAGCCGGGTGATGCTCGATCTCTTCGCGGCCAACATGCGGGGCGCGGGCCTCACCGAGGGCGCGCCCATCCCGGACCGCCTCGGCTCCTCCGACATCGGCAACGTGAGCCAGGTGATCCCCGCCATCCAGCCCATGGTGGCGATCGCGCCCACCGGCATGGCGATCCACACCCGCGAGTTCGCCGACGCGGCGGTGAAGCCGCTGGCCCGCGCGGGCATGGTGGCCGCGGCCAAGACCATGGCCCTCACCACCTTCGATCTGCTCGCGGAGCCGGCCCGGGTGAAGGCGGCGAAGGACGAGTTCGCGAGGAGCCGGTAGGGGTGGCCGCCGCGAACCCCACGCTCGACCAGGCCAAGACCCGCGTCGCGGAGACGGTCGATCGCCTGGCCGACGAGCTCGAGCGCATCAGCCACCAGATCCACGCCAACCCCGAGCTGTGCTTCCAGGAGCACAAGGCCTCCGGCTGGCTCGCCGACTTCCTGGCCGCCCAGGGCGCGGCGGTGGAGCGCGGGGTGGGCGGGCTGCCCACCGCCTTCCGGGCCACCATCGCGGGGACCGGCCCCGGCCCCACCATCGCGATCATGGCCGAGTACGACGCGCTGCCGAACATCGGCCACGCCTGCGGGCACAACGTGATCGCCACCGCCGGGACGGGCGCCGGGGCCGCCATCGCGGCCGCGCTGCGCTCGCTCCCCTTCCCGGGACGCATCCAGGTCATCGGCACGCCCGCCGAGGAGGGCGGCGCGGGCAAGGTCCGTCTCATGGACGCGGGCGTGTTCAAGGAGGTGGACGCGGCCATGATGATCCACGGGCGCTGCGGCACCCAGGTCTGGCGACCGACCCTGGGCATCATCAAGGTGAAGTGCGAGTTCTTCGGCCGCGCCTCCCACGCCTCGTCGTGGCCGTGGCGGGGCGTGAACGCGCTGAACGCGATGATCCAGCTCTTCGTGTCGCTGGACGCCATGCGCCAGCAGCTGCGGCCCGACTCGCGCGTGCACGGGATCATCACCAAGGGCGGCGATCAGGCCAACATCATCCCCGAGCACACCACCGCCGAGTTCTACCTGCGCGCGCCCACCAAGGACTACTGCCGCGAGCTGCTGCGCCGCTTCGAGGGATGCGCGCAGGGGGCGGCCACCGCCACCGGCTGCACGGTGAAGGTCGCCGCGGACGCGACCATCCACGATCCGCTCAAGGCCAACCTCGTGATGGCGGAGCTGTTCGGCCAGAACCTGGAGCGGATCGACTTCCCGGTCGATCCCGACGACGGCGAGGCCGGCTACGGCTCCACCGACTGCGGCAACGTGAGCCAGGCCATCCCGACCATCCATCCCTACATCCGGATCTCCCCCGACGGGATCCCGGGCCACTCCCGCGAGTTCGCGGAGTGGGCCAAGTCTCCGCTGGCGCGCACCGGCATGGTGGCGGCGGCCAAGGCGCTGGCCATGACCGCGCTGGATCTGGTGGCGCGCCCGGACGAGCTGGAGAAGGCGAAGCAGGAGTTCGCGCGGAGCTAGCCGGGACGGCGGAGCCCGCGCTAGTTCAGGCGGATCGAGAAGCCGGCGCGGAAGTCGGAGGAGTCCGGCTCGCGCTGGAGCAGCCCGCGCCCCGTTCCCGCGTCGACGCGGCCACGCAGGAAGCGGTACTCCCCGTAGAGCTCGGCCCGGCTCGAGAGCGGCAGCGTCATGCCCGCCCCCAGCCGCACGTCGTCGAGCCCGTCGGTGGTGCGCTGCAGCCCCGGCAGCAGGCTCGCGCTCCACGGTACGCCGATCTCGCTGACCGAGCCGAGCGAGAGGTACGGGCTCAGGAGGCCGTAGAGTCGGTAGCCGTCGGAGGCGAGGGGCACGCGAACGCTCGTCTCGCCGGGCAGCTCGCTGACCGACAGGTGCAGATCGGAAGGGCTCCGGGACGGCGCGGGTGCATCGCTCGTCGGGGCGACGTCGGCCGCGAGGGCCGGCCCGCCGGCGATTCCCAGGAAGATCAGGAGCGCGACCGCCAGCCCGATCCGTCCCAGGTGCCCCATGTCCTCCAGTGTAGGCGACGCGTCAAGGCGCCCCGGCCGCCCGCGGACCCACGGACGCTCAGGACCGCAGGAGCCGCCGGATCTGTCCCAGGTGGTCAAGCTCGTGCAGCCGGAAGATCACCGCGCACGCCTTCCAGTCGCAGGGCTCCTCCCAGTGGAGCGGGGTCGTCCGCCCCTCCGCGTCGCGCACGTTGATCACCATGATCACGGGCGCGCGGGCATCGGTCGCCCGATCTGGCGCGGCCGCCATCACGTCCAGCACCTGGCGGTGGATCCGCCGCAGGTCCGCGCACAGGTCGGCCCACGACCGGGTCAGCGGCGCGGCCGACCGGAGCCCCGCCGGGATCGGGCTCACCGGCGAGTGGCGGTTGGCGAGCAGCGCTTCCATCTCCTCGAGGGCCCGCGGGTGCGTCACCACGAGGTGGTCGAGCACCTCGACCGCGCTCCACTCTCCCCCGCCCGGCGCGCGCCGGGCCTGCGCCTCGCTGACGCCCTCGAGCAGGGCGTCCATGGCCGCGAAGGCGTCGGCCACCCGCTCGCGGATCTGGGCGATCGGGGCGCGGGTGCCCTTTTCCAGGAGGTACTCCTTGGCCTTCCGCTGCTCCGGCGGCATCGTGGTCATCGGCGATCTCCGGGTGAGAGGTAGCGCGCGAGTACGGTCTCGGCGAGGCGTGCCGCGCGGGGCAAGGTCATCAGGCGGCGATCGAACGTGAGCTGGAGCGAGAGCCCGTCAAGGAGGCCCAGCACCACCGCGCTGGCCTCCTCGAGGCTCACCGCGCGCACCTCCCCGGTGGCGCGGCCGCGGGCGAGGGTCGCCCCGATCAGCCGGCGAGCCCGCGCGTAGGCCTGGCGGTTCACCGCGGCGAGGCGCCGGTCGTGAAGGGCCTCGCCCCAGAACTCGATGAACACGGTCCAGAAGTCGCGGCTCTCGACCGCGGTCTCGAGGCACGCCCGGATCACCGCGCGCAGACGGCGGCGCGCGCCGCGGGCTCCGCGCGCCTCGACGGCCACGCGCCGGTCGAGATCCGCGGTGACTCGCAGGGCGGCGGCGGCCAGCATCGCGGCCTTGTCGCGGAAGTAGTAGTGCAGGATGCCCGGACTCACGTCGGCCAGGGCGGCGACGCGCTTCATGGTGAGCCGCGCGTACCCGTCCCGCGCGAGGCAGCGGATCGTCGCGCGCACGATCTGCTCGCGGCGCAGCGGGCCCATGCCGAGCTTGGGAGTCATGCGGCCCTGGTCTCTCTCTGATCTTTCTTGGTTGGTCGACCAATTATCCTGCGCGCGAGATTGTGCCCCGAGACGGCTCACCGGTCAAGAGGAGGATCGATCGGAGAGGGAGGACGACGGGAAGCCGCGAGGCGGGACGGAGCGTGGGGGGGCGGCGCACCGCCCCCGGCTACTTGTGCCAGGGCCCCTCGAAGTAGTGCTTGAGCTCGTGCATCAGCACGGAGGCACGGGCCCCACCTGGTACGGCGCCTTCCCGAGGGAGGTCGGCCCTTCGTTCAGGTAGGCCCCCTGGCTCGCACAGCCGCTGGCGAGCACGGTGAACCCGAGGGTGAGAGCCAGGGCGCGCACCGATCCGGTCGTCATGCCCGGTGGGAGGGAGGGTGCCACGGGGCCGGGGGCCGGGGCGGAACCGCCGGCAGCGTGGGGACGAGCCGTCGCAGCCCGCCACCGGGGCTCCGGCGACCTCAGGCCCCGGCGCGCCTCCGCGCCGCCGCGCGCTCCGCGGCCAGGCGCCCGCCCTCGGCGCCCGAGTGATCCACGTGGCGCATGGCGAAGGCCAGCTCGCGATGGCCGGCCTGCTCGGCGATGAGCCGGTGCATGGCCTGGCAGACGCGGCGATAGGCCGGGTGGCCCTGCGGGGCGGTGCGCAGCTCGATCATGTGCATCGCCTCGCGCGCATTCAGCTCCACGTAGAAGCGCACCCGGTACGCCATCGCCACCGCGTAGGGGGCGGCGGCCGGCACCGCGGCGGCGAGCGCCTCGTGGAGCGCGGCGGACTCCTCCATGACCCGCGTCCAGTCCGCCAGAGCGCCGGCCTCCGCGAGCTCGTCCGGCGTGACGTGGCCGTGCCGCGTCGTCAGCGGCTGCCACTCGAGCGTCAGCAGCCGGTGGCGCTGCAGATCCCGGAAGGCGCCGTAGTCGGTGAGCACGTCGAAGCGATACGCGGTGCGCTCGAAGGCCCGGCCCGGGCGGTGGCGCCGATTCTCCCGCTCGCCCACGTACGCGGCCAGGACCTGCCGGCGGGCCTCGTCGTCCATCTTCCGCGCGATGGCCAGCAGCTGATCGTCCGGCAGCGCGGAGGCCGCGTAGAGCGCGGCCGCCACCACCTTCACCTCGCCGTCGGGGTCGAAGTCGGTCAGCGTGACCTCACCCCGCGGCTCGGGCTCCACGCCCTCGAGCAGGCGGGCGGCCACCGCGGCGGTGGCCTCGCGTGCGTTCTCCAGGTAGCGGGCCCAGACCCCGCCCCGCTCCGGCCGCTCGAGGCGAGTGAGGAACGCGGGGATGACCTTGCGCAGCTCGACCAGCATGAGCGCTCCGTAGTCGCGGACCTCGCGCAGCGGGTGCGCGCGCATGCGGAGCAGCAGGGCCTCGTAGCCCTGCGCGGTGCCGAAGATGCCCACGTTCGACCGGGTCGCGGCGGGCAGGAGCCCACGCAGGCTGTCGAGGGCCTTGGCCCGGATGGTCATCCGGTACGCGGTGTCGCTCTCGCCCGCCGGCTGCGGAAGACGGCGCGTCCAGTACTCGCGCATCGGATCGATCCACCGCGCGTAGGTCTCGAACGCGCGGTCCATCACCTCCACGTACCGATCGCGCAGCGGCCGGTCGTCCAGCTCCGCGGGCACGTGATAGCGGAAGCGCCCGCCCGGACGGTCGTTGTAGGGCACGTAGCGGGTGGACTGCTCGAGGTAGGCCATGAGCCGGCCCCACTCCAGCACCTTGGTGAGAAGATTCGACGCCCCCTCGCAGGCCAGGTGCACGCCGCCCAGCTGGGCCACCGAGTCGTCGCCATACTCGCTCAGCACGCGCTCGTAGAGGCGGTCGGCCCGCGCGGTCCCGATCGATGGAGCGGCCGCGGGGGCCGCGGCCGTCTCGAGGAACTCATCGAGGAAGAGGCGGCGCAGCGACTTCGCGGAGCGGGAGTAGCGCGCGAAGAGCGCGCCCTTGACCACCTCGGGGAGGTTGATCAGGGCGAAGACCGGCCCGTCGAGGTCGGTGAAGTAGGGGGCGAGCGCCGCCCGCTCCTCGGCGGTGAAGGTTTCCACGGCGGTCATCCTAGCAATTTCCTTGCCCCCACGCGCGTCTTCCCCTAGCCTATCGCCGCCGCGCGGGGAGTTCCTTACTCCCGCCCGGCAGGGAGAGCTCGATGGCTCGGCGGCCCACGCCCGGGAAGACGAAGGGGAAGGGCGCCCGCGCCGCCGTCCCCCGGTCGAGGGCCCGCTCGGCCTCGCACCCCGAGCTCGAGCGGCAGCTCGCCGAGGCCATCGAGCAGCAGGCCGCCACCGCCCGGATCCTCGATGCCATCAGCCGCGCGAGAGGCGACCTGGGGCCGGTCATGCAGACCCTCGCCGAGAGCGCGGCGCGCCTGTGCGACGCGAGCGACGCCCAGATCTTCCGGATCGACGGGGACGCCTTCCACCTCGCCGCGTCTCACGGGCCGCTGGGCCCGGCCCGGCCGGTGCCGGTCACCCGCGGCTCGGTCATCGGGCGGGCGGTGATCGATGGGCAGACTATCCACGTCCGCGACGTGGCAGCGGCGGTCGACGAGTTCCCCGACAGCATGGCCTGGCGCACGGGCCGGCGGAGCGTCCTCGCCGAGCCGCTCCTCCGCGACGGGGCCGCCATCGGGGTGATCCTGATCCGTCGCATGGAGCCGCGGCCGTTCTCCGAGCGCCAGCTCGCCCTCCTGAAGGCGTTCGCGGCGCAGGCGGTCATCGCGATCGAGAACGTGCGCCTCTACACGGAGCTGCAGGCCCGCAACCGGGAGCTGACCGACAGCCTCACCCAGCAGACCGCCACCGCGGAGATCCTGCGCGTGATCAGCAGCTCGCCCGCCGATCTCCAGCCGGTGCTCGACACGGTGGTGGAGAGCGCGGCCCGCTACTGCGGCGCGACCGACGCCCAGATCTGGCGGCGGGACGACGAGGGCGTGCGGCTCGTCGCCCATCACGGGCCTCTCGCCTCCCCGCTGGGGCGGGTCCTGGCGCTCGCGCGCGAGACCATCACCGCCCTCAGCGTGCTCGAGCAACGCGTGGTCCACGTGCCCGACGTCGCGGCGGTGGCCGCCGAGTTTCCTCGGACCTGGCACCACGCCCGCGAGCTCGGCTTCCACGCGTCGGTGGCGGTGCCCCTCATGCGCGAGGGCGCGGCGATCGGCGCCCTCCAGCTCCGCCGCGGTGAGGCCGGACCGTTCACCGACACGCAGATCCAGCTGCTGCACACCTTTGCGGATCAGGCGGTCATCGCGATCGAGAACGTCCGCCTGTTCAAGGCCCTCGAGGCGCGCACCGGCGAGCTGACGCGAACCGTCGAGCAGCTCACCGCGCTCGGCGAGGTCGGTCGCGCGGTCGGCTCGACCCTCGATCTGGCCACCGTGCTGACCACCATCGTGTCCCGCGCGGTCGAGCTCTCCGGGCTCGACGGGGGCGTGGTCTTCGAGTACGACGAGACCGCGGAAGAGTTCGTTCACCGGGCGGCGACCGAGACCGGCGGAGCCCTCGCCCAGGCCCGACGTGCCACCCGGGCCCGCAAGGGGGAAGGAGTGATCGGCCGGACCGCGATCACCCGGGAGCCGGTGCAGGTGCCCGACATCACGGTGCCGGGCGTCTACGAGGGCCGGCTGCGGGAGAACCTGATCGCCTCCGGCATCCGGGCCATCCTGGCCATGCCGATGGCCCATCACGACCGGCTCGTCGGCTGCATCGCGGTTACCCGCAACCGTCCCGGCGAGTTCCCGGCCGAGACCATCGACCTGCTGCGCGCCTTCGCCACCCAGTCGGCCCTCGCGATCCAGAACGCCCGCCTGTTCAGCGAGATCGAGGGCCAGAGCCGGCAGCTCGAGGCGGCGAGCCGCCACAAGTCGGAGTTCCTCGCCAACATGTCGCACGAGCTGCGCACCCCGCTGAACGCGATCATCGGCTTCTCCGAGGTCCTCATCCAGCGGATGTTCGGTCCCGTCAACGACAAGCAGGACGAGTACCTGCGAGACATCCACGTCTCGGGCCAGCACCTCCTGTCCCTCATCAACGACATCCTGGACCTGGCCAAGATCGAGGCCGGGCGCATGGAGCTGGCCGGGGCCGACTTCGACCTGCCCGCCGCGATCGAGAACGCGCTGACCCTGGTGCGGGAACGGGCGAGCCGGCGCGGGATCGCACTCGAGCGGGTCGTCGATCCGGCGCTGGGGATGATCCACGCCGACGAGCGCAAGGTGAAGCAGGTGCTCCTGAACCTGCTGTCGAACGCGCTCAAGTTCACCCCCGAGGGGGGGCGCGTCGACGTGGAGGCGGGGCGCGCGGGCGGCGCGGCCCTGATCTCGGTGCGCGACACCGGCGTGGGCATCGCCCCCGAGGATCACGCGGCGGTGTTCGAGGAGTTCCGCCAGGTCGGGAAGAGCCGCGGCGTGGAGGGCACCGGCCTCGGCCTCGCGCTGTCCCGCAAGTTCATCGAGCTGCACGGCGGGCGCATCTGGGTGGAGAGCGAGCTCGGGCGCGGCGCCACCTTCCGCTTCACGCTCCCGCTCGATCCCGGCGCCGGCGCCTCCGCATGATCGTCTCCCGGCGCACCTTCTAGCCCGCCGACCTCCCGGTCCAGCCGCCGACCAAGCTCGACCTGATCGGCGATCTCATCGCGTCCCCCTACTTCCAGTCCCACCACGTCGACGCCGATCCGCTGCGCCGCCGACTTGATGTCCTCGAGTGCGTCGCGTGGCCTGCGCCTCTGCGGCCAGCGGTGCCAGGAGGCCGCCGGTGGCGGTGCCGAGGAACGTGCGCCGATTCAAAGATACCCTCCGGACGCGCTGTCGAGGCGGCCAGAGGGACGAGCTCTATACCAGGGCGCAGACCGAGAGGTGGCCCCTTGGCTCGCCGCGCGCACACTCTCGATCTGTTGACATTCCGCCGGCTTCGTTTCATATTGCGCGCCATGCGCGTCGCCAGGATCTCGCTCGCCCTCCTGGTGCTCGCGACGCTCGCCGGCTGCGTCTCGGTGCGGTTCGGCCGGGACTTCCCCTCTCCCGAGGAGGGCTGGATCGTGCGGGGCAAGACGGATCGTTACGGCCTCGTGCGCATGTTCGGTGAGCCGGTCCAGATGGGATTCGACAACGGCGACCCCACGTGGCGCTGGTTCTTCGGCCAGCGCGACTCGACCGCGGAGATCAGCAAGGACCTCACGGTGCGCTTCGGTTCCGACGGCGTGGTGAAGTCCTACTCGTTCATCTCGAGCTTCCCGGACGATCTGCGGCGGCTCGACGATCCGCGGCGCGTCAGGTAGACGTCCAACGTCCGATCGCAGGAGGACAACGCCCATGCCCAACATCACCGTCCAGTGGTACGCCGGCCGCACCGACCAGCAGAAGCGCGAGATCGTCGCCGCCATCACCGACGCGATGGTGAAGATCGGCAAGACCACCGCCGACCAGGTCCACGTGGTGTTCCAGGACGTGGAGAAGACCAACTGGGGGGTGAACGGCAAGCTCGCGGGCGACCGCTAGGGTGGCGGGACTCCAGGTCGGCTTCATCCCGATCGAGGGGGGCCACTTCTACCGCGACGCGCTGGAGGAGGTGGTGCGCGCGGAGGACCTCGGCTTCGACTCGGTGTGGATGGAGGAGCACCACTCGGTCACCGACCACTACTGGCCCTCGCCCCTGCCGGTCCTGGCCGGCTTCGTCACCCGCACCACCCGCATGCGCCTCGGCACCGACATCCTGGTGGCGCCGTTCTACCACCCGGTACGGCTCGCCGAGGACGCGGCGATGCTCGACGTGATGTCGGGCGGCCGCTTCGTGCTCGGCATCGCCATCGGCTACAAGCCGGACGAGTTCGCGCTGTACGGGGCCGCGCTGGAGAAGCGGGGCGCGCGGTTCGAGGAGCAGCTCGCGGTGATGAAGGCGCTCTGGACCCAGGACCGGGTCGCCTTCCACGGCACCTACTACACCGTCGACGGCCGCCTCGAGCCGCGCCCGGTGACCCGGCCCCATCCCCCGGTGTGGATCGGGGGCTGGGGCGACATCACCCTCCGCCGCGCGGCCACCCTCGCCGACAACTGGGTGCCCGGCCCCACCGCGGACCTGGCCCGCCTGCTCGCGGGCAAGCAGCAGTTCCTCGCCAACCGGCGCGCGGCGGGGCGAAACGAGGCGGTGACCGAGTGGCCGCTCACCCGCGACGTGATCATCGCGGACACCGACCGGGAGGCGCGCGAGCTCGCCGAGAAGCACATCATGATCTCCTACCGGAAGGAATACGCGGGCGGCTGGCGTCACCCCTTCATCGACGCCTCGATCGCCACCGACCTGGACGCCCTGATGCAGAATCGCTTCCTCATCGGCGGGCCCGATCAGGTGGTCCGCGCGCTCCGGCCCTTCGTGACCGAGTACGGGATGACCCACCTGATCTGCCGGGTCTTCTTCCCCGGCATGCCCCACCGGCACATCATGCGGGAGCTGGAGCTGATCGCCAAGGAGGTCCGTCCCGCCTTCGCCTGAGCCGCGGGCGTGATACGCTTTCGCCCGTGCGCTGGCTGATCGTGCTGCCGTTCGCTCGCCCGGGTCACATGGGCATGGACTTCCGCGACGAGCTCCAGGCGATGGGGCACGAGGCGCGGACCTTCGCCTACCGGCGCGACAACCCCCTCTACAAGAACCGGTCCACCAAGGCCACCTACCAGCTCTTCATCCTGCGCCGGCTGGAGCGGGCCTGCGTGGCCTACCGGCCGGACCTGGTGCTGGTGATCAAGGGGGGACCGGTCACGCCGGGGCTCGTCCGGCGGGTGAAGGCGCGGATCGAGACGCGCTTCCTCAACTTCTTCCCGGACAACCCGCTGTGGATGATCCCGTTCGAGTGCATCGAGGCCTACGACGCCTTCTTCACCAAGGAGCGCTACGCGCTCCGCGCGCTCCAGCAGGCGGGGCTGCGGAACCTCCACTACCTGCCCATGTACTGCGTGCCGGAGATGCACCACCCGATCGAGCCGACCGCGGAGGAGACCCGGCGCTACGCCTCGCCGCTCTCCTTCGTGGGGAGCGCCTACGCCTACCGCGAGCGCTTCGTGCGCGAGCTCGCGGGCACCCCGCTCAAGCTCTGGGGCGCGGGCTGGGACCGGGTCGAGGCCCCCGAGGTGCGCGCGATGGTGGCGGGCGGCCCGGTGTGGGGCCGCGCCAAGCTCGCGGTGTACTCGGGCTCCACCGTGTCCCTGAACCACCACCACCCGATGAACGACATCGTGGGCGTCAACACCCGCGCCTTCGAGCTGGCCGCGAGCGCGGCCTGCCAGCTGGTGGACGACAAGGAGGAGCTGGGGCACCTCTTCACCCCCGGCCAGGAGGCGCTCGTCTACCGCGACCTGGAGGAGCTGCGCCGCCATCTCGCCTATCACCTGGCCCATCCCGACGAGGCGCGCGACATCGGCGAGCGCGCCCGCAAGCGCGCCCTCGCCGAGCACACGCTGCGCCACCGCATCGAGGAGATGCTGGCGATCCTCCGTTGAGCCGGGCCGGCGCCTCGCACGCGACCGCCCTTCGCTGCATCGAGTGCGGGTCGGAGTACCCGCTCGAGTATCGCCTGGAGTGCGCGGCCTGCCGCGGGCTCCTCGAGCTGGTCTACGACTGGGAGGCCCTGCGGCGCGCGGGGCCGTCCCTCCTCGAGGGGCGCGGCCTCTGGCGCTACGCGCCGGTGCTCCCGATCGCGGACCCCGCGCATCGGGTGACGCTGGGCGAGGGCGGCAGTCCCCTGCTCGAGTGTCCCGCCCTCGGCCGTCTCCTCGGAGTGCGGCGGCTGCAGGTGAAGTTCGAGGGCTCGAACCCGACCGGCACCGTGAAGGACCGCTCCTCACCCACCGCGGTGGCGGCGGCGCTCCAGTTCGGCTTCCGCGCCACCTCGGTGGTGAGCTCCGGGAATGCGGGCTCGTCGATCGCGGCCTACTCTGCCCGCGCGGGGCTGCGCTCGCTGATCTTCGCCTACGCCCGCACCTCCGCCCCCAAGCTCCTGCACATGACCGCCACCGCGACCGATCTGGTCCTCTACCAGGGCGTGTACGACGACCTCATCACCCTGTGGGACCAGCTCGTCGAGGAGCGCCTCTTCTTCGACTGCGGCGCGTCGCGGAACGCCTACAAGCACGAGGGCAAGAAGACCCTCGCCTACGAGATCGCCGAGCAGTCCGGCTGGCGGGCCCCCGACGTGGTGGTGGCCCCGGTCGCGGTCGGCGAGACGTTCATCGCGACCCACCGGGGCTTCGTGGAGATGGAGCGCCTGGGATGGATCCCGCGGCGCCCGCGCATGGTGGCGGCGCAGGCCACCCGGGCCGACGCCATCGCGCGCGCCTGGCGCGAGCGGCGCCCGCTCGCGCCGGTGACGATCGGCTACACGGTGGCGGAGGGGCTCGCGGCGGGCAACCCGGGGCGGAAGGGCGAGTGGGTGCTACGCATCCTGAAGGAGAGCGGCGGCCTCGCGGGTGACGCGGAGGACGACGAGATCCTCGAGACCCAGCGCCTGCTCGCACGCACCGAGGGCATCTGGGCCGGGCCCACCGGGGTGGCGGCCCTCGCGGTGCTCCGCCGCCTGCTGGTCGCGAAGGCGCTCGACCCCGACGCCACCATCTGCGTGATCCTGAGCGAGACCGGACTCAAGACCGAGGCCAGCGCTCCGGCCCGCGAGGCCACCGCCTTCGATCTCGACTCGCTCCGCCGGCTGGTCCACTCCCGGCTCGGAGGCTCCCGATGAAGCGCTGGCTCGCCGTGCTGTCGCTCGTCCTCCTCGTCCCGGCGGCCCCGCCCGCGCAGGCGCAGAGCCTGGGGCCGGCGTTCCGCCGGGTCAACGCGTCGGTGGTCATCATCCGCGCGAAGTGGAAGGAGGTCGGGGGCGGGGGCCAGGTGGGCCGCGTCAACGAGGTGGGCTCGGGCGTGCTGATCACGCCCGACGGCAAGGTCATCACCGCGGCCCACGTGGTGCAGACCGCGGACCAGATCACCGCCGAGTTCCTGGACGGCCAGGTGCTGGGCGCGCGGGTGGTCGCCTCCGAGCCCGAGGCCGACGTCTCGCTGCTGCAGCTCGAGAAGGTGCCGGCGCAGGCGATGGTGGCGCGGATCGGCAACTCGGACCGGGCCCAGGTGGGCGACCAGGTGTTCATCATCGGGGCGCCCTACGGCATCGGTCACACGCTCAGCGTCGGCTACATCACCGCCCGCCACAAGCCCAACACGGTGTACAGCGAGATGGCGCTCGCCGAGTTCTTTCAGACCGACGCGGCCATCAACCCCGGCAACTCCGGCCGATGTTCAGCATGGCGGGCGAGGTCATCGGCATCGCGAGCCACAACATCTCCAAGTCGGGCGGCTCGGAGGGGCTCGGGTTCGTGGTGACCATCAACATGGCCCGCCGTCTGCTGCTGGAGCAGCGCTCGTTCTGGAGCGGCATGAGCGGGGTGATCATCGGCGGCCAGGTGGCGCGCGCGCTCAACCTGCCCCAGGAGGTCGGCCTCATGGTGCAGCAGATCGCGGCCGAGTCCCCCGCCGCCCGCATCGGGCTCAAGGCGGGCACGATCCCGGGCACCATCGAGGGCAAGTCCTTCCTGCTGGGCGGCGACATCATCCTCGCGGTGCAGGGCCGCGAGATCGGCACCGAGACCTACGAGGCCCTGCAGGCTCGGCTGCGCGGCCTGCCCGTCGGCTCCGTCATCACCGTCGAGGTGCTGCGCGACGGCCAGCGCGTCTCGCTCGAGGCCGCGAAGGACTGAGCGGTCGCAGGCGCAGCCGGCGCGCGGCCACGCCCGCCATGTAGGGGTCGCGCTCGACCCCGATCCACTCGCGCCCCGCCGCGACCGCGATGCGGCCCACCGTCCCCGCCCCCGCGAACGGGTCGAGCACGGCCCCCCGGCGCGCGGAGAGCGCGAGCAGCGCGCGCAGCACCGGATCGGGCGTGGCGTCCCACAGGCTGTCCGGGTGCGAGCGCGGCAGCGGCAGCATCCAGCAGAGCGTCGCCCCGCGCGGGCGGACCGGATGGCCCGCCTTGCGGAACCGCAGCACGTAGTTCACCCGGTTGTCCCAGCGCTCGCGCGAGCGCACCTGGGCCCAGAGCCCCTTGGCCTGCAGGCGAAAGCCGACGCGGCGGAGCCACCCGATGACGAGCCCGTCGATGCCGATCCACTCCCCGCCGTCGTGACGATCGCCGATCACCAGCCACAGGTCGCCGTGGTCGGCGAGGACGCGGCGCCATTCGGGACCGAAGCCGGTGGCGAGCTCGCGCGCGTAGCGCTCGGCCCGCTCCCGCCCGCGCCCCCGCACCCAGTAGGGCGGCGAGGTGAGGATGCAGCCGACGCTGCCGGTGGCGACGTCGGGGAGCCGCCGGCTGTCCGCGACCAGCAGGCGCACCCGCCCGTCTCGGCTCGCGTAGCGCTTCACGCGCGGGGGTCGGCGGACGCGATCAGGCGGCGCGGCCGCGATGACGCATCAGCAGCGGCACGCCCACCGCGGCCACCGCCATGCCGATGAGGCTCACGACCTGGGCGATGCGGAGCGGACCCAGCATGAGAGCGTCGGTGCGCAGGCCCTCGGTGAATAGGCGGCCGAGGGAGTAGAGACCGAGGTAGGCCAGGAACAGGGCGCCGGGGGCGCGCTCGAGCCGGTCGCGCAGCCCGAGCACCAGCACCGCGAACACCAGCACGTCCCACAGCGACTCGTAGAGGAACGTGGGATGGAAGAACTCGGACTGCGCGTACTCGAGCGGGCGGTGCACCGGGGAGACGAAGAGCTTCCACGGCAGGTCGGTCGGGCGCCCGAACGCCTCCTCGTTGAAGAAGTTGCCCCACCGCCCGATGGCCTGTCCGATGGCGAGGCTCGGCGCCGCGATGTCGAGATACTGCCGCACCGGCAGCCCGCGCCGCCACGCGTAGGCGCCGCCCGCGAGGACGCCCCCGATCACGCCGCCGTGGATCGCGAGCCCGCCCTCCCAGAGAGCGAAGATTTTACCGGGGAACTGGCTGTAGTAGTCCAGGTTGAACAGCACGTAGTAGAGCCGCGCGCCCACCAGGCCGCCCAGCAGCGCGAGCTCCGCCGCCTTGAGCAGGCTGTCGGGATCGATCCCGCGGCGGCGCGCGTCGCGGTGCCCCAGCCAGAGACCGAGGGCCATCGCGGAGGCCATGAGCACCCCGTACCAGCGGATCGCGACGGGCCCCACGTGGAGCGCGATCGCACCGGGCGAGTGGAACATAGATGGCTTATACGGCGGCCGTGCGAGACTGTCAATAATTCAGCGACTTTTCAGGCGTTTCGGGGGCGAATTTGTTGACACTCTCAAAAATCGTCCGGTATCATCGAATGAAGGAAATGGCGCAGAAATCCGCGGTTCGCCGTTCACCACCCACCCGATAAGGAGTCCCGAGTGCCAGGGACAGGAAACGTCAACGGCGGGGTTGCCGAGCTCGTCTTCAGCGCCGGACCCGTCGCGAAGTTCATTCTGCTCCTTCTCGCGGTCTTCTCGGTCATCTGCTGGGCCCTCATCGTCGAAAAGTGGTGGGAGTTTCGCAAGATCCGGCGCGAGTCGCTGCGCTTCCGGCAGATCTTCCGCGAGGCCCGACGCTTCTCGGTGGTCTACGGCGCGGCCAAGAAGCACCGGGAGAGCCCGCTCGCGCAGCTCTACGTGGCCGCGGGCCAGGAGCTGGTCACCGCCTACGGCAGCGCGGAGATGGTCGACCACGTGCTCGACGACGCCGAGGAGGGCTTGCCCCCGGAGCGCCTGGACGCGGCCAGCCGCGCGCTCCGTCGAGGGGGCTCCGCCGAGGTGGCGCGCATGGAGCGCTACCTGCCCTTCCTCGCCACCGTGGCCAGCTCCGCCCCGTTCATCGGCCTCTTCGGCACGGTGTGGGGCATCATGACCGCCTTCCAGGGCATCGGCCAGCAGGGCTCGGCCAACCTCGCGGTGGTGGCGCCGGGCATCTCGGAGGCCCTGATCGCCACCGCGGCGGGCCTCGGGGCCGCGATCCCCGCGGTGATGGGCTACAACTTCTTCGTCAACCGCACCAAGCACTGGGCGATGGAGATGGAGGGCTTCACCCTCGATCTGCTCAACGCGTTCGCGCGCCCAGTGCAGAAGATGGCGCGAGTGGCAAAAGATGGCCATTAAGGTCGACGGCGGCCTCGACAGCGGCGGGGGCAGCTATCGCATCGGCGGCACCCTCGCCGAGATCAACATCATCCCGCTCGTCGACGTGACCCTCGTGCTGCTGCTGATCTTCATGCTCACCGCGCCGCTCATGTACCGCGGCATCGACGTGAACCTGCCCAAGACCACCGGCAAGCCCACCGCCACCGAGGAGCGGATGGTCCTCACCCTCTCCAAGGAGCAGACCATCTACGTGAACGACAAGCCGGTGGCGCTCGCCTCGCTCGAGCAGACCCTGCGCGATCTGTTCAAGAACCGCCAGGACAAGACGCTCTACCTGCGCGCCGACCAGGCGCTGCAGTACGGCTTCGTGGTCGAGACCATGGATCGCATCCGGCGCTCGGGCATCGAGAAGCTCGGCATGGTCACGGAGCCGACCCGCGCCCGATGAGCTCCACCATGGCGGCCCGTCGCTACTCCATGGGCCCGCTCCCCGACCCCGGGCTGAGGCGTCCCGGCCCGGCGCTGCGCCGGCCGCGTCTGCCCCTGACCGCGATCACCGTCTCCGCCGTCGCCCACGTGGCGGTGCTGGGCGGGATCACCGCCTTCGTCATGTGGAGCGGCTGGCGGCCCGAGAAGGTGCAGGTGGTGAACCTGGTCCCGATGGTGGCCGCGGTGGGCGCCCCCAACGCGCCCCCCGCGCCGTCGCTGCCCTCGCGTCCGCAGGCCCCGGTGGCCCCGCGGGTGCCGGAGCCGGACCCGGAGCCCAGGGCCCCCACGCCGCCGCGGGAGGCCCCGCGCCGCGAGGCACCGCCGAGCCTGCCGGCCCCGTCGCTGCCCGCGGCCAAGCCGCTCCCGCCGCGGACCACCGCGCTGCCGCGGCCGGGCGAGAAGGAACTGCCTCCGCTCGCCACCCCGCCCTCGGGCAGCCCCAAGGGGGAGAAGACCGCGGAGCCGGCGCGGCCGCCGGAGAGCGCCTCCCTCGGCGCCCCCACCGGCTCGGTGACCGGCTCGGGCGCGCTGACCCTCGACGTCTCCGACTTCCCCTACGCGTGGTATCTCCGCCAGGTGCTGCAGAAGGTCGAGCAGGAGTGGCAGCGCCAGAACCAGCCGAACGATCCCCAGCAGAAGCCGCAGGTCTACGTCGAGATCCAGCGGGATGGCTCGATCAAGGCCCCCGCGATCCACAAGAGCTCGGGCAACTCCTACTACGACAACGCGGCCCTCCGCGCGGTGATGGCGGCGAGCCCCTTTCCGAAGCTGCCGGACGACTGGTCGAAGCCCTCGCTCCGCATCCTGTTCACGTTCGACGTCCGTCGCGGCTGATCATGGGTGAGTCATGAGCCTGAACCGCCTCTCCTCGCTGCTGCGTCCCGGCCGGCCCCTCGCGGTGATCGCCGCGCTGGCGCTGGTGGCGGTGACGGCCGGCGCGCTCTCCTCGCCGCCCCCGGCCCGCTCGCAGGGCGCCGACGTGCTGCTCAACGTGCTGGCCACCGGAGCCAAGAAGCTCAACATCGTGATCCCGAACTTCGCGGTGCTGAGCGGCCCCGACACCTCGAACCTGAGCCGGGGCATGGCCCAGGTGACCGCGCGGGACCTCACGTTCTCCTCGCTCTTCAGCGTGGTCTCCGACGTCCCGCCGATCCCGACCTCCGACCCCGCCGCGGTGCGCGCCGCCTTCGCCAGCTTCGCCTCCGCGGGCGCCCACGCCGGTCTTCAGGGACTGGTGAGCTGGCGCGGCGACCGGACCGAGGTGGAGATGCGGCTGTACGACCTCACGTCGCCCGAGTTCCGCCTGATCGCGTCCAAGAAGATCGAGCTGCCGTCCACCCAGACCCGCCGGCTCGCCCACAAGGTCGCCGACGAGGTCGTGATGCAGTTCACCGGCGAGCCGGGGATCGCGGACACCAAGATCGCCTACGTGCACGGCGCGGGCGGGGTCAAGGAGCTGAGTCTGATGGACTACGACGGCGCGGGCGCCAGCGCCGTGACGTCGAACCGGTCCATCAACCTCTCCCCGATGTGGAGCCCGGACACCCGATCCCTCGCGTTCACCTCGTACATGCGGGGGTACCCCTACCTCTACCGCATGTTCCCGTTCGAGAACCGGCCGCCTCAGGTCGTGGCCGGCTTCCTCGGAATCAACTCCTCGCCCGCGTTCAGCCCCGACGGCCGCTTCCTGGCCATGACCCTCTCGCGCGACGGCAACCCCGAGATCTACGTGCTGAACCTCGCGACCGGCGCGTTCCGGCGGCTCACCACCTACAGCGGCATCGACACCGAGCCCACCTGGTCGCCGACCGGCCGCGAGATCGCCTTCGTGTCGGAGAGGGCGGGCGGCGCCCACGTGTTCGTGATGGACGCCGAGGGCGCCAACGTGCGGCGCCTGACCCGTGCCGGGTTCAACACCCAGCCGCGGTGGTCCCCGAAGGGCGACACCATCGCGTTCACCTCGCGACAGGGAAATTTTGACCTGTGGGCGGTCAGCCCGGACGGCTCCAACCTGCGGCGGCTGACCGCCGGCCCCGGCAACAACGAGGGCTCGTCCTGGGCCCCGAACGGCCGGCACCTCGTCTTCCAGTCGAGCCGCTCCGGCGGCTACCAGCTCTTCACCATGCTCGCGGACGGCTCCGAGCAGCAGCCGATCGCCCGAATGCCCGGGGAGTCGACAAGTGCAGCTTGGTCACCACGCCTTCCGTGATAGGATGCTTTGGGATGCAAAATCGCGGTGATATGACGACTTCAAGGAGGATTGGACTCATGGCGCCACGACGGGGAAGCGCGCTGCTGTTTGCAGTGCCAGTGCTCGCCCTCTCTCTCTTCCTGGTGGGTTGCCCGAAGCGGCCCGCCACGACCGCGGCTTCTGCGCCTCCTCCGACCGGCTCTCCGTCTCCGTCCGCCGCCGCGCCGTCCACCGCGCCGTCGCCGTCGATGACGCCGTCGCCCGTGGCGCCCTCGACCTCGCCGACGAATCCGCCCGCGCCGAGCGAGTTCCGCGCGACGGACAACCTGAAGGACGTGTTCTTCGATTTCGACAAGTACGACATCCGGGCCAACGACGCGAAGATCCTCGACACCAACGCCACGTGGCTGAAGTCGAACGACAACCTCGTGCTGATCGAGGGCCACTGCGACGAGCGCGGCACCAACGAGTACAACCTGGCGCTGGGTGAGCGTCGCGCCAAGGCGACGATGAACTACCTGGTCTCCCAGGGCGTGCAGGCGAGCCGCATCACGATCATCTCCTACGGCAAGGAGCGACCGACGTGCACCGAGCACACCGAGTCGTGCTGGGCGCAGAATCGCCGGGCCCACTTCCTGGTGAAGGCGCGCTGATCCGCGCGGGAGCCTCGGCTCCAGTGCGTCGACTGAACGCGAAGGGGAGCCCTCGGCTCCCCTTCGTCGCTTGGGCCCTCCTGGCGGTCACCGCGGCCGCCGCGACGGGCTGCGCCGACGTCTCGGGCCAGGCGCTGCAACAGGACGTGGCCCAGATCCGGCAGGATCTCAACGCGCTGACCCTGTCGGTCCATCGCAGCCGCGGCGACACCGAGACGGTGGTGGGCCAGCTCGACCGGCGCACTCGCGAGCAGGCCAGCGAGAGCACCAAGCAGACCGCGGCGCTCAATACCCGGCTGGAGACACTCTCCGCGGATGTCGCGCGGCTCACCGCGCGGATGGACGAGCTCTCGCAGCGGGTCGACTCGCTCGGGCGGAGCGCCCCCAGCAGCAGCGGCGGTGGCGCGGGCGCCGCGGTTCCCCCGCCCGCTCGCACCGGCCCGCCCTCCGCGCAGCCGGGACCGGCCGCGGCCGCGCCGCGGCCCTCGGCGGGCGGGAGCGCGGAGGAGACCTACCAGGCCGCCTATCTCGACTTCAGCAAGGGGCTCTACCCGCTCGCGGTCTCCGAGTTCCGCGACTTCCTCCGCCGCTTCCCGGACTCCCCGCTGTCGGACAGCGCGCAGTACTGGATCGGCGAGGCCTACTTCAGCATGGCCCGCGCCACCGCGAGCCAGCCCGACAAGGCGCGGGAGAACCTGGAGCAGGCGGTGCAGGAGTTCCGCAAGGTGATGGTGGCCTACCCGCGCGGCAGCAAGGTGCCGACCGCGCTCTACAAGGAGGCCCTCGCGCTGGTGGAGCTCAAGCAGACCGCGCTCGCGCAGGCGCGCCTGCAGTACCTCGTGGAGCACTTCCCCCAGTCGGAAGAGGCGCCGCTGGCGAAGGAGCGGCTGGCTACCCTGAAGGAGTGACGCCGCGCCGCCCGGCGCGGCAGGTCAGGACTGCTCGTCCGGCTCGGACGGGTTGAACACCCAGATGACCGTGACGTCGTCGTCCGGGTTCGAGTACACCATCACGCTGCGATTCGGATCCGAGGTGGAGACGTCCTGCACCTGCACCGTCCCCGCCAGCGCGGGCGTGGTGGTCTGCGGGCTCGGCCACACCACCAGGGCCGCCACCAGGGCCGAGATCGCCAGACCCCCGAGAGCCACTCGCGGGTGTCCCCAGACCGGCTTCCAGTATGGCAGCCACCACGCGTCGCGGACCGGCGCGGGGTGCTCGGCCGCGATCCGGCGGCTCACCGCGGGCCAGAAGCCCACCCAGTCGGGGTCCGGCACCGCCGCCTCGGTCGCGCGGACGAGGGCGCGGAGGCGCCGCAGCTGCTCGACCTGGGCCCCGCAGTCGGCGCACCGCGCCACGTGGGAGACGGTCAACCGGCCCGGCCGGGCGTCGGGCGAGCCGTCGACCAGACGCTCGAGGCGGGGGCGGCTCCACAGGCATCCGAGCGTCGTCATGGCGAAATTATAACCTCGTTGGGTCTGACGCCCCCGGGGCCTTGAATATTCCTCGCCGACCTCCTAAGGTCGGATCCGCATGAGCGAGGAAGAAACCGTCGTCGTGCCGGTCCCCGCCGGGCCGGCCCTGGAGGGGCGCCTGGGGCTCGTCTCCCGCGCCCGGGGCGGATTCGTCCTCTGCCACCCCCATCCGCTCTACGGGGGAGACATGGACAACCCGGTCGTCATTCGAGCCGCGGAGGTCTGCCGGGAGGCCGGCTACGCCACGCTCCGCTTCAATTTCCGGGGAGTCGGCGCCTCGGCGGGCGTCCACGACAACGGTGAGGGCGAGCAGCAGGACATCCGGGCCGCGGAGGCGACCCTGTCCGCCCGCCTCCCGACCGTCGGCCCCATCGGGGTGATCGGATATTCCTTCGGCGCCTGGACCGCGGCCCGGGCCATGCGCCCGGGGGACGCTCCGCTGGGCCTCATCGCACCCCCCCTGGGCATGTTCGACTTCGATCGCCTCGGGAAGGACGGGGGGCGGCTCCTGCTGGTGGCGGGCACGCGCGATCCCTACTGCCCGGTCGAGGCCCTCCACCGGCTCACCCGGGCGACGGGAGCGGAGGAGCGAATCATCGAGGGAGCGGACCACTTCTTCTTCGGCAAGCTCTACCCGCTCGGGGAGGCGATCGGAGCCTGGCTGGCGGGCATGGCGCCCGCCCGGTGAGTCAGAGACGCTCGCGCGGCAGGCGCGGCGGGGTGGCGGTGCCGGCCGACAGGATGATGCGGATGCCCTCCTCGACCGTGAGCCCGGTCGGCAGCACCTCGTCGCGGGACACCACGATGACGTCGCCGAGGTACAGGTTGTTGGTGGGCACGAACACGGTGACCATCGCCTGCTTGCCCTCGAGCCCCTCGATCAGGACCTCGGAGGTGATGAAGCCGAACACGTACTCACCCTTGCGCGGGTGCTCCGCGAGCACCACCGACTTGAACGAGTTGCGCTTCTGGGGGGAGAACGACTCGAGCAGCTGCTTCACGGAGGGATAGATGCTCCGGAAGATCGGCACGTGCTCGAACAGCATCTCGATGCGGGACAGCACCCGCCGCCCCACCACGTTGCGGGCGATGGTGCCCATGATGAAGATGATCACCACCGCGGTGAGGAAGCCGAGCCCCGGGATGCGGCGCCCGATCATCTGGGTGTACACCGGGGAGAAGAAGTCGTCGATCGCGTTCCAGAAGACCCACAGCAGCCAGGCGGTGGCGATCGCGGGGACGGTGGAGAAGAGCCCGGTGATGAAGCGAGACTTCACCCAGTTGCGGAAACTACCCCCCATGTTCTTCCGATGACATCACACGGGTCCGGACAAGTCAAGGAACTGGCCGGGCGGGTCGCGCTCGTGACGGGGGGCGCGGTGCGCATCGGTCGCGAGATCGCGTGCGCGCTCGCGGACGCGGGCGCCGACGTCGCGGTCGGCTATCACCGGTCATCGTCCGACGCGCGCGCCACCGTGCGCGACCTCGAGGCGCGGGGCGTGCGCGCGGTCGCGCTACGGGCCGACCTCGCGCGGCCGAGCGAGGCGGGCGCGCTCGTGGCGGCCGCCGCGCGCCGTCTGGGGCGCCTGGACGTCCTCGTGAACAACGCGGGCCTCTTCGCGCGCACCCCAGTGGCGCGCACCACTCCGGCCCAGTTCGACCGGCTGGTCGCGGTGAACCTGCGCGCGCCGTTCTTCTGCAGCCAGGCCGCCGCGCGCGTGATGGGCCGCCGGGGCGGTCGCATCGTGAACCTCGCCGACGTGGGCGCGGTGCAGGCGTGGCCGGGCTACGTGCCCTACGGGATCTCCAAGGCCGGGGTGGTGATGCTGACCCGCGGGCTCGCCGCCGCGCTGGCCCCACGTATCCAGGTGAACGCGGTCGCCCCCGGCGTGATCCTGCTCCCCCCGCGGTTTCCGCGCGCCCGCGCGCGCCGGCTGACCCGGCGCATCCCGATGGGGCGCCAGGGCTCGCCCGCCGACGTGGCGCAGGCGGTCCGCTTCTTCGCCACCTGCGCGGACTACGTCACCGGACAGGTCCTCTTCGTCGACGGCGGAATGTCGCTACGGGCCGGCGGCTGACAAGGGCCCATCTGCTTCGTTAACGCCCTTGGCCGCACGCTCAACGTAGAGAGACTACGCCTCGCGTGCGGCACTTCGGGCGTCGCCTCGCAGCTGGACCCTTGTCAGCCGCCGGCCGACTCGGCGTGGTTCTAGCCGCGGGAGCGGCCGCCGCCCATCGCGGTCAGGAACTCGCTCATCGAGCGGAAGCGCATCATCGGGTTTCCGCGCTTCTCGTCTCCGATGGTGGTCTGCGAGCCGCCGTAGTTGTGGCCGGGCAGCACCACCGTCTCGTCGGGCAGGGCGCCCAGCCGCTGGGTCAGCGACGTGTACATCTCGGCCGGATCGCTCCCGGGCAGGTCGGTGCGGCCGCACGAGCGGATGAAGAGCGTGTCGCCCGAGATCAGGCAGCCGTCCACGAGGAAGCACTGCGAGCCGGGGGTGTGGCCCGGGGTATGGACGAACGTCACCGTCAGCGCGCCCACCTGCAAGGTGTCGCCCGCGTCGACCTTCACGAGGTCGGAGCCGTAGCCCTTCAGGAACTCGCGCTCCGCGCGGTGCACGTAGACCTTGGCGGGGTGCCGGGCCAGCAGCTCCGGGATGCCCGGGATGTCGTGGCCGAAGAGATGGCCGCCCACGTGGTCCTGGTGGGTGTGGGTCACGAGCACGCCGGTGAGCCGCATGTCGTCGGCCGCCACCAGGTCCGCGATCCCGTCGATCTCCCACGCCGGATCCACCACCACGCACTCGCGGCTCGCCTGATCGCCGATGAGGTACACGAAGTTCTGCATCGGCCCCAGCTCCACCTGCTTCAGGTAGAGCCCCGCGGGCATCAGTAGCCGACCCAGACCTGCTGGTAGTAGCCCCCGCTCACGACCTGCGGCTGGTAGCCGCCCGCGACCATCGTGCCGTCCTCGGCCACGAAGCCGGGCACCCACACGTACGTGGTGTACGCGGTCGGCACCCACTGGTAGGCCCAGTAGCCGGACGGCGCGCAGCACGGGTACGCCACCGCCGGAGGCCGGTGATGGGGGGCCGAGGGCGGCGCCGCGGGCCGGGGGCCGAGCGGGGCCGGCGGCGGCGTCATCGCGAAGGGATTCGGGGTGAAGACGGTGGGCTTCAGGACCTCGCCCGCGACGGCCGGCGCCGCCACCGCCGCCATCCCGATCAGCAGCGCCACCAGGGCTCCCAGGACTCTCATGCCTCCTCCGACGCCGCCCGGAGCTCCGGTATTCGGCCCCGCAGACCGTGCACGGTCTGAGCCCCTCCGTGTCGTCCTCACGTCGGGATATCCGTCCGCGCCTTCCGCAGATCTTCCAGGTCCTTGGAGGACACCGCGTAGATCCCGGGCTCGGCCTTCACCTTGACGTAGGTCACCGCCCCATCGCTCTTGCCGACCAGCAGCGTGCCCACCTCGGAGCCGTCGGCCTTGAAGACGCTCATCTCGAGCTCCGGCTTGTCGAGCCCATACTTCGCGTCGTCCCCGCCCTTGGAGGCGATCTCCTTCCACTTGAGCGCCTTGAGCGCGAGCAGCACGTTGGCCACCCGCCCGTCCTTGGTGGCTCCGCGGGTGGGCTCGACCTGCTTCCAGTCCGTCTCGCCGCTCTTCTCCACCACCAGCGGCTTGTCTCCGCCGGTCACGCGAGCGCGCTTGACGTCGCCCAGGTCGAAGGCGGGGAACACGGTGCGGTCCCGCAGCTCGGCCACGCCCGGGGCCAGCTCGGTGAGCGCCTTGCCCTGCACCAGCACCACCGGCCCCTCGCCCTGGACCGCGGCCAGGGCCGCGGGCTGGCCGCCGCGCCGCTCGGTCGAGGACTGCAGCAGCAGCACCTTGGGATCCTTCGTGCCGCTCTCCCAGAGCTTCACCGTCACGTCGGGCTTGCCGAGGAAGCGCGGCACCTCGGACGCGTTCTCGGAGAGGAAGCCCAGCGCCTGCAGGTCGCGGATCTTCCACAGGAGCTGGGTGACCGCGCCGCTGTCGGCGCGCAGCGCCTCCGGCGCGGTGAGCTTCCAGCCGGTGCCCTCCTTGGCGAGGCCCACCGTCTGGCCGTGGTGGGTGATCTCGACCCGCTCGAGCTTGTCGAAGGCGTAGCTCACCACCGTCTTGTCGCGGAGGGCGCCCACCGTCTTGGGGAACGCGGTCCAGAGCGCCTCCGCGGTGAGGATCACGCCCGGCTCGCCGTCGCGCTTGACGTAGACCCCTTTCTTGTCCGGCACCGTCTTGCCCACCAGCAGGGTCCGGGCCGAGCGGTCCTTGTCGCGGCCCACCCACACCGTGACCCGCGACGGCTTGTCGAGCCCGTAGGCCGCGAGCGACTTGGGCGCGTCGTCCACGAACTCCATGGCCTTGGCGCCCTCCAGCTTGTCGAGGAACTCGGACACCAGGTCGGTGTCGGCGCGCAGGGGGCGCGGCTTGACCATGCGCCACTTCCCGGGCGGGTCGGCCACGATGCTCATCTGCTCGCCGTCGACGTCCAGGTCGACCCCGCTCACGTTCTTGCGATCGAAGGCGACCACGGTGTGGTCGCGGAAGTCGGCCACCGGACGGGTGGTGTCGCGCGCGATGCTCTCGGAGAGCGTCACCACCGCGGGCTTGCCGCCCTCGCGCGCGTACACCCACACCCCGGTCGGGTTCTTGCTGCCCACCTGCAGCGAGAGCGGCTCGCTCCGTCCCTTGACCTCGAGCTTGACGTCCGCCTCGGGCGGCGCGAGTCCGAAGTCGCCGGGCTTGGCCGGGTTCGGATCGATCTCGCGGTCCACCCGCGCGGTGGCGAGCCCGGTCACCATGTCGTCCACCACCGAGCGGTCCCCGCGGGTCTTGACCGGCTCCAGCATGTCCCAGCCGCCGTCGGGTGCCCGCTGCAGGCGCAGGGTCTCGCCCTTGCGGACGACGGTGATCCGCTCCACGTCCTTGGGCTCGATGGTCCAGAGCCGCCCCTTGGCCGACTCCGCCTTCTCGCGGCGCGGACCGAGGTAGTAGCTGTCGTAGTAGAAGAAGCCGCCCAGACCGGCGGCCAGGACCAGCAGGACGAGGATCGACTTCCAGCGCGGCATCGCCTTAGCGGGCGCGACGGCGCTGGACGATCACCACGATACCGCACAGCAGCACGGCACCCGGAAGGACCAGGAGCGGCAAGGCCAGCACCAGATTGGACTGCGCGGAGGTGAGCACCACCGGGTTCTGCTTGGCGTCCTTGGCCCGGATGGAGATCAGGTCCTCCTCCTCCGCGAGCCACGACACGACATTCAAGAAGAAATCGCGGTTGCCCTGCGCGCCCAGGAACTGGTTGGACGCGAAGTCGGCGGTGCCCACCACCACGATGCGGGCCTTGGCCGTCTTCTTGGGCGCGTCGGCGGCCGGGGTGGTCTCCGGCTTGGCCGCCTCGGGCTGCGCGTCGACGGTGGCCACCACCGCCACCGGCAGCGGCCCCGTCTTCTCGTTGGGATCGGGCACCGCCTTGCCGGTCTGGAACACGTTCTTGTCGGTCTCGCCCCACGACTGCCGGCTCGTCTGCGCCAGCGGCGAGGCCTGGACGCCCTTGGGCATCGACTTGGCCGGCTCCACCGAGCGGGTCAGGGGAAAGAGGGTCATCACCCCGCCCATGTCCTTGGTGATCGGATGCGGATCGTACTGGCCCACCACCGGCACCAGCGGGCCGACCCCGAACACCTGCCCGATCGGGTTCAGCTCGATGACCACGTCGTCGTCCACCGTGACCCCGTACTTGCTCAGGTACTTGGTGGTCGGCGTCGCCTGGAACGGTACCGCCATGAAGAGCACCTTGCCCCCGCGTGCCACGTAGGCGTCCAGCGCGGCCAGCTCCTGCGGAAAGAAGTCGGTGCGCGGGCCGGGAATGATCACGATGGAGGCGTCGTCGGGGATCTTCGGGTCCCGGGCCAGGAACAGCTCCTTGACCTCGTAGTTGGCCTTCTCCATCTGCTCCTTGGCCTGGGAGAAGCCGTTCCGGTCGGTGGCCCCGATCTCCCGCTCGCCGTGCCCCTTCACCACGTAGACGATGCGCTTGCCCGCGCGGGTGACCTTGACGATCCCGTTGGTGAGCTTCTCCTCGTCCGCGTCCAGCACCTTCTCGGTGCGGATCTGCGCGGGCGGGCCGCCCTCCAGCACCACCGTGCCGTAGCTCTCGACGCCGTACTGCCGGGCCAGCGCGGGGGCCCGATCGGTGTCCTCGAGCCGCCACGTGAACTTGCCGCCGGAGTAGGTCGCGTACTGGGCGAGCAGGTCCTCCGCGGTCTTCTTGCCCGGGGTGTCCGAGCGGTAGAAGGCGATGGCGCTCACCGGGGTCTTGAGCGTGCGCAGCACCTGGATGGTCTGGGGCGAGACACTGTTGCGCTTGTTCTCGGTCAGGTCCCAGCGGGTGTTGTGCCGCACCGAGATCGCGTTGGCCGCCACCACGACGCCGAGGGCGAGCACCGCCATCAGGGCCGCGCCGGTGCCGTAGCGCACGGTGCGCGTGCCCATCGCGGTGCGCGCCTCGCGCGCGTTCAGGACCAGCGAGAGCAGCAGGAAGAACACGCCCAGGCCGAGGAAGACCCAGCGCGCGGGCACCCCCGGGTAGAAGATCCACAGGGCGGCCGCCACCAGCAGGCAGACCACCGCCGCGGTCACCGCCTGGCGCTTGATCAGGCCGCCCACGCTAGCCCCTCCAGCGCTTCGACTCGAGCGAGCGCAGGGTGAGGAACAGCGCCAGCGCGATCCCGGTCAGGTAGTAGATCAGGTCCTTGGTGTCGACGAGGCCGCGGGTGAAGCCGTCCAGGTGGTCGCCGATCGAGAGGTACTGGAGCACGGTGCGCATGTTGCCGCCCGCGAACTCGGCGCCCCAGCCCACGATCCAGAACCCGAGCAGCACCCCGAAGGTGCCGAACCCGGCCACGATCTGGTTCTCGGTCAGGGAGGACACCAGCACTCCCACCGCGAGGAAGACGGCCCCGGTCAGCACGAGCCCCAGGTAGCCGGAGAGGATCGGCCCCCATTCCACCCGCGTGAAGTACGCGACGAGCCCGGGGTAGAGCAGGGTCAGCACCAGCAGCAGCACGTAGAGGGCGAGGGCGGCCAGGTACTTGCCGGCCAGCACCTCCCCGTCGCGCACCGGGTACGTCAGGAGGAGCTCGAAGGTGCCCGCCTTTCGCTCCTCCGCGAAGAGACGCATGGTCAGCATCGGGATGAAGAACAGCAGCACCACGCTCATGTTGGTGAAGAGCGGGCGCATCACGTTCTCGATCACGTTGAGGTTCTGGCCCCCGAGCTGCGGCTGCATGAACGACCGCATCGAGGCGTCGCTGTAGAAGAGGAAGATCTGGCTGAAGAACCAGCCCGAGATCAGCAGGAAGAACGTGAACACCACGTACGCCACCGGAGAGCCGAAGTAGAGCCGCATCTCCTTCTTGAAGACGGGCAGCCAGCGCATCAGCGCGCCTCCTCCTCGAGGGCCGCCGCGGGCATCTCCTGCTCGCCCGCGACCACGCGGATGAACACCTCCTCGAGACTCATGCCCACCTGGTGCAGCTCCTGCAGCGCCCAGCCCTTGCCGGTGACGAGCCGCACCAGGTCGCCGCGCACGTCACGGCCGTGCTCGGACTCCACCACGAAGCCCACCGCGCCGTCGCGGGCCGCGAGCGGCTCCGCCGCCAGCACGCCCGGCACCGCCCGCAGCGCGGCGCCCACGTCGCCGGAGGCGCCGCTCACGCGCACCTCGACCCGCGCGGTGGGGAACACCTGCTGCACCAGCTCCGACTCCGTCCCCTGGGCCACCACCTGCCCGCGGTTGATGATGATCACCCCGTCGCACACCATCGAGACCTCCGGGAGGATGTGGGTGGAGAGGATCACGGTGTGCTGGCCGGCCAGGGAGCGGATCAGCGAGCGGATCTGCGCGATCTGGGCGGGATCGAGGCCGATGGTGGGCTCGTCGAGGATCAGCACCTCCGGATCGCCCAGCAGGGCCTGGGCGAGACCCACGCGCTGGCGGTAGCCCTTGGAGAGCTTGCCGATCAGGCGGTGCTGCATGTCGGTGATGAAGCAGCGCTCCATCACGTCGGCCACCCGGCCCCGTCGCTCCGCGCGCCCCACGCCCTTGATCTCGGCCACGAAGTCGAGGTACGAGGCGACCGCCAGCTCGGGGTACAGCGGCGCGTTCTCCGGCAGGTAGCCGATGCGCTGGCGCACCTCGAGCGACTGCGAGAAGACGTCGTAGCCGGCCACCCGCGCGGTGCCGCCGCTCGCGGGCATGAAGCACGACAGGATCTTCATCGTGGTCGACTTCCCCGCCCCGTTGGGGCCCAGAAAGCCCACGATCCGCCCCTTCTCGACGCTGAACGACACGTCGTGGATGGCGGTGACCGGCCCGTAGCGCTTGGTGAGGTGGTCGACCTGGATCATGGCAGTGGCGCGCGTTTTCTTCGCGCCGCCCGGAAGTATATCACGCGCTCAGAAGAGCCCCGTGATGACGCCCTCCGGCGTGACATCGACGCGCTCCGCGTTGGGCCGCCGCGGCAGCCCCGGCATCGTGGTGATGTCGCCGGTGATGGCCACCAGGAAGCCGGCGCCCGCCGAGATGCGGATCTCGTTGACGGTGATCGTGAATCCACGCGGCCGGTTGAGCAGCGTGGGATCGTCGGAGAGCGAGCGCTGGGTCTTCGCCACGCAGATCGGGATCCTCCCGTAGCCGAGGGCCTCGGCCTGGGCGATCTGACGCTCCACCCGCTTCGGGTATTCGACCCCGTCCGCCCCGTAGACGCGGCGGGCGATGGTGTCGAGCTTCACCGTGATCGGGTCGTCGAGCGCGTACAGGGGCTGGAAGCCGGAGCGCTCGGTGGCCAGGAGGCGCTGCAGGCCCCGGGCCAGCTCCTCGCCCCCCGCCCCGCCCCGGCCGAACACGTCGGCCACGTGCACCTCGACCCCGAGCCGCTGGCAGCGCTCGCGCACCGCCGCGTACTCGCGCTCGGTGTCCGAGGGATAGCGGTTCAGGCCGATCAGGACCGGCACCTTGAACTGGCGCACCGCCTCCACGTGGGCCTCGAGGTTGTCGAGCCCGGCGGTGAGCGCGGCCACGTTCTCGCGGTCCAGCTCCGGCACCGGCACGCCGCCGTGGTACTTGAGCGCCCGCGCGGTGGCCACGATCATCGCCGCGTCGGGGGTGAGCCCGGCCAGGCGGCACTTGATGTCGAAGAACTTCTCCGCCCCCAGGTCGGTGGCGAAGCCGGCCTCGGTGAGGCAGACGTCCCCCAGCTTCAGCGCCAGGCGGGTGGCCAGCACCGAGTTGCAGCCGTGGGCGATGTTGGCGAACGGGCCGCCGTGCACCAGCGCCGGGGTGCCCTCCATGGTCTGCACGAGGTTGGGGTGGATGGCGTCGCGCAGGAGCGCGGTCATGGCCCCGCTCACCCCGAGCGCGCCCGCGGTCACCGGCTTGCCGTCCGCGGTGAGCGCCACCAGCATGCGGCCGAGGCGCTGCTTGAGGTCGGCGAGGTCCTCCGCGAGGCAGAGGGCGGCCATGATCTCGGAGGCGGAGGTGATCAGGAACCCGCCCTCGCGCGGGACGCCGTCCATGCGCCCGCCCAGGCCCACGATCACGTTGCGGAGCGCCCGGTCGTTGACGTCGAGGATGCGCTTCCATGCGATCTGGCGCACGTCGATGCCGAGGGCGTTGCCGTGGTGCACGTGGTTGTCGAGCGCGGCGGCGAGAAGGTTGTGGGCCGAGGTGATGGCGTGGAAGTCGCCCGTGAAGTGCAGGTTGATCTCGTCCATCGGCACCACCTGCGACCTGCCGCCGCCGGTGCCGCCGCCCTTCATGCCGAGGGTGGGGCCGATCGAGGGCTCGCGCAGGGCGATCACCGGGCGCCCGCCCACCCGCCACAGGGCCTGGCCGAGGCCGATGGTCATGGTGGTCTTGCCGTCGCCGGCCGGGGTCGGGGTGATCGAGGAGACCACCACCAGCTTGCCGTCGGGCCGGTCGCGCCGGGCCGCGAGGGCCGAGACGAGAACCTTGGCCTTGTCCCGCCCGTAGGGGATCCACTCCTCGTCGCCGAGGCCCAGATCGCGCGCGATCTGGGCGATGGGCCGGGTCTTCCGGTCAGCGTGGGGCCGGGGCGGGGTCGAGGTCGGCATCGGGCATGATCTCCTTCAGCCAGTCGGGAATGGGAATCATCCGGGCGGTGGCCGGATTCCAGCACGCGTGCAGGGTGTGCCCGGTGGCGAGCAGCTCGCCGCCCTCGTGGCGGATCTCGTAGCTGAAGCGGAAGCTCGCGCGCTTGCGCTCGCTCACCCGCGAGCTGACCAGCAGCAGGTCGTCCAGGCGCGCCGGCTTCACGTACCTCACGAAGGCCTCCACCACCGGCAGGTGCACGCGCTCGTTCACCGCCGACATGGGCCAGCCGGCTTCGCGGAGGTACTCGACCCGGCCCACCTCGAAGTACGTGAGGTAGTTGCCGTAGTAGACCACCGACATCGTGTCGGTGTCCTTGTAGCGAACGCGCACGCGAGTCACGGAAGGCATGTTAATACCGACGCGCTCTTATAGGCGACGGCGTGGTCTGCGTCAAGGGTCGTGGCCGAGCCACACCTCCGACCAAGGTCGATCGAGCGGATCGACGAAGGTCGAATAGACACGCCGGGGTCGGTCCGGGCAGACTCATTTGACCTGCAGCCCAGCCGACCGGGCGCCGGTGCCAAGACCCCCGCGGGATCTGTGGCCAGACGCCCCCGGGGTATCTCAACGGAGCGCCAGGGGGCCGAGAATGCTCGCGATCTGGGTGAAGGTGAAGATCAAGCCGTCGATGCGAGAGCAGTTCCTGAAGGCGATCGAGGCGGACGCGCTCGCCTCGGAGCGGGACGAGCCGGGCTGCTTGCGCTTCAACGTGCTGCAGGACGAGAAGGACGAGAACGTGTATTACTTCTACGAGGTCTACACGGACCAGGCCGCGCTGGACGCGCACCGCAAGACGCGGCACTATGCGACCTGGCGCGACGTGGCCGACGTCCTGGAAGGGCCGCGGGCCGCCGCCTACACCGCCGACGCCATCCGGCGTCTGGGCGGGACCCGGTGGCAGTGGCTGCGCCGGCTGGTCTACGTGTTCGGACTGTGGCCCACCGAGCCCATCCGGTGCCGGCCGGTGTTCCCCGCCGCCTCCGCCTACTGGGACAAGGTCACCGTGATGGACGCCGTCGAGTAGTCCCGCCGCGTCCGCACGACGGGCGCGTGGCCACCGTCACTTGGCGCCGCGTGGTCCCCGCGGGTCGACCGTCTCGGGCAAGCAGACGTAGCGGCTGCTCGACTTCAGGAAATCGGTCAGCTGCTTCGAGTTCCCTTTCATCGCCGCCATCATCTGGGCGGCCGCCTCCTTGCACTCCTTCTCCCCGCTCCCGCCTCCGTACGCCCCCAGCGGGGTGTAGCCAGAGCCGGTGCCGAGCCACAGCACCCACGCGCTCTCCGCGGCCGCCGGCCCCGGGACGACCACGAGACCGACCAGCGCAGCCCCGACGAGGGTGACGCGCATCTACTTCTTGAAGACCTCCTTGAGCAGGTCGGTGACGCGAGCGGTGGGATTGGTGCGGATCTGCTTCTCCTGCTCGCCGAGCACGTGGAAGAGGCCGGCCAGCCCCTTGTCGACCACGTAGCCGTCCAGATCGAAGGTCTGCGAGCGCGCGAACGGGATGGCCTCGAAGCGAGAGATCAGGTCCTTGTACTGGCGCGTGACCCCCACCTGGCTCATGGACTGGGAGACCGGGGGCCGGAACGCGGTGGTGAGCTGCGGGGTGGTCTTCCCGCGGAAGAAGTCGGTGGCCGCGGTATCCCCGCCGTTCAGGATCTTGCGCGCGTCGTCGAAGCTCATGCCGGAGATCGCGTCGAGGAAGATCTGCTTGGCCTTCGGGGACGCGCTCTCCGCGGCCCGGTTCATGCTGAGCACGAACTCGTCGATCTGGGAGCCGTACCCCACGGTGCGGAGGCCGCTCTCGAGCGTCTTGAGCTTCTCGGGCATCAGGATCTTGATCGCCTCGTTGCGGAAGTAGCCGTCGGTGGTGCCGGTGAGGCTCACCGCCTTGCCGGTGGCCACCTGCAGGGCCTGCTTGAGCCCGTCCGCGATCTTCGCGTCCGAGAGCCCCGCGCCCTGGCCGCCGCCGAGCCCCTTCAGCAGCTTGTCGACCTGCGCGCCGGCGGGCGCCGCCGCGAGCAGCACCGCGACGGCCAGCGCCGTCGCGGTCCCGATCCTCGAGAAGTGCATGGGGCCTCCTGGAGATACCGGCTAGAGATACTGACCATAGCGGATCTTCTCCACCACCGCGCGGATGCGCCGGTACACGTCGACCTGACGCAGCAGGTCCTGGGTGGTCACGAGCCCCGCGTCCTGACCCTGCCCCTCCGCGTGCACCTTCTCCTCGAGCGCGCGTCGGAAGATGTCGCGGATCTCTCCGCCGCTCATCCCGCCCATCGGGGGCAGCAGCAGCCGGAAGTCGATCTCGCCCACCAGCGGACGGCCCGCGTTGCGCTCGGCGTGCGACCGCGCGAGGCCGATCACCTGCTCCTGGGCCGCCGCGTCCGGCAGGCGTACCTCCACCAGGTGATCCAGCCGACCCGGGGCCACCAGCGAGGGATCGACCGCGTCGGTGCGGCTGGTGGCCCCGATCACCACCAGGCGCGAGGCCGCGTCGAGGATGTCGAGCTTCTCGCACAGCGCGGCCATGATGCGCGCGCCCGCCTCCCGGGCCTGCGGCGGTGGGAGCAGATGCTCGAGCCCGAGGGCGTCGGCCTGGTCGAGCAGCACCACGCTCTTGCCCTGCTCGCGGGCCAGCCCCAGCACCTCCTGCAGGAGCTCGCCGGTGTTGGGGCCGAACTTGCTCGTCAGGGTGCCGAGCTTCAGGTGGTAGAAGACGGCGCCGGCCTCGGTGGCGAGGGCGCGGGCCAGCAGGGTCTTGCCGGTGCCGGGCGGGCCGTAGATCAGCATGCCCCGTGGCGGGGTGATGCCCCACTTGCCGTAGAGCTCCGGATCGGTCAGCGCGGTCACGAAGCTGCGCACGATGCCCTTGGCCTCGGACAGGCCCGCGATGTCCGTGAACGTGGTCTCGGCCTTGACCGCCACGTCGAGGCGGCCGGTGAGGTCGGCCTGCTTCTCCCCGAACTTGCCGAAGATCTCGCCGAGCCGGCGCTGGATGGCCCACTGCTGGCCCTCGACGTCGGGCGAGACCGCCGCGCCGTCGCGCGGGCTGTCGGGCGCCACCGGCTAGATCCGCTCGCCGGGCCCGGCGGGCGCCCCGGGGAGGCGGTCGGACTTCTCGAACACGCGGTCCTCCGCGTAGACCGGGGCCTGCGCGCGGATCGCCAGCGCGATGGCGTCCGAGGGGCGCGAGTCGAGCTCCATCGGCGCGCCGTCGACGGTCAGGTGGAGCGTCGCGTAGTAGGTGTTGTTGCGCAGATCGGTGATGACCACCTTGCTCAGCTGGACCTTGAGCCGGCCGAACAGGGTGAGGAACAGATCGTGGGTCAGCGGGCGCGGCGGCGTCACGTGCTCGAGCGGCACCGCGATCGCGGTGGCCTCCGCCACTCCGATCACCATCAGCACCCGCCGCTTGTCCCGCTTGCCCTCCAGCATCACCCCGTGCGCGCCCTGGGGGTCGCTGAACACGCCGACCACCGTCACCTCCTGCGCGCCGCTCACCGCGGGCGGCGGGGCCGCGGGTCCCGCGTCGTGCGCGCCGGAGAGCGCGCCGCCCAGGACGAGCACGAGCACGACGAGGCCGCTGCGCTGGAGTCTCTTCATGGTCGACCGGACCTCCCGGGAAGCGTGGTGTGGGCAGTATCGGTCCCGCCCCCGGGCAAGTCAACCGCGGGACGGTCAGGAGGTCGCGACCGCGGGCCGCGCGTAGCCGACCCGCAGCCGCGTGCTCAGCAGCGAGCCCACCGCGAGCAGCACGGTGAGCGCGCTCCACATCACCGCGTAGCCCAGGCCGTGGGCCACGTACCCGAAGATCACCGCCCCCGAGGTGTTGCCGAGCAGGATCACCGAGCTGAAGATGCCCACCGCGCTGCCGCGGCGCCGCTCGGGGGTCACGTCCATGAGCAAGGCCGACATCGCGGGGTAGAGGAAGCCGTGGGCCCCGCCGGCGAGGAAGCCGGCCAGGAACAGGAACGGCAGCACCGGCAGCCGCAGCGACGGCCAGAAGAGGAGCGCCACGATGGCGATGATGCAGGTGGCCGCACCCTGAACGAACATGCACGGGATGATCACCGCGCGGCGCCCCCGCAGGTCGATCAGGTTGCCGCCCATCACCCGGACCAGCATCGCGGCCACCGCGTAGGCGGTGTAGAAGAGGCCGACGCTCGAGACCCCCAGGGTCTCCCCGAAGGTGGGCAGGAACGTGAAGATGGTGCCGGTGCCGAGCCCGAAGAAGTAGCCCAGCAGCATGTGCATGTGCCGCAGCTCCAGGAGCCCCTCGCGGATGACCTGGAGCCCGGGCCGCGCCCCCAGCGCGGCGGGCCGCACGTCGCGCACGTTCCAGCACACCACGAGCGCCGCGCCCGCGATGAGGGTCGCGACCGCGAAGAACGACGGGAAGCCGAAGCGGCGGATCATGAGCTCGCCGAAGAGCGGAGCCAGCGAGGTCGAGACGAGCCCGGAGAGCCCGAAGATGCCGAGGGCCCAGCCGCGCCGCTCCACCGGCACCATCTCCACCACGTGGATGTAGTTGGAGACGAAGAACGCGGAGAACGCCACCCCCTGCAGCACCCGCAGGAAGCCCAGCAGGGGCAGCGGGCTCGACACCACGAAGAGCGCGCACGAGGCCACCAGGAGCCCCACCCCCACGCGCATGAAGAAGCGGCGCCCGAGGTAGTCGATGAGCGCCCCCACCACCGGCTGGCACACGATGCCGGCCGCGCTGTAGAGGCCCTGCACGAGGCCGATGTCGGCCTCGTCGCCGCCCAGCTGCTGGATGTAGAGCGGCAGGAGCAGGAAGCCGTTGAGCGAGCCGAAGAAGAAGAAGTTGGTGAGCATGATCCGCGCGAACGGACCATGGCTCAGGAGCTCGAAGGCGGGGCCGGTCGCCTCCCCCCGTTGCGGCCGCGTCAAAATGGCGCGACGGTAGAATGGCGCGACAGTAGAATGGCCGACGACATGAACGCTCGCGAGTATAGCACGCACGCTCGTGAGCCCCGCGACGCCGGGCGCGTCGCCCGCGTCATGGCCGAGGCCGCGCGTCTCGCGGGCGACGGCCGCGGCCGCTTCCTCGCCCCCGCGCTCCTGCAGAGCTGGCCCGGCATCGTGCACGGCGGCGGCCTGGTGGCCCTCCTCGGCGCCGCCGCGTGCTCCCTCGCGCCCCGACCGGCGGGCCCCCTCCGCCTCGAGGGGCGCCTCACCTCATCGGTGCCGATCGAGACCGCGCTCGACCTCGAGGGCCACGCCGAGGACGGCGTGGCGACGGTCACGATCCTGGAGCGGGCCCAGCCCCTCACCTCGGCCAGCGTCGAGCGCGTGGAGGCGACCGAGGACGCGGTGCCGTCGCAGTGGACCGCCGAGGGCCGCGCGGGCGCGCGCATGCCGTTCTCCGACCAGTGCCTGGCCTGCGGGGCCCACAATCCGCTGGGGCTGCGCCTGGGCCTCGCCTTCGACGGCGACGGAGTCTGGGCCCGCTTCGAGCCGCCCGCGCCGTGGAGGACGGAGGACGGGGCGATCGATCCGGCGCTGGGGCCGGTGATCCTCGACGAGGTGGCGTGGTGGCTCGGCGCGCTGGTCACCCGCGAGGGCGGGCTCACGAACCGGCTCTCGGTGACGCTGCTGCGTCCGGGCCTCGCGGCCCCCGGGCCGCTCACCGCGGTCGGCCGCTTCGCGGACGTGGCGCCGGTGGATCGCCGGCGCACCTTCTGGCGCACCCGCGCCGGTCTGCTCGCGGCCGACGGCACCCCGCTCGCGCTCGCGAGCATCGTGTTCCGTCCGGGACCCGAGTACTCCGCGCGGCAGATGCCGTTCTTCCGCGCGCGTACCGATCCCGCGGTCTTCGCCCGGATGTTCCCCGGCTACGCGGGCTGATCGGCGGCGCGGGCCCGCGCCTCCACCGCCTTGGCCTGCAGGGCCTCCCACGCCGCGAGCGGCACCGTCGGGTTGCCGAGGTTGCCCGCCCGCACGGTGGGCCCGTGGAAGTCGGAGCCGCCGGTCGCCACCAGCCCGTAGCGTCGGCAGAGCTCGGCGTAGGCTCCGCGCTGGGACGGCGAGTGCTCCGGGTAGTAGCACTCGATGCCCATGAGCCCCGCCTCCACCAGGCCCGGGATCAGCTCGTCGCGATCGGCGAGGCCCGGGTGCGCCAGCACCGGCACCCCGCCCGCGCGGCGGAGCAGCCGCACCGCGTCCTCGGGCGTGAAGCGCTTGCGGGGCACGTGGGCCGGCTTGCCGTTGGCCAGGTAGCGGTCGAAGGCCTCGCGCACCGTCTTCACGTAGCCGCGCTCGACCATGACCCGGGCGATGTGGGGCCGACCCGCCGAGCCCTCCTGCACCAGCGCGAAGACCCGCTCCACGTCGATCGGGAGCCCGAGCTCGGCCAGGCGTAGGGCGGTGCGCACCACGCGGGCCCGGCGCTCCGCGCGCTGGGCGCGGCAGAAGTCCTGGAACCAGGCGGCTTCGTAGTCCATGTAGTAGCCGAGCACGTGGATCTCGGCGCCTTCCACGTCGCAGTTGATCTCGATGCCCGGCACGATAACCAGCGGCGGCTGGGCCGCCGCAATTGCCTCGGTCAGCCCGTCGGTAGAATCGTGGTCGGTGACCGCGAGCACCCGCACCCCGCGCTTGATCGCCTCCGCCACCAGCGCACGCGGGGCGAGGGTCCCGTCGGAGCAAGTGGTGTGGGTGTGCAGGTCGACGCCGCCCGCCATCGTCCGCGCCGCTCTAGCGCCGGTCCGCCATCGCCGCGATGTAGGCCAGCAGCGTGCGCACCGTCACTCCGGTGGCTCCCTTCGGCCCCAGCGGCAGCTCGCGCTCCGCGAAGGCGGTGCCCGCGATGTCCAGGTGGGCCCACGGGATCCCGGAGGTGAACTCGCGCATGAACAGCGCGGCCACGATGGCCCCCGCCCCCCGCTGGCTCGAGATGTTGTTGAGGTCCGCGATGTCGCTCTTGAGCCCCTCGCGGTACTCGTCGTGCAGCGGCAGGCGCCACATCCGCTCCCCCGCCGCGTTGGCCGCGGCGAGCACGCGGGCCCACAGTCCGTCGTCGCTCGCCATCACCCCGGAGACGCCCTGGCCCAGCGCGATCACCACCGCCCCGGTCAGGGTCGCCATGTCCACCATCTCGTCCGGCTTGATGTGCTCCACCGCGTAGGCGAGCGCGTCGGCCAGCGTGAGGCGCCCCTCCGCGTCGGTGTTGCCGATCTCCACCGTGATGCCGTTCATGGCCCGCACGATGTCGCCCGGCCGCTGCGCGGTGCCGGAGGGCATGTTCTCGGTGGCCGCGATGAGGCCGTGCACCTCCACCGCCGGCTTCAGGCGGGGCAGAGCGTGGAAGAGTCCCAGCACCGCCGCCGCGCCCGCCATGTCGTCCTTCATCCGCAGCATGCCGTCCGCGCTCTTGAGGTCGAGGCCGCCCGAGTCGAACGTGATGCCCTTGCCGATGATGGCCACGCGCCGGCGCGCGCGCCGCGACGGGGTGTAGGTCAGGTGGATGAACTTGGGCGGCTCCTCGCTGCCCTGGGCCACTCCCACGTAGGCGCCCATGCCCATGCTGGCGCACTCCGCGCGCTCCAGCACCCGCAGCGCGAGGTTGCCCTCGCGCGCGATCTCCTCCGCCCGGTGGGCGAGGAAGGTGGGCGTCACCACGTTGGCCGGCTCGTTCACCAGGTCACGGGTGAGGCAGGTCGCTTCGGCCCAGATCTGCCCGAGCCGCACGCCCTCGCGCCCGGCCCCCGCGCTCCGCCGGTCGGGCTCGAGCACCGCGAGCGCGCGCACCGCCTTGCCGTTCTTCTCCTTCAGGTACTTCTCGAAGCGGTACGTGCCGAGCAGACCGCCCTCCACGATGGCCTGGGCGCGCTCGCGGGGCGGCAGCCCGTCGGGCGGCGCGAACATCGCCACCGTGGCCGCGCCCAGGTCGCGCGACCGCCGGACCGCCGCCGCGGCGGCGCGCCGCAGCGGCTCCGCGTCGCCGCGTCCTCGCCGGCGCGGGCCGAGGCCCACCACCAGCACGCGCTCCGCCGGGATCTTGCCGCCGGTGTGCAGGTAGGAGAGCTGGCCGGGCTTGCCCTCGAACTTCTCGGCGGCCAGGACCTTGGTCAGGAGGCCCCCCAGCGCCCGGTCGACCGCGACCACCTCGGCGGACGGGCGCTCCTGGCCCGCGTACCGTCCCAGCACCAGCACGTCCGCTCGCGCCTCTACCGGCTTCCGGGCCTCCAGCGACAGGTCCATTCCGCTCATCCTTTCCGCGTCTCGGCGTGGGTCGTGACGGGCGTCTCGGCCGGAGAGCTCGCGAGCATCCGGCGGACCCGCTCCGCGCGGTGCACCATGTCCGCGAGCCCGTCGGTGGTATCGTACGTCCCCACCTGGGCGATGGGCACCCACCGCACCTCGGCCGCGTCGCTGCCCGCGCGGGGCTCGCCCGACTCGATGGCGGCCAGGTAGTCGATGATCACGTAGTGGTAGTGCACCCGCGCGTCCGCCGCCCCGTCGGCGGGGGCGTGCCGCACTCGATCGATCACGCCGCAGAGGTCGAGGATCCGGATGCGCACCCCGCACTCCTCGAGGACCTCGCGGCGCACCGCGTCCGCGATGGACTCGCCCAGGTGGACGAGCCCGCCCGGGATGCTCCACTTGCCGAGCGAGGGCGCCTGCCCGCGCTTGACCAGCAGCACCCGGTCGCCGTCGAGGATGACCGCGCCGACCCCGACGCGCGGCGCGTCGGGATACTCGCGGGTGAAGGTCACCGTCCGCCCTCGCGGTCGCCGCCCCCGGGCACCGCCACGGTGCGGGCGGTCATCGCGCGGCCGGCGCGGGTCCATCGCTCGGTGCCGTACTTCTCGCGCACCAGCGCCTCCGCGCGCTCCATCTCCGTCACCGTGAGACCGCCCGGCGCGAGGACGAGCCCGTGCTCCCGCCGGAAGCCCTCGGCGAGGGCGTCCATCGTCTCCTCGAAACCGGGCCGCCTCCGCAGCACGGCCTCCAGCGTGGTCATGCCCGCGAGCGGATCGCCCGCGCCCGGGAACACGCGGCGGAGCCGGTCCGGCGCGGCGCCCAGCATCACCGCCCCGTGCTGGAGGAAGCCGGTACCCTGGCGGCGCTGCGCGCTGCCCACTACCTTGAGCCCGTCGACCTCCAGCTCGTACGACCCCGTCCTCGCGAAGCAGAAGGTGGGCATCGCGGCCGGATCGGAGGGCTGCACCGGGACCATCTCCACCGGGGCCGCGAGCTCACGCAGCCCCGCCGCGAGCGCGGCCCCGATCCAGCGGTAGGTTTCGAGCAGCTCGTCCGCTCCCTCGAAATCGCCCGCGCGGGCGGTCACGCTGTAGGTCAGCTCGAGCTCGGGCCCCTCGTGGAGGATCGCGCTGCCCCCGGTGGGCCGCCGCACGAGCCCGATCCCGAGGCGGGCGGCGGCCACGGTGTCGATGCGCGCGTCGAGCGGCTGGCCGTAGCCGAGCGAGACGGTGGCGGGATCCCAGGCGAAGAAGCGCAGCGCGGGCGGCGCGGCGTCGGCGAGGCGGCTCTCGAGCAGCGACTCGTCGATCGCCATGTTCATGGCGCCGTCGAGCGGCTCGGTGACGAGCAGGCGAAAGGCCGTGGTCACGAGAGCCCCTCGCCCTCACCCTGCCCTCTCCCCGGAGGGGAGAGGGTTATTGCGGCTGGCGCCACCTCAGAACGGGCTGGCGGGCCGCCAGCGTCTGGTCGAGCCGGCGCACCGGGGTCGTGAGCGGCGCCTGGTGGATGACGTGCGGGTCGGACTCCGCCTCGCGGGCGATCTGGATCATCGCGTCGCAGAACTGATCGAGCGTCTCCTTGGACTCGGTCTCGGTCGGCTCGATCATCAGCGCTTCCTCCACGATGAGGGGGAAGTAGGTCGAGGGGGCGTAGAAGCCGAGGTCGAGGAGCCGCTTGGCGATGTCCATCGCGGTGACGCCGAGCTTCTTCTGCCGGCGGGCCGAGAGCACGCACTCGTGCATGCAGGGGCCGGGGGCGGAGCGGTCGTAGTCGCCCTCCAGCCGCTTCAGCATGTAGTTGGCGTTGAGCACCGCGTTCTCGGAGACCGAGCGGAGCCCGTCCGGGCCCATGGTCCGGATGTAGGTGTACGCGCGCACCAGCATGCCGAAGTTGCCCCAGAACGCCTGCAGCTTGCCGATCGACTGCGGCCGGCTCCAGTCGAGGCCGAAGCCCTCGTCACGCCTGGTGACCACCGGGGTCGGCAGGAACGGGGCCAGGTGGGCCTTGATGCCGACCGGCCCCGAGCCGGGCCCGCCGCCGCCGTGCGGGGTGGTGAAGGTCTTGTGCAGGTTGAAGTGGCAGACGTCGAAGCCGAGGTCGCCGGGACGGGTGATGCCGAGGATCGCGTTGAAGTTCGCCCCGTCCATGTACACCTGCACGCCCTTGGCGTGGCACATCTCGGTGATCTGGTGGATCTTCGACTCGAAGAGCCCCAGCGTGTTGGGCTGGGTGATCATGAACGCGGCCACGTCCTCGTCGAGGTGCCGCTCCAGATCGGCCAGGTCCACGTCGCCGTTGGCCTCGCTCTTGAGCTCGACCGCCGAGAAGCCGGCCAGCGTGGTGGACGCGGGATTCGTCCCGTGGGCCGAATCCGGGATCAGCACCTTGTGGCGGCGCTCGCCCCGCGCGAGGTGGTAGGCGCGGATCATCAGCACCCCGGCCAGCTCCCCCTGCGCGCCGGCCGCGGGCTGCAGCGACACCTCGTCCATCCCCGAGATCTCGGCGAGGTCGCGGGCCAGCTCCCACATCAGCTGGAGCGCGCCCTGGCTGCCCGCCTCGGGCGCCAGCGGGTGCAGGCGTGCGAAGCCGCCCAGGCGGGCCATGTCCTCGTTGATCTTCGGGTTGTACTTCATGGTGCACGAGCCGAGCGGATAGAAGTGGGTGTCGACCCCGTAGTTCATCTGGGAGAGGCGCGAGTAGTGGCGGATCACGTCCACTTCCGAGACCTCGGGCAGCTCGGCCGCGGTGGCCCGCACGTGCTCCGCGGGCAGGAGCGCGGCGGGATCGCTGTCCGGCACGTCGCTCTCCGGCAGGGAGTAGGCGAAGCGGCCCGGGGAGGAGAGCTCGAACACCAGCTTGTCGTAGGCGGCCCTGGTGACGGGCATGGCTCAGGCCACCGCGGCGGCCAGGGCGGCCGCGTAGGCGTCGATCTCTTCCCGGGTGCGCTTCTCGGTCACCGCGACCAGCAGGCAGTCCTTGTAGGCCCGGTCGAAGCCCTTGAGCGGCACCCCGGCCAGCATCCGGTCCTTCAGGAGCCGCTTGATCACCCGCTCCGGCGCCTTGGGCAGCTGCAGCGTGAACTCCTTGAAGAAGGGCGCCGCGAAGCGCAGGCGCACCCCGGGGATCTTCGTCAGCTCGCGCACCGCGTAGTGCGCCTTCGCGGTCGAGAGCTCCCCGACCTTGCGCAGGCCGCGCTTGCCCAGGATCGCGACGTAGATGGTGGCCATCAGCGCGCACAGGGCCACGTTGGTGCAGATGTTGGACGTCGCCTTCTCGCGGCGGATGTGCTGCTCGCGCGTCTGCAGGGTGAGCACGAAGCCGCGCTGGTTGTCCACGTCCACCGTGGCCCCCACCAGCCGGCCCGGCATGCGCCGCACCAGCTCCTGCTTGGCCGCGAAGACGCCCAGGTTCGGCCCGCCGAAGCTCATCGGCACCCCGAGCCCCTGCCCCTCCCCCACCACGATGTCGGCGCCGGAGGCGCCCGGGGGAGTCAGCAATCCGAGGTTGATCGGATCCGCGACGACGATCAGCAGGGCCCCCGTCTCGTGGGCCACCTGGGCCGCGCCGCGCACGTCCTCGAGGCAGCCGAAGAAGTTCGGGTACTGGATCACCACCGCCGCGGTGTGCTTGGACGTCGCCTTCCGGAGCGCGTCGCCGTCGGTGACCCCGTCGCCGAGCGGGAGCGACTTGAGCTTGAGCTCCGGGCCCTCCGCGTAGGTCTCGACCACCTGCCGGTAGAGCGGGTTCACCCCGCGCGACACGAGGATCGTGTCGCGCCCGGTGACCGAGTGGGCCATCAGGGCCGCCTCCGCCAGCGAGGAGGCGCCGTCGTAGATGGACGCGTTGGCCACGTCCATCCCGGTCAGCTCCGCCATCATGGTCTGGTACTCGAAGATCGAGCGCAGCGTGCCCTGGCTCGCCTCCGGCTGGTACGGGGTGTAGGCGGTGAAGAACTCTCCACGGGAGATCAAATGGTTGATCGGGCTCGGAATCGCGTGATCGTAGGACCCCGCCCCCAGGAAGCACGCGTGGTCGTCGGCGCCCGCGTTCCGGTCCGCCAGCCGCTGCAGGTGGCGCACCAGGTCGGTCTCCGCCATCGCCCCCGGCAGGTTGAGGGGGCGCGAGAGCCGCGCCTTGGTCGGGATGCGGACCAGCAGGTCCTCGATGGAGGAGGCCCCGATGACGCCCAGCATCTCCTTCTGCTGGGCGGCGGTGTTCGAGATGTAGCGCATGCCGTCCCCTTCCCCGCTCTAGTGGCCCGCGCCCGCGGTGAGCTTCTCGTAGTCGGCCGCGCTCATCAGGGCCGCGGCCTCCTTGGGATCGCTCATGCGGATCACCAGCATCCAGCCCGCGCCGTAGGGATCGGAGTTGACCACCTCCGGCCTCCTAGGCAGCTCCGCGTTGACCTCGACCACCTCGCCCGACACGGGGGCGAAGAGGTCGGACACCGCCTTCACCGACTCCACCACCCCGAAGGTCTTGAGCGCGGTGACCTTGGCGCCCACCTTCGGCAGCTCCACGAAGACCACGTCGCCGAGCTGCTCCTGCGCGAAGGCGGTGATGCCGACCCGGGCCCGATCGCCCTCCACCTTGGCCCACTCGTGCTCGCGGGTGTACTTGAGCTCCGCCGGAACGTTCGCCATCGACGCTCTCCTAGGCCTTCTTGGTATGCGAGGGATGGAACGGAGTCTTCACCACGCGCGCCGCGTGCTGCGCGCCGCGGATCTCCACCGTCAAGGCGGTGCCCACCGCGGCGTGCGGCGCCGCCACGTAGCCCATGCCGATCGACCGCTCCACCGACGGTCCGAACGAGCCCGAGGTGACCACGCCCACCGGGTGGCCGTCCGCGAGCAGGCGATAGCCGTGCCGCGGCACCGCGCGCTCCGCCATCTCGAAGCCCACCAGCTTGCGGGGCACGCCCGTCCTGCGCATCGCCTCGATGGCCCCGCGTCCGAGGAAGTCGCCCTTGGCCGGCTTCACCACCCAGCCGAGGCCGGCCTCCAGGGGATTGCTGGTCTCGTCGATGTCGTTGCCGTAGAGCGCGTACTTCATCTCGAGGCGCAGGGTGTCGCGGGCCCCGAGCCCGATGGGCTTGATGCCGTCGGCGCGCCCCGCCTCGATCAGGGCGGTCCAGAGCGCCTCCGCGCGCGCGGCGGGCACGTAGAGCTCGAAGCCGTCCTCTCCGGTGTAGCCGGTGCGCGAGATGATGCCCGCCACCCCCGCGACCGTGCCGCGCACGAAGTGGTAGTAGTCGATGCCGGTCACGTCGCGATCGGCCAGGCGCCCGACCAGCCCTTCCGCCCGCGGCCCCTGCACCGCGAGCAGCGCGGTCTGCTCGCTGACATTGCTCCACTCCGCGCGCCCCTCGCTGTGCGAGGTGACCCACGCCCAGTCCTTGTCGATGTTGGAGGCGTTGACCACCAGCATGTAGTGATCGGCGGCGAGGCGGTACACCGTGAGGTCGTCGACGATGCCGCCCTCCGGGTAGCAGAGGGCCGCGTACTGCACCTGGCCGTCGTGGAGGCCGCTCGCGTCGTTGGTGCAGAGGCGCTGCACCGCGGCGAGGGCGTCGGGGCCCCGCACCTCGAGCTCGCCCATGTGGCTGATGTCGAAGAGCCCCACCGCGGAGCGCACCGTGCGGTGCTCGTCGATGATGCCGGTGTACTGCACCGGCATGTCCCAGCCCCCGAAGGGGACCATCTTGGCGCCCGCCTTGACGTGCACCTCGCGGAGCGGGGTGCGCTTGAGCGGAGTCGCGGAGTGGTCGTCGGTCATTCGGGCTGGTCCGGCCGCGGCCCAAGCTTCATGTTGTGAATCGGCCTCATCTTAACGGAAGGTCCCCGGGGTCGCAACGACGGTGTAGCCGCGGCTCTCCATGCAGGCGATCCACTCCCGCTCGAAGCGCGAGCGGCCCGACACGCTGATCGCGCCGCCCGCGATGCCGCCCGCCCCCGCCCCCGCGATCAGCCCCTCGGTCGCGTCCGACACCGTGGAGGCGGGCAGCCCGGTGATCAGCCCGCCCACCGCGGCCCCCGCGGTGCCGAGCGTGAAGAGGTTGCGGAGCACGTTGCCGGCGGGCGACACGTCGCCGTTGTAGTTGGTGCGATAGCCCACCTCCGCCTTGCAGTCCGCCACGTCGAGGCGATGCTGGGTCGCGGTCTGCGCCTGCGCGGCCACCGTGTCCGGGACCTTGGTGGAGCCGCAGCCGGAGGCGGCCAGCGCGGCCGCGAGCACCAGCCCCGCCACGCGCCCGGCCATCACCGTGACCACCATCCCGCCGGTGTCATCCGAGTACCCGGCCGAGCGCGTCGACGAAGCGGTCCGCGTCGGCGTCGGTCATGGCCAGCGAGCAGGCCCCGAGACCGCGCTGGGAGAGCAGCACCCCGTCGTTGACGAGGCCCAGGAACGTGCGCGCGGCCGCCTGGGGGTCGTCGGGACGCGTCGAGCGATAGTCGCTGAGCTTCTTCTTGGTGTGGTGGAGCCAGAACAGCGAGCCCGTCCCGGTCACCTGTCCCGCGTAGCCCTTCTTGCGCAGCAGGCGCCGCACCCCGTCGCGCACGCGCTCGCCCAGGGCCTCGAGCCGGGCGTAGGCCTCGGGGGTGAGCTGCTCCATGGTGGCGATGCCGCCCGCCATCGTGAGCGGGTTGGCGTTGAAGGTCCCGCCGTGGTTGATGCGCCCCTTGCCGTCGCGCGGGTCGTAGAAGTTCATGACGTCCGCCCGCCCACCGAAGGCACCCACCGCGAGGCCGCCGCCGATGATCTTGCCGAGCGTGGTCAGGTCGGGACGGATCCCGAAGCGCTCCTGGGCGCCCCCGCGCCCCACCCGGAACGAGATCACCTCGTCGAAGATGAGCAGGATCCCCAGACGCTGGGTGACCTCGCGCAGCCGCTCGAGGAAGCCCTCGCGCGGGGGGACCAGGCCCGCGTTGGCCAGCAGCGGGTCGACCAGCAGCGCCGCGATGTCGCTCCCCTGCTTCTCGAGGATCTTCGCGCACGCGTCCGCGTCGTTCCACGGCAGCGTCACCACGTGCTTGAGCACCATGGGCGGCACGCCCGCCGACCACGCCACCGACTTCGGCCGCTTGCGCGAGCCGGCGGTGGCCGGGTCCGGCGCCACGCTCACCAGCACCCAGTCGTGCGTGCCGTGATAGGCGCCCTCGAACTTGGCGATCTTGGCCCGGCCGGTGAAGGCCCGCGCCACCCGCACCGCGTGCATGGTGGCCTCGGTGCCGGAGTTGGCGAAGCGCACCACCTCGAGCCCCGGGATCCGGGTGGTCAGGATCTCGGCGAGGCGGATCTCGTGCTCGCTCGGCCCCGGGAACGACATGCCGTGGACCGCCGCGTCCTGGATCGCCTTCACCACCGCGGGGTTGGCGTGGCCCAGGATCAGGCTCGTGTAGTTGCCGTTGAAGTCGAGCCGCTCCACGCCGTCGGCGTCCCAGATGCGCGGGCCCTCGCCGCGGGTGATGTAGAAGGGGTACGGGTCGAAGAAGGTGGTGGTGCGGCTGTTGCCGCCCGGCATCACCCGCAGCGCCTCCTCGAACAGCTGGCGCGAGCGGGGAGTCTTGGCCTGGTAGTCGGTGACGATGCGCTCGAGTGTCATGGGCTTCCTCTCCTCGCCGGGCCTTGTTCGACGTGGGGTGTCATTCGATGGCGGTGTCCAGCGCCCGCACGCTGTCCCGAAGCATCGCATGAGCCTCGGCCACTGTCACGCGGCGGAAAGCGAGGCGGCCGCCCGGCTTGAGCTGGGCGATGCGCCCGAGGTCGAACGAGCACACCGTCGCGATCTTGGTGTAGCCTCCCGCCGACTGCCGGTCGGCCAGCAGCACGATGGGCTGTCCCTCCCCGATGACCTGGATGCCGCCCATCGGCACGCCGTCGGAGACGATGTCGTGGCCGCGGGTGTGCTCGATGAACGGCCCCTTGAGCCGCGCGCCCATGCGGTCGCTCTGCGGCAGGAGCTCGTACGGGCCCTCCAGCAGCGCGGCGATGCCGGCGGCGGTGAAGCGATCGTCCTGCGGCCCGAGCGTCACCGCCACCTCCGCCTCCGTCCCGTACGCGGGCGCGCGGCCGGCCCGCAGGCGGCGGGGGCGCGCGGGGGCCGGAGCGCCGAGCGGCAGCCGGTCACCCTTGCGCAGCGCGCGCCCGCCCAGACCGCCGAGCCGCCCGCGCACGTAGGTCGAGCGCGAGCCCAGGACCCGCGGCGTGTCGAGCCCGCCCGCCACCGCCACGTAGCCGCGCACGCCGGCCCGCGCGGGGCCGAGCCGCAGCACGTCGCCCGCCTTCAGCGGCACCGCCTCCCACATCGGGATGGCGGCCCCGTTCACGGTGGGCGACATGTCGGCCCCGGTCACCGCGATCAGCCGTGCGTCGGTCAGCTCGAGGCGCGGGCCGACCAGCGTGCACTCGAGGACGGCCGCGTCGTCCGGGTTGCCGACCAGGCGGTTGGCGAGCAGGAACGCCTCGCGGTCCATCGGCCCCGAGGTGGGGATGCCGACGCGCAGGTGCCCGAAGCGGCCCGCATCCTGGATGGTGGTGAGCGGCCCGCCCTCCTGGACGGAGAGCAGGCTCACGAGCCGCCCACGATCGCCGGCGCGTAGCGGCCGGCCGCGACGTCGGCCGCGATCGCGTCGTACTCGGCGCGGTCGATCGCGCGGAAGCGCACGTGGTCGCCCGCCCGCAGCAGGATGGGATCGGCCGCCTCCGGGTCGTACATGCGGACCGGGGTGCGCCCCAGCACCCAGAAGCCGCCCGGGCTCTCCACCGAGTAGATGCAGCACTGGATGCCGCCGATGCTCACGCTGCCCGGCGGGGTCTTGGTGCGCGGGTTCACGAGCCGGGGGATCGTGAGGCGGTCCGGCATGCCGGTCATGTAGGGCAGGCCCGGGGTGAAGCCCACGAAGTACACGTAGTAGTCCGAGCCCGCGTGCAGGCGGACCACCTCCGCGGGCGGCAGCCCCAGCTTCTCGGCCGCCGCGTCGAGCTCGAAGCCCAGCTCGCCCTCGTAGCAGCACGGCAGCTCCACGGTGCGGGCGGGGGGCAGCACCTCCGGCCGCGCCGCCGCGCACAGCTCGCGCAGCGCCGCCTCGAGCGCCGCGTAGCCAATGACGAGCGGGTCATAGTAGACGAGCAGCGCGCGGTAGCTCGGCACCGTCTCCCCGACCCCGGGCAGACGCCGCTGCTGGAGGAGGTACTCCAGCGCCAGGACGCGGGCGTTGAGCTCCCGGTTCACCTCGTCGCCCAGCTCGACGGAGACCGCGCGATCCCCGCAGGGCAGGAGGCGCGGCTCGGACCAGATCGTCACCGGGCGAGAGGCGTCAAATCGCGGCCAGCGCGTGGTTCGGCAGGTCGGTGATGAACATGTGGCCCGGGCTGTGGGTGATCATGAACGAGGGCCTGGAGGCCAGGGCCACCGCCTGCGGGGTCACCCCGCACGCCCAGAACACCGGCACCTCGCCCGGCTTCACCCCGACCGAGTCACCCCAGTCCGGACGGTTGATGTCCGCGATACCGAGCGCGGAGGGGTCCCCCACGTGCACCGGCGCCCCGTGGGCGTTGGGAAAGCGAGCGGAGGCGGTCACCGCTTTCGAGATCATCCCGGTGGGGATCGGGCGCATCGACACCACCATGGGGCCGTGGAACTGGCCGGCGGGTCGGCACTGCACCGACGTCTTCCACATCGCCACGTTCTTGCCCTGCTCGATGTGGCGCATCGGGATGCCCGCGTCCAGCAGCGCCCACTCGAAGGTGAACGAGCAGCCCAGCAGGAACGCGACCAGGTCGTCTCTCCAGAAGGGCCGGACGTCCGTGACCTCGTCCGCGAGCACTCCGTCCTTGTAGATCCGGTAGCGCGGGATGTCGGTGCGCAGGTCCGCCCCCGGCGCGACCCCGACCGGCTCCGGCGATCCCACGTCGGTCACCTCGATGAGCGGGCAGGGGCGCGGGTTGCGCTGGCAGAAGAGCAGGAAATCGTAGGCCTGCTCCCGGGGCAGCACCGCGAGGTTGGCCTGCACGTAGCCGGGGGCCAGGCCCGCGGTGACGCCGGCCAGGCGGCCGGCGCGGATGTCGGCGCGGATCTCCTTGGGGTGACGGGCATCGATCGGCATCGTGAGCCTCCGGACGTTCTACTTGAGGTGCCCGAGCCGGGGCCACAGCTCGGGGTTGCCCAGCACGTGCGGCCTCTCGCCCCGCAGGACGCGGAGCATCTCCGCGGTGACCTGGAGCGCCATGCCTCGCATGGTCTCGCGGGTCACCCCGGCCACGTGCGGCGAGACGATCACGTTCTCGAGCTGGAAGAATCGGTTGTCGGAGGAGGCGGGCTCCTCCTCGAACACGTCGATGCCCGCGGCCCGGATCTTGCCGCTCTCGAGGCCGGCGACGAGCGCGCTCTCGTCCTGGGTCTTGCCGCGGGAGGTATTGACGAAGATCACGCCGTCCTTCATCTGGGCGACGGCGGCCGCGTCGATCATGTGGTGCGTTTCCTTCGTGTGGGGGGTGTGGCACGTGACCACGTCGGCCTGGCGCAGCACCGAGCCCATGTCGGGCATGGGCTCGACCCCGCGATTGCGCACCTCGTCGGCGGGGACGTACTTGTCGTAACCGATCACGCGCATGCCCAGCGCGGCCGCGGTCTTCGCCACCCGCCGGCCGATGTTGCCGACCCCGATGATCCCGAGGGTCTTGCCGTTGAGCTCGACGAAGCCCGGCCAGCGCCCCTTGCCCCAGTCCGCCTTCCGGGTCCGCTGGTCGACCACCACCGCCTGCTTGGCGCAGGCCAGCATCAGCATGATGGCGTGCTCGGCCACCGAGTTGGAGTTGGAGCCGGGGGCGTGCACCACCGCCACCCCGAGGTCGGTCGCGGCGGGCAAATCCACGATGTCGAGGCCCACCCCGTGGCGGCCCACCACCTTCAGGCGCGGGCAGGCCGCCATCAGGCCGCGGGTGCAGTCGGGCTTGGAGCGGAAGAGGATCCCCTCCGCCTCCTGGGCGGCCGCCACCATGCCGGCCTCGGTCTCGGCATCGGTCACGACCACCCGGGCCTCGGCCTCCAGCTGGGCCATGCCATCGGGATGGATGGGGCCTCCGAGCACGACGAGCGGCTTCACGGCCCGCATTATAGCGGAGAGGGGCTCGCCCCGTCACGCCGGCCACCCGGGCGGTGGCACGACGCATGCGGGACCCGCCGGCATGAGCTCGATCACCACCCTCCGGCGGGAGGCCGCCACCTGCACCGCCTGTCCCCTGTATCGCCACGCGACCCAGACCGTGTTCGGCGAGGGCGACGCGCACGCCGCGATCGTGCTGGTCGGCGAGCAGCCGGGCAACGACGAGGATCTGGCCGGGCGGCCCTTCGTGGGGCCGGCGGGACGGCTGCTGGACCGCGCGCTGGAGCGGGCTGGGCTGGAGCGCTCGAGCCTCTACGTCACCAACGCGGTCAAGCACTTCAAGTGGAGCAAGGACCGCGGGGGCGGCAAGCGGCGGATCCACGAGAAGCCCAGTGCGAGCGAGGTCGAGGCGTGCCGTCCGTGGCTCGAGCAGGAGCTCTGGCTGATCCGCCCCCAGGTGGTGGTGTGCCTGGGCGCGACCGCGGCGCGCTCGGTGCTGGCACGCGCGGTCACCATCACCGCGAGTCGGGGCCGGCCCCTGACCTCTCCCGAGGGCTATCGCACCCTCGTCACCGTCCATCCCTCCGCGCTGCTGCGCATCCCCGATCCCGGCGACCGGGAGGACGCCGAGGAGCGCTTCGTCGCGGATCTTCGTGCGGCCGGCCGCTCCGCTCGGCACGCCATTCGTGCGGACGACGAAAAAACGACCCGGTAGTTCTTCCTGAACGATCGCTCGCGCTGGAAGGCCCACGCCGGCGACCCGCCAAAACTGCGGGCGTCATGCGGCCGCGATGCGGTGAGTTGCTGGCACGTCGCTTGAACTCCCCGCGCCTGCAATCCAAATCACCACCGCGGCCCGCGAGGCCAGGAGAGACACACCATGACGCAACCGGGACTTCTGGCCGGCCACCAGGACGAGGACCTATCGGGCGATGCGATAGTCCGCATGTCGGCTCAGCAGAACTGCTGGGCGGTCGTGCTCGCCGGAGGCGAGGGTATGCGCCTCCGCTCGCTCGTGCGTCGGGTGGTGGGCCACGATCGCCCGAAGCAGTACGTCCCGCTCCTGGGCGCGCGCACGCTGCTGCGACAGACCCTGGACCGCGTGGGCCTCGCCATTCCCGAGAGCCGCACCCTCGTGGTGACGGTCCGGCAGCACGCCGGCTACATTTCCGAGGAGTTCGCCGCGCCGCCGCGTCCCACGATCCTGGCCCAGCCCTTCGACCGCGGGACGGCGGCCGGCGTGCTCTACCCGGCCCACTGGATCGCGTGGCGCAATCCCGAGGCCACCGTCGCCGTTTTCCCGTCCGACCACTTCCTGCTGGGTGAAGCCGCGTTCATGGCCCACGTGGCCGAGATCGCGGCCTGGGTCGACAAGAACCCGGACCGGCTTGTCCTGCTGGGCGCCCAGCCCACCTCACCCGAGGTGGAATACGGCTGGATCGAGCCCGGCGAGGTGCTCGGCGAGGCCTCGAGCGGGCCGATCCGGGCGGTGCGCCAGTTCTGGGAGAAGCCCGCGGTGGCGCGGGCCCGCGCGTGCATGACCGCCGGGCACCTGTGGAACACCTCGGTGATGGTCGGCAAGGTCGCCACGCTGGTGCAGGTCGGCGGACAGGCCCTGCCCGACCTCAGCGAGCGCCTGGGCCGGATCGAGCCGTACGCGGGCACGCCCAGCGAGGCCGACGCGATCCGCCAGGCCTACGAGCTGATGCCGAAGGCCAACTTCTCGCGGGCCGTTCTCGAGGTCGCGCCGGCGTCGCTCGCGGTGTCCCGCCTGCCCCGGATCGTGTGGTCGGATCTCGGGAGTCCTCATCGGGTGATGGAGGCCCTCACCCGGATGCGCATCCGGCCGGAGTGGGCCCACACCCTGGCCACGACCGCCTGACAAGGAGCTCAGCCGCACGCGGATTCCCGCGGATCCGATCCGCCCGGGGATCCGATCTGACGGATGACGCGAAGCCGGCCGGCTCGCCGAGAGGTGAGCCGGCCGGTGGTGCGTTCAGCAGCTCGACCGGGAGCTCAGGCCGATGCCGATGCGGCGGCCCGCCGCGCGACGGGCCGCAGCGGAGGCGGCGGCGTCAGGGTGACCTGCAGGTCGCAATATTCCTGCAGGAGGTCCGGGCATTGCTCCCGGATCTCGGCCAGCACCCCGGGCGCACCCTTCCCGAGCCGGAGGAGCGTCGCGGCCCTCGAGAGCACACGCTGCTGGCGCGCGAGCTCGTGCTGCGTCTCGGATATCTCCTTGGTCCGCCGACCGATCTCGGCCAGCAACGACGCCTCCAGCACGTGCCCCTCCGTCATGGCCCGCTCCTTTCTCCTCGTGCTCGGTGTGCTCGCCTGCGCGAAAGTCTGTCGCGTAAAGCAAGCGCTCTGCCAGGTCGGCGGCCCCCTCGTGGCCCGGTTTTCCTCCCAGGGGTCGTGCGAGGCCCGCGCGGCGCGCGTTCTTTACCGGGTCGGAACTTCTCGATGCGGATCCGCGTAGGGAGGCGTGAGGCATTCTTACCGCGGCCGATGGGATGCTTCCCGGTCGAGCGCCGCGCCACGGCGCGCGCGGAGCGGAGGTTTCGTTGCGCCGCCGCGACTTTCCAGCGCGTGGTCCGCGCGGCATGGCGATTGCTCCCCTGAGAGGCATGGCCGCTCGACCCAACATCCTGATCGTCGACGACGAGGAGGATTCGCGCGCCGCGCTCCAGACCGTCCTGGCGACCTGGGGCTACGCCACCGATGCCGCGGCCGAGGGTCACGATGCCCTGCAGAAGGCGGCGGCGCTCCACCCGTCGCTGGTGGTGACCGACCTCATGATGCCGGACATGGACGGCCTGAGCCTGCTCGGCGCGCTCCAGCAAGAGATGCCCCGGGTACCGGTCATCATCCTCACCGGAAAGGCCTCCGTCGACACCGCGGTCTCCGCGATGCGCCAGGGCGCCTACGACTACCTCACCAAGCCGGTCGACCTCGAGCGGCTGCGACTGCTACTCGAGAAGGCGCTGGAGCGCGCCCGCACGCTCGACGAGATCACGATCCTGCGGCGCCGGGTCAAGGACGTCTGGGGCATGGGCCGGCTCATCGGCCGCAGCGCGCCGATGCAGGAGGTCCACCGGCTCATCGAGCAGGCCGCGATCACTCCCGCCCCGGTGCTGATCCACGGCGAGACCGGCACCGGCAAGGAGCTGGTCGCGCGCACCCTGCACGAGCTCTCCGCGCGGGCCGACGGGCCCTTCGTGGCCGTGAACTGCGCGGCCATGCCCGAGACCCTGCTGGAGAGCGAGATCTTCGGTCACGAGCGGGGCGCGTTCACCGACGCCCGCGACCGGCGCGAGGGCTGCTTCGAGCTGGCTCACGGGGGCACCCTGCTCCTCGACGAGGTCGCCGAGATGCAGCCCGGCACCCAGGCCAAGTTCCTGCGCGTGCTGGAGGAGGGCGCGTTCCGTCGCCTCGGCGGCAAGGCCGAGATCTCGGTGGACGTGCGGGTGGTGGCGGCCACCAACCGGGACCCGGTGGCGGCGATGAAGGACGGGACCTTCCGGGAGGACCTCTACTACCGCCTGAACGTGTTCACGCTCACGGTGCCGCCGCTCCGGCAGCGGATCGACGACATCCCGCTGCTGGTGACCGGCTTCATCGAGGAGTTCAACGGCAAGTACGACAAGCGGGTCTCGGGCGTCGACGACGCCACCCTCAAGGTGCTCATGTCCCACAACTGGCCGGGCAACGTGCGGGAGCTGCGCAACGTGGTCGAGCGGGCGTTCATCGCCTGCGAGGGCGACGTGATCGTGCCCCGCATGCTGCCGAGCGGGGCCTCCGCCGCGACGGTGCCCACCGCCTGGAGCGGCGATCCCGACTCCCTCACCGCCCCCGTCGGCCTGCCCCTGCGGGAAGTCGAGAAGCAGTTCGTGCTGCGCACCCTGGCCGCCGAGAACAACAACAAGACCCGCGCCGCGGACCGGCTCGGGATCAGCACCAAGACCTTGCACAACATGCTGCAGCGCTGGGGCCTCCTGCACAAGCAGCCCACCCGGATGGGGTCGTGATCACCCAGATGCGAGCGACCATGAGCGAGCTGGCGCGCGACCTCCGGTCTCGTGTGGACGCGCTCGAGCGGACGCTCGCCCGCCAGCCCGACCGGTCGGACCGAGCGCCCCTCGAGGACGACGTGCACGCGCTGCGGGAGATGATCGACCGCCTGGAGGGCCTGGAGCGGGACGAGCGACACCAGTTCGGCCACGACCTGCGGGTGCCGCTGAACGCGATCGCGGGCTGGACCCACATCCTGCGGCTCGACGCCTCCAGCACCGGCACCGTGCAGCGGGCGGTCGACGTGTTCGAGCGGAACGTGCGGGCCCTCACCCGGCTGATCGAGACCTACACCGCGGAGGGCGAAGGGCGCTAGCCGGACGCCCTTGGCGCCTCGATCAGCGCGGCCAGCCGCGCGGGGTCCACCGGCTTCACGAGGTGCGCGTCGAAGCCGGCTTCCTGCGAGCGGCGATGGTCCTCGGGGAGCCCGTAGCCGGTGAGGGCCACCAGGCGCACTCCCGCGCCCACCTGCGCGCGCACGCGGCGGGCCACCTCGTAGCCGTCGATCCCGGGCAGGCCCACGTCCACCAGGGCGATGTCGGGCTTGATCGCCACGATCGCCTCCACCCCGCGCGGGCCGTCCTCCGCCTCGTGCACCTCGTGGCCCGCGTGCTCGAGGAGGAAGCGCAGCATGTCGCGGCTGTCGTGGCTGTCCTCCACCAGGACGATGCGCCGCGGGGAGGGCGCCGAGGGCGCCGCGGCGGCCGCGGGCGCGTCCGCCGGCGCGGGGCACTGGGGCAGCTCGACGGTGACGGTGCTGCCGAGGCCGCGGCCGGGGCTCTCGGCCGCGACGCGCCCGCCGTGGAGCTCGGCGAGGCGGCGCACCAGGGTGAGCCCGATGCCGAGACCGCCCTCGGCCCGCTCCAGGGTTCGCTCGCCCTGGAAGAAGAGGTCGAACACCCGCTCGATCATGTAGGGCGTCATGCCGGCGCCGGTGTCGTGCACCGAGAGCCGCGCGGTCCGCCCGTCGCCGGTGACCACGACGTCCACGCCCCCGCCCGGCGGCGTGTACTTCACCGCGTTGGAGAGCAGGTTCATCACGATCTGCTCGACGCGCGCCTGGTCCGCCTCCACCCACGTGGGCTTGGCCCGCACCGTGATCCGGTGCGAGGGCGCCCCGTCCTGGGGGATGAGGCCTCCCACGCAGCGCTCCACCACGTCCGCGAGGTTCACCGGCACCCGCAGCAAACGGATCTTGCCGGTGGTGACGCGGCCCACGTCCAGCAGGTCGTCGACCAGGCGTCCGAGCTGGCGCACCTGGCGGCCGATCACGCCGCGCGCGCGCCGCACCGCCTCCGGGTCGGGGGCCCCCGACTGGGTCTCGAGCACGCGCACCGCGGTGTTCACCACGTCGAGCGGGTTGCGCAGCTCGTGGCCGAGCATGGCCAGGAACTCGTCCTTGGCCCGGTTGTTGGCCTCCGCCTCCTCGCGCGCCTCCTGCTCGCGGGCGAACAGCGCGGCCCGCACGTCGGCGGCCTGCCGCTCGATGGTGACGTCGCTCACGATGCACACCAGCCCGGTCACGACGTCGCCCTCCAGCACCGGATCCACCAGCAGCCGGAGCCACCGCTGGTCGGTCTGGAGATCGAAGGTCTCGCGGCGACGGCTTCGCTCCACCCGCGCGGTCGGCGAGGGCTCGGCACCGCCCCCGAGCTGGCGCCACACCTCGGCCCACGGCCGGCCGACCACGTCGGCCGACGAGGCTCCGAGCAGGGCCGCGAGGGCGCCGTTGCACCGGGCCACGGTGCCCTCCGGGCTCAGCAGGCAGATGCCGTCGCCGATGGCGTCGAAGGTGGCCTGCCAGCCGCGGCTCGCGGCCCGGAGATCCTCCTCGGCGCGCCGCAGGCGCAGCAGCGAGTGGATGGTGGCCAGGAGCACCGCGGGCTCGACCGGATCGGTGAGATAGCTGTCCGCGCCCCCCTCGTAGGCGAGCTCCGCGGCCTTGTCGCTGAGGAAGGTGGCCGAGATGTGGACGATGGGGACGGTCATGGTGCTCTGCTGGGCCCGCAGCCGTCGGCACACCTCGAAACCGTCCATGTCCGGGAGGTTCACGTCGAGGAGCACCAGGTCCGGACGCTGCTCCTCCGCGAGCCGGAGCGCATCCGCGCCGGTTCCCGCCTCGGTCACCTGGAAGCCGGAGCGGACCAGCATCTGGCTGCGCGCGTACCGGGAGGCCTCGTAGTCGTCGACGTTGAGGATGCGGCCCCGGGGCTCAGCCACGCGGGGCCTCCCCGGAGAGGGCGGCGCGGAGGTGCTCGGCCTCATCGCCGGTGGCCAGCGCCTGCTTGGACAGGATGCGGCGGGCGTGAGGGGCGAGGCGCCGCCGCTCGTCGTCGGTCAGGGCCTTCGAGGTCAGGATCACCACCGGGATGTCCATCGTGGCCGGGTCCTCCTTGAGGCGGTCGAGCACGTCGAAGCCCGACATCTCGGGCATCGCGAGATCGAGCACGATCGCGTCCGGCCGCCGGGCGCGGGCCTCGAGGAGGCCCTGTCTCGGATCACCCGCCTCGGTGACCACGAACGGCGCGCCGGCCAGGTGGTTGCGCACCAGGTAGCGCGAGATCTCGTCGTCGTCGATGACGAGCACGCGCCGGTCCGCGCCCCGCTCCAGGAGGCGGTTCAGGGTGCCGAGCAGCCACGACGGGTGCACCGGCTTGATCGCGTAGGCGTCGGCGCCGAGCGTCAGCCCCTTGGCCTGGTCGTCGATGCTCGAGACCACCACGAGCGGGGTCGTCCGGCTCTCCTCCCGCCGCCGCACCTCGCCGATGAATGCCCAGGTGTCCTCCCCCGCGAGCCGGATGTCGAGCACGATCGCCACCGGCCGCATCTGCTCCAGCAGTCGCCGCGCCTCGGGCAGCGTGCGCGCGATCACGGGGTGATAGCGTGAGTCGCGGAAGTAGTGGTCGTAGAGGAGCAGGTCCTGGGCGCTGTCCTCCACCACCAGCACCGGAACCTCGCCCGCCGCGAGAGGCACCGGCGCGCCCGTCTCCGCGTCGCGGCCCTCCGCCGGCGCGGGCTCGCCCGGGAACCGGGCCGGCAGCACGGTGGTGAACGTGGAGCCGATCCCGGGCGTGCTCTCGAGCGAGACCGAGCCGCCCAGCAGGGTGGCCAGGCGTCGCACGAGGGGCAGGCCGAGGCCGGTGCCGCGCACCCGCCGCTGTACCGGACTGTCGAGCTGGCCGAACTCCTCGAAGATGCGATCCTGGTCGGCCGGCGCGATGCCGATGCCGGTGTCGGCCACCGAGAAGGCGACCAGAGGGCCGCGCTCTCCCTCCCCGGCCGCGCGCGCGGTGACCCGGATCTCGCCTCGCTCGGTGAACTTGAGCGCGTTCGAGAGCAGGTTGCGGAGGATCTGGGAGACCTTGCCCTCGTCGGTGTGCATCGGGGGCAGGCCGTCCGGCTCCTCGAAGACGAGGTTCACGTGCTCGTTGAGCAGGAGCGGTCGCAGCATGCCGCGGAGCGCGGCGAAGAGATCGCGCACGTCGAAGTCGGCGGGCCGCACCACGATCTTGCCCGCCTCCACCTTGGCCAGGTCGAGCAGGTCGTTGACCAGCTCGGTGAGGTCCTCGGCCGCGCGGCGGATGTAGCCGACCTGGCGCTGCTGCTCGGGTCCGAGCGGCCGGCCGGTGTCCTCCAGCAGCAGGCGCGAGAGGGCCATCATCGAGTTGAGCGGGGTCCGGAACTCGTGGCTCATGTTCGAGAGGAAGCGCGACTTCATCTCGTCGGCCCGGCGGAGGGTGTCCGCCTTCTCGTCCAGCTCCGCGTAGAGGGCGAGGACGCCGCGGTTGGTGTCCTGCAGCTCCGCGTTGAGCCGCGAGAGGTCCTCCTGGCGCTGACGCAGCTCCTCGAGGGTACGCAGCAGCTCCTGGTTCTGCTGCCGGACCTCCTCGAGCGTGCCCTGGGGGGCCTCGCGCCCGAGCGCGTCCGCCAGCGCCGCGAGCCCGGCCGCGCCGATCTCGGGCGCGCGGCGCGAGAAGAGCTTGCCGAGGGTGACGGTGGTGCCCGCGCCGGGGCGGCTCGCGACCTCGAAGTGATCGACCATCCGGCGCGCCCCCAGCATGCCGAGCCCCATGCCGGTGGCGGAGCGATAGCGCCCCGCGAGCACCGAGTCCAGGTCGCGGATGCCGGGGCCGCGGTCGCTCACCCGGACGATCAGGAGCTGCGGCGCGCGGCGGCCCTCCACCGCGATCTCGACCTTGCCCCCGCCCGCGTACATGAACGCGTTCCGGGCGATCTCGGAGACCGCGGTGGCGATCCGGGTCTGGTCCTGGATCTCGAAGCCGAGCCGCGCCGCGATCTGGCGCGCCCGCTGGCGCGCCGCGACCACGTCCTGCTCGAGGCGGATGAAGAGCGAGATCAGGGGCAGGGTCATGGTCGGCGCAGGCGGGCCGCGACCACCGTCACGTCGTCGCGGCCGCGGCTCCAGTCCCGGTAGAGCACGCCCGCGACCAGGGCGGGGTGCCGGGCCGCGAGCCCGGGGTAGCGCTCGAGCTGCCAGCGGCTGCCGAGCCCGTCGGAATGCATCACGAGCAGGGCGTCCGCGGGCCAGGGATAGGTGAACTCGTGGATGCGTCCGCGGTCGTGGCCCGCGGTGCCGTTGTTCGAGACGAGGTGCCGGCTGTCGCCGCCCGACGACACCACGCCGGCCACGTTACCCAGGCCGGCGTAGGTCACCACCTCGCGCGCGCGGTCGATGCGCGCCACCGACACCGCCGCCCCGCGGCTGCCGCGCAGCGCGCCGTGGATCGCGCCGACCAGCGCCGCCGGTGGCAGGTGTGCCTCCTCGTCGAAGGCCCGCGTCGCGAGCCGCGCGGCGTCGGCGGCGCCGAGCCCGTGGCCCAGGCCGTCCACCACCATGACCGCCGGGCATTCCTGCTCCGCGGCCACCGCCCACGCGTCGCCGCACACCTCCTCGCCGGCCTTGGCCACGGTCACCGCGCCGATCTCGAGCGGCCCGCCCGCGGAGTCGACGCCGACCAGGGCCCGGATCACGGTGCCGCCCGGTCGCGAGGAGTACACGTCCACGCGCGTGGCCAGGCGCTCCACCGCGCCGAGGCCGGTGCCCGCGCTCCCCGCGGTCGAGTACCCGTCGCGGAAGGCCTCCGCGACGCTGGCCATGCCGTCGCCGCGGTCCAGCGCGAGCAGCTCCACCGCGGGCGGACCCTCGAGGGCGCGGGCGATCATCTGCCCGCCGCCGCCGTGCTTGATCAGGTTCGTCCCCAGCTCGTTGATCACGAGCGCGAGCTTGCCTTGCTCGGCCGCGCCGAGGCCCGCCGCGGCAGCGAGGGCGAGGATCTGGCGCCGCGCCTCCCCGACCTGGCTGGCCTCGACGACCGCGAAGGGGGCCGGGCTCCGCGCGGTGATCACTTCCACCTCGCGATGCGCACCGTGGTGCCCTGTCCGGGCGCGGAGACGATGTCGAACTCGTTGGAGAGACGGCGGGCGCCCCCGAGCCCGAGGCCGAGGCCGGAGCCGCTGGTGAAGCCGTCGCGCAGGGCCTGGGCCACGTCCGGGATGCCGGGGCCCTTGTCCTCGAAGGTGAGCCGCAGGCCGCGCCGCGCCCCTTCGTGGAGCGCCTCGAAGCGGGTGATCCCGCCCCCGCCGTAGATCAGGGCGTTGCGGGCCAGCTCACTGGCCGCGGTCACGATCTTGGTCTGGTCGATCAGCGAGAAGCCGAGATCGATCGCCCACTGGCGGGTGACCTGCCGGACACGCATCACGTCCTCGTCGGAGCGGACGTCCATGGTCTCCTCGCGGACCGCGGGCATCGGGCGCCTAGCGCGCGTCGAACCCGCGGCGCATGAGGGCCATCCCCTTCTCGGCGTTCAGCGCGGTCCTGACCCCTTCGAGGTTCAGCCCGAGCTCGACCAGCGTGATGGCCACCGCGGGCTGCATGCCGACCACCACCGTCTCCGCGTCCAGGACGCGGGCCATCTTGGCGATGTTCCCGAGCGCGCGGCCGATGAACGAATCGACGATCTCCAGCGCGGAGATGTCGATCAGCACCCCGCGGGCCCGGTGCTGGACGATCTGCTGGGTCAGCTCGTCCTGGAGTCCCATGACCAGCCGGTCGTGCATCTCGACCTGGATGGTGACGAGCAGGAACTCCCCCATCTTGAGGATGGGGATCCGCTCCGCGGGCGGCTTGCCGTCACGCACGGGGAGCCGAGCGCGTCACGGTGGCGCCGATGCGCCCGAGGGCCAGGATCAGCGCGTCGGCGAGGGTCGCCTTGGTCGCGACGCTGCCGAGGTCGACGCCCAGGTGGACGATGGTCTGGGCGATCTGGGGACGGATCCCGCTGATGATGCACTCCGCCCCCATCAGGCGGGCCGCCGCCACCGTCTTCAGGAGGTGCTGGGCCACCAGCGTGTCGACCGTCGGCACCCCGGTGATGTCGATGATCGCGATCGAGGCGCCCGAGTCCACGATGCGCTGGAGCAGGCTCTCCATCACCACCTGGGTCCGGTCGCTGTCGAGCGTGCCGATGAGCGGCACCGCCAGCACCCCCTCCCACAGCGCGACCACCGGGGTCGAGAGCTCGAGCAGGTCACGCCGCTGGCGCTCGATCATGTCCTCGCGCGTGCGCTGGTAGACCTCGGTGGTGAAGAGGCCGAGCTTGTCGAGGAGCCGGGTGGCGGTCCACGACTCGCGGCCGAGCCCTTCGCCGTCGGAGCGGTACTCCTCGCGGAGGCGGGCGAAGAGCGGCTCCTTGAACGAGAAGATGAAGGTCGCGGTCTCGGACGGCGTGGAGCCCTGGCGCGCGCGCGCCGCGGAGAGGCCGGTCAGCATGTCGCGCATCTTCGCCCACGCGGGGCCGTCGATCTCTCCGGTCGCGTCCTGGGCCATCGCCTGCGCCAGGAGCCGGGCGAACGTCCGCGCCTGCTCTTCCGTCTCCGCGCGGTCGGCGCCGCGGCTCGTCTTCGCGAGCAGACTGGTCCACTCCGCGAGGATGCGGGACTCCTGATCGCGCAGGATTGCCGCGAGCCGACTCTGATGGTCCACCATGAGGCGCTCCTCTCCGGCGAGAGATGGCGGGCCGCGCCCGCGGGGCCTCATTAGACGACGGGGCGCGATGCTTTTCAACCGCCATCCGTCGGCTAAGTGGGCGTTCGGTAAAAACTTCCAGCCCTCGCCTCCCCCATTGACAAGCACGACGTTTCGTCGATAATCACCGCACCCGCAGCCCCGGATCAGGCTCGCTCCAGCTTCAAAAAGCGCCGACCCCTCGTCTCATGGAGGAGACGCAGGCCATGATCGGATCCCGGCGAATCGGCCTGACGCCCGCTCGACGGCCTCCCGGCCGCCCCGGCCACCGGTGCGCCCCGCGACCGGGCGCGCTCACCCGGACCGGCCACCGCCTGGTCGTGCTCTCGCTCCTGCTCGCCCTCGTCGCGGGCGCCGCGCATCCCGGCACCGCGGCCGCCGCCCAGGGGCAGGTCACGTGGGCGGTGCACATCACGCTGGCGCCGACGTGGTTCGATCCCGCCGAGACCGCGGGGATCATCACCCCGTACATGGTCCTGTACGCCCTGCACGACGCCCTCGTGAAGCCGATGCCGGGCAAGCCCATGGCTCCGAGCCTGGCCGAGTCGTGGACCGCGTCGAAGGACGGGCTGGTCTACGAGTTCGTGCTGCGGAAGAACGTCCGCTTCCACAACGGCGAGGTCATGACCGCGGAGGACGTGAAGTACTCCTTCGAGCGGTACCGCGGAGCGAGCGCAAGCCTGCTGAAGGCCAAGGTGGCCAGGGTCGAGGTCGTCGATCCCCTGCGGGTCCGCTTCACCCTCAAGCAGGCGTGGCCCGACTTCCTCGCCTTCTACGCCACGCCGGCCACCGGCGCGGCGTGGATCGTGCCGAAGAAGTACGTGGAGCAGGTGGGCGAGGAGGGCTTCAAGAAGGCCCCGGTGGGGGCGGGCCCGTACAAGTTCGTCGCGTTCAAGCCCGGCGTCGAGCTGACCCTCGAGGCCCACGAGGGGTACTGGCGCAAGCCGCCCGCGGTGAAGACGCTGATCTTCCGCACCATCCCCGACGAGTCGACCCGGCTCGCCGCGTTGCGGCGGGGTGAGGTCGACGTGGCCTACTCGATCACCGGCCCGCTCGCGGAGGAGGTCAAGCGCACCCCGGGGCTCTCGCTGGTGCCGACCTACTTCACGTTCACCACCTGGCTCGTCTTCCCCGACCAGTGGGACCCGAAGTCGCCCTGGCACGACCGGCGGGTGCGCCTGGCCGCCAATCTCGCCATGGACCGCGCCGGGATCAACCAGGCGGTGTACCTCGGCCTCTCGAAGCTCTCGCACTCGTTCATCCCGCAGGGCATGGACTACTACTGGGCGCCGCCGCCTTACGCGTACGACCCGAAGCGGGCGCGCGCCCTCCTGGCCGAGGCGGGCTATCCGAACGGCTTCGAGACCGGCGATCTCTCCGGCGACACCATCTACGGCGTCGCCATCGGGGAGCCGGTGGTCAACTACCTCCAGCAGGTCGGCATCCGGCTCCGCCTGCGGCCCATGGAGCGGGCCGCGTTCTTCAAGGAGTACGGCGAGAAGAAGCTGCGCGGGGTGATCTTCAGCGGCAGCGGAGCGCCCGGCAACGCCCCCACCCGCCTCGAGCAGTACGCGGTCACCGGCGGTCGCTACGCCTACGGGGCGTATCCCGACATCGACGGGCTCTACTCCGAGCAGGCGAACGAGATGAACCCGCGGGTGCGCGCGCAGATCCTCAACAAGATCCAGCAGCTCATCCACGACAAGGTGATGTTCGGGCCGGTCATCGAGCCCGCGTTCCTCAACGGGGTCGGTCCGCGCCTCGAGGTGCACGGCCTCGGCCTCATCGCCAACCACGCCTACTCGGCTCCCTACGAGGAGCTGAGGCTCAAGCGGCCGTGAAGCGTTACATCGCCCAGCGGCTCGGCTACGCGCTGATCTCCCTCGCGCTCCTGTCCGTCACCATCTTCCTGTTCGTGCGCCTCACCGGCGATCCCGCGGTGCTGCTGGTGGAGCCGGGGGCGAGCCAGGCCGACATCGACGCGATCCGCCACCAGTTCGGGCTCGACCGGTCCCTCTGGGTCCAGTACGGCCTCTTCGTGTCGAGCCTGGTGCGGGGCGACCTCGGCAACTCCTTCTACTACCGTACCCCGGTGCTCGAGCTCTACCTCTCGCGGCTGCCCCAGTCGCTGCTGCTCGCGGTGGCGGCCATGGCCTTCTCGCTCGTGATCGGCATCCCCACCGGGATCATCGCCGCGGTGCGGGTCAACCGCTGGTGGGACAGCGCGGGCAAGGTGTTCGCCCTGCTCGGGCTCTCCCTGCCCTCGTTCTGGGTGGGCCTGCTCCTGATCCTGTTCTTCTCGGTCTACCTCGGGTGGCTGCCCTCGTCGGGCTCGGGCACCGCGGCGCACCTGTTGATGCCCGCCTTCGCGCTCGGCTGGTACTTCGCCGCCGCCCACATGCGTCTGACCCGCTCCTCGATGCTCGAGGTGCTGGGCTCCGAATACGTGAAGCTGGCCCGGCTCAAGGGCCTGCCGGAGGCGCTCGTGATCAGCAAGCACGCCTTCAAGAACGCGTTGATCCCGGTGCTCACCCTGGCCGGCATCAACCTGGTGATCATGGTGAACGTGGCGGTGGTGGTGGAGACGGTCTTCGCGTGGCCCGGCATCGGCCGGCTCATGTACGAGGGCATCGCCTTCCGCGACTTCCCGGTGGTGCAGGCCACCGTGCTCCTGAACGGAGCGATGGTGGTGATCGTGAGCCTGATCGTCGACGTGCTCTACGCGGTGATCGATCCCCGCATCCGGTTCGCCCGATGAACGGCGCCCGGACCGCGACGCTGACCGCGGGCTGGCGCCTGAGCGCGATCCGCAGCATCCGCAGCGAGGGCTTCCCGCTGATCGCCACCTCGCTGCTCGGCCTGCTGCTCTTCGTGGCCCTGTTCGCCAACGTGCTGGCCCCCCACGATCCGGAGGTGGGCAGCCTCGGGGAGCGCTTCCGTCCCCCGGTGTGGCAGCAGGGCGGCAGCGAGAAGTTCCTCCTCGGCAGCGACCACCTCGGGCGCGACGTGCTCTCCCGGCTCATCTTCGGGGCGCGGGTCTCGGTGGTGGTCGGCTTCACCGCGGTGCTGGTGGCGGGCGTGGTGGGCACCCTGCTCGGGATCCTCTCCGGCTACATGGGGGGCTGGGTCGACCAGGTCATCATGCGGGTCACCGACACCTGGCTGGCCCTGCCCGCGCTGACCTTCGCGATCTTCCTCGCCGCGGTGGTGGGCCCGAGCGAGATGAACATCGTGATCATCCTGGGCCTGGTGTACTGGACGCGCTACGCGCGGGTCATCCGCGGCGAGGTGCTGTCGCTCAAGGAGCGCGACTTCGTGCGCCTCGCCATCGTGGCCGGCTGCTCCAAGCGCACCATCATGCGGCGCCACATCCTGCCCAACGTGCTCAACTCCGCCATCGTGCTCGGCACCCTGATGCTGGGGGTGGTGGTGGTGACCGAGGCCGCGCTGTCGTTCCTGGGGGTGGGCGTGCCGCCCCCCAAGCCCGCGTGGGGCCTCATGCTGGCCGACGGCAAGAAGGGGCTGATGGCGGGCTACTGGTGGCTCACGGTGCTGCCCGGCTGCTGCATCATGCTGATGGTCCTCTCCGCCAACCTCCTGGGCGACTGGCTCCGCGTGAAGTTCGACCCTCAGCTCCGCCAGCTGTGAGCGAGAGCCCGCTCCTCGAGCTGCGCGGCCTCTCCACCCACTACGTCAGCGCGCGCGGCACCCGGGTGGTGCGCGCGGTCGACGACGTGTCGCTGAGCCTGGCCCCCGGCCGCACCCTCGGCATCGTGGGGGAGTCCGGCTCGGGCAAGAGCACGCTCGCGCTGACCATCCTGCGCCTGCTGCCGCCCGCGGCGCGGATCACCGCGGGCCAGATCAGGTTCGAGGGCGAGGACCTCCTCACGAAGTCGGACCGGGAGATGCGGCACGTGCGCGGCAAGCGCATCGCGATGATCCTGCAGGACCCCATGGCCTCGCTGAACCCGCTCTTCACCATCGGCGACCAGGTGGCGGAGCCGCTGCGGGTGCACGAGGGGGAGGGGCGCCGGGGCGCGTGGGCCCGCGCCACCCAGCTCCTGAGGTCGGTGCGCATCTCCGCCCCCGAGTCGCGGGTGCGCGAGTACCCGCACCAGATGTCGGGCGGCATGCGCCAGCGCATCGTGGGGGCCATCGGCATCTCGTGCTCGCCGCGCCTGCTGATCGCGGACGAGCCCACCACGAGCCTCGACCTCACCATCCAGGCCCAGTACCTGAACCTGCTGCGCGACCTCCAGCGCGAGCACCGCCTGGCCCTGATCTTCATCACTCACAACCTCGGCATCGTGGCCAAGATGTGCGACCAGGTCGCGGTGATGTACGGGGGTCGGCTCGTGGAGTGGGGGCCGGTCACCCGGATCTTCGACGCCCCGGCGCATCCCTACACGCGGGCGCTGCTGGAGTCGATCCCGCGCATGGGGGACGGCCGCGAGCGCCTCACCGCGGTCGAGGGCCAGCCGCCCGACCTCGCCGCGCCGCCGAGCGGCTGCGCCTTCCACCCGCGCTGCCCGCAGGCCGTGGCCCGCTGCCGCGAGGAGGCGCCTCCCGAGACGGTCATCGGACCCATCCACACCGCGCGCTGCTGGCTCAACGTGCCCGCCGCGGCCGGCGCCGCGCCCGCCGCCGTCAGATGACCGAGCGGCCGCCGCTGCTGGAGGCCCGCACGCTCACCAAGCACTTCCCGGTGCGACGCGGGCTACTGTCCAAGGTGGTCGGGATGGTGCGCGCGGTCGACGGGGTGACGTTCTCCATCCCGGTGGGCAAGACCCTCGGCCTGGTGGGCGAGTCCGGCTGCGGCAAGACCACCACCGCCAAGCTGGTGCTGCGCCTGGAGGAGCCCACCCAGGGCTCCCTGCACTTCGACGGGCGCGACGTGGTTGGCCTGAAGGGCAAGGACCTCGCCGAGTACCGGCGGTCGGTGCAGGCGGTCTTCCAGGATCCGTTCGCCTCCCTCAACCCGCGCATGCGCGTCGACGCCATCATCGCGGAGCCGCTCATCACCCACGAGCGCCTCGACGGAGCGGAGGTCGACAAGCGTGTCGCGCGGCTGATCGACCTGGTGGGCCTGTCCGAGCGGTCGGCCCGGCTCTTCCCCCACGAGTTCTCCGGTGGCCAGCGCCAGCGCATCGCGATCGCGCGGTCGCTCGCGGTCTCGCCGCGGCTGGTGGTGCTGGACGAGCCGGTGTCCGCGCTCGACGTGTCGATCCGGGCCCAGATCCTGAACCTGCTGCGCGACCTGCAGGCCCAGCTCGGGCTCTCCTACCTCTTCATCGCCCACGACCTGGCCGCGGTGGCCCACATGAGCCACACCATCGCGGTGATGTACCTCGGGCAGATCGTGGAGATCGGCGACGCGGCCACCGTCTCGACCCACCCCAAGCATCCCTACACGCAGGCCCTCTTCGCGGCGGCCCTGCCCTCGCATCCCTCCGAGCAGCGCGACGAGATGGTGCTGACCGGCGAGGTGCCGAGCCCGCTCAACCCGCCGTCGGCCTGCCGCTTCCACCCGCGCTGCCCGCACGCGATGCCCCGCTGCTCCACCGAGGAGCCGGTGCTGCGCGCGGCGGAGGGTCGGCGGGTGTCCTGCCACCTGTATTGAGTCGGGGGTCTCGACGACCCCTCCGGGGCCTCCCCCTCTTGGAACGGATTGCGCCGGTGGAGCCGGCGCTCGAACCGGAGTGATCGGTTGAGCCGGGCCAGACGCTACAATGATCTGGCCATGGATCTCGTCTCGGCCCTCCTCGACGTCGTCCTGCATCTCGACCGGCACCTGAGCGACGTCATCCAGCACTACGGGGTGTGGACCTACCTGATCCTGTTCCTGATCGTGTTCTGCGAGACCGGGCTCGTGGTGACTCCGTTCCTGCCCGGTGATTCGCTGCTGTTCGCGGTCGGCACCTTCGCGGCCCTCGGGGCGCTCGACCTTTGGCTGGCGATGGCGCTGCTGATGGTGGCCGCGATCCTCGGCGACAGCCTCAACTACGCGATCGGGGCCCGGGTGGGCCCGCGGGTGTTCCGCCAGGAGGGCGTGCGCTTCCTGAACCGCCGCCACCTGGAGCGGACCCACGCCTTCTACGAGCGCTACGGGGCCAAGACCATCGTGATCGCCCGCTTCGTTCCGATCGTCCGCACCTTCGCCCCGTTCGTGGCCGGGATCGGGCAGATGCGCTACGCGCGCTTCCTCTTCTACAACGTGACGGGCGGGGCGATCTGGATCCTGATCCTGGTGCTGGGCGGCTACCTCTTCGGCAACATCCCGGTGGTGCGGCGGAACTTCTCCCTGGTGATCTTCGCCATCATCGGGCTGTCGATCCTCCCCGCCGTGATCGAGGTGGCGCGCCAGCGCTGGAGCGCGCCCACCGGAGCCCGCTGATCCGCGAGCCGGCTACTTGACCGCGCCCGCGGTCAGCCCCGAGACGTAGTAGTCGAGGAAGAAGACGTAGAGGATCACGATCGGCACCGAGCCCAGCACCGCCCCCGCCATCAGCGAGCCCCAGAAGTAGATGTCGCCGCGGATCAGCTCGCTCGTGACCCCCACGCTGGCCGTGATCTGATCGGACGACGAGGTGAAGGTCAGGGCGTAGATGAACTCGTTCCAGGACAGGGTGAACGCGAAGAGGATCGCGCACACCAGCCCCGGGATCGCGATCGGGAGCACGATGCGTATCAGGGCCTGGATCCGGGTGGCTCCGTCCACCATCGCGCACTCCTCCACTTCCTTGGGCACGGTGCGGAAGTAGCCCATGAGGAGCCAGGTGCAGAACGGCACCAGGAACGTGGGGTACGTGAGCACGAGCGCCCACTTGGAGTCGGCGAGCCCGACCCAGTTGATCACCTGGGCGAGCGGCAGGAACAGGAGCGACGTCGGCACCAGGTAGGTCACGAAGATGCCGGTGCCGAACGCGCCGACGCCGGGGAAGCGGAGCCGGGCGAGGGCGTAGGCCGCGATGGTGCCGATCACGATCGAGACCCCGGTGGCCAGGATCGTCACCATCAGGCTGTTCTTGGTCCAGGTGAGGAACTCGGTCTCCCAGAGCAGTTTCCGGTAGTGGTCGAGCGTGGGCCCCTGCTTGATGACGAGTGGCACCGCGAAGCGGTCGTAGAGCTCCCGGTCCTGCTTCAGCGACGTGAGCGTCATGTGATAGAAGGGGAACAGCGCGAAGACCAGGAACGGCAGCAGGCCCAGGTGGATCAGCAGCCGCCGCGCGAGGGGCCGCCGCGCGACCGTCACGCTACACCGCCTGCTTGCGCACGAAGCGCAGCTGGGCCCACACCACGAACACCAGCAGCGGGAAGAGGTAGAGCGAGACCGCGGCCCCCTCCCCGATGCGCCCCACCTCCAGCCCGAGCATGCGGGACAGCGTGGCGAAGAGGTGGGTGGAATTGATGGGCCCGCCGCGGGTCAGCACGTAGACGATGTTGAAGTCGCTGAAGGTGAAGATCGTCGAGAAGAGCACCACCACCGCCAGGACCGGCTTGAGCAGGGGCAGCGTGATGTGCCAGAAGCGGGCCCCCGCCCCCGCCCCGTCCGCGTGGGCCGCCTCGTAGATCTCCTTGGGGATCGCCACGAGCCCGGCCAGGATCGTGATCGCGAAGAACGGCAGCCCGCGCCACACGTTGACCGTGATCACCGCCGCCATCGCGTAGTACTTCTGGCCGAGCCAGTTGGGCCCCGGCGGGTCCATGAGGCCCAGCGCGAGACCGGTCCAGTTCACCACGCTGTAGAGCGAGTTGAACATCCACCACCAGCCGAGCGTGGAGAGCGCGGTGGGGATGACCCACGGGAGCAGGACCGCACCGCGGATCAGCCGCTTGAACCAGAGCTGCTCGTTCAGCAGGAGCGCGAGGATTATGCCCAGCACCACCTTGAAGGCCACCGCGATGCCGGTGAACACGAACGCGTTCTGGAAGGTCTGACGGAACGCGTCGCTCTCCCAGAGGCGAATGAAGTTGCGCAGGCCCACGAACTCGCTGGGCCGCCCGATGAACGCGTTGGACATCGCGAAGTAGAGCGCCATCACGAACGGGTAGGCCACCAGCAGCAGCAGGAGGATGAGGGCCGGGGTGACGAACACCGGCCCCAGGATGGACTCGCGGTCGAGCCAGCCCCGGACGCGGGCGGTCAACGGCCGGCCGCGCGTGACGTTGATCCGGTCGGCTCTGACCGCCATGGTCTGGCTACCCTGACTCCTTTGTCATGCGTTCGGGCCTCGGCGCAATGGTCTGGCTACCTGACTTCTCTGTGTCCAGTCGGGTCTACCCGCCGTTGTCTGTCTACCGTGACTTCTCTTTCAAATGCGCTCGGCTCGCCTTCGGCTTCACCTCACAAGGCGGCTACCCGGCGATGATCTTCTTCATCTCGTTCTCCGCCCAGGCGATCGAGTCCTTGGTGGAGGTGCCGGTGACCGCCTTCGCCATCATGTTCGGCAGGATGTAGGAGTTGGTGATGAGCTGAACCCGGTCCGACGGGGGGGCGGGCCAGCCGTAGGTGTGGTACTGCACGCCCTCGCCCTTCAATGCGGCGTACTTGGGATCGGTCCGCAGCACCGGGTGGTCCTGGAGCTTCTCGAACATGGGAAGGTTGAAGGCGTCTCCCGACATGATGTACTCGTCGTACACCTCGCGCTTGCCGAGGAGGTAGCGGATCCACTCCTTGGAGGCCTCGATGTTCTTGGAGAACTTCCAGATCCCGATGTGCCGCGGCGTGGTCGTATCGTGACGCCCGCCGGATCCGCCCAGGCTCCGATGGTGGTTGATGCTGTCGGCGGTGACCAGCTTGCGCTGCTTGGCCACGATGTACGCCGACACCGGGTTGTGGATCCACCCCGCCTTGCCCTGCTGGAGCGACTCGTTGTTGCTCGCGTCGGACCAGGACAGCACCTCGGGCTCCATGCAGTCATTGAACATCTTCTTGTACCACTCGATGGTCTGCACGGTGCCCGGCGAGTTGATCTTCACCGTCTTGCCGTCCTTGTCCACCTCCATGCCGCCGAACGACCACAGCACCGGGCCCGCCGTCGAGATCGAGTCGTAGTTCTGACTGATGGGGATCCCCACCGGGTTGCCCATCTTCTTGAGCTCTTTCCCGACGACGTAGAGGTCCTCCCACGTGTCCGGGACCTTGAGGGAGGCCTTCTTGAAGAGGTCCTCCCGATAGGCGGCGACGAAGATGTTGTGGTACTGGGGCACCGCGCGCCACACCCCGTTGACGTGCGCGCCCTCGTAGGCCGACCCGAGGGCCTTGCCGTACTGCTTCTCGAGCCCGGCCATCACGTCCGAGACGTCGACGAGCTGCGGCTCGTAGAGCCACGGGAAGTGCATCCGCATCTCCACCATGTCGTGGCCGGCCTGGGTCTGGACCTCGGAGGCGTACTTGGCCTGCTGGGGGCCCATGTGGGAGATGTGGTCGATCTTGAGCTTGATGCCGGTGTCCTTGGTGAAGCGCTGGCCGATCTCGGCCAGCTTCTTGTCGGACGCGGGGGCGAAGTTGTTCCAGCAGAGGTAGCTGACCTCGCGCTGCTGGCCGCGGGCGGGAGCCACCCGGGTGGCCAGGATCCCGGCGAGACCGGCACCGGTCGAGGTCAGGAACTGACGGCGATTGAGAGGTCCCATGAGCGGCTCCTCCTCGGTGAGGACACGGATCGTGACACGGGATCTTGGGTGTTGGCGGACTCTACTTCGCGCCCCCGGCGGCTGTCAAGGGCAAGGGGCGGGGCGACGGCGAATCAGCGGGCGATGGAGACGATCCGGCCCGCCGCGTCGAACGGCAGCGGCCGGCCGGGGCCGACCACCTCCAGGTCCGGTCGCTTGGCGACCTCGGGCAGGAGGCCCTCGGAGCACTCGATCTCGCCCAGCACGAGGGTGCTGCGGATGCGCACCACCCGGGCCCGGTCGGACGGGGTGAGCCCGATGCAGTTCAGCGCGTTCTCCACCGCCTCGCGGTCGGTCTCGAACACGAGCGGGAGCTTGGCCCCGTTGGGCGCGCAGGCGGTCAGGGTGTTGATGGCGGTGGGCTTCCAGTCGATCTTGTCCGCGAGCCGCCGGGTCGTGAAGTCGGCGTTGCCGATGCCGGTGGCGTTGCCGCCGCTCTCCTCCGTGAGGTCGAGGGCCACGATCCAGAGGATCTTCGGGTCGGCCGGGAACGGCTCGTGGGGGTTCGAGGGCCGCCCGATGACGTTGGTGTCCATGCCGGAGCCGGAGATGTTCTTGCCGATCTCCTCGACGATCAGGACGTCCATGGCCGGGAACGGGAGGCGGGCCATCCAGGCCCGCGCGTCCTTGAGCAGGCGCCGCTCCCCCGCCTCGAGATCCGCCGCGTTGAAGGCCTCCACGCACGCGGTCTCGTCGTAGCCGTTCTCCACGACGCCGAGCCCGAAGCCGATGCGGGCCTTGGCCAGCATCTCGCGCCCGACCGCGGTGATCACGGTCTCGTAGCCGTGGTTGACGTTGGCCCGGTGGTACTGGGTGGCGCCCTGGTACTTGCCGAGGCCGATCGTCATCATCTTGAAGAGCCCGGACTCGATCGACCCCTTGAAGTCGGTGTGGGGCTTGATGCGGTTGACCAGCCCGATCCAGTCCGCCTCCGAGGCGGTGCGGTCGAGCCACACCGGCAGCCCGAGGGCCTCCCCCGCCTGCACCACGTCCATCGAGGCCCGCACCTCGCAGCCCATGGTGGCCTCGGTGATGCCGTAGTGCGCGAGCACCGCGCGCTGGCCCTCGGCGGTGGCCCCGCCGTGGCTGCCCATGGCCGGGAACACGAAGGGCCGCGCCCCCTGGGCCTTGAGCCAGTTCACCGTGGCCCGCACGATCACGTCGATGTTGGCGATGCCCCGGCTCCCCGCGCCGACCGCGACGGTGTCGCCCCGCTTGATCGGCAGGTGCGCCCCGCCGAGCGTCCGGGCCACGCCCCCGGGGATGTCCTCGAGCCGGGTGCGGGTGAAGGACTGCCGGACGCGGTACATCGTGGGCAGGGTGACCGGATCGAGGGGCGTCATGACCGGATCATAGGGACCGGCCGGCGCGCCTGTCAACGCCGCGGGCGCTGACCGCCTGCGCAGCACTGACCGCCTGCGCAGCACTGACCGCCTGCGCAGCACTGACCGCCTGCGCAGCACTGACCGCCTGCGCAGCACTGATAGGATGGATGGCATGGCCACCCCCCCGACCCGCGCCCTCGCCGTCGGCGACATCATGAGCCGCTCGGTGGTCACCACCGAGGCGGGCGCGAGCGTGGCGGAGGCGGCCGCCCGCATGCACGAGCGCCGGGTGGGCTCGATCGTGGTGGTGCAGGGCCGCGCCCCGATCGGGATCCTCACCGAGCGCGACCTCGTCCGCTTCGCGGCGGGGGCCGCGGACGCCCGGACGGCGACCGTCGGCGACTACATGACCGCGGACCCGGATACGGTGGAGGAGTCGGAGGAGGTCATCGACGCCTTCCGCCGGTTCGCCGCGCACGGCTACCGCCACATCCCGGTGGTGGCCCAGGGCGAGCTGGTCGGCATCATCTCGATGCGCGACCTGGTGATGAAGCTGCGCCGCGGGCCCGCCGCGGCGGCCCACGGGGCGGTGGGCCCGAGCGCGGCGGCCGAGGTGCTGCCCCCCGTCGCCTCCGATCTCACCAGCACCGTGCTATCGCTGCTGGAAGCGGGGCGGGCGACCGTCCCCGCGGTGCTGGTGCCCGACGGGCCGGAGCTCAGCTACCGGCTGCTGCGCCAGCACGTGAGCCGCGTCGCCGACACCCTGGCCGCCCTGGGCGTCGCGCGCAGTGACCGGGTGGCGATCGTGATAGGCAACGGGGCGGAGGCGGTGGTGGCCGTCCTCGGCGCGGCGGTGGCGGCCGCGGCGGCCCCGCTCAACCCGGCGTGCACCGAGGACGAGCTGCGGTACTACATCGAGGACGTCTCGGCGCGCGCGCTCATCGTGCCGCGCGGCGGCGGGGAGGCGGCGCGGCGGGCGTGGCGCGCGGGCGCGCCCCTCGTCGAGATCGCCGTCGAGCCCGGCGGCAAGCTCGCGATCGAGGCCTCGCCGCGACCGGCCGCGCGCCGGAGCGCGGGCAGCCCCGGGCCCGACGACGTGGCGCTGATCCTCCACAGCAGCGGCACCACCGGCCGGCCGAAGCGCGCCGCGCTCCGCCACCGGAACCTGGCCGCCTCCGCGCGCCACGTCGTCGCCACCTACGGGCTCTCGTCGCTCGACACCGCGCTGTGCGTGATGCCGCTCTTCCACATCCACGGCCTCGTGGGCTGCACGCTCTCCACCTTCGCGTCCGGCGGCACCGTGGTGATCCCCAATCGCTTCAACCCGGTGGGCTTTCGTCGGATCCTCGCCGCCCAGAAGCCCACCTGGTACACCGCGGTGCCCACCATCCACCAGCTGATCCTGGCCCGCCATCGCGGCGCGCACTCCGGCACCTCGCTGCGCTTCATCCGCTCCGCCAGCTCCAAGCTGCACGAGGCGACGCTGCTCGGGCTGGAGGAGACCTTCGGAGTGCCGTGCCTCGAGGCCTACGGCATGACCGAGGCCTCGCACCAGATCGCCTCCAATCCCCTGCCTCCGGCCTCGCGGGTCTCCGGCTCGGTCGGCCGCGGGGTGGGCGTGCGCATCGGGGTGATGGACGAGCAGGGCCAGCTCCTCACGGTGGGGGCGAGCGGCGAGGTGGTCATCCAGGGGCCGAACGTCATCGACGGCTACGACGACAATCCCGAGGCTGACGCGCGCTCCTTCACCAACGGCTGGTTCCGCACCGGAGACCAGGGCTTCCTCGACTCGGCGGGATATCTCACGCTGGTGGGCCGGCTCAAGGAGATGATCAACCGGGCCGGCGAGAAGATCGCCCCGCACGAGATCGACGACGCGCTGCTCAAGCACCCCGCGGTGGCGGAAGCGGTGAGCTTCGGCGTCCCGCACGACACGTGGGGCGAGGTGGTGGAGGCCGCGGTGGTCCTGCGAGGCCCGGCCACCGAGACCCAGCTGCTGCGCCACTGCCGCGAGCACCTGGCGGACTTCAAGATCCCCACCCGTCTGTACCTCGTGGAGAGCATCCCCAAGGGCTCCACCGGCAAGATCCAGCGCACCCGGATGCCGAGCCTGCTGCGGGGCGCGCCGTGAAGGCACGCGCGACGAACGAGCGCGCGAGGACGATCGCCATGACGATCGCGCCATGAAGATCGTCATCGTCGGGGCCGGCGCCACCGGGGCCTTCCTGGGCGCGCGCATGGCGCGAGGCGGGGTCGACGTCACCCTGATCGCTCGCGGCCCGCATCTGGCCGCGATGCGGGAGCGAGGCGTCGAGGTGCGGGACGCCGACGGCGGCAGCTTCGTGGCGCACCCGCCCTGCACCGAGGACCTCGACGTGGTGGCCGACGCCGATGCGGTGATCCTGACCCTGAAGGCCCACCACCTGACCGAGATGGCCCCGCGCCTGGGCCCGCGGCTCGGCCCGGAGACCGCGGTGGTGCCGGCCCAGAACGGCATCCCGTGGTGGTACTTCGAGCGACACGGCGGCCCGCTCGAGGGCACGCGTCTCCGCACCGTGGACCCGGACGGGACCATCGCCCGCCACCTCGAGGCCCGGCGCGTCATCGGCTGCGTGGTGTACCCGGCCACGACCCTGGCCGCCCCCGGCGTCGTGGAGCACGTGGAAGGCACCCGGCTGTCCCTGGGCGAGCTCGACGGCAAGCCCACCGACCGCTGCCGGGCCCTGGCCGCCGCCCTCATCAAGGGCGGCCTGAAGGCCCCGATACGCCCCCGGATCCGCGACGAGATCTGGCTCAAGCTGCTGGGCAACGTGTGCTTCAACCCGCTGAGCGCCCTGACCCGGGCCACCATGGCCCAGATCGCCACCGACCCCGAGATGCGGGCCGTGGCCCGGGCCATCATGGAGGAGGCCGAGGCGGTGGCCCGGGCCCTGGGGGTCGAGCTCGCCATCGGGGTCGAGCAGCGCCTGACCGGGGCCGAGAAGGTGGGCGCCCACAAGACCTCCATGCTCCAGGACGTGGAGAGCGGTCGGCCGCTCGAGGTCGAGGCCCTGGTGGGCGCGGTGGTCGAGATCGCCGACCTCCTGCGGCAGCCCCTGCCCCACCTGCGCACGGTCTACGCCAGCGTGCGGCTGCTCGACCGGAGCCTCCGCGGGGCCTAGCTCCGCGTCCAGGCGGCGGTTCGGCCGGGGGCGCCGACCCCGGTACGATGTCCTTGACTTTCCAGACTTCGCCCCTTACAACTGGTGGCCAATCGATGGCCGACCCCTGGCCGATGCGCCTCAAATTCCTCTCGGTTCCCGCGACGCTGCTGAGTCTGCTCCTGCTGCTCGGCGGGTGCGAGACGATCTCGGATTTCTTTCGCCAGCGGCCGCAGGCGCTGCCGCCCGCGTCCGAGCTCTACGCCGAGGGTGAGAACCAGCTGAACAAGAGCCGCTACGAGGAGGCGCGCACCGCCTTCCGAAAGGTGGCCGAGCGGCACCCGCAGTCGAGCTACGCGCCCCGCGCCCGCTTCCTGATGGGCGAGGCCTACTATCGTGAAGGACAGTTCGACAAGGCCATCAAGGAGTTCGAGGCCTTCATGTCCTTCTATCCGCGGCACGAGATCTCCGACCTGGTCCAGTTCCGGCTCGCCATGAGCTACTACGACCAGATGAAGCCGGTGGAGCAGGACCAGGAGATCACCCGCAAGGCGATGGAGGCCTTCCGGCTCCTCGTCCGCGAGTACCCGGAGAGCCGCTACGCGGCCGACGCGCTGGCCAAGATCGACATCTGCCGCGGCCGACTCGCCCAGAAGGAGCTGTGGGTCGCGGCCTACTACATCAACCAGGGCAATCCCTCCGCGGCGCGGCAGCGGCTCGAGAAGGTGGTCAAGGAGTATCCGCGCACGCTCGTGATCCCGGAGGCGCTCTACCGGCTGGGCGAGGTCTACCAGACCGACGGCCGCACCGAGGAAGCCCAGCGCCTGTTCCGCCAGGTGGCGGAGGAGTACCCGTACACCGACTGGGGCCGGCGCGCGGCGCAGCGGCTGCAGACCGCCACGAGGTAATCCCGCTCATGCACGACGTCGTCGACCTGCGCTCCGACACCCTGACGCTGCCCACCCAGGCCATGCGGGAGGCGATGGCCCGCGCCGAGGTGGGGGACGACGTGTGGGAGGAGGATCCCACCGTCCGGCGGCTGGAGGACCTGGCGGCCCGCCGCACCGGCAAGGAGGCGGCGCTGTTCGTCTCCTCCGGAACCCAGGGCAACCTGGTCTCGGTGCTCGCCCAGACGCGCGCCGGCCAGGAGGTCATCCTGGACGCCGACTCCCACGTGTTCAACTACGAGGGCGCGGGCGCCGCGGTGTTCGGCGGCGTGCAGACCCTGCCGGTCAAGACCGAGCGCGGCTTCCTCACTCCCGAGCAGGTGCGCGAGCACATCCGGCCCAGCAACATCCACATCCCGACCACCGGGCTGGTGTGCGTCGAGAACACCCACAACCGTCACGGCGGCACCTGCTGCACGCCGGAGGCGATCGAGGCGGTGGCCGCGGCGGCGCACGCCGCGGGGGTGCCCGTACACCTGGACGGCGCGCGCCTCTTCAACGCGGCGGTCGCGCTCGGTCGGCCGGTGGCCGACTTCGCGCGCCCGGTGGACTCCCTCACCTTCTGCCTCTCCAAGGGCCTCGCCGCCCCGGTGGGCTCGCTGGTGTGCGGCTCGCGGGAGCTGGTGTCGCGCGGGCGCCGGGTGCGAAAGATGCTGGGCGGCGGCATGCGGCAGGTCGGGGTGCTGGCCGCCGCGGGGCTGGTCGCCCTCGACACCATGGTCGAGCGGCTGGCGGAGGACCACGCCAACTGCCGCCGGCTCGCCGAGGGGCTGGCCGCCCTGCCGCGCATCCGCCTGGACCTCGCCACCGTGCAGACCAACATCGTCATCTTCCGGGTCGACCGGGACGGGGGCGCCGCCGAGCTGGTCACCGGCGGCCTCGCCCGCAAGGTGAAGATCCACCAGGCGGGGCCCGGGACCATTCGCTGTGTGACCCACAAGGACGTCGACGCCGAGGACATCGCCCGGGCCCTCGAGGCCTTCCGAGAGATCACGGCGGCCTGGTAGCCGCCCGTACCCCCGTCAGAGGAGGCCGCACCCTATGGCCGAGCGCTTGCTGGACGTCAAGAACCTCAAGACGTACTTCTTCACCGACGAAGGTGTGGTGCGGGCCGTCGACGGGGTGGACCTCTACATCGAGAAGGGGGAGACCCTGGGCGTGGTCGGCGAGTCCGGCTGCGGCAAGTCGGTGACCGCGCTCAGCATCATGAAGCTGATCCCCCAGCCGCCCGGCCGGATCGTGGAAGGCGAGATCAACTACAACGGCACGAACCTGGTGACCCTGGCCCCGAACCGGATGCGCAAGATCCGGGGCAAGGAGATCTCGATGATCTTCCAGGAGCCGATGACCTCGCTCAACCCGGTGTTCACGGTGGGCGAGCAGATCGCGGAGGCCATTCGCCTGCACGAGGGGCTCGGCCGGCGCGAGGCCATGGCCAAGACCGTCGACATGCTGAAGCTGGTGCACATCCCGAACGCGGAGCGCCGGGTGAAGGAGTACCCGCACCAGCTCTCGGGCGGCATGCGGCAGCGCATCATGATCGCGATGGCGCTCTCCTGCAACCCGAACCTCCTGATCGCCGACGAGCCCACCACCGCGCTGGACGTCACGATCCAGGCCCAGATCCTGGACCTGCTCAACGAGCTGAAGTCCAAGCTGCACATGGCGGTGCTCCTGATCACCCACGACATGGGCGTCATCGCCGAGACCGCCCAGCGGGTGGTCGTGATGTACGCGGCCAAGGTGGCCGAGGAGGCCTCGGTCGCCGACCTCTTCAAGGAGCCGCTCCATCCCTACACCCAGGGCCTGCTGCGCTCGATCCCGCGCATCGACCTGGCCGCCACCACCCATCAGCGGCTCGAGACCATCCCGGGCACGGTGCCGACGCTCCGCGGCGAGATCGCGCCCGGCTGCCGGTTCGCCCCGCGCTGCCCCTTCGTGAAATCGGTGTGCACCGAGAAGGATCCGGTGCTCAAGGAAGTCAAGCCGGGACACAAGGTGTCCTGCTGGCTCTACTAGAGGCCACCCATGGCTGAGACCCCCCTCCTCAGGATCAACAACCTCAAGAAGTACTTCCCGATTCGCGGGGGCCTGTTCTCCCGGGAAGTGGCGCGGGTGCACGCGGTCGACGACGTCAGCTTCACCCTGATGAAGGGCGAGACGCTGGGGCTCGTGGGCGAGTCCGGCTGCGGCAAGTCCACCACCGGCCGCTGCATCCTCCGCCTGATCGAGCCCACCGCAGGCGAGGTCTGGTTCGAGGACAAGAACGTCACCACCCTCGACAAGCGGTCGCTCCGCCACCTGCGGCGCGACATGCAGATCATCTTCCAGGACCCCTACGCGTCGCTCAACCCGCGGATGACGGTGGGCTCGATCATCGGCGAGGCGCTCGTCATCCACAAGCTGGCCAAGTCCAAGCGCGAGCGGGAGGAGCGGGTGGTGCACCTGCTGGAGACGGTGGGCCTGAGCGCCGACCATCTCCGCCGCTACCCGCACGAGTTCTCGGGCGGCCAGCGCCAGCGCATCGGGATCGCCCGCGCCCTCGCGGTGAGCCCCAAGCTGATCGTGGCCGACGAGCCGGTCTCCGCGCTCGACGTGTCGATCCAGGCCCAGGTGATCAACCTCCTGGAGGACCTCCAGAAGCAGTTCAACCTGACCTACCTCTTCATCGCCCACGACCTCTCGGTGGTCGAGCACATCTCGACCCGGGTGGCGGTGATGTACCTGGGCAAGATCGTGGAGATCGCTCCCGGCAAGGAGCTCTACACGAACCCCAAGCACCCCTACACCGAGGCGCTCCTCTCCGCGGTGCCGATCCCCGATCCGGCGGTGAAGCGCAAGCGCATCCTGCTCGAGGGCGACGTGCCGAGCCCGATCAAGCCGCCCTCCGGCTGCCGCTTCCACACCCGCTGCCCGATCCGGGTCCCCTCCTGCTCCGAGAACGACCAGGTGCTGAAGGAGATCTCGCCCGGCCACTGGGTCGCCTGCCAGGTCCGCGCCTAGCCCTCCTCTCCCTCTCCTCTCCGGGGAGAGGGCGTGGTCTGGCGAGCCGCAGCCGAAGGCGAGGCGAGCGGATATGAAAAGGGGTCGGCGATGATTACCTGGTCCGGCATCTTCCACATCCTCGCGACCCCGTTCCGCGAGGACGGGGCGCTCGACGTCGAGGGCCTTCCGCGCCTGGTCGAGTGCGCGCTCGCCACCGGCATCACCGGCTTCACCATCCTGGGCATCGCGGGCGAGGCCCACCGCCTCACCGACGAGGAGCGGCGCCGCGTGGTGGAGACGGTGGTCAAGGAGGTGCGCGGCCGCGTGCCGGTCGCGGTGGGCGTCTCGGCCTCCGGCACCCACCTGGCGACCGCGTTCGCGCGCATGGCGGCCGAGCACGGCGCGAACGCGCTCATGGTGGCGCCCCCCGCCGGCCTCAAGAACCTCGACGCGGTCGCGGAGTACTACCGCACGATCGCGGCGGCCACCGCGCTGCCGATCGTGCTGCAGGACGAGCCGGTCACCACCCAGGTCAGCATGCCCGCGCCGTTCATGGCCCAGCTCTGCGCCGACCTTCCGCGCATCGAGGCGATCAAGATCGAGGAGCCGCCGACGCTCCCCAAGATCACCCGCCTGCGCGGGCTCTTCGGGAGCCGGGTGGCGATCTTCGGCGGCCTCGGTGGCGTCTACTTCTTCGAGGAGCTCTCGCGCGGGGCGGACGGGGCCATGACCGGCTTCCCCTACCCGGAGGCGCTGCGCGGCATCCGCGACCACTTCGTGGCCGGCCGGCGCGACGAGGCGCGTGCGCTCTTCTACCGCTGGCTGCCGCTGATCCGCTACGAGACCCAGCCGGGCTCGACGCCGGGCACCGCGGTCGGCATCCGCAAGGAGATCCTGCGCCGGCGCGGCTGGATCGCCTCCCCGCTCGTGCGGCCACCCGCCCCCGCGCTCGACGCGGCCACCCACGCCGAGCTCACCGAGCTGCTCGCCGCGGTGGGAGCCTGAGCCCGATGCCGGCCGTGCGCGCGAACGGGATCGAGCTCTTCTACGAGGAGACCGGCGATCCCGGCGCGCCGCCGCTGGTCCTGATCATGGGCTGGGGCGGCGACCACACCGCGTGGGCCCTGCAGCAGCCCGCGTTCAACCCCGAGCATCGCGTGATCGCGCTGGACAACCGCGGCGCGGGCCAGAGCGAGGTCGCGCCCGCCCCCTACACCATCCCCGGGATGGCCGAGGACGTGGTGGGGCTGATGGACGCCCTCGGCATCGCGCGCGCTCACGTCTGCGGGGCCTCGATGGGCGGCATGATCGCCCAGGAGCTGGTCCTGCGGCATCCCGACCGGGTGCGCACGCTCCAGCTCCACTGCACCGCGCCGGTCATCGACGCCTACGGGCGCTTCCTGATCGACACGCTGCTGGCCGTGAAGGCGCGGGGCGACCGCGAGGAGAACGTGCGCGCGGTGATGCCGTGGATCCTCTGCCGCAAGACCATGGTCGAGCGGCCCGACTTCATCCGCTTCTGGATCGACCGCGCGCTCGCCTACCCCTATCCGGTGGGCTACGAGGGGCTCTCGCGTCAGGCCGACGCCATCCGCGGCCACGACACCCTGGCCCGCCTCGGCGAGATCCGGGTCCCCACCCTGATCACCACCGGCGCGGAGGACATCCTGGTGCCGCCCGCCTCCTCGCACGAGCTGCACGCGCGCATCCCCGGCTCGCAGCTGGTGACGATCCCCGATGCGGGCCATCTGCACTTCATCGAGCAGGCGGAGAGGTTCAACGCGGCCTGCGGGGAGTTCCTCGGCAAGCACCGCGCGGCCTGAGGCCGGCGGCGGACCCGACCGCGACGCTAGCGGCGGGACTTCGCGGACTGGGCCACCAGGGGCCCCGGCTCTTCCCAGATGTAGCTGTGGGGGTTCACCGGCTGGCCCTTCACCTGGATCTCGTAGTGCAGGTGCGGGCCGGAGGAGCGGCCGGTGTTGCCGGTGAACGCCACCGTGTCGCCGCGCTGCACCGCCTGGTCCGTGGCCGCGTTGAGCCGCGACAGGTGGCCGTAGAGCGACTTGGTGTCGTTGCCGTGGTCGATGATGAGGGCGATGCCGTACTCGGGGTGCTGGCCCGCGAAGACCACCACGCCGGGGGCGGGCGCCTTCACCGGGGTGCCGATCGCGGCGCCGATGTCGATGCCGCTGTGGAACTCGGAGTTGGGCGCCCACGGGGAGCGGCGCTGACCGAAGTCGGAGTTGACCGGCCCGCGCACCGGCCAGCGGGACGGCAGCGAGGCGAGCACGCGGCTGGCCCGGCCCAGGAAGCGCTCGAGGGTGCGGATCGACTCCCCCTCCTCCTTCACGACGCCGAGGAGCCGGTCCATGTCCTCGCGCACCGGCCCCGCGTCGACCGCGGGCGGCGTGGCCACCCCGCCGCCGATGCCGGCGCTGCGCTTGAGCGGGCTGGCCTCGGGGCCGAAGGGCTCCCAGATCTTGGCGTGCAGATCGCGCCAGCTGTCGATCTCGCCGCGGATCTCGCGAAGGCGCGTCTGCGCGGCGTCGAGCAGGGCCTGCTGGGTGTGCAGGCGCGCGCTCAAGGCGGTGAACGCGCCGCGCTGGTGGCGGAGGGTCGCGTAGTCGGGGTAGATGAACGCGAGCCCGAGGAGCGTCACGCTGAACCCGCCGATCACCGCGCCCACCACCCACGTGGGAATCGACAGCCGCAGCACGCGGCTGCCGTCGTCGCGGACCATCAGCAGGTTGAACTGCTTGGTCTTGCCCATGCGCTACCGCTTGAACGGGACCACCGCGAGGTCACGGGCGGTGACCTCGGACACCGGATCGGGCCTGGACATGCGGCAGTGCCCCTCGAAGAGCACGCCCTCCTCCACCACCACCACCGGGGCCTCCACGTCGCCGTAGACGCGCGCGGTGCGCTTGAGCTCGATGCGCTCGGTGGCCCGCAGGTTGCCGGTCACCTCGCCGCTCACGGTCACCCGCCCCGCCCGCACGTCCGCCTCCAGCACCGCCCGCTCACCGATGATGAGGGTGTCCCCCGAGCTGATCTCGCCCTTGAACTTGCCGTTCAGCATCACGGTGCCGCGGAAGGAGTACCGTCCCTCCATCTCCGATCCTTCGTCGATGAAGGCGGTGAGCTCGTTCTTCCGCGGTCGCTTTCCCCCACGTCCAAACATAAGAAACGTCCCCTCGAGGCGCTGACTGCGTCCTGCCGGGCCCTGGGGCCCCCGCCGGGGGCCGGGAAACTCGACTGACCGCTCGGAACTGTTGGAAGGGTGGTTGTGGTCTCTGTGCTCGCCCGGTATGGCTCTTCTAGCACGCGCCTTTTAAAGGTGTCAACCCCCGCCTCGGCCCCTCCCGAACCGGCCCCCTCGGTGCGCGCTATCTCTGCGTCGTCAGAGACTTCGTTGACACTCGCAAGACGTGCACAGTATGATCGTGAGGCTCAGGAGAACGCCATGGACGAGTTCTACCGGATCAAGCGTCTCCCCCCCTACGTCTTCGCGATCGTCAACGACCTGAAGTCGAAGGCGCGGGCCAAGGGCGAGGACATCATCGATCTCGGGATGGGCAATCCCGATCAGGAGACGCCCAAGCACATCGTCAACAAGCTGGTGGAGGCGGCGCGCAACCCCCGCAACCACCGCTACTCGGCCTCGAAGGGCATCACCCGGCTCCGCAAGGCGGTGACCACCTGGTATCGCACCCGCTACGGGGTCGACCTCGATCCCGAGACCGAGGCGATCGCCACCATCGGGGCCAAGGAGGGCATGGCCCACCTGGCCCTCGCCGTGCTCCAGCCGGGGGACGGGGCCCTGGTGCCCAATCCCACCTACCCGATCCACTCCTACTCGGTGGTGATCGCGGACGGGGACCTGCGCTCGGTGCCGCTCATCCCGGGCGACGACTTCTTCGCGCGCCTCGAGGAGACCGCGAAGCTGGCGTGGCCCAAGGCCAAGCTCCTGATCCTGTCCTTCCCGCACAACCCCACCACCCTCTGCGTGGACCGCGAGTTCTTCGTGAAGGTGGTCGACTTCGCGCGCGAGCACCAGCTGATGGTGGTGCACGATTTCGCCTACGCCGACTTCGCCTACGACGGCTTCAAGCCGCCGTCCTTCCTCGAGATCCCGGGGGCCAAGGACGTGGGGGTCGAGATCTTCTCGCTGTCCAAGTCCTACAACATGCCCGGCTGGCGGGTGGGCTTCGTGTGCGGCAACCGCAAGATGGTCAACGCCCTGGCCCGCATCAAGTCGTACCTCGACTACGGCGCCTTCCAGCCCATCCAGATCGCGGCCATCATCGCGCTGGAGGGCCAGCAGGAGTGCGTGGCCGACATCGTGGAGCTGCACCGCAAGCGCCGCGACGTCCTCGTGGACGGCCTCAACAAGATCGGCTGGTCGGTGCCGAAGCCCCGGGGGACCATGTTCGTGTGGGCCCCCATCCCGGAGGCCTTCCGCAGCATGGGCTCGCTCGAGTTCTCCAAGCTCCTGATCCAGGAGTGCAAGGTGGCGGTGTCCCCGGGCATCGGCTTCGGCGAGTACGGCGACGGCCACGTCCGGTTCGCCCTCGTGGAGAACGCGCAGCGCATCCGCCAGGCCCTGCGCGGCCTCAAGACCCTCACCGGCAGCCGGTAGCGGGCCGACCCGGCGCGGCGCGGATCAGACCCGGCGCGGCCCCCTGAATGAACGGATGAACGAGATCAAGATCGCCCTCCTGGGGCTCGGCACCGTCGGGTGCGGGGTGGCCCGGATCCTCCAGAGCCACGGCGCCGAGCTGGCCGAGCGCGCGGGCTGCGCGCTCGCGCTGGGCCGCGTGGCCGACGCCGACCTCACCCGATCCCGCGAAGGGATCGACCTCTCGCGCTTGCCGCTGACCACCGACGCGGCCCAGGCCATCGACGATCCCTCGGTGCAGATCGTGATCGAGCTGATCGGCGGGCTCGAGCCCGCGCGCACCTTCATCCTGCGCGCCCTGCAGGCGGGCAAGCACGTGGTGACCGCCAACAAGGCCCTGCTCGCCCACCACGGGACCGAGCTGTTCGAGGAGGCGCGGCGCAACCGGGTCATGCTGGGGTTCGAGGCCGCGGTGGCGGGCGGCATCCCGCTGATCCGCGCGGTGAAGGACGGCCTGGTCGCCAACCGCGTGCGCTCCGCCTTCGGCATCGTCAACGGCACCTGCAACTACATCCTCTCCAAGATGACCGACGAGGGACGCGACTTCGCGGAGGTCCTGAAGGAGGCGCAGGCCCACGGCTACGCGGAGGCGGACCCCACGCTGGACATCGAGGGGCTCGACTCCGCCCACAAGCTCCAGATCCTCGCCATGCTCGCCTTCCGCACCGCGGTGGACCTCAAGGACATCTACACCGAGGGGATCACCGGCGTCTCGCAGGCGGACGTGGAGAACGCGCGCGAGCTCGGCTACCGCATCAAGCTCCTCGCCATCGCGAAAGCGTCCGACGGCGCGCTCGAGGCGCGCGTGCATCCGACCATGATCCCCGCCGGCTCGCCGATGGCCGCCGTGTCCGGTGTCTTCAACGCCGTCTTCATCACCGGCGACAATGTCGGCAACCTCATGTTCTACGGCCGGGGTGCCGGCCAGCTCCCGACGGCCTCCGCGATCTGGTCGGACACGCTCGACATCGCCCGGCGGGTCGCGCACGGAGTGCCCGCGCTCGACGGCGACCTCCCCTCGACGAGCCGGCATCCGCTGCCGCTGCGTCCGATGGACGAGATCCGCTCGGCGTACTATCTGCGGG
>Ga0207645_10000034_pt1 | contig 90145 bp, 77 predicted proteins | sample KBSM53metaG_FD_184331 | JGI IMG/M metagenome (GOLD analysis project Ga0207645, IMG submission 184331) | Miscanthus rhizosphere microbial communities from Kellogg Biological Station, Michigan, USA - KBS M5-3 metaG (SPAdes) (version 2) | ecosystem: Host-associated > Plants > Roots > Rhizosphere >...
CCAATTACGAAGGGCTGTGGTGGCGCTCGCCTGCGGGCTCGGAGTCCGGCTGGGGCATCAACATCGCGCACCAGAACGACGTGATCTTCGCGACGTGGTTCACCTACGACGCGACGGGCAAGGCGTGGTGGCTGTCGATGACGGCGAATGCAACCACTTCGAACATTTACTCCGGCACGCTCTACCAGACGCACGGGCCGGCGTTCAGCGCCGTGCCCTTCAGTCCCGCCGCCGTGACGGCAACCCCGGTCGGCACGGGCACCCTGACATTCAGCGACAACAGCAATGGATCGTTCAGCTACACGGTGAACGGCATTCAGCAGACGAAGCCCATTACGCGCCAGGTATTCGGCCCGCTGCCCTCGTGCACGTTCGGTTCGGCGACGCCGCTTGCGCAAGCGACGAACTACCAGGACCTGTGGTGGGCAGCACCCGCGGGCGCAGAATCGGGCTGGGGCGTCAATTTCACGCAGCAGGGGGACACGATCTTCGCGACGTGGTTCACCTATGACACCGACGGCTCGCCCTTGTGGCTGTCGGCCACGGCGAACAAGTCGTCGGCGGGCGTGTTCACCGGGACGCTTTACCGGACGACGGGCCCGGCGTTCAACGCGCTGCCGTTCAGCCCGAGCCAGGTCGTCGCCACGCCCGTGGGCACGCTGACGCTCAGCTTCGCGAGCGGCGACACCGCGACGTTCGCGTATGTCGTCAACGGCGTTTCGCAATCGAAGACGATCACGCGACAAGTGTTTCGCACGCCAGGTACGCTATGCCAATGACCGCCAAGGCCACTGCCGGCGACTTCGACGCGCGCATCGGTCCCGTTCTCGCGCGGCTGGGCTTGCAAGTCGATGGGCGCGGGCGGGTAACCGATCCGCTTGCGACGCCGACGTCCGGGCCGGCGCTCGCGTCGACGAACCCTGCGAATGGCGGCGCGCTCGGGACCGTCGCGACGGCAACGCCGGCGGATCTCGATGCGCTGCTCGCGCGCGCCACCATTGCCGCGCTGGCATGGCGTGACGTGCCCGCACCGCGCCGCGGCCAGGCGGTGCGCCGTTGCGCTGACCTGTTGCGCGAGCACAAGGACGCGCTCGGAACGCTCGTCACGCTCGAGAACGGCAAGATCAAGGCGGAAGGCGATGGCGAAGTTCAGGAGATGATCGACATCGCCGAGTTCGCCGTCGGTCAGTCGCGGATGCTGTACGGGAAGACGCTGCATTCCGAACGCCCGTCACACCGGATGTACGAGCAGTGGCATCCGCTCGGCGTCGTCGGCGTGGTCACGGCCTTCAATTTTCCCGTTGCCGTGTGGGCGTGGAACGCAATGCTCGCGTGCGTGTGCGGCAACGCGACCGTCTGGAAGCCGTCGCCCAAGACACCGCTGTGCGCACTGGCCGCTTCGCACCTCGCCAATCGCGTCGTCGCTGAACTGGGACTGCCGCCGGTGTTCGCGCTGGCGATCGGCGGCAACGATCTCGGCGAGGCGCTCGCCGTCGATACGCGCGTGGCGCTGCTGTCGTTCACGGGATCGTCGCGGGTCGGCAAAGCGGTTGCCGGAACAGTGAGTGCCCGCTTCGGCAAGGTTCTTCTCGAATGTGGCGGCAACAACGCCGTCGTCGTCGCCGAGGACGCCGATCTCGATCTCGTCGTGCCCGCGGTCGTGTTCGGCGCCGTGGGGACGGCCGGGCAGCGCTGCACGACCACGCGGCGCCTGATCGTCCACGACACGCAATACGACGCGTTGCTCGCGCGGCTTGTCGCCGCGTATGCGCAGGTCCGCATCGGCGATCCGATGGAACCCGCGACGCTGATGGGTCCGCTGATCGATCGCGCGGCCGTCGAGCAGTTCACGCAGGCGGTCGGAGAAGCGCGCGCAGCCGGCGCGACAATCGCGCACGGCGGCCAGGCAATCGATGGCGCCGGATTGTTCGTCGAACCCACGCTCGTCACCGGCGTCGACAACACGAGCGCGCTCGTGCAGCGCGAGACGTTCGCGCCGGTGCTGTATGTGATGCGCTATCGGACCATCGACGACGCGATCGCGCAGAACAACGGCGTTCCGCAAGGGCTGTCGTCGTCGCTGTTCACGTCGAGCGTACGCATTGCCGAGGCGTTCCTGGCCGCGTCGGGCAGCGATTGCGGCATCGCCAACGTCAACATCGGAACGTCGGGCGCCGAGATCGGCGGCGCGTTCGGCGGCGAGAAGGAGACCGGCGGCGGGCGCGAGTCGGGCTCGGACGCCTGGCAGGCGTACATGCGCCGGCAGACGAACACGATCAACTGGAGTCGCGACCTGCCTCTGGCGCAGGGAATCAGGTTCGACGTTTCGCCGAAATCCTGATTACTTGCGCGTTCGCGCGCTGCTGCGCTTCGTCGTCTTGACGGTTGCCCGCGGCAATGGCTTCGGCGTTGCGGTCGCGCGGCGCTTCGTGGCGGCCTTCTTCGCCGTCGCACCCGCCGTTTTCTTGACCGCCGGCGACTTCGCTGTTCCCTTGCGGACAGTGCCGCGGGCACCTGCGGCAACGGCCTTCACCGCGGATTTCGCTACGACGTGCCCTGCCGCACCCGCGCCGTTGCCGGACGCTCGCGTCCTGCGCGCCGTCGTGGCCGCCGGGCGTTCCGTTACCGCCGGCGCCTTGCGCGGCGCGCGCGTACCCACGGTCCGTCGCGGTGAACGCGAAGGACTGCGTCCGGCCTTTTCGTCGATGAGCGCGACCGCTTCGTCGAGCGTCAGCGAGTCGACCTTGTCGCGGTCGGGCAGCGTAGCGTTCGTCGTGCCGTGCTTGACGTAGGGGCCGTAGCGGCCGGCGTGCAATTCGATGGGCTGGCGATCGCGCGGATGATTGCCGAGCACGCGCAGCGCAGCAGTAGGCGCGCCGCGCGCGCCTTTCCTGCCGGGTTGCTTGGCCTCGAACTCGAATCCGACCTTGCCGTCGGCCTGCTTGACGAGAAACGCTGCGAACGGCCGGCGCGTGCGCGCGGACACGAACTGCAGCAGATCGGTCTTGCCTGTTTCCAGCAATTTCGACATCTGCGCGGGCTCGATCGGACGTTGCAGGATCATCCGCCCCGAGCGAAAGTCGCAGGTGCGGCCCTCGCCGACGGCGCGCTCGCAGACGTACGCGTTTGGCGTCTCGAACACGCGGTTGCCGCACTTGGGACAAGGCCCGAGCGGCGTCTGCGCCGAAAAATCGGGCGGCGGGCCGTCATCGGCATCCGCGCGCGGACCAAAATCGAATTCGACGTCGTTCGCCTCGGTGAGCTTGAGCTTGGCCGAGAACGGCCGCCCGATGCGGCTGCGAAAGCCGTCGAGCGGCCCCACTTCGCGCGTCGTCAGCAGCGTGTCGGCCTCCCCCGGTTCGATCTGGCGACCGCCCATGATCTTCCAGAAGCCGAAGTCGCAGGCGACGCACTGGAATCGCTTGTACTTCTCGTGCACTTCGCCGCCGCATTTCGGACAACGCGCCGACAGCGTCGCGAAGTCGCCGGGAATCGTGTCGCTCTCGTAATTCTTCGCCTGCGCGACGATGTGCTTCGTCATGCCGATGATCTCGCGCATGAACTCGCTTCGCTTCAGCTGGCCGTGCTCCATCTGCGCGAGCTTGAATTCCCATTCCGCCGTCAGCTCGGGCGAGAAGAGCTCGGGGATGCCGAGGCCGTGCAGCAGCGTCATCAGCGACGCGGCCTTCGGCGTCGCGATCAGCTCCTTGCCTTCGCGCAGGATGTACCGCTCGAAGATCAGGCCTTCGATGATCTGCGCCCGCGTGGCCGGTGTACCGAGGCCCTTTTCGCGCATTGCCTCGCGCAGTTCGTCGTCCTCGATCGACTTGCCGGCACCTTCCATCGCCGACAGCAGCGTCGCCTCGTTGAAGCGCGGCGGCGGGCGCGTGGTCAGGGGCACCACATCCACCTTTTCCGTCGCGACCTCCTCGATGCCTTCGAAGCGCCGTGTGTCGGCGCTGCGACTGTCGCGCGCGGCGCCCTGCTCGACGACCTCGCGCACCTTGACGGGCGTCAGCGTCGGCTCATCGCCGGTCGCGTCCTTGCCGTAGACGGCCAGCCAGCCGGGCTGGACCATCACCTTGCCTTCCGACTTGAAAGGCGCCTCGCCAACGCGCGTGATGCGCGTCGTGACGAGGAATTCGGCAGGCGGATGAAAGATCGCGAGGAAGCGCTTGACGACGAGGTCGTACAGCTTGGCCTCGACTTCGTTCAGGTGCCTGGGCCGCACGAGCGTGGGGATGATCGCGAAGTGATCCGAGATCTTCGAGTTGTCGAAGATCCGCTTGTTGGGCTTCACCCACTTGTGGCGCAGGATGTTGCGCGCGTGCGTGCCGTACGCGTTGGTCTCGCCGAGCTCCTGCAGCGTCGCCTTCACGGTCTCGATGTAGTCCTCGGGCAGCGCACGCGAGTCGGTCCGCGGGTACGTCAGTGCCTTGTGCTTTTCGTACAGGGCCTGCGCGAGCGACAGTGTCGTGCGCGCCGAGAATCCGAACCGGCCGTTCGCCTCGCGCTGAAGGCTCGTCAGGTCGTACAGCAGCGGCGCGATCTGAGTCGACGGCTTCGACTCCTCGCTGACGACGCCCGGCTTGCCGATGCAGGCTTGTGCGATCGTCTGCGCCGTGGCCTCGTCCCACAGTCGCTCGGGCCGGCGGTCGGCATCGTCGACCGTTGCAGCTTCACCGGCTCCCGCGTCGCGCTTCCTGAAATTCTCGTCGAACCAGCGCCCCGTGTATTCGCCGGCTTCCGCGCGGAACGTGCCGATCAGCTCCCAGTACGCGCGCGGAACGAACGAGCGGATCTTCTCCTCGCGCTCGACCAGGATCGCGAGCGTCGGCGTCTGCACACGGCCGACCGTCGTCAGCTGGAAGCCCCCGGACTTGGAATTGAACGCCGTCATCGCGCGCGTGCCGTTGATGCCGACGAGCCAATCCGACTCGGACCGGCAGACCGCGGCGTCGGCGAGTGGAAGCATCTGCTTGTCGCTGCGCAGCCGCTCGAAACCGTCGCGGATGGACGCGGGCGTCATCGACTGCAGCCAGAGCCGCTCGATCGGCTTGTCGGCCTTCGCGTACTGGACGATGTAGCGGAAGATCAGCTCGCCTTCGCGACCCGCGTCACATGCGTTGATCAGGCGGTCGACGTCCTTGCGCTTGATGAGGCGCAGCAATGTCTTCAGCCGCGCTTCATTCTTCTCGATCGGCTGCAGCGCGAATTTCGACGGGATGGCCGGCAGGTGCGCGAAGGTCCATTTGCCGCGCTTGACCTCCTCTTCCTCCGGCATGCCGATTTCGAGCAGATGACCCACCGCCGACGAAAGCACGTAGCGGTCGCTCTCGAAATGGTCGGCGTGCTTGGTGAAGCCCCCCAGCGTACGGGCAATGTCGGCCGCCACGGACGGCTTCTCGGCGATGATCAGCTGCTTGGGCAAGGTCTGGTCCAATGCGGGCGCACCTTCGAATCAGGCTGCGCCACGATTGATGCAACATGCGGCTCGCACGCGGGCTTGGCAAGCCCAGCCTTCCGCGAGACCTGGTTTGGGGGGCCGATACTACATAAGGTGCATCGGCTGGAGCAAGCGTCCGATCGGCCACTTGATTCGCCGACCGCGATTGTGCGCCTGTTCGAACACGGCCCGCAAAGAGACCGCGGTTGCGGCGTTCAACAAAAGGCGTGGCACAGGACGCCCGCGCTCGAGGGGTTCCCGAACCGCGCGATGCTACTGCCGCTGCCAGTAGCCGCCGGGCAGTGCGCAAACGAGCGCGTCGAGCTCCAATCGTACCAGCCCGGCTGCGACCGCGTCGGCCGACGAGCCCGTCCGCTCGACCAGCGTGTCGATCGTGACAGGATCGTGGCCCATCATCGCAAGCAACGGGGATTCGGGTGTTGGCGCATTGCGTTTCGTTGCGCGCGACGCGGGCGCGGGCGCGGGCGCGGACGTGCCGATGCCGAGCTCGGCGAGGACATCCTGCGCCGTTTCCACCAGCTTGGCGCCTTCGCGAATCAGCTTGTGACAGCCCTTGGCGAACGGTGAGTGGATCGAGCCTGGAATCGCGAACACTTCGCGGCCCTGCTCGCCCGCCCAGCGCGCCGTGATCAGCGAGCCCGACGACAGCGTCGCCTCGACGACGAGCACGCCTCGCGCAAGGCCGCTGATAAGCCGGTTGCGGCGCGGAAAGTTTTCCTTGCGCGCCGGCGTGCCCGGAACGAATTCGGACAGGATGCCACCGGTCTGCGCGATGCGCCGCGCGAGATCGCGGTTGCCTGCCGGATAAATGCGATCGGCGCCCGTGCCGATGACGGCGAGCGTCGACGCTTCGGTCCCGAGCGCGCCTTCATGCGCGGCCGCGTCGATGCCGAGCGCCAGCCCCGACACAATTGTCAGGTTGGCCGCGGCAAGCGCTTTCGCAAATTCGCGCGCGTTCGCCTGGCCCTGCGGCGTTGCGTGCCGGCTGCCGACGATCGCCAGCGCCGGACGGTTGAGCAGCGCACGCCGCCCGACGAAGAAGATCACCGGCGGCGCATGCCCGATGTCCAGCAATGCCTGCGGATAGTCGGTGTCATCCCAGGCGACGACGTGGTGCTCCGCATCGTCGATCCAGCGCGCCGTCGCCTCGAGCGCGTTCTCGTCGACGGGGGCAAGCACGGCCGCCGCAACGTTCGCCGGCACATGCCGCGACAACTGCGCCGGCGATGCCGCGAGTATCGCGCCCGGATCCTGGAACTCGCGCAGCAGCGTTACGAGCGCGCGCTGAGGCAGCGACTTGTGGGCGAGCGTTGCCCACTGCAGCGAGCGCGGATCGAGCGCCATCGGATCACGATAGGTTGCGCGCCTCGCGCGAAATCACGGGGGGACGGTGACGCCGCCGCGATCCGAGCGGATCGGCGGTGGCGTTTTTCAATTGCCAGTGGGCGTGTGGACGTAGTCTCCGCTGCGAATTGCGTCGGTCGAATTGAGGACGATCGCGTACGACACGCGATCGAACACGCGAAACACCATCAGGATGCCCGTGCGTTCGTCGGGCGCTTTCAGGTAGCGCGGACCTCCTGCGTAGACGGTCGTCTGATCGAAATTCGGAAACATGACGTATGTTTCGTTCTGGTTCGGCCGCGGATCGCGGATCGGCGCGATGACGCGGTAGATGCCGAGCACGTTGCCGACCTCGAGTCCATCGCGCGCACCCTTGTCGAGCGTCACCACGTACGCGCGGCCGGTTTCCGAGCCGTCGCGGGCGAGCTTGAGGATGCGTCCCTCGATGGCGCGGTCCGGCGCATGCGGCACGTAATTCTGGATCACCTCGCGCGCGGCAGGCAGCAACCGGTCGCCGATGATGATTTCCTCGGTCGCCGATTCGATGCGCGCCGTCGACACCTCGGCGAAGCGCTCGACGCGGATGGTGCCGAGATAGCGGTTTTCGAAGCCGAGCGTCTCGCCGGTGTCGCTGACCAGTCGCTCGCCAGGCCTGTAGATGAAATACAGGTCGCCGCCTTTGGGATCGAGGCCGACCGCATAGACGACGTCGGCTTGTCCGCGGACGACGCGCTCGTCACGCCCGGCGACGATCTCGCCAGCCTCCCCGAGACCCGCCGGTCCGGTGACCAGCGGCCGCGTGAGGAACGGCTCGATGTCACCCGGCGGAATGGCCGGGATCGCCTCGTGCTCGAGCGGTGTCACGCGTACTTCCGGTGACAACCTGACCGTGTTGCGCGACAGCGTAAGCTGGGGACGGCCGTCGACCATCGTGAGATTGATGACGTCGCCCGGGTAGATCCGGTGCGGGTTGCGGATCTGCTCGCGATTCATCCGCCACACGTCGGGCCAGCGCCAGGGATCCTTGAGGAACTTGCCGGAGATTCCCCACAGCGTGTCGCCTTTTTGCACCGTGTAGCTCGACGGTGCATTATCGGCGGTCTGCACACCCTGCGCCGATGCGGCTGCTGCCATGGCCAGAATGGACAGGAGCGCAATCGCGGCCTGGAGGCGCTTCGGTATGGTAAAGTGTTGACGCATATGGCCTCTTTGTCAGTGGACGTACTTGCTAACGTCCTAAACCGCCACAAAATAAGGACTTAAGATCGATTCTGCATCCAACAGCTTGCATTTGGCAAGCCGATAACGCGATGGCCACGCTTCCCATACTCGAATACCCCGATCCGCGTCTCAAAAAGGTTGCAACTCCCGTTGCGGCCGTGACAGCCGACGTCCGGCGCCTGGTCCGAGATTTGGCCGAGACCATGTACTCGGCGCCCGGCGTGGGGCTGGCTGCGACGCAAGTGAACGTTCACAAACGGGTGCTGGTCATCGACATTTCCGACACCAAGGACCAGTTGCGGGTATTCATCAATCCTGAGCTCCTGATGGCCGAGGGCGAGGCCGAATGCGAGGAAGGTTGCCTGTCCGTACCCGGCTACTACGACAAGGTGACGCGCGCCGAGCGGATACGCGTTCGTGCGCAGGACGAGAACGGCGAAACGTTCGAGCTCTCGGCCGACGGTCTGCTCGCCGTGTGCATTCAGCACGAAATGGACCATCTCCAAGGCAAAGTCTTCGTCGAATACCTGTCGCCATTGAAGCGGGCACGCCTCGCTGCCAAGGTTCGCAAAAAGCAGCGCCTGGTCGGCTGACCGGTCGCCTGCGATGCGCGTAGGCTTTGCCGGCACGCCGGAGTTCGCCGCTCACGCGCTCGTCGCGTTGCACGAGAGCGGCTACACGATACCGCTGGTACTGACCCAGCCCGATCGGCCATCCGGCCGAGGGATGGCGGTTACGCCGTCGGCGGTCAAGCGCTACGCGACGGCGCACGGGTTGTACGTGTTGCAGCCGGCGAGTCTGCGGGATGGCAGCGTTCAGGCCGCGCTACGCGCCGTGGACCTGGACGTGCTGGTGGTTGCCGCGTATGGCCTGATACTGCCGCAGGCCGTCCTCGACTGGCCGCGGCGCGGCTGCGTGAACATTCATGCCTCGCTGCTCCCTCGCTGGCGCGGCGCCGCGCCCATCGCCCGGGCGATCGAGGCCGGCGACATGTCCACCGGCATCACGATCATGCAGATGGAGGCGGGCCTGGACACCGGCCCGATCCTGAGCGCCGAGTCCGTGGCCATCGCCGCCGGTGAGACCGCCGGCGCGTTGCACGACCGGCTGGCCGCCGTCGGCGCGCGGCTGATCGTGACGACTTTGCGCGCGCTGGAGCGCGGTGACGTGACGCCCTCGGCCCAGCCTGCAGCCGGCGTCACCTATGCGGCGAAGATCGACCGTGGGGAGCGGCCGGTCGATTGGTCGGCGCCCGCCGCCGCGATCGATCGCAAGGTGCGCGCGCTCTCACCGGCGCCCGGCGCGACCGCGTCGTGGCGCGGCGCTGCGTTGCGAATCGTCTCGGCTGGGCCGGACGCTTCGAAAACGCAGGACGCGTTGCCGGGGACCGTCGTTGCCGTGAGTGCGTCCGGCATCGATGTCGCGTGCGGCGGCGACACGGTGCTGCGCCTTATCGAACTGCAGCCCGCGGGTGGACGCGCGATGACGGCCGCAGCGTTCGCCGCCGGTCGCGCAGTCGTGCCGGGTGCGCGGTTCGACGCCGTGGCTGGCTAACGAAAGCCGTTCGATGCACGATGAGCAGATGCAGGCAGCGCGCGCGGTCACGCGCGTGCTCGGCGGCGTGCGCCTTCGCGAAGCGCTTGCCGAGGTCGACGACGGCACCGCGTTGCGCGGGCGCGCACTGGTGCAGGAACTTGCTTACGGCACGCTACGGCATTGGGGCACGCTGGACGCAATCGCCGGCGTCCTCGTCCGCAAGCCGATCGCCGATCCGTTGCTGCGCTCGCTCGTCGCCGTCGCGCTCTACCAACTCGATCACACGCGAGCACCGGCGTTCGCCGTCGTCGACCGCGCAGTGTTCGCCGCCGGTGCGCTGGTGCGTCCTGGTGCGAAGGCACTCGTCAACGCGCTCTTGCGGCGCTACCTGCGCGAGCGCACGACGATCGGCGAAACGGTCAGGACCGACGACGTCGCGCGCTGGTCCTATCCGCGCTGGTGGATCGAGCGGGTGCGCCGCGACCATCCCGAGTGTTGGGAATCGGTACTCGAGGCAGGAAACGCCCGACCGCCGCTGACGCTGCGCGTGAACTTGTGCGTGACGGACCGCGAGTCGTTGCTGCAGCAGTTCTCGGCGGCTGGCATCGGCGCGCATCCGGTGGGTGCTGCCGGCGTGATCGTCGCTAATCCGCAGCCCGTGACAGCACTTCCAGGATTCGACGCCGGAGCGTTCGCCGTGCAGGACCTCGGCGCGCAACTGGCTGCACCGCTGCTCGATGTAGCGCAGGGAATGCGTGTGCTCGATGCGTGTGCAGCACCCGGCGGCAAGACGGCGCATCTGCTCGAAACGCCGGATATCGACGTCGTCGCGCTCGATGTCGATGCCGAGCGGTTGCTCCGCGTCCGCGACAACCTGACGCGACTTCGGCTTGCCGGCCGGCGTGTCACGATCGTGCAAGGGGATGCGGGCGCACCGCGCGCTTGGTGGGACGACGTGCTGTTCGACCGGATCCTGCTCGACGTTCCCTGCACGGCATCGGGCGTCGTTCGCCGGCACCCCGACGGCAAATGGCGGCATCGGGCGTCCGACGTGGAGCGCTTCGCGCGCGAGCAGGCGCGGCTCGCGGACGCCGCATGGCCGCTGCTGGTCCCGGGCGGAAAGCTTCTCTATGCAACCTGCTCGGTCTTCGACGCCGAAAATGGCGACCGTGTCACCGAATTCCTCGCTCGCCATCCCGATGCGTTGCGCGAAACCCTCACGTTCCCCGCGGATGCGGGTCACCGGGGCGGGCAACTCTTGCCTTCGCCTTCCGGCGCGAGCCACAATCAGGACGGGTTTTTCTACGCGCGCCTGCGGAAGCGCTGATGTGGCCTTAGCGCCACGACGCGCCCGCGTTACGCGCTCCGACACGCCGTCCCGGCACCGGGAACCCTGCGCGTCCCGCCGGCATGCCGCTCAATCCTCGCTCCGACCATGCGCGGCCCCCCCACCCCCGGCGCAAAGCGCTGCGACTGCTGCTTGCGTCGCTGATCGCGCTCGCGGCGCCGTTGTCGCGCGCCGACACCATTCCCGCGATCTCGGCGGGCCTGCACATCGAAGAGGGCGACGTGCTGTTGTCGGCGGAATTCGCGTTCGCGCTCACGCCTTCGCTCGAGGAGGCACTCGAAAAAGGAATCCCGCTGTATTTCACGATCGAATTCGAGCTCGTCCGCACGCGCTTTCTGTGGTTTCCGCAGAAGGTGGCCGAGTGGTCGATTTCCTATCGCGTCTCGTACAACTCGCTCACGCGCCAGTATCGCGTATCGAGCGGACCACTCGGCCAGACGTTCGAGTCGCTCGACGATGTGCAGCGCTTCATCGGCCACGTCGCGTCGCGGCCGGTGGCGCGTGCCGACGACCTCGTCAAGGGCGCGCGCTACGAAGCGTCCGTGCGTGAGAAGCTCGACGTGAACCAGCTGCCAAAACCGTTCCAGGTGAATGCCCTCGCGTCGCGCGATTGGCAGCTCGCTTCGGAATGGCACAAGTTCTCGTTCACGCCATGACCAACCTGCTCGCTTCGCGGCGGCTGCGCTGGGTAACGCTGGGATTCGCGAGCGTCGCGGCGATCGCGCTCTTCCTGCTCGCGACCGCGACGGCCAACACGGACCTGTTCGCCGGTCACTACAACACGCTCGTGCTGATCAACGGCGGCCTCGTCGCGCTGCTGATGCTCGTCGTGGGCGGGCAGCTGCTGCAGTTGTGGCGTAACCTGCGCGCCGGCGTGTTCGGATCGCGGCTCGCACTGCGGCTCGTGCTGCTGTTCGTGCTCGTTGCCTGCCTGCCGGGTGCGCTGGTGTATGCCGTATCGGCGCAATTCCTGGGCCGCAGCATCGAAAGCTGGTTCGACGTCAGAGTGGATCGCGCGCTCGATGGCGGGATCAACCTCGGCCGGAGCTCGCTCGATTATCTGTTGAAGGAAACGAGCAATCGCGCGGTGGTGATCGCCAATGCCGTCGCCGACGCGCCAGGCGGGCCCGGGCCGGCGCTGACGCGTGCAGCGGAACAGGCCGGCGTCTACGAAGCGGCCCTGTACGCACCCTCCGGCGGCGTGATTGCCGTGGCGGGTCTAGCCGGGAGCATGACGCCCGAGCCGCTGTCGGGCGATGCGTTGCGACGCGCCCGCCTGCAACAGACGTACGCCAAAGTCGAGACACAGGACGCCGGGCTGATGCTGCGGGTGGTCGTGCCCGTGAACTCGGGCGATCGGCTCGACCCGCTGCGCGTGCTGCAGGTGATCGAGCGCGTGCCGCGCGCGCTTGCACAGGATCTCGAAAAGGTGCAGGCGGGTGCGCGCGATTACCAGGAGATCTCGTTCTCGCGCGCGGCGCTGAAACGCCTGTATCAGCTGACGCTTGCCCTCACGCTGCTGCTCGCGTTGACGTCGGCGCTCGGCCTCGCCGTCGTCCTGTCGGAGCGCTTCGCCGAGCCGCTGGGATTGCTCGCCGAAGGCACGCGCGCCGTCGCGCAGGGCGATTTCACTCGCCGGCAACCGGTGACGTCGCGCGACGAGCTCGGCGTGCTGACTGAATCGTTCAACACGATGACGTCGCAGCTCGAAGATGCGCGGTTGAAGACCGAAGAATCGCAGCGCGCCACGGAAACGACGCGCGCTTATCTGGAAAGCGTGCTCGGCAACCTGTCGTCGGGCGTGCTCGCCTTCGACGATCGCTACCGATTGCGCACGGCGAATCCGAGCGCCGCCGTGCTGCTGCAGCAGCCCTTTGCCGAACTGTCGGGTATTCCGCTCGCCGAGTGGGGCGGGCGGCTGCCGGCGCTCGCGCCGTTCAGCGAGCTCGTCGCCGAAAGTTTTCGTGGTGCGCGCGACGGGCAGTGGCAACGCGAGGCGTCGCTCGCGGTCGCCGGGCAGACGCGCACGCTGCTATTGCGAGGGACGCGGCTGCCTGGAGCGCCAGTGCCGGGCTATGTCGTGGTCTTCGACGACGTTTCGGAGCTATTGCAGGCGCAGCGCGACGCCGCCTGGGCGGAGGTTGCACGCCGTCTTGCCCACGAGATCAAGAATCCGCTGACGCCGATTCAGCTGTCCGCGGAGCGGCTGGCTGTCAAGCTCGCGTCGCGGCTCGATGCCAACGACCAGGAAATGCTTCGCCGCGGAACGCAGACGATCGTGTCGCAGGTGTCGGCAATGAAGCACATGGTCGACGATTTCGCCATCTATGCAAGGCAGCCAAGGCCGGGCCAGATGCAGGGCATCGACGTCGGGGGGCTCTTGCTCGACGTGCTCGCTCTGTACGACAATCTGCGCCCGCACGTCGCCCTTGCGCTTCCTGACACACCGGTCATCATCCAGGGTGAGCCGACCCGCCTGCGCCAGGTATTCCACAATCTGCTGCAGAATGCGGTCGATGCACAGGCGGGGACGGATAATCCACAGATCGACATCAGCCTGGCCGTCGAGGGCGGCGAGGCGATGCTGACGTTCGGCGATCGCGGCCCGGGATTTTCGGAGAACGTGCTCGAGCACCCGTTCGAGCCGTATGTGACAACCAAGGCAAAGGGTACCGGTTTGGGCTTGGCAATCGTGAAGAAGATCGTCGATGAACACGGAGGTCGCGTGACGCTCGAGAACGTTGCACCACACGGAGCGCGCGTAACGCTGCACTTCCGCGCGCTCAAATCCGCGACGGTGGCTGCATGAACGCGCGACTGCAGCGAGGCCGCATCGCCGACACAGGCATTGCGCAACGGTCCAGGGAGGCCGACGCATGACGGATCCGCGAATGGCGCAAGCGCGCGAAATACTCGTCGTCGACGACGAGATCGGGATTCGAGAGTTGCTTTCGGAGATCCTGCAGGACGAGGGTTACCGCGTTGCGCTCGCCGAGAACGCAAGCGAAGCGCGCGCGTACCGGCAGCGACAGCAGCCGGCGCTCGTTCTGCTCGACATCTGGATGCCCGATACCGACGGCGTCACGCTGCTGCGCGAATGGGGCTCGACGGCGCAGCTGACGATGCCGGTCATCATGATGTCGGGTCACGGCACGATCGAGACAGCCGTCGAGGCGACACGCATCGGCGCGTTCGATTTTCTCGAAAAGCCGATCGGTCTGTCGAAGCTGCTGACGACGATCGCGCGGGCCTTCAAGACGGCTGCATCGAAGGAGCCTCGCCGCATATCGCTGGCGATGCTCGGCACGAGTGCGCCGATCCGTGACGCGGAAAAGGCGCTCGAGTCGCTGATCGCCGCGCGCAGGCCGGTGCTGATTCTCGGCGAAGCGGGCACAGGACACGATCTTGCGGCGCGCGCGCTGCAGACGTCGGGTTCGCCGTTCGTCGTGCTCGCCAACGGCGGGCGCCTCGCGAACAATCCGCTGACGCTGCTCGAGGAGGCGCGGGACGGCGTTCTCTACGGCGCCGAGATCGGCCAGTACTCGCGCGCCGAGCAGAAGGGACTTGCGTTCCTGTTGCCGAAGCTCGACAAGCACAACATCGCGCTCGTCGCGACGAGCTCGGAACCGCTCGCAAACCTGGCGTCGGAGGGGCGCTTCGATGCGGCATTGCTGTCGCAGCTGTCGTCGGGCGCGCTCGTGCTGCCGCCGCTCCGCGCACGTCGGGACGACATTCCGGCGCTGATCGAGCGGTTCTGGCGCGCGGCCGGCGCGGACGAGCGCGCAGCACCCCTGCTCGCATCGTTGTCGCCCGCCGCGCTGACGGCGCTGTCGAACGCCTACTGGCCCGGCAACCTCGATCATCTGCAAAGCGTCGTGGCGAACATGCAGCTTCTGCGCGGCGAGATCACGCCGGATCTCGTCAAGCGGCTGCTCGGCGAATCGGCATCCCCGAATCAGGTGCTCGCACCCGAGATAACCACCCGGTTTTTCGAGCTGCCGCTGCGCGAAGCCCGCGAGGCGTTCGAGCGCATCTACTTCGAGCAATTGCTCGGGCGCGAGCAGAGCAACATGAGCAAGGTCGCCGAAAAGGCGGGGCTCGAGCGCACGCATCTCTACCGCAAGCTGAAGCAACTCAACATTCGCTTCTCGCGCCGCACCGACGACAGCGCGACCACTTGACCGCGAGCCGGGAGCTGCGACGGTGACCTCGGCGGCAGCCACGGCGGGCGCGCGCGGCAAGCTGATGCCGCTGGTCATCGGCGCCGTCGGCGTCGTCTATGGCGACATCGGCACGAGCCCGCTGTACACGCTGCGCACGGCGTTCACCGGGTCGTACGGGCTGTCGCTGACGCCGGCCAACGTTCTCGGCGTGCTGTCCGTGATCGTCTGGGCGCTCGTCATCGTCGTCACGCTGAAGTACATCACGCTGATCATGCGAGCCGACAACCGCGGCGAGGGCGGCATTCTGGCGCTGACGGCGCTCGTGTCGCGCGGCATCGAGGACCGCGCGCGGATGCGCTGGTGGCTCGTCGGACTCGGGATCTTCGGCGCGGCAATGTTCTACGGCGACGGGATGATCACGCCCGCGATCACGGTGCTGGGCGCCGTCGAAGGCCTCGGCGTCATCGCGCCCGCGCTGCACCCGTTCATCGTGCCGATCGCCGTCATCATCCTCGTCGCGCTGTTCGCGATACAGCGTTCCGGGACTGCGCGCCTCGGCGCCGTGTTCGGCCCCGTGATGGTCGTGTGGTTCATCGTGCTCGCAGTGCTGGGCGGACTCGAGATCGCGCGCGGGCCGCACGTTCTCGCCGCCTTCGATCCGATGTACGCCGTACGCTTCGTCGGTGGCAATCCTGTCGTCGCGTTCGTCGCGTTCGGGGCCGTCGTGCTCGCCGTTACCGGGACCGAGGCGCTGTATGCGGACATGGGGCATTTCGGCAAGACGCCCATCCGCCGCGCGTGGGTGTTCTTCGTGATGCCGGCGCTGCTGCTCAACTACTTCGGCCAGGGTGCGCTGATCCTCAACGATCCGGCGACGATCCAGAACCCCTTCTACCTCCTCGCACCCGAATGGGGTCGCGTGCCGCTGCTGATCCTGGCGACGGCAGCCGCGATCATCGCGTCGCAGGCGGTGATCTCGGGCGCGTTCTCGCTGACGCGCGCGGCGATCCAGATGGGCTATTGTCCGCGCCTCACGATCCTGCACACGTCCGAACGCGCGATTGGCCAGATCTACGTGCCGTTCATCAACTGGATGCTGCTGATCGCGATCATCGCGCTCGTCATCGGGTTCCGCAATTCGGACAATCTCGCCGGCGCCTATGGCATTGCGGTGACCATGGCGATGCTGATCGACTCGATCCTGATCTTCGTCGTCATGCGCCGGCTGTGGGACTGGCCGGTGTGGATCGCGATCCTGATCACGACGCCGCTCTTGCTGATCGACCTGACATTCCTCGCGTCGAACGCGCTCAAGATCCCCGAAGGCGGCTGGTTCCCGCTCCTGATCGGCGGCATCGTGTTCACGCTGCTGACGACGTGGAAGAAAGGCCGGTCGCTGCTGATGCGGCGACTGTCGGAAGACGCGATGCCGCTCGACCTCTTCATCCAGAGCATCGAGGCGTCACCGCCGACGCGCGTTGACGGCACGGCCGTGTTCCTGACGTCGACGCCCAACCGCGTCCCGCACGCGCTGCTGCACAACCTGAAGCACAACAAGGTGCTGCACGAGCGCGTGGTATTCCTGACGATCGTAACCCGCGATATTCCGTACGTGCCCGACGAGGAGCGCGGTGAAGTCGAGTCGCTCGGCTGCAACTTCTATCGGATCAGCGCGGACTATGGTTTCAAGGACGATCCGGACGTGCCGGAACTGCTCGAGGATTGTGGCAACAAAGGCTTCGCATTCGACATGATGGAGACGTCGTTCTTCGTGTCGCGCGAGACGCTGATCGCCACCGTGACGCCCGGCATGGCGCTATGGCGCGAGAAGCTCTTCGTCTCGCTGTCGAAGAACGCGACGAAGGCGTCCGAGTTCTTCCAGGTTCCCACGAATCGCGTCGTGGAGCTCGGGACGCAGGTGGAGCTGTAAGCGGGCGGCCCAAAAACAAAAACGCCGGCGCGAGGCCGGCGTCGTAAGGTGCGAGAGCGCGGTTACTGCAGCGTGATCATCTGCGAGCGCATCGTCTTCAGCGCCTTGCTCTCGATCTGGCGGATCCGCTCGGCGGAGACGCCATACTCGTCAGCAAGCTGCTGCAGCGTGGCCGCATCGTCGTCGTCACGCAGCCAGCGGGCCTCGATGATCCGGCGGCTGCGCTCGTCCAGCTGCGCCATCGCCGTGCGCAGGCCTTCGCTGCGATTCGTCGCCGTTTCCACGCGTTCGAGGATCTGGGCAGGCTCGTCGTCCGAGTCGGCCAGATACGCGATCGGCGTGACCGATTCCTCGTCGCCCGGTGCCGGATCGAGCGACACGTCGCCACCGGAGATCCGCGTCTCCATCTCGAGCACTTCCTCGGGCTTGACGCCCAGCTTCGTGGCGATCTCGCCCGCTTCGGAATGCGTCAATGCCGCGGACGAGCGCTTCATGCTGCGCAGGTTGAAAAACAGCTTCCGCTGTGCCTTGGTCGTCGCGATCTTCACGAGACGCCAGTTGCGCAGCACGTGCTCGTGGATCTCGGCGCGGATCCAGTGCAGCGCGAACGACACCAGGCGCACGCCGCGCTCGGGGTCGAAGCGATGCACGGCCTTCATCAAGCCGATGTTGCCCTCCTGGATCAGGTCTGCCTGCGGCAGGCCATAGCCCAAGTAGTTGCGCGACACGGCGACCACCAGCCGCAGGTGGGACAGCACCAACTGGCGGGCAGCGTCGACATCTTCGCGCTCCCTCCAGCGTCGGCCGAGCTCGGTTTCCTGCTCTGCCGTCAACAAAGGAAACCGATTCACTGCCTGGATGTAGTGATCGAGACTCCCAAGCGAAGCAGGGGTCGGAAACGCCAGCGCACTTCCGGACATCGAGTTCTCCTTTTCAAGGCGGCCGGATGACCAATCCATCCGAGTGCCACCGGACGCCATTTTAGCACTCGTACACTAGGAGTGCTAAAGCCTCGGCAAAGTTCCCGACCAATTCACTCGGGTATCGAAAACGATCGTTTCAGGCCACAGGGCGGCGGGAGATAAATGGACCGCGGAAAGATTGCCGCGTTCAGGCCCGGGTTTTCCGCCACGCCGGAAGTCAGTGCCCGCTGTCTTCGAATCGGCCGACCTGCCTGCTCCAGCGTGCTACCTGACCTCTTCCGCCGGCAGCAGTGCGTCGACGAACTCGTCGGCGCGGAACGGCCGCAGGTCGTCCAGCCCTTCGCCGACGCCGATGAACTTGAGCGGAATCGGGTGCTGCCGGGCAATGGCGGCCACGATTCCGCCCTTCGCGCTGCCGTCGAGCTTGGTCAGGATGAGCCCGGTCAGTCCAACGGCGCCGTCGAACGCCCGCACTTGCGCCAGCGCGTTCTGCCCGGTGTTCGCGTCCAGCACGAGCCAGATCTGGTCGGGCGCGCCGTCGCGCGCCTTGGCGAGCACCCGCTTGATCTTGCGCAGCTCGTCCATCAGATTGCCTTGCGTCGGCAGCCGGCCCGCCGTGTCGGCGAGCACAACGTCGATTCCCCGGCCCCTGGCGGCGTTGACGGCGTCGAACATCACTGCACCCGGATCGCCGCCGGCTTGATGGATCACCGCGACGCCGTTGCGCTCGCCCCATGCCGACAACTGCTCGCGGGCGGCGGCCCGGAACGTGTCGCCTGCCGCGAGCAGCACCGACAGGTTGCGCTGCTGAAGCCACTTGGCGAGCTTGCCGATCGACGTGGTTTTCCCGGCGCCGTTGACGCCGGCCAGCATGATGACGAACGGGCGCTCGCGGCCGATGTCGAGCTGCGTCTCGAGTGGCCGGACGAGATCGGCAAACGCGGCACGCAGCAGCGCCCTCGGATCGGCGTTTGAGCCAGCGCGGCGGTAGCGGGCGCGCAGGTCTTCGAGCAGGTGCCGGGTCGCGTCGATGCCGACGTCGGCCGTCAGCAATGCACTTTCCAGGTCGTCGAGCGCCTCGTCGTCGAGGACGCGGCGCCGAAACGCGCCGGTGATCGCGCCGGACAGTTTTTCCCGCGACAATCCGAGTCCGGCCTTGAGACGCTCGGCCCATGACGGCCGCGCCGCGGCCAGCGACGACGTCTCCGGCGAAGCCTCGAGCGCGGGATCGAGCACCGGCGTGGGATCGCGTCCGCCGGCGTACGGGTCCATCGCAGACGCGCCGGGCGCAGGCGGCATTGCGTCGCGCGCGAGGTCGGACGGCGCGGGTTCGGAAAGCGCCGTCGGCTTCGCCGGGGGCTTGCGTTTGAATAGATCGAACACTGAGGGAACCGGAAGGCGCGCGGGGAACGCCGTAGCGCGCAGGTAAACTCGAATTCTACCCGTTCGCCTGCAGCCCCATTCCCCTTCGGCCGTGACGGCACCTCACCGGATTCGCATCATCGGCGGCCTGCACCGCGGCCGGCAGGTGCCCGTCGCAGCAGCCCCCGGCTTGCGGCCCACGCCGGACCGCGTCCGGGAGACGCTGTTCAATTGGCTCGGACAGGACCTGTCGGGCGCGACAACGGTCGAGCCCTATGCCGGCACCGGCGTGCTGTCCCTCGAAGCGCTGTCGCGCGGCGCGTCGCTGGCAGTCGCCATCGATCGCAACCCGGCGCTGATCGACGCGTTGAAAGCCACGGCGCACAAGATCGGCGTCGACGGCCTGGAGACCCACGTCGGCGACGCGCTTCGCCACCTTCGCACCGAGCGGCGTGCGTTCGACGTCGTGTTCCTCGATCCGCCGTTTGGTGAAGCGCCGTGGGACGCGCTGTTCGCGGCGATCGAACCGCTGGTCGGCCCGAATGCATTCGTCTATGCGGAGTCGGGCCGACCGATCGAGCCGCCGCCATCGCTGCGCCTGCTGCGCCAGGCGCGGGCTGGGGGCGTGCATTATCATCTGCTCGCCCGAAACGCACTGGCGGCACATCCATGAAGGTCATCTATCCCGGCACGTTCGACCCGTTCACCCGCGGGCACGAGGACCTCGTCCGGCGCGCGGCGCGATTGTTCGACTCGGTCCTCGTCGGCATCGCCGACAGCGAGTCGAAGCGTCCGTATTTCTCGACCAGCGCGCGGATTGCGATGGCGCGCGAGGTGCTGCGGCCGTTTCCAAACGTCGAGGTGCTCGGATTTTCGGGACTGCTGATGGATTTCGTCCACGCCCAGGGCGCGCAGGCGATCCTGCGCGGGCTGCGCGCCGTTTCGGACTTCGAGTACGAATTCCAGATGGCCGGGATGAATCGAAATCTATATCCGGATGTCGAAACACTGTTCCTGACGCCCGACGAGAAATACATGTTCATCTCTGCGACGATCGTTCGCGAGATCGCGCGCTTCGGCGGCGACGTCTCGAAGTTCGTCCATCCGCACGTGGCAGAGCAGCTGCGCCAGAAGGCGACGCACTGACGCCGCCGCGCGCCCATCCATAGCGACGATATGGCGCTGATCATCACCGACGAGTGCATCAACTGCGACGTCTGCGAGCCGGAATGCCCGAACCAGGCAATCTCGCAAGGCATCGAGATCTACGAGATCGACCCCGCCAAGTGCACCGAGTGCGTCGGGCATTTCGACGAGCCGCAATGCCGCGTCGTCTGCCCGGTCGACTGTATCCCCGTCAATCCGGATTTCGTCGAGTCTCGCGGCGAGTTGCAGCTCAAATACGAAGCGCTGATGGTCAAGCGCGACGCTACGCCGGCCTGAGTCGCGGCAAGTTCAGCGGAAACGGCGCCTCGTCGCGGCGCCGATGCAACGGGCTCAGCCGTTGGCGGCGAGGGGCAGCGCGTCCGGCGCTTCGATGATCATGTCGAGCGCGCCGACCTGTTGCTGCAGTCCGTGGCGCTGCGCGTCCAGTGCTTCGCGCGCCTGCTCGAGCTCCTGGATGCGGCTTTCCAGCTCGTCGCTCGCGCGGTGGATGCGGCGGACGCTATCGAGGCGCCGCCGCAACTGGATGTGATGTTCGCGGACCTGCGTCTCGAGCGGCGACATCACCGCCTTCAGCCATCCTTCCACGTCGCGGTTCGCAATCTTGTAGATGTGCCGCGCGCGCGACGCGATCGTCTCGAAGAATTGCTTCATCAGCGGGTACTTGGCCTTGCTGACCATGTTCCACAGCGTGTTGAAGTGCGTGTTGTACGCGCGCTCCATCCGCTCGATCTCCTTCAGGTACTTCAGCACCGAGAGCTGGGGCGGCACGTAGATCTCGATGTTGTTCTCGTGCGCGAAGCGCGTGTACATCGCGCGCATCAGATCGTGGATCTCGGCGCCCTGCCGGCCCGCCTGGTCGAAGTCGGCGCGAAGGCGTGCGAAGAAGTCGCCCATCGCGTCGCGGACGCCCTTGGTGAATGGACTGTCCTCGATGCGCTGGCGCGTGTTCGACGCGTTCTGGCGCAGCGCGGAGAGGCCGATGATGTCGAAGAGGTCGGTCGTGTGCTGCGTGAAGACGGTGCGCAGCGCCGTGTAGCGCGCGAGCCCGCGCTCGAAGCGCTCCTTCTCTTCCTTCACCCGCGCCATCATGTGCTCGACGACATCCTGGTTCTTGCCGCGAAGCGCGACCATTTCGGCCAGCTGCTCGGCAATGCCGGACGAGCGCGAGTCGAGGATCGCGCGGATGGATGCCGTCAGCGCGCGGATCTCGACCTGCGTGGCGGCGCCCACGAGGTCGCGCTTCGCGGGAATGAGCTTTCTCGACAGCGAATGCTCGAGTACCGGCAGGCGGCTTCGCGTCAGCAGCGCATCGTCGCCGTTCACCTTCGCGACCAAGGCCTTCTGCGCGGAAACCGCGAACACCTGCGCCGACGAGATGCCGAGCATCGATGCGCTCGCGTCCACCTGGCGGTCGATCTCGGCATTGATCTCGACGTCCTCCTTGAGGTCGTCCCACAGGCCGTCGATCTTGTTCAGGATGACGATGCGCGCTGCCTTCGTCGCCTCCTCTTCGCCCGCGAGATGCGCGTTCCAGACGTCGAGGTCGGTCTTCGTCACGCCCGCGTCGGCGGACAGGAGAAACAGCACGGCGTGCGCATTCGGCAACAGGTTGAGCGTGAGCTCGGGCTCGGTCCCGATCGCGTTCAGGCCGGGGGTGTCGAGAATGATCAGCCCCTGCTGCAGCAGCGGATGCGGGAAGTTGATCTCCGCGTGCCGCCAGCACGGAATGTCGACGCTGCCTTCGTCACCGCGCTCGAGCGCCGACAGGATGTCGTCGTCGCGCTCGGAGAACAGCCCGTACTTGCGCGCCAGGGCGACCGGTACCCGCTTTACCTGCGAGACGCGCGCGAGCGTTTCCGCCATCCGGTCCGCCGCGGCGAGGTCGAGCGGGAACGTCACCCACTCGTCGGCGTAGTTCTTGAATTCAGTGACCGTCGCCTCGTTGAGCCGCGTTTCGATCGGCAGCAGCCGGATCGACGGGGGCCGCGACGGATCGTGCAGGATTTCGGTCGGGCACATCGTCGTGCGGCCCGCGGACGACGGCAGCAACCGCTGGCCGAAATCGGCAAAGAAAATCGCGTTGATGAGCTCGGACTTGCCGCGCGAGAACTCTGCGACGAACGCGACGACGAGCTTGTCCTGCTGAAGGCGCTCGAGCAACTGCTGCACCTTGACGTCCGCCTGCGCGTCGGCCAGGTCCTGCTGCTGCAGCCATTCGTGGAGCAACGAAATTCCGGCCGACAGCCGCCGCCGCCAATCGGCGTAGGCTTCGAAACGCACGGCGAGGTCGCGTGACTGGATCATGCGGCCTGCGGGTTTTCGGAGCGATGCAGTGAGGACAAGTGCAGAACGGCCGCCATTGCGACCGGGAAAGCACAAGTCATGCCGTCAAGGTTGCGCGTGAGGGTTGCGGAACGCGGCGGCATGCGCCGTGCGCAACGCCCGGCAGGCCCTTTGCCAACGTCCGTCGGTCAATGACCGCCGGTAGTCGGCGGCAATGGTCGATCCGGCGCCGCGCGGCGGCGACTCCTGCCGCACAATGGCACCCGCGCGCCGTTGTGGCCCGGGTGTGTCCGCGTGGTCCCGCTAGCGGCGGCGCACGCGAATCCGGCTCACCGCGGCTGGCAATGCGGACAGTGGAACGTCGAGCGCTGGCCGATCCGCGTCTGCCGGATCAGGTGACCGCAGACGCGGCACGGCGCACCGGCGCGGCCGTAAACGAAGTAATCGAGCTGGAAGTAGCCTGCGGCGCCATCCGATCCGACATAGTCGCGCAGCGTGCTGCCGCCCTTCGCAATCGCCGCGTCGAGCACGAAGCGAACGTCGTCGACGAGTTTCGCGAGGCGCGCCTTCGACAGTTTCCCGGCCGCCGCCGACGGACGAATGCCGGCGCGGAACAGTGCCTCGTTCGCGTAGATGTTGCCAACGCCGGTGACGATGTGGTTGTCCATCAGCGCGAGCTTGATCGCCGCGCGCCGCTTGCGCGTCACGCGCCACAGGTAATCGGCATCGAACGCGGGATCGAACGGCTCGGGGCCGAGTGCGTCGAGCAGCGGATGGCCGTTCGCCGTCGACGCGATCCACAGCATCGCGCCGAAACGCCGCGGGTCGCGATAGCGCAACACGGCACCGTCGTCGAGCGTGATGTCGACGTGGTCGTGAAGGGCGCGCGGTGGCGGCTCACGCCAGATCCGAAGCGTTCCCGTCATGCCGAGGTGGACGAGCAGTGCGCCGTCGCCCGCGTGGAACAACAGATACTTGCTGCGACGGTCGACCCGGTCGATCAAGGCGCCCTCGAGGCGCTTTGCGAGTTCGCCGGGAACTGGCCAGCGCAGTCGCCGGTCGTACACGTCGACCCTCACGACGCGCCGACCGATGACATGGGGCGCGACACCGCGCCGCGTCGTCTCTACTTCCGGAAGTTCAGGCATTGAACGGGATCGGGGCGGCACCGGAGCCGAACGATCGCGTCGGCATGCTTCGGCGCATTGCGAGCGGCGCGTTTGTGAGCGCCGCGACTATAGCTTAATCTAGCAGGCTCGACCGGGTGCCCGCGGCGCCCCTCATACCCATTGATGAACCTTCCAATCCCGCTGCGAACCCTCGTAACTGCCGTGCTGATGGCCGGCGCGGCGGCACTGCACGCACAGGCCCCGGATACGGGAAGCAAGCCCCCGGGCGCGTCGCAGGCACCGGACGCCGCATCCGCCGACCCCGGGCTCTCCGCCGATCTGTTCTACCGGCTGATGCTCGGCGACGTCGCGTTGCAGCGAGGCGATGTGACGCTTGCCGCACGCGCTTATCTCGACGCCGCGCGCGTTGCGGGCGATGCGCGGCTGGCGCGGCGGGCGACCGAAGTGGCCATCGCGAGCCGCCAGCGCAATCTCGTCACGGACGCCGCAAACCTGTGGGCGCAACTCGATCCCGCGGCCGAACGGCCGAAGCGCGTGCTGGCGGCGCTCGCTGCCGACCCGTCCAAGGGCGCGATTCCAAACAGCGCCGCCGACGACGAGTTGCGGTCGCGCATCGAGCGGGTGATCGCCGACGCCGCCCTGTCCGGATCGGGCGTTGGCGAGGTCTTCCTGCAACTCAACCAGCTTTTCGCGCAGCAGCCCGACAAGCGCGCGGTACTCGCGCTGATCCGCGAAGTCTCAACCCCTTATCCGACGACACCCGAGGCCCACTTTGCCGTCGCGCTCGCGGCATTCGGCGCCGGCGACGACATGGCAACGGCATCCGAGGCCAGCGCAGAGATCGATCGCGCACTCGAGTTGCGCCCCGACTGGGACCGGGCGGCGATCCTGAAAGCCGAGATCCTCGGGCGCAAGTCCTCGGCAGCGGCGGTCAAGTCGCTGGAGGCGTACGTCGCGGCGCATCCGACGTCGAAGAACGCGACCGGTGCGCTCGCGCAGCACTACGTCGACGAGAAACGGTTCGTCGAGGCCCGGGCGCTGATGCAGAAACTGTGGGATCGCGAGCCCGAATCGCGCGATCTCGCATTCGCCGTCGCGGCCATCGCCCTGCAGATGAAGGACTACGGCGGCGCCGAGCGGCTGCTGCTCGACCTCAAGGCGGCCAACTACGGTGAACCCGGTTCGGTCGATCTCTATCTCGCGCAGGTGGCCGAGGACACGAAGCAATACGCCAAGGCAATCGAACGCTACAAGGCGATCAACGAAGGCGATCGCGCGTGGCTCGCGAAGCTGCGCATCGCGGCGATGTACGGCAAGCTCGGGCGCGTCCCGGAAGGGCGGCAGTGGCTGGCGGGCCTCGATGCGGTGACGAAGGAGCAGAAGGTCCAGGTTAGGCAAGCCGAGGCGCAGTTGCTGCGCGAAGCGGGCGATGACGCGGGCGCCTACCGCGTGCTGGTGCAAGGTCTCGAAGACAACCCCGACACGCCTGATCTGATCTACGACCTCGCGATGGTCGCCGAGAAGCTCGACAAGGTCGACGAAGCCGAATCGCGGTTGAAGCGGCTCGTCGAGCTGAAGCCCGATGACGCGCAGGCGCTCAATGCGCTCGGCTATACGCTCGTCGATCGCACGCCTCGCACCGACGAAGGGTTCGCGCTCATCGAGCGCGCGCACAAGCTGTCGCCGAAGGATCCGTTCATCCTCGACAGCCTCGGGTGGGCGTTCTACCGGATGGGCCGCCTCGACGAGGCCGAGCGTTACCTGAAGCTTGCACTCGAAAGCAGGCCGGATGCGGAAATCGCGGCGCATCTCGGCGAAGTGCTCTGGCGCAAGGGCGATCGCGACCAGGCGCGCGCGCTTTTCAAGGCACAACTCGACTCGAATCCCGAAAATCAGGTGCTGAAGGAAACGGTCAAGCGGCTCGCGCCTTGATGCGTTTCCCGACGCTGTCGTCGCGCGGGCTCGTCGTCGCGACCTTCGCGGTGCTGCTGGCCGCATGCGCATCCGCGCCGCCGCCGTCGATGCGTACGACGGCCGATGCGGCCGACACGCCGTTTTCGATCGCCGGCCGCATCTCGGCCCGCCGGGGCGACGCGGGTGTGGCAGGTGCCTTCACGTGGACCCACGACGCGGCGCACGATGCGATCGACCTGTCGACGCCGCTCGGCCAGACGCTCGCGAAGCTCGAAGGCGGTGCGAACGGTGTCGAGGTCCGCCTGCCGGACGGTCGCACGCAGACGGCGGCTACGTGGCGCGAACTCACCGAGCGTGCATTCGGCGTCACGATTCCAGTCGATGGAATGTCGGCGTGGGTGCGCGGCGTTCCACGCGCGGCGGAGCCATTCACGATCGAGCGCGATGCGCGCGGTCGCCCGGCGCTGCTGCGGCAGCAGGGATGGGAAGTCGTCTATGCCTATGCCGACGATGCGGCCGAGCGCCCGTTGCGCGCGAGCCTGAGCTACCCGGGCCCAGACACGATCGAAGTCCGCGTCGTCGTCGATCGTTGGCAATAGCGCGCGGCGCGAACGGCGTGCCTCCAATTGACACGTCAATCACGGTCGGCGAAAATAGACGTCTTTTCCGAAGGTTACGCACACAACCACCGGCAGCATCCGCGACGGCGATCGATTCGCCGGTACTCGTTCGCGCGATCCCCGGGCTGGCCCGTGGCGGAACGGACCTACGCGCAAGTTTTCCGCTGGGGAGTCGCCAAGTTGGTTAAGGCACCGGATTTTGATTCCGGCATTCGAGGGTTCGAATCCTTCCTCCCCAGCCATTTTCCGCATTGGCGCGCGCACGTTCGCCATCGCGGAGCCTTCGTTCGACGCCGTCGTTCCGCGCTCGCGTAACCCGCGCGGCTGAAGCCACCGTTCCTCTTCCCGGAAGCACGCCGACCGATGGCCTTCGAGCGCATGCGTATCTTCACCGGCAACGCCAATCCGAAGCTCGCGGAGGCGGTGTGCCGTCACCTGAACATCAGCCTCGGTCGTGCCGTCGTCGGTCGGTTCTCCGACGGCGAGGTGATGGTCGAGTTGCTGGAGAACGTCCGCGGCCGCGATGCGTTCGTGCTGCAATCGACGTGCGCGCCCACCAACGACAACCTGATGGAAGTGATGGTGATGGTCGATGCGCTGAAGCGCGCGTCGGTCGCGCGCGTCACGGCGGCCATCCCCTATTTCGGCTACGCGCGGCAGGACAGGCGACCGCGCTCGGCGCGCGTGCCCATCACGGCCAAGGTCGTTGCCGACATGCTGGCGACGGTCGGCGTCGACCGCGTGATGGTGATGGATCTGCACGCCGACCAGATCCAGGGCTTTTTCAACATTCCCGTCGACAACATCTACGCGACGCCCGTGCTGCTCGGCGACGTGTGGAAACGCAACTACGACAACCTGCTCGTCGTCTCGCCGGACGTCGGCGGCGTCGTGCGTGCGCGCGCAATCGCGAAACGACTCGACAGCGACCTCGCGATCATCGACAAGCGGCGTCCGAAGGCCAACGTCGCCGAAGTGATGAACATCATCGGCGACGTCGAAGGCCGCACGTGCGTCATCATGGACGACATCGTCGACACGGCTAATACGCTGTGCAAAGCAGCAACGGCCCTGAAGGAGCACGGCGCGCAGAAGGTCGTCGCGTATTGCACGCACCCGGTGTTGTCGGGCGGCGCGATTCCGCGCATCACGGACTCCGACATGGACGAGATCGTCGTCACCGACACGATTCCGCTGTCGCCCGAAGCGCAGCAGTGCACGAAGATTCGCCAGTTGTCCTGTGCGCAGCTGCTCGCCGAAACCATGACGCGGATCTCGAACGAAGAATCCGTCTCGTCGCTGTTCACGGAGTAACACGACTCATGTCCGAACCGATCACCACCGATCTTGCAGGCAAGTCGGTCCTCATCACCGGCGCGTCGACCGGCATCGGTGCTGCCGCCGCCCGGGCATTCGCGCGCGCAGGTTGCCGTGTCGCCATCCATTACAACGCGAGCCTGAACCGCGCCGAGGAAGTGGCAGCAGACGTGCGCTTCGCAGGCGCCGAAGCGTTCCTCGTCGGCGGCGACCTGCGATCGTCGACGAAGGCGCGCGAGGTGGTCGACGCCGCCGCCGCGCACTACGGCGGCCTCGACATCCTGATCAACAACGCCGGCGGATTGGTGCAGCGCGTGCCGATCGCCGAGATCGACGACGCGTTCTTCGACGCGGTGATCGACCTCAACGTGCGCTCGGTCGTCGCCGCCTGTTCCGCTGCCGTACCGCACATGCGCAAGAGCGGCAGCGGCAACATCATCAACGTCACGTCGATCGCCGCGCGCGTCGGCGGCGGTCCGGGTGCTGCGATGTACGCGTCCGCGAAGGGCTTCATCTCGACGTTCACGCACGGGCTCGCCCGCGAGGTCGTGAAGGACAACATCCGCGTGAACGCCGTATCGCCCGGCGTCATCGTCACGCCGTTCCACGAGCGGTATTCGACGCCCGCGATGCTCGAGACGTTCAAGGCGTCGATTCCGATGAACCGGCTCGGCACCGCCGACGAATGCGCCGGCGCGTTCCTGTATCTCGCATCCGAGGCACTGTCCGGATTCGTCACCGGCCAGATCATCGAGGTCAACGGCGGCCAATTGATGCCGTAGGGACGCAGAAGCAGCGGCACGTACTCGGGTCGGACAGGCCTGATCTTCCGGATCGGCTATAATCAAAGGCTTTTCGTGGCTCGCCCGAGCACGGGCGCGCCGCGCTGACCATCGCGGACGACCGGTATCGATCCCGGGAGGCCGCAGACCCACGAAGGAGTCGCCAACATGGCCACGATCGAATTCACCGCATTTCCCCGTGCAACCGAAGGTCGCGGCGCGTCGCGCCGGATGCGCCGCTCCGGCAAGGCGCCTGGAATCGTCTATGGCGGAACCACGCCGCCGCAGCCGATCGAGCTCGACCACAACGCACTGATCCATGCGCTGCGCAACGAAGTGTTCCATGCGTCGATCCTGACGATGAAGGTCGACGGAGCGAGCACCCAGGTCCTGCTGCGCGACGTGCAGATGCATCCGTTCCGCAACGAGGTGCTGCATGTCGACTTCCAGCGGATCGATCCGTCGCGCAAGATCCACATGAAGGTGCCGCTGCACTTCGTCAACGAGGCGCAGTCGCCTGCCGTCAAGAGCGAAGGCGCGATCATCAGCCACGTGATGACGGAGATCGACATCGCGTGCCTGCCGAAGGATCTTCCCGAATTCATCGAGGTTGACCTGTCCGAGCTCGACACCGCCCATTCGCTGCACGTGTCCGGTGTGAAGCTGCCGGCCGGCGTGTCGATCGTTTCGCGTCGCACCGGTGATCCCGTCGTCGCCACCGCCGTCGTGCCGAAGGCCGTGGCCGAGACCGAGGAAACCGCCGTCGAAGGTGAAGCGGCGGCCGCAGGTGCGGCACCGGCTGCGGAAGCGAAGCCCGCAGCAGCGGAAACGAAGGGCGACGACAAGGGTGGCGGCAAGAAGGAATCGGGCAAGGACGACAAGAAGAAGTAACGCAGTCCCGCCGCGCCGTTGCGGCTGGCGACCCCTTCCTTATTTCCCATGCCCACCCCGATCCGGCTGGTCGCGGGCCTCGGCAACCCCGGCCGCGGTTACGCGCGGACGCGGCACAACGCCGGCTTCTGGTTTGCCGACGCACTCGCGGCCAGGCTCGGCGCCACGTTTGCGCACGAGGCACGCTTTGCCGCGGACGTCGCGAAGTCCGGTGACGTTCGCATTTGCAAGCCGATGACATTCATGAACGCGTCCGGCAGGTCCGTTGCGGCGATCGCACGATTCTTCGGCGTCGCGCCGGACGCGATTCTGGTCGTTCACGACGAGCTCGATCTGTCGGCGGGCGACGCGAAGATCAAGCTTGGCGGCGGGCACGCCGGGCACAACGGATTGCGCGACGTCCACGCACAGCTCGGAACCCCCGACTACTGGCGGCTGCGCCTTGGCATCGGCCATCCGCGCAACACCGAGATGCCGGAGCGCGAGGTCGTCGACTACGTGCTGAAGCCGCCCGACACCGCGGATCGCGATGCGATCGAGGCAGCGATCGACCGCGCGCTCGGCGTATGGCCCGACATTGCAGCCGGCGACATGGAGCGCGCAATGATGGTCGTGCACACGAAGGTCGCCTCATGAGCGTCGCCGGGCCGTCCCGAGACGCGAATTGCTCCCACTCGGGGGCGGCGCAGCGGCGACCGCCGCAAGCGTGGGGGGGCCAGTGAGCCTCAAGTGCGGCATCGTCGGTCTGCCCAACGTCGGCAAGTCCACGCTTTTCAACGCGCTGACCAAGGCCGGCATCGCCGCGGAGAACTATCCGTTCTGCACGATCGAGCCGAACGTCGGCATCGTCGAGATCCCGGATCCGCGGCTTGCAGCGCTTGCCGCGATCGCGAAACCGCAGAAAGTCATTCCGGCGACCGTCGAATTCGTCGACATCGCGGGCCTCGTCGCGGGCGCGTCGAAGGGTGAGGGTCTCGGCAACCAGTTTCTGGCAACGATCCGCGAAACCGACGCGATCGCCCACGTCGTCCGTTGCTTCGAAGACCCGAACGTCGTTCACGTCGGCGGCAGGATCGATCCGCTCGGCGACGTCGAAACGATCAACACCGAGTTGGCGCTCGCCGATCTCGCGGCGGTCGACAAGCAGATCACGAAGGTCGAGAAGCTCGCGAGGGCAGGTGGCGACAAGGACGCGCAGCGCACATTCGCGGTGCTGTCGAAAGTGCGAACAGCGCTGAACCAGGCCAGGCCCGCGCGCACCGTCGATCTCTACGACGAGGAGCGCGCGCTCTTGAAGCCGTATTTCCTCCTGACGATGAAGCCGACGCTCTACGTCGCAAATGTCGCCGAGCACGGGTTCGAAGGCAATCCGCTGCTCGACGCGCTCCGCGCACGCGCAACGGCCGAGAACGCACCCGTCGTTGCGATCAGTGCGGCGCTGGAATCGCAGATCGCCGATCTCGACGCCGACGACAAGGCGATGTTCCTCGACGACATGGGCATGACGGAGCCGGGGCTCGATCGGCTGATCCATGCCGCGTATCGGCTGCTCGGCTTGCAGACGTACTTCACCGTCGGTCCGAAGGAAGTCCGCGCATGGACTGTCCGCATCGGCGCGACGGCGCCCCAGGCGGCCGCGGTGATCCATACCGACTTCGAAAAGGGATTCATTCGCGCCGAAACGATCGCCTACGATGATTTCCTCGCGCGCAAGGGCGAGCAGGGCGCGAAGGATGCCGGCAAGATGCGCCTCGAAGGCAAGGATTACGTCGTCAAGGACGGCGACGTCATGCATTTCCGGTTCAACGTCTGAGTCGCTTCGCGGTTACCGAACGCCTGCTCGATCTTGCACGGGCCGTCGACTGAACACGTGTTCAAGACACGTGTAACAATTCAGTGGCCATATGGATTTGGAAGGGCCAGTCCACTACACTCGCGCGACGCAATCATGAGTGCAGCGACCGATTCGTAAGGCATCGGTAGCGCGCACGTCGCAGCGTGCGGTATCGCCAGGCGGGATTGCGAGCAAGAGGGGCGGTCCTTGGCGCTCAGCACGACCCCAGTTGCCGGTACGCTTTCGCGGGAAGCTTCGCGCGCGGGGCCGCTGCTGATCGAATTTGCATTGATCATTGCCGTCATCGCGGCAATGCTTCCCTGGTTCGGCGCGCTGCGCCAGCAGCAGACCGGGAATGACGGCCGGTTTGCCGACGCTGCTGTCGTCGTGCACGGACTGCCCGCGTCCGTCCTGCCCGACCTTTGCGCCGCGTACGCCGCGCAGGCCAGTGATGCCGTCCGCGAACGCCTGTGCGGTCGAACGGCCTCGGCGCAACGGAATATGCCACTCGAGCGTGTCCCTCAGACGCTGCGCAACGCGGCGCTCCGAACGGTGCAGGCGTTTGTCTCGCCGTTGCGCAATGCGCAGGCCCGGCTTGCCGATCTGCGCCAGCGCGAGGGCGGCGGCGATCGGTCCATGATCGGCGACGAGGTCGTGCGTGTGTCCGCCGAGATTCAGACGTTCATCGACCGCTACGCGCTGGGACCGGGTGATGGCGACGGACCGCGTCCGCTTGCCTGCTCGCTTGCGCAGCTCCAGTCGCTGTTCGCGGACAGCGGTGCGCGTCAGCAACTGCGCGCAAACGTGGTACTGCTTGCTGCAGCCGCGCTCGATTCTCATCCGGACGTAGCATCGCTCGCACGCGGCGCCGGCCTGCCTTCGGCGCGAAGCACCCTTTCACGGTGTACCGGTGTGCGCTTGCCGGACGCACTCGCGGCGCTATCGGTGACGATGGCCGATGCGCGCGCCGCAGCGCTTGGCAGCGCGAAGAGCGAAGCGATGCGAGCTTTGCTAGAAACCACCGGTTTTCAATGGGCCGGGTGGGCGCTGGCGGGGCTGCTCATGCTAGAGCTCAGTCGTCGTCCGGGTACGGTGGCGCCGCGTGTCGCGCTTGCGCTGGTCGTCTGGGCGCTGGCGGCATGGATCGGTCGCGTTCCGTGGCCGCTTTCGCCCAGCTCCTCGATCGTCTTCGCGCGCAGCACAGCAGTGTCGCTCGCGGTGCCTGGCGCATTCGTGCTATGGATGCTCGGCGCTGCGTTGTGCCTGCTCGCGGCTGCTCCGTTGCTTCGCAAGACGTTGTTCTGCACGGCGCAAGCTCCCGCGTCCGTGTTCGCGTATCCAGGGCTGGTCGTGGCGACCGGCATCGGTTCGCTGCTGCTGCTGGATCTGTCTTTGAACGGGCACGTTGGCAGCCGCTACCTCGCGCTTTATCACCAGGGCCATCTGTGGCTCGGCATGCTTACGTTCAGCGTGATTGCATTCGTGCGCCAGCCCGTCGCGCGCGCGCTGGCATGGACGCTATCGATTGTCGACGGCATCGCAAGTCGCGTGGGCGACCGCCTGAACGGCGTCGGCGCCGCCGCATTGTTCGTCGCGGTGGCCTTCGCGTTGACGTTTGCCGTGGGCGCGCTACTGCTCAACGTGCGCCAGCTGACATCCGAGATTGGCCGGCTGTGGCTCATCGTCGGTGCGGCCTGGTTCTTCTTCATGCGCGGAACGCCCCTCACGGAGCGGCTTGCGCGCAGTGGCACCTCGATCGGATCGCTCTGTCGCTACATTGCCCCGCTGCTGTTCGTCGTGGCGGTGCTGATCGGCGCGATGCTCGTCACGCGCGACATGGGACCGTTGCTGATCGCGGGTTACGGCGCGGGTGCATTCATTGCCGCATCGGTGGCGATGTGGTGGTATCAGCGGCGCGGGTCGATCGGCTCCGCGTATGCGCTGGCGGTGATCCTGTTCGTCGCGTGGCTGCTCGTCGTAACGTTCGCGCTGCTAAGGGTCGGATCGATCGACGAGGTCACCGCCGCACGCCTCGAAAACGCGGCCGCACCGCTCGCTTCGGCCAACGACCATCTGGCGCTCGTCACCTGGTTCCAGCGAGCCGCGCCCGAATGGGGGTTCGGTCCAGGGAGCGTTCCGTGGTGCGGCTTCGGCGCGTCGGGCGCGTGTGCAGGCGTTCCGGCCCAAATCCAGAGCGACTACACGTTCACGGCAGTCACCGGCATGTTCGGGTGGACCGCGGCCTGGGCGCTCACGCTGGGATGCGTGCTTTGGCTGAACGAGATCGTTCGCGGCCATGCCCGTTCGACGAAGGGTGAGCCCCGGCTGGTTCGTATCGCCGGCCGCCTCGGCAACGACGAGCAGGCGTTCGTGAGCTGGATCTGCGTCGCATGGGTCGTGCTCGCGCTATGCCAGCTGTCGGTTACCGTAGCAGGCAATCTCGCCGTCATTCCCCTCACCGGCGTTACGTTTCCGTTCGTGAGCTTGGGAATGACGTCGCTCGTGCTGAACATGGCGATGCTCGCGCTCGCCGTGAATGTGAATGCCGGACCGGGCGGTGCGAATGGTTGACAGGCCCGCCGTCACGCTGCTTGCGTTGGCGAGCGTCGCGAGCTGGGCGATCGCCCCGGTGCTGCTTGCGGTGCTTCTGGTCGTCGCGCATCAGCGACAGGCCGACACGACGATTCCGGAGCGCAACAGCGACCGCCATGTCAGCGTTCGGCACGTTGCGGCGTTGAAGACTTTCGAGTACGCGATCGTCCGGCGCGATCGCGTGTCCGTCGGCCCGCTTTCCGCCGACGCGCTTCTCACCCGGATTCCCGCATGCCGGTCCGCATGGGACGGGGGCGGTGGAGTGCTTGCGCGGATGCATCGATACCTTTCGCGAACGGTCGATTCCGGCTCGTCGCCGGCGGCGCGGATTGCCGCCGAGCTCCAGGCAATCGATGACGCATTGCTGCGCTTCAGCAGCAGCGAAAATCCACGCGTGTCCGACAAGGTGGGGCTCGACGGCGCGCGCTGGGCGGAAGCGGTCGCCGTGGCGCTGCGCACGCCCGTCGAGACCGCCGAGTATCCCGATCGGCAATTCTCGGTGCGGTGCGCCGACATCGCGGGTGCCGTCGTCGCGCTCGCCCGATCGAGTGGCAGGATGCTTCCTGCACTCGCGTGGCGCGGGACCGAAGTCGAACGCGTGCTTGCACGCTGGCGGCCGGATCAATACGTGGAGTTTTCGCCGCGACAGGTCGCGCGGGCGAATCCATGGGTCGGAATTCCCGGCTGCATCTATCTTGCCGGCGGGTCGAGCCGCGGGGCGCCGATCTACTATGTCGGCGGCGTGCGCGGACTGGACGATCACCTCTGCAGCCGCACCGAAATGCGCGGGATCGAAGCAGGCAGCGCCACCTCCGCCGTGGGAATCGCAGGCGAGCCCTCCCATGAGATGCGCGTCGACGATGCGCGTTGGAAGTTGCCGCCGTCGCTGCCGCTGATGCTGCAGCCGCTCGAGGGTCTGCACCGGCCCGGCACCTCGCTCTATCGCGAATACACGCAGGTCGCCGCTGCGTCCGACGCCGCCGCGGAGCGATACCGCTACGGACCCAATCGCATCGAGATCGGCGCCGCTGCAATCGACATCGGTTTCTCCATCGACACGACGATCGATCCGAATCTGCAGGCGCTCGCGCAGCAGACGGTCGCCTGTTACACGGGACGCGAAGACGTGTGTCGAGCCTTGGGCATGACGCGCAAAGAGGATGGCGGATCCGCGATCGGTAAGCAGATGCTCGAGCACGCGATGGTGCGCATGGCGGCGGTCGCGATCATCGATGTGGCGAGCGGTCGCATCGAAGCGCTTGCCGGCGCGATGTCGCCGTGCACGCGCCAGGAATACGACGGTCCCGGGCGGGCGGCGCGATGCGACCAGCGCATTCCTTACCCGATCCGCTATCGTCCCGACGCGCTATTGAATCCGGCAGTGTTTCTCGACGCGATGCCGGCATCGACGATCAAGCCGATCATGGCCGCCGCCTTTCTGTCCGATCCGGTCGTGGGAGCACGCTGGCTCTCCGCCGAGCGCGCGGAAATCGCGAAGTCGCCGAAAGCGATTCCCTCGGCGCAAAGCATCCGCGGGCAATTGATGCGTTCAGACTCTGCGCGCTTTCTCGACCGCATGTTCTGCGCCGACAAAGGCTTCAGTCCCTGCGACCGACCATGGGCGATCCAGCAAGTGGCGACCTGGTTCGGCTGGAACGGCGGATGCACGGTGCCTCGCGACGATTGCGGCAAGCGCGATCTACTTTTCGGCCGCGCAGTCGATGCGACCGGAGATGATGGTCCGGCCGGTCCGTTTGCGTTGAGAGTGTCCTACGGTCGCCTCCTCACCGAGCCGCTGGGAGGAAAGCTCGGAACCCCGCTGGCTTTCTGGCACCCGGTGACGCTCGACGGCTCGAAAGTCATGCAATGCGCGGCGGGACCGGACGGCAAGCGGTTCAGCAAGGACGATTGGGAGCGCTGCAGCGGCGCGGCAGTCGTCGACCTCGTCGCTGAAGGATGGGGGCAGGGGCACGCGCGCGCGAGCGCGCTCGGCGGCGCCGGCATGATCGCGATGCTCGCCGCCTCGGCGAACGGCCAAGCGGAAGTCAGTGCGCCGCACCTCGTCGAAGCGCTGCGCGGAGCAGGGTCGGCCGATGCATCCATCCTCAAGTCCACGGCATTGCGCTCCAGCGTCGATCGCCCCGAGCCCAATCGGATTCCGCGGGAAGTGGCCGAGGTCATCCTGAGCGGTCTTTCGTTTGGCCATCGCGCGGGCACATCGCGGCTTGCATGCGAGCAGATGTTCGACGCGAAGAGCTGCGCGGACAACGTTTGGATCGCGGGCAAGACGGGCACGCCGACGTTTCCGAACGACGACCTGTCGCTCGACGACCTCGTTGGGCTGTGCGCGAACACGGCCCTGAAGACGCACCGCGATCACAACGCGTGCGGGCCGCTGCGTCCCTACAAATGGTACGTCGCAACCTATCGGACCGATCGGAACGAACCGGCGTGGACGAAGGCGATCGGTGTGCTGACCGAACGGAACTGGATCGCGGATACCGGGCGCATTCATGGCGCGGGCGACCATGGGCCGAATCCCGCCGCGGAAATCGCAATGCAGATCGCCGGGCGCCATGTGGGTGCACTGCCCTGGGGGGCGCATTGAACCGCTCGCTGCGCTCCCCGCGCCAGCGTGCGAATGCCGGCACGCTCGGCGTGCCGCTCGTATGGTCGTTCGACGGCGTGTTCGCGACGTGCCTGGCCGATGCCGAGGACGCGCTGCGTCGTGCGATCGTGCAGGTGGGAGACGTCGCCTCGATCGGGGTGCTCGTCGAGCTTTCGCTGCCGGCCCTCAAGCGTCGCGTCGCCGCGGGCGACGCGATCCAGCCGGCATGGGGCCTGTTTCTTGAGCGGCTCGGGAGCCGGTATGGCCTGCCGGTCGCTCCGCGCGTGCGCCACGTGCGACGCGCGGGGCCCTTGGCCACGCTCGTCGTCGCCTATCGGAGCCTCGAATGACACTGAAGCGCTGGGTACTTGGAAAAACCGGCGGGCGCAAGCGCAGCGCGCATGTCGATGCGCGTTCACGCGTCACGCCTTCGCTGTCCGGTGAACCCGTTGCAGGCCGCGACATCCAGGAGCCGACGATTGGCGCCGCATCGAATCGCGACGCGATGCGAGAGGGTGTTGCGCATCTGGGGCCGTATGCGCCGCTCATCGGCGCCATTCGCGACGAGCTCGAGCGCTTCGTGACCGATGAGCTGCGGTTGCACCTAACGATCGCGGAGCGCGATCGCTACGTGCTCACGTCGATCGACGTCGACTGCGAGGGCGGCGACGAGCACGGCGAACTGCTGCGCAAGTTCGTGCGGGAATTCAAGCCCGAGCAGATCAAGCACTACCTCGCCCGGGAAGTGATCGCGGGGTTACGCAATGCGAGCGCCGTCGATCTCGGGCAATTCGCGGGACTCAATGCATCGGCGCGCGAAGCGGATGCGAACGACGCGGAGTATGCCGAGCTGCTCGCCGAACTGCGCAGTGCCTCGCCGCAGGGAGATGTCCAACAACCGTATCAGGTCACGATGGTCGGACGTTGGACGCAGTCCGACGCGGCGGGATACGGCGACGCGTCGCGTCATCCGACCCCGCAACGCGCGCCGCATGCCGCTCCCGCCCAGACGCCGCTCGCCGGACGCGTCTTCACACTCGATGTCGAAGATGCTGCAGGCACCCGCCCGGTGGAGCTCACGTCGGTGGTTCCGGGCCGGCGCTATGCGATCGGCAAGGACGAGGGATCGGATGTCGTCGTCGATGGCACTTATGCGAGCCGCCGCCACTGCGAGATCTGGTTCGACCGGGGCGCGTGGTGGGTCGTGGACACTGGATCGACCAACGGCATTCGTGTCGAATCGCGCGGTGCAGTTGCGCAAGGCAGAACGGCGCGGGCGGCCGGCCGGATGGAGCCCATCGAGCTTCCTCCTGGAGCGTCTCTTGTGCTCTCCGCGAATCTGCAGGGCGAGCCGCGCCAGTATCCCCGCCTGACGTTGCGGGCGCTCGAGGTGCGCAGCCGCAACTCCAGCGTTGATTCGAATGGGGTAGCAACGCCGGTCACGCCGATCGCACCTGCTCGCCGCCACGGCCGCAAGTGGACGCTGTCGGCGCGGATGGCATCCGGAACGCGCGACGTCGAGCTCAGCGCGAGCGCGCTACCGTTCTCCATCGGCCGTTCGCGCAACCAGGGCCTCGTGATCGACTGGACGCATGCCGACGTGTCCGGACGGCACGTCGAGATCGTCGCGATCGACGATGACGGCGTGTCGGTCGTGATCCATGGCGATAACGGAGTGGCTGTCGATGCGACCGCCCACGGACCCGGTGCGCAGTTTTGCTGGAAACCGGGCGAGACGCTGACGCTCGGCGGCAGGACGGAACAGGTCCCCGCATGCACGCTCGTGCTGGCCCGTAGCGATTGACGATGGGAGCGCATGAATGAGCCTGCGCCCTCTGCGATCCGACGGCGCTTCGCAGCGTCACGACAAGCCAGGCCAATTCGCGTCACTGGTCAATGAGGTCGCAATCGTCACGCGATGGGCGCGCCTAGACGCCGCGGCAGCTTCGTCGCGCGGCACGCGGCATCGCGTGAACGAGGATTGCCGCAGCCCGCTCGACGCCGAATGCGCCCTGTTCGTCGTCGCCGATGGCGTCGGAGGCGGTGCACTGGCTTCGCGCGCGAGCCGCCAGCTCGTCGCATGGCTCCATGGCGCGTTGGCGCACGTACGCATCGATGCTGAAGCCGTCCGGCAGGCGCTTCTCGCCGCCGACCGCGACATACGCGCAAGCATCGCAAGTCGCACGCAGGCTGCCGGCGCCGCAACCGTCGCGCTCGCGGCTGCAACCGACGCATCGCTTGCACGATGGCTGATCGCATGGGTCGGCGATTGTCGGATCTACCGACTCCCCGAGGCAGATGACATCGCTGCGCAGCTTCTTACGGTGGACGACACTTATCGGAGGCTGGGTGAATGTCCACCAGGCGGGGGCTCCCCCGACGATCCGGCGCGAATGATCGGCAACGGGGCGATCGATTCGCCCAATGTCCGGCACCTTGAGTTGCGCGCCGGCGAAATGCTCGTCCTGTGCAGCGACGGTGTGCATAGGCATGCGGATCCGGCGGTGCTCGGCCGCGTGCTTCGAAGCTCCATGCCGCTCGCGGATCGCTGCGCCGAGCTGATTGCAGTCGTTCGCGCGCACGGCAGCCACGACGATGCCACAGTGCTCGTCGTGCAACGGACCGAGCGAATCCGCGCGATCGCCACATCCACTCACTCCGAAAGCGCAAAGCCATGACCGCCGAGCATATCGAGCGCGTTTTCGGCCGCGGTCGCCTGAAGATGACGACGGGCGAGCATGTCGAGGTATTCCGCGAAGCGGTGGCGCCCGGCGACCGACGGCGCTACACGAAACGCTTCCTCGCCACCGATGAGGCGGATTTCGGGCTCTGGACCGAGCGCGAATGGCGGATTCTCGCGCGCCTGATCGGGCACGGGATCGTCTGCGTGCCCGACGTCGTGCAGTTCGACGGAGGCGCGAGCGGCGGAATGCGACTCGTGCAGACGTACGACGCCGGGGTGACCGTCGATCAATGGGCCACGCTGCTGCCCGTTTCGCGCGACGGCGTCGAGCGCCACAGCATCTTCGACGACTGCGCGCACTGGTGGGCGCTCGCGCATCACTGCCTCGCCGCGCTCAACGAGATTCACGCGCTGCAGCTCGTTCACCTCGACATCAAGGGCGACAACATCTGCATCCCGTACGGTCCCGCGCATTTCGATCCAGCCGCGACCGGCGCAATCATCTATCCGATGTTCGCGCGGCTCGCGTTGATCGACTTCGCGTTCTCGCTGGTTTCCGGCGAACGGCTCGGCACGGCGCTGCCGATCGGCTGGCAGAAGGATTACGACTACCAATCGCCGCGGCTGCTCAGTGCACTCGAAGGGGGCCGCCGCGGTGATCTCCGGCCTACGCAGGAGCTCGACTGGCGCTGCGACCTCTACAGCCTTGCGGCGATGCTGAAACGCTACCTGCCCAACGAGGAATGGGCGGGCACCGAAGGACGCGAGGCCGGCTGGACCGCGACGCGCTACGACGACGCCCGTTCGTTGATCTACCACCTGCGCGAATGCCATGACCACGCTTCTCCGGACGCGCGGCCGCATCAGGAGCTGATGGACGTCACCGGCGCCCGCATGCGCGAACGCGATCTCGCGGATTCTGTCGTAACGGGCTGGACCGTTCTGCGCGATGCCGCCGTTGTCGAAGGCTCGACACCGATCACGCCGCTGACGCGCATTGCGCCGGTCCTTCGCGCGACGGGTGGAAGTCGGCCGCCTCCGCAGGTCGTTCCGCTCACGGCACCGACTGCAGTGATCCGGCGTCCGCGCGTACTTATCTCTCCGGCAGTGCCGCCGACTCGCATTGCACCGCCGGCGGCACGCCAATCGTTGCGACGGCGCGCAAGCGTGCTTGCGTCGGGAATCGTTGCAGCGTGCGCGCTGGCCGCTCCGTCGTTCCTGGGCGATCCCGCGCATCCATTCGCCGAGCGTGTGCACGATCTGGTTTCGTCGTTGCGGGGGCCGGCGCCCGCCCCGCCTGAACCGGCCGCCCGGTCGGTTGCGCCCGCGGCGTCGCCGCGCGAAACGGATTCGACGCCGAGCGTTTCATCACCGGGAAACGTGGCAAACGCTGCGGCGACCGATACGGTTTCTGCTCTGCAGTCACCCGCATCCGCGAATCATTCAACCGAGTCGGCCGATACGGCAGAAACTGCTGCGGCTACAACACCGCCGGACGGTCCGCAAGAACCGGCACCCGTTGCCGCGGAGCCAGCATCCGTCGACGCGTCCGGTGCGTCGAAACCGGTGCGGTCGCCGGGCACATCGTTGCGGGCCCCCTCGCGGCCGCTCGTCGCAGGCGCTGCGGTCGCACCGAAGCCGGCGCAAGGCTCGAGGACCGTCGCATCGAAAGGGTCGAATCGCACCACCATTGCGCGAGCCGGCACGAAAGCGCCAACTACGCCTGCTGCGACGCTCGCTTTGAACGCAATGCCGACCCGTTCCGGAATCAACTCCTCTGCGCAATCCGCGCAAGCGGCAGGCGGATCGGGAACGGCGAACGAATTGCGGACGGTGCCCACATCGATCGAACCGGTGTCGACGCCTGTGGCAGCAAACCCAGCGGCCGTGACGAGCCCGCCACCAGCAGCGTCAACGGTGACCGAGGTACAGCGGCCTGGGGGCTCTGCGCCTCAGCCGGTTGCAGCGGCAAGCGGGTCGAAGGAGCCGAGCGATGCTGCCAGCGCACAGGTTTCGACCGCGAGCGACGGCGGGCGCCGGCGGTCGAATGCGCACGCGAGCCATGGCGGATGGCTGGGCGAACTGTGGAGGCAGCTCACCGTATTTCGTCAGCCGGCTGCCCCGGTCGAGGACCGCAGCGCCGGGGCGCGGCGATCCATGACTCAGGCGCAACGTCCCGCGGGACAGCCGCCAGCGGCCGACGTTGTGGCCTCGCGCCGAGCCGTCCCGCAACTCAATCCGCCCGCCGAAGTGGCTCAGGCAAGTACTCCCCAGGTGATCATGTCGCCGATTGCCGCGAAACCGGCCCCGGTAGGCGAAGCGCTCACCGCGCAATCCAGCGTACGTTTCAACGCGGTCGCTCCGGCATCGCTGGTCGACGCCCGCGCACCCGACGTCGCGGCGCCGACGCCGGGGCCGAATCCACGTGCCCTGCGCCCCGCCGGGACCGAAGTGCGGGCAGCGGAAGCTACCGATGAAGAGCTCGCGGCAAGGGGGAAACGATTCGCCATCGAAGCAGTGCCGTACGTTGCTACGCAGGCCTACGCCGACGCATCCCGCGCACTATCGGTCGCGTACAGGGCGCGCGATTCGTCGCAGGATCAAGCAATCGTCGATGCGGTGTTTGCGACATGGCCAAGCGAAACTGCACGCGTTCCAGCAACCACCGTCGCGCCGCCGCGCGCGCGGCGCCTGCACGAGGAAGCGCGCAAGGCGATCGCTTACGGAGATGGCGTGGCGAGCGCAATGGACCTCGAACTGAAGGCTTTCGGCGCAAATCCACGCGATCCCGATATCGCGCAGTTCCTGGCGCTGCTGCATCTGTGGACGAAGCCATCACAGCCGGAAACGGCACGGCAGCTGGCGCTGTTCGCTATCGCACTCAGTGGGCCGAAACGTACGGCGCGCGCCGACTACTGGAACACACTCGCCGTCGCCAGTGCGTTGAGCGCGCGGCAGAACGATGCGACTGCTGCCTTCCTCGTCGAAACTGCACTCAGCACCAGCCTGGACCGAAGCTGCCGGGCTGCGCTTCGCGCGTACGCGAGCTACGGCGATCCCCTTCGTACGCCGGTGCAAGCGATGCTGTACCGCGTGCGCTCGCAGCCGCGCGGGTACGCGTATCCTGCATGCGCCTGGCCACAGTATTGACGACGACAAATGCTTATACGCCCACCAGATCCGCACACGCACGGGAGCCGCGAATAAGGGGCGTCGGCGGCGGTACGAACTCTGGCGAGTTCGATCTCAGCGCTCGCCTCGGCGTGAACTTGGTACAGTGTCGCGCCGTGACAGAATCGATCTCCGACGATATGACGCGGAAAGGTGCGCTTCATGCGCGCAGGCGCGCCGGATCGCGTCTCGTCCGCGTGCTCACGCTTCTCGCAATCGCCGCGCTCGCCGCGTGCGGCGCACTGCCGCCTCGCAATCCGCCCCGCGTCGACGTCGTCGTCGTCGAGCTCGAGCGTATCGACGGTCCGCAGGCGTTTTTCGGCATCACGCTGCAACTCACCAACGATGGCGATGACGACATCGTGATCAACGCGATGCAGGGCGCGCTGGCGATCGAAGACGAGAGCATCGCGCAGGCAGCGCTTGTGTCGGCGCCGGTTCGCGTGCCCGCGCACGGCGCGACGCGCGCGCAGTTGCGGGCGCAGACGGGCATGGATGCGATCCTGCGCGCGATCGCCGCCGCGATGCGCCGCGGAGCAACGCTCGTGGCGCCTGGCGGTCGGCCGACGCTGCGCTATTCGATCACCGGCAGCGCAACGCTCAATGGCGGCTACCGGCTGCCGTTTTCGCGCGCCGGCGAGCTCGGCTGAAGTGGTTCCGATGACAGCGCTGCGCTTTACGAAGATGGAAGGCCTCGGGAACGATTTTGTCGTCGTCGACGCAACGCGCTCCGCGTTTACGCTGTCGCCGGACGCGATTCGCCGGTTGGCCGACCGCCGCTTCGGCGTCGGCTGCGACCAGGTGCTCGTCGTGGAGCCGGCGCGCGAAGGCGCCGATTTCCGCTACCGGATATTCAACGCCGACGGCGGCGAAGTCGAGCAGTGCGGCAACGGTGCCCGCTGCTTCGTCGTTTTCGTCCGCGAGCGAGGGCTGACGGACAAGCGCGAGATTCGCGTCGAGACGGCCGGCGGCGTCATCGTGCCGAGACTCGAGGACGACGGCGAAGTGACGGTCGACATGGGCGCTCCGCGGTTCGCAGCGGGACAGGTGCCGTTCGTCGGCGGAACGGATGCGATCGCCGAGCCGCTCGACGTGGACGGCCGGACCGTGCTGATCTCCGCGCTGTCGATGGGCAATCCGCACGCGGTGCAGGTTGTCGCCGATGTCGGGCAAGCGCCGGTCGAGACGCTGGGTCCGCTGATCGAGCGCCATCCGCGGTTTCCGCAGCGCGTGAACGCGGGATTCATGCAGGTCGTCGATCGCGCTACCATTCGGCTGCGCGTGTTCGAGCGTGGCGCCGGCGAGACACTCGCGTGCGGCACCGGCGCGTGCGCGGCGGTCGTCGCCGGCCGCCGCCGCGGCCTCCTCGACGAGCACGTGCGCGTGATCACGCGCGGCGGCGACTTGTCGATCGCGTGGCCGGGCGGCGATGCGCCGGTGATGATGAAAGGCCCCGCGCGAGCGGTATTCGACGGCGAATGGCGCTGCACCGATCCCGGGGCATCGGCGGTGTGATCGACGGTGTCTCAATCTCGCCTCCGCAACATCGACGAAGGATCCGGATGGACGCAAGTGCAGTTGCCGATTACCTGAAGAAGAACCCGGCGTTCTTCGAGGATTACGCCGACGTCGTCGCGCAGATCTTCGTTCCCCACCCCCACGGCGGCCACGCAATTCCCATCGCGGAACGCCAGATCCTTTCGCTGCGCGACCGCGCGCGCGACCTCGAGCACCGGCTGCGCGAGCTGATCCGCAACGGCACGGAAAACGACGAAATCGGCGAAAAGCTCCATCGATCGACGCTGGCGCTGTTTGCCGCACCGGATCTCGAAACGACGCTGGCCGTGCTGTCGCACAGTCTCAGGGAAGATTTCGCAGTTCCGCAGGTCGCGATACGCCTGTGGACGGAAGCGCCGCGCGAGAACGAACTGCCGGAATTCGCCGCGACGTCCGACGCCGTGCGCGAGTACGCCGAGCGTCTGCGCGCGCCGTACTGCGGCAGCGAGGCTGCGGCCGAATCGCGTCAATGGTTCAACGTCGAAGCGGAGGCGAAATCGTTCGCCTACCTGCCGCTGCGCACCGAGCAGACATTCGGCATCCTGGCGCTCGCAAGCGGCGATGCTCGCCGCTTCCACGCCGACATCGGCACCGTGTACCTGTTGCGGCTCGCCGAGCTCGCCAGCGTGGCGATCGCACGCTTTTTCCGCTGAGCAGGCTGTGACGGCGCCGCGCGTCTTGTCGGGAGTGTCCGGCGAGAACGCGGCGGCGCTGGACGCGTTTGCCACGCATCTCAACTCGCGTGCGCTGCACACGCGTAACGCGTACGTGCGCGACGTCGCGCAGTTGTGCGAACTCGCGGGAGACGCGTCCGTGGCCGACCTCGCGCGGCCCCAGTTGATGCGGTTCGTCGCGACGCTGCACGGACGCGGTCTGTCGGGGCGAAGCCTCGCGCGGACCTTGTCGGCGTGGCGCGCGTTCTATCGGTTCCTGATCGAGCGGGACGGTACGTTGAAGGATGATCCGTGCGCCGGCATCAAGGCGCCGAAGTCGTCGCGCCGCCTGCCGTCGGCGTTGTCGCCCGACGAAGCGGCGAAGCTCGTGGCGATCGACAGCGACGAGCCATTCGCAATCCGCGATCGCGCGGTGTTCGAGCTCGCCTATTCGTCCGGGCTGCGGCTCTCGGAGCTCGCGCAACTCGACGTCGCGGGCTGCGACCTGACGACAGGTGAGGTGCGCGTGCTCGGCAAGGGCAGCAAAGAGCGCATCGTGCCGGTCGGAACCGCGGCGCGTGATGCGGTAACGCGATGGCTCAGCCTTCGAGGCGTGCATGCCGCACCCGGCGAGACGGCGATGTTCATCGGCCGCCGCGGCCGCCGGCTGTCGCCTCGCGCGATCCAGCAGCAACTTGCGCAGTGGGCGATCAGGCAGGGACTGTCGCGCCACGTGCATCCGCACATGCTGCGCCATTCGTTTGCGTCCCACGTGCTGCAATCGTCGGGCGACCTTCGCGCCGTGCAGGAGATGCTCGGACACGCGTCGATCGCGAGCACGCAGGTGTATACGCATCTCGATTTCCAGGCGCTCGCGAAGGTTTATGACGCCGCTCATCCCCGCGCGAAGCGCAAGCGAAGCAAGTAGAAAAAAAGCGGGCGCCGGTTTGCGGCGCCCGAATCCCTTGGAGGAGAGGGGGTTCTACGACAGGGATGGCACTACATCCGGTAGGCCGATTCGCCGTGCGACGAGATGTCGAGGCCTTCGCGCTCCTCGTCTTCCGGCACACGCAGTCCTACGGTCATGTCGACGATCTTGTACGAGACGTAGGCGACGACACCGGACCAGATGATCGTGATGCCGACGGCTTTTGCCTGGATCCACAGTTGCGCCATGTAGCCCGGGAATTCCGTCTTGCCGGTCACCCAGTCGGCTACGACACTGGGTCCGCCGAGCGACGGCGAGACGAAGATGCCCGTCAGCAGCGCACCGAGAATGCCGCCGACGGCGTGCACGCCGAACACGTCCAGCGTGTCGTCCACGCCGATCATCCGCTTCAGGCCATTCACACCCCACAGGCAGACGAATCCGGCCGCGGTGCCGATGACGAACGCACCGGGGATGCCGACGTTGCCGGCCGCCGGCGTGATCGCCACGAGACCCGCAACGGCACCCGACGCGGCACCGAGCATCGACGGCTTGCTCTTCATCATCCACTCGCCGAACGACCACGACAGCACGGCGCAGGCCGTCGCTAGGAACGTGTTCATGAACGCGAGTGCAGCCGAGTTGTTCGCTTCGAGCGCCGAGCCGGCGTTGAAGCCGAACCAGCCGGCCCACAGCAGGGAGGCACCGATCATCGTCATCGGCAGGTTGTGCGGCGCCATCGATTCCTTGCCGTAGCCCACGCGCTTGCCGATGACGATTGCGCCGACGAGACCTGCGATACCCGCGTTGATGTGCACGACGGTCCCACCGGCAAAGTCGAGCGCGCCCATCTGCCAGATGTAGCCGGCTTTTGCGTTCGTCGCATCGACGACATTCGCAGCCGTGTACGCGTCAGGGCCGGGCCAGAACCAGACCATGTGCGCGATCGGGACGTAAGCGAATGTGAACCACAGCACGGCGAAGATGAGCACGGCCGAGAACCGGACGCGCTCGGCAAATGCGCCGAGGATCAGGCAGACGGTGATCGCCGCGAACGTCGCCTGGAAGGCCACGTACACGAGCTCGGGCAGCGGCGTGTTCTTCGAGAACGTGGCCGCCATCGAGAACTCGCCCTTCGCGGAGTCGAACGTCCCCTTGAGGAACAGCCGGTCGAAGCTGCCGAAGAACGCGTTGCCCTCGGTGAACGCGAGGCTGTAGCCGTACACGCACCACAGCACCGTGATCAGCGAAAACACGACGAACACCTGCATCAGCACGGACAGCATGTTCTTGGAGCGCACCATGCCGCCGTAGAACAGCGCCAGTGCGGGCACGCTCATCATCAGCACGAGCGCGGTGGAGATCAGCATCCACGCGACGTCACCCTTGTTCGGCGTGGCGGCTGGCGTCGCGGCCGCGGCTGCAGCAGCGGGCGCCGCCGTTGCCGCTGCAGCAGGAGCGGCAGCGTCCGCTTTCGCGTCCGGCGCCTTGGCCTCGGCCGCGGGCGGCGTTGCAGCCTTGTCCTGGCTGACGGCAGGTGCAGCGAGCCCGAACGCGCACAGCAGCCCGAGCACTACGAGAATTTTTTTCATTCGCGAGGCTCCCTTTACAGCGCGGCCGCGCCGGTCTCGCCGGTACGGATCCGCACAACCTGCAGCACGTCGAACACAAAAATCTTGCCGTCACCGATCTTTCCGGTGTTGGCGGCTTTTTCGATCGCTTCGATGGCGCGGTCGAGGAGGTCGTCGGCCAGCGCGGCCTCGACCTTCACCTTCGGCAGGAAATCGACAACGTATTCGGCGCCGCGATACAGCTCGGTGTGGCCCTTCTGCCGGCCGAAGCCCTTGACCTCGGTGACGGTGATGCCCTGCACGCCGATGGCCGAAAGCGCTTCCCGGACCTCGTCGAGCTTGAACGGCTTGATGATGGCGGAGACGAGTTTCATGGTTGATCTCCTGTCAGAACGTCTTTTGCACGAACACCGTGCCGGTCGCCTTGCCGATGTTCCGGCCAGCCAGCGTGTATCCGGCGTCCTTCGCGGTCGAATCGGTGTAATACGCGCCGAAGTTCCAGCCGCCGGCCGCCGCATAGGTGACGCCGACCTTCCAATCGGTGTAGTTGAGGTTGTCGCCGTTGTTGAAGCCGTTCGTCTGCCCCTTGTATTCCTGCCGACCCACGTGCGTGTTCAGCGTCCACGTTTCGGTCAGCGGATAGTTGGCGGACAGATCGAGGTACCAGCTGTTGTGGGAATCGGGAATGCCGAACGTGTTGCTCACCGCGTGCGAGTACTTGAGCGACGCCCATTTCCAGTTGCCGGCGATGTAGAGCTCCGTCGTGTTCGGCTTCGTGACGCCTTCGAGATAATCGCCGGGGTACCAGTACTGCAGGACGCCGACGTCCATGCCCCAGTCGTCGTTGAACGCGTACTTGTATCCGCCGTAGAAGTCCCATTCGAGGCTTGCGCCGTGATCGACGACGCCGGCGTCGTGCAGCCAGCTGATGTTCGAGCCCCACGTGCCGGCGTAGAAGCCGCCCGGCGTCGCGAGGTCGAAGCCACCCTGGAATGCCGGCTTGCGGTCGGTCTGCGTAAGCCCGCGGAAGATGTACTGGCTGTAGATGCCGAAGTTGCCGGTGATCGTGTACGGCTCGACCGGTTTCACCTCCGCCGCTGCGGGTGCTGGAGCGGGTGCGGTTTGCGCTTGCACGTTCGAGGTGATCGTAGCGATGGCGGCCAGCGTGGCGATGCAAGTGGCAGAATGGAGTTTCATGTTCAAAGGGGTCCTGGTTTTGTTGAACGTACGTCCCGACGACGCTTTGCACGTCGTGTGCCCGAATCAAAAAGTCGAGATAGTTCAAGTGGTTGGCTGAAAAATCGGACCGCTGGTCAGGGAGTGCCAGACTCGCCGTGCACCAATCGCGGGCGTCGAATCCGGCGTGGTGCACGGGTCTGGGGCGACCGATCCGGTGGAGATCCGCGGCGGCGCGCGCAGGGATCGTCGTCGGCGCCGTAGGGTCCAAAGATGCGCGACCGCGGCCGTTCGCCGCGTCAGGGAGAACCCAATGCTGAATTCGAAGACGCTCGATGACCTTGCCGCCCGCATCGGCAAGGCGTTCGAAGGCTCGCCCGCCAAGGACATCGAGAAAAACATCAAGGCGATGTTGCAAAGCGGCCTTGCGCGGCTCGATCTCGTGACACGGCAGGAGTTCGACGTGCAGGCGGAAGTGCTGCGCAAGACGCGCGACAAGGTCGAACGACTCGAGGCGCGTGTGACTGAACTCGAGGCGCGAATGCCTGCGCCCGAATCCGGCGCCTGACCGATCACGCCCGGCCAACGCGCCGGCGCCTTCAATCCGTCAGCGAACCGTCAGCACGTCACCGCGGTAATCGGGTTCGTGCGGCGGCGCGGTCGCGCGTGACGCGCGCATCTGCTTGCGCGCCCGCTTAGCCACGGCGTTGCATCTGCCCTTAGCAGGGGGAATGGCGCTGAATTGCCGCTGACGCACACGCGCCAACGAGCCCACGTGAGGGCAGGGGGCAATCAACGCGCGAATCTGTCAGTGATCGGCCAGTGACGCGGCTGCAAAGTAGCAGCGTCCAACTGACCGATCGCAGGTTCGCCGTGAAGACCGCCTTGCAGATGCTCGAAGCCCTTGTCGCCACCTCCCGCAAGCTCGGACCGTACGTGCTGCTCGAGGTGTTGCTGCCCGGAGGCACGCTGTTCGCGATGACGTTGTTCGTCTATCGCAATCCGGGTGCTGCGCGACGCTATGTGGCCAGGGTGCAAAAGGCGTTCAAGCGAGCCGTGGCGGCTACGCGCAACGCGATCCGCCGCCGGGCGGCCCGGGTGCCGTCGTTGACAACCGGCATCGAAGCGGCGATGCGCGCGCTCGGCTGAGGTCCCACATCCAGAAGTGGGTCCGGCCCCATCGCGGGGTCGAACGCCGCTACGCTTTGCGAACGGGCAGCCGCTCCGGCCGAAGGTTTATATTGGGGCGGCCGGCGGCCCGCGCGGCCGTGGTCCGACCCGGCGAGAGGGCGTTACCGGCGCCGGCGACACGCTTGCCGACCAAAAGGACCGATCCCGTTGAGAACTGCGCTGCCATGGGCCGCCCTGATCATCGCCGGGGTCTTCGAGGTGGGTTGGGCGATCGGCTTGAAATACACCGAAGGGTTTTCGCGACTGTGGCCGAGTGTGGCCACCGTGCTGTCGATGATCGTAAGCCTTGGTCTCCTCGGGTTCGCCGTCAAGTTCCTGCCCGTCGGGACGGCGTATGCAGTCTGGGTGGGCGTTGGCGCCGTCGGGACCGCAACGCTCGGAATGGCCTTCCTCGGCGAGCCGATGAATGCCGGGCGCGTCATCAGCCTCGCCGTTATCGTTGCAGGTATTCTCGGACTGAAGCTCGCGACACCGGATTAGATGGCGCGATCCCGGCACGGCCGGTGGCGATGATTGCCGTCCTGCGTCGCTGCGTTCCTAGCATCGGCCAAACGGATGAGTGCAGTAGCGAGTCCGTCGCGCCATGCTCGTTGCTCCGTCACACGAGCAGCCCGATGACCGTCGCAATCGTCCATAGCCGCGGACTGACCGGCGTAACCGCGCCGCGCGTCAGCGTCGAAGTGCACCTGTCTGGTGGGCTTCCCGGTGTGCACATCGTCGGTCTCGCGGAAACCGAAGTGCGGGAAGCGCGCGATCGCGTGCGTGCCGCCTTGCAGAACGCGCAGTTCGAGTTTCCGCAACGCAAGGTCACCGTGAGCCTGGCGCCTGCAGACCTGCCGAAGGAATCGGGACGCTTCGATCTGCCGATCGCGATCGGCATCCTCGCCGCGAGCGGGCAACTGCCGCAGGACGCGCTGGCGGCGCACGAGTTCGCCGGCGAACTGGCGCTGACGGGCGAGCTTCGTGCTGTGCGCGGCGCGCTCGCGATGGTGCTGTCGGCGCGGCATGACGGGCGCGCCTTCGTGCTCCCGCAGGCGAGTGCTGCCGAAGCGGCGCTCGTGCGCGATGCGGTCGTGTTGCCTGCGGCGTCGCTGCTGGCGGTGTGCGCGCATCTGACGGGCGCCGCCGCATTGACGCCGATCGTTGCGCAGGCACCGCCGACTGCCGTCAGCGATGCGCCCGACCTCGCCGATGTGCGCGGCCAGCCGCTTGCCAAGCGCGTGCTCGAGATCGCGGCTGCAGGATTCCATTCACTGCTGCTGCTGGGGCCGCCCGGCACCGGCAAGTCGATGCTCGCACAACGTTTGCCTGGCTTGCTGCCGCCGATGACCGAGGCGGAAGCGCTGGAATCCGCAGCGCTGGCATCGCTTGCGGGGCGCTTCACCGTCGAGCGATGGCGCGTGCGTCCATTTCGCGCGCCGCACCACACGGCAAGCGGCGTGGCACTCGTGGGTGGAGGTGGAATCCCGCGGCCCGGCGAGATCTCGCTTGCCCATCACGGTGTGCTGTTCCTGGACGAGTTGCCGGAATGGGACCGGCGCGTCATCGAGGTGCTGCGCGAGCCCCTCGAGTCCGGCACGATCCACGTGTCGCGCGCTGCGCGGCAAAGCGTGTTTCCAGCGCAGTTCCAGCTCGTCGCCGCGATGAATCCGTGCCCGTGCGGTTGGCTGGGTCACGCCAGTGGTCGCTGCCGTTGCGCGCCCGACCAGATCCAGCGCTATCGGCGGCGCGTGTCGGGTGCGCTGTACGATCGAATCGACCTGGCGATCGAAGTGCCGGCTGTCGATGCGGCGGACATGGCGCCGCGAGCGGTGAATGACAGCACCGATCGGTCGTCCGCCGTGCGCGAGCGCGTCGCTTGCGCCCATGCGCGCCAGATCGATCGGCAGGGCAAGGCCAATGCGCGGCTCGCGCCCGCAGACGTCGAACGGCATTGCCGCCGCACAGCGGCGAGCGAAAGCTTGTTGGCGCAAGCGATGGCGCGGTGGTCGTTGTCCGCACGCGGCTATCACCGCGTACTCAAGGTCGCGCGAACCATTGCCGATGTCGCCGGCAGCGATGACCTCGAGGCGGCGCACGTGGCCGAGGCCATCGGCTACCGACGAGACCTCGGTTGCGTGGCGTAACGGGTACGCCGCTGTTAAGCGATGCGTGTCAGCGCGGCACCGGTTTTTGGCGGATCCTTGCGCCAAAAACGTCGACCGCTTCCGATTCGAGACGGGTCGCCACACCAGAGTCGAGCGCAGGTTGGCCGGAGGTCCACGCGATCGCATCGCAGGACGTCTGCATGATGAGGCGCATGATCGGATCGGCCTGTTCCGGAATCACGCTGGCAAGGTAGCGGCGCATCGCGCGAACGCCGTTGTCATCGAACGAGCTGCTGCAATGGCGCTCCCCTTTGGGGCCGATGCTCGCTACCTGATGAAACCCGATCTTCGCGCGCGATCCGAGCAGCACGCGATCGGTGCCGGCGAGGAAGATCAGCGAACATGCGGACGCGCACTCGTAGCGGGTGACGGTACGAAACTTACCTAAGCGAACCTCCCGGGCAAGGGAGATACCGTCATTCAACAGCCCGCCCGGCGATTCGAGCAGGAGCCAAGGCTTGTCGCAGCCGATTTTTTCAGTCCGCGCGAGCACGCCATCGAACTTCAGACTCGTATCGTGGGTGATCTTGCCTTGCAACGCTACGACGCACGCATTCGGATCCGTTCCGACGATGACGAAGCGACCGCCATCGTAGGCAAACGATTCCTGGCCCGCCGCCGACAGGTTCGCCAGTCGTGCGCGCGCGCGCTGCCGCGCGGACGATTTCGGACCGGCTCGGGCGTTGGCCATGACGTCCGCGTACCACTTTCGCGCTTCGTCGAGGTTTTGCTCGACCCCCGAACCCGTCTCGTAGAAGACGCCGATGCTGTATTGCGCGTCGGGGTCTCCCTGCTGTGCCGCCTTCAGATACCACCGCGCGGCTTCGCCTAGGTCGGAGGCGACTCCCAGTCCCTTCTCGTACAGGATGCCGACGTTGAATTGCGCGGCCGGATGCCCCTGCTGGGCCAACGGAAGCCACAATTGCAGCGCCGTCGAATACTCGCTGCGGTCGTACGCGGCAACGCCGTCCTCGTATGGACCCGCGAGGGCGTGCGTCGCCAGGAGTAGCAGGCAACACGCGAAACGAGCTCGCAGCTTCATCGTGGAGGCAACTATAACCGTAGCGAAGGGTTGGACGACGGGTTGTGATGCAACGCCTGTCCTCGATCACCGAAGACGATCGGCCTTGTACTCCCAACCCATTGACGTCCCGCGTGCGTTCGCCGGATCGCAACGCTCGCTGCGGTATCATCGTCCGTTCTGATGAATGCGCTCGGCGAACCGGTTGCCGCGAGGCAGGATTCGCGCACGGAAACGTCCCGCCTGCGCGAAATCCCGTACAACTACACGTCGTTTTCCGATCGCGAGATCGTGATCCGGCTGCTCGGCGCGCCGATGTGGGCGCTGCTCGAGGAGTTGCGGGGCGAGCGGCGCACCGGCCGCTCGGCACGGATGCTGTTCGAAGTGCTCGGCGACATCTGGGTCGTCGAACGCAATCCGTATTTGCAGGACGACCTGCTCGACAATCCGCGGCGCCGCCGGCTGCTCGTCGACGCGCTCCACCATCGTTTAAACGAGATCGATCGGCGCCGTAGGGACAACACGGCCCTCGACGCCGATCGTGACGCGAAGGTCGGCCAATTGCTCGACGCCGCGCGCGCGGCGGTCGATCGCTTCTCGAAATGGTTTCCGCACACCGCAGCATTGAGAAAACGCGTGCAGCGAACGCTTGGCCGCCATACGCGCAAGGACAACATCACGTTCGACGGCCTCCAGCGCGTATCGCACGTGACCGACGCAACCGACTGGCGCGTCGAGTACCCATTCGTCGTGCTGCATCCGGATACGGAAGACGAAGTGCGCGGCATCGTCGCCGCGTGCATCGAGCTCGGCCTGACGATCATTCCGCGCGGCGGCGGCACGGGCTATACCGGCGGCGCGATCCCGCTCGACCCGTGCTCGGCGGTGATCAACACCGAGAAGCTCGAGCGACTCTCCGGCGTCGAGCGAATTGCGTTGCAGGGGCACGCGGAACCGGTCGCGACGATCGACTGCGGCGCAGGGGTCGTCACGAAACGCGCGATGGACGTTGCCGATGCGAACGGACTCGTGTTCGCGTGCGATCCGACGTCGGCGGATGCGTCGTGCATCGGCGGCAATGTCGCCGTCAACGCCGGTGGCAAGAAGGCCGTGCTGTGGGGCACGGCACTCGATAACCTCGTCTCGTGGCGGATGGTGACGCCGGATGCGCAGTGGCTGGAGGTGACGCGCATCGATCACAACCTCGGCAAGATCCACGATGCGCAAGCTGCGACCTTCGAGCTCAAATGGTTCGGTGACGATGGCAGCACCGTGACGAAGCGCGAAGTGCTCGCCATTCCTGGGGGCCTCTTCCGCAAGGTGGGTCTCGGCAAGGACGTCACCGACAAGTTCCTCGCAGGGTTGCCGGGCGTGCAGAAGGAAGGGTGCGACGGCATCGTCGTCAGCGCGCGCTTCGTGCTGCACCGGATGCCACCGGCCATCAGGACGTTCTGCCTCGAGTTCTTCGGCCAGGCGCGCGAATCGACGCCGGCGATCGTCGAGATCAAGCGCTTCCTCGATGCGGCGGCCGACGCGCCCGCTGCTGCGCGCGTGCAGCTAGCGGGCCTCGAACATCTCGATTCCCGCTATGTGAAGGCGGTCGGGTATTCGACGAAGGCGAAGCGGCACGGATGCCCGAACATGATCCTGCTCGGCGACATCGTCGGCGAGAGCGACGACGCCGTCGCGAAGGCAGCATCGGAGGTGATCCGGATCGCCAATGCGCGCGGCGGCGAGGGATTCGTCGCCGTATCCGCCGAAGCGCGCAAGAAGTTCTGGCTCGACCGCTCGCGCACGGCGGCGATCGCCAAGCACACGAACGCATTCAAGATCAACGAGGACGTCGTCATTCCGCTCGACCGGCTCGGCGACTACACCGACGGCGTCGAGCGCCTGAACATCGAGATGTCGATCCGCAACAAGGTGAAGCTCGCGGACCGCCTCGCGCAATTCTTCGCCGATCCCGATGCGGAGCACCTGTGGCGAACCGGCAGCGAAGCGAGGCCGACCGACAGCGAGCTCACGGCGGCGCTCGACGATGCGCGTGCGCTCGTCGTATCGGTGCGCGCGCGCTGGCAGGACCTCTACGACCGCCTCGACACGACGTTTCGCGACCTGCAGAGCCACGCCGATGTCGTGTCGTGGAAGCACGAGCTCAAGGCGCCGCTGGAAACGATCTTCGCCGGCCGCAATTACGAGCCGCTGCTCGCCCGCTGCAACGCGCTCCACCGCGAAGTGCTGCGCAGTCGCGTGTTCATCGCGCTGCACATGCACGCCGGCGACGGCAACGTGCACACGAACCTGCCGGTGAACTCGGACGACTACGCGATGCTGCAGGAGGCCAACGCGGCTGTCGCCCGCGTGATGGCGCTTGCTCGCGCACTCGATGGCGTCATTTCAGGCGAGCACGGCATCGGCATCACCAAGCTCGAATTCCTCACCGACGACGAGCTCGCGCCGTTCGCCGACTACAAGCGTCGCGTCGATCCGCAGGGACGCTTCAATCGCGGCAAGCTGACGCGCGAGCATGCGCTGCCGGCCGACCTCACGAATGCGTACACACCGTCGTTCTCGCTGATCGGCCACGAGAGCCTGATTCTCGAGCAGAGCGCGATCGGCGAGATTACCAATGCGATCAAGGACTGCCTGCGCTGCGGCAAGTGCAAGGCGCCTTGCGCGACGCATTCGCCGCGCGCAAACCTGCTGTACAGCCCGCGCAACAAGATACTCGCGACGTCGCTTCTGACCGAGGCATTCCTCTACGAAGAGCAGACGCGACGTGGCGTGTCGCTGCGCCACTTCGACGAGTTCGGCGACGTCGCCGACCACTGCACCGTGTGCCACAAGTGCTTGAACCCGTGTCCGGTCGACATCGACTTCGGCGACGTGTCGATCGCGATGCGCAACCTGCTGCGCCGCGAGGGCAGGAAGAAGTTCAATCCAGGCACGGCCGCGTCAATGTTCTTCCTGAACGCCACCGATCCGGCGACGATCAAGCTCGTCAAGACCGTGATGATCGACGTCGGCTTCCGCGTGCAGCGGCTCGCGTACGCCGTCGCAAAGAAGGCGGGCCTTGCACGCGCGCAGACCGCGCTGCCTGGGTCCACGACCGGCAGGACGCCGGTGAAGGCGCAGGTGATCCATTTCATCAACAAGCCGATGCCGGCCGGCGTGCCGATACGCACCGCGCGCGCGCTGATCGACGTCGAGGACCCGACGATCATTCCGATCATCCGCGATCCGTCGAAGATCAACGACGATTCGGACGCGGTGTTCTACTTTCCCGGCTGCGGATCCGAGCGGCTCTTCTCGCAGGTCGGACTCGCCACACAGGCGATGCTCTATCACGTCGGTGCGCAATGCGTGCTGCCGCCCGGCTACCTGTGCTGCGGCTATCCGCAGACGTCGGCTGGCAATCACGACAAGGGCCAGCAGATCATCACCGACAACCGCGTGCTGTTCCACCGCGTCGCGAACACGCTCAATTACCTCGACATCAAGACGGTGATCGTGTCGTGCGGCACGTGCCTCGACCAGCTGCAGAAATACGAGTTCGAGAAGATCTTTCCCGGCTGCCGGCTGCTCGACATTCACGAGTATTTGCTCGAGAAGGGCGTGCGTCTCGACGGCGTGACCGGCGTGCGCTACATGTATCACGACCCCTGCCACACGCCGATGAAAGTGCACAAGCCGCTGCAGGTGGTGAGCACGCTGATGGGCGCCGACGTCCCTCTCAACGACCGCTGCTGCGGCGAATCGGGCACGCTCGCGGCAACGCGGCCCGATATCTCGACGCAGGTGCGGTTTCGCAAGGAGCGCGAGATGCGCGCCGGCGCCGATGCCGCGCGCGGCGACGGCTTCGACGGCCCGGTGAAGGTGCTGACGTCATGCCCGTCGTGCCTGCAGGGGCTGTCGCGCTTCTCCGACGATGCCGGCACGCAGGCCGACTACATCGTCGTCGAGCTCGCACGGCACATCCTGGGCGAGCAATGGATGCCGGATTACGTCGCGAAGGCCAATCGCGGCGGCATCGAGCGCGTGCTGGTCTGAGCTACGAAGGTGCCAAGCGAAGTGTGCCGCGGGCGCCGTCAGTTGATGCGCGACGTGTGGAGCGAGATCGCGAACGTGCCGTCGACCGCATGATCGGCAATCGCGGGGACCGCGGGTGACAGCACCTCCGGTCCGGCGTACAACAGAAACGGCGTTGCGAGCGCGATGACGAAATAGAGGGCGGCGATCCAGCGAGACGCGCCTTCCCTTGCCGGACGACCGGCAAAAAATCCCGCGACGTCCGTGTGTCCAACGGGTGGGTGGACGTGCAAACGTTCGTCGCGGGTGGAGGTAATCGTCATGGCCTGCTTCTCATGGCCCCTGGGGGCCGGTTTCGATGCAACAAGACTACAATCGATTTACCCCCAACGTCCGGGAACATTCCATGGCAGCGAAGCGGATTAATCGCCTTGCTGTTGGGAAAAAGTCGCGCTTTGATCCATAGCCCGCCGCCGGTCGGGAGAGTCGCCCGCCGGGCCGTCGGGGCGGTCATCGCTATGCTATAAGCATGAAAGTACCTTCTAACGGCTGCGGGCTCGTCGTAAGCGGCCTACCGCCGGGTTTTTGCTCGATTGTCCAAACGGACGCGCGCCTGCGTCGTCGACCGTCGAAGCCGTGTGCTGGAGAGCCGCATGCAGGAAAACGCCGTCGATAGTCCGCCCATCGCCGATGAGCAGCAACCGGACGTTTCGTCGCCGGAAGCCTCGGATCCGCCCGAACTCGCATTTTCCGACGCGGCGACGGCGACGCGGTGGGTGAAGTCGTTGCCGCTGTCCAACGTCGGCCAGGCCTATCAGGCAATCCTCGACCAGCTCCGCGCACTGGCGGCGTCGCAGATGGGGCCGCGCGACCGCGCGACGATCGCCGAGTTGATCCGCGAGCCCGTCGCCCATCTGCACACCGAACTCGCCCGCCGCTACGCCGGCAAGCCGCAGCCGCTCGACGAGCGCGAGGCGGAAGCCGCCGACCAGGCGATCACGCTGTGGCAGGCGCTCTGGATCCAGTACTCGGTATGCCTGAAGCCCCTCCTCGACGGCAGCACGGAACTGCAGGGCGTCAAGGCCAAGCTGCTGCAGCGGGCGCTGTATGTCGGCAAGCAGCTGATCATCGTGCATGGCTGCGCGCGTCGCATTCCTTCGGCCGACCTGTGGCAGGAGCTGCACGCGTATTACCGGCTTGCCGAAATGCTCGACTGTGCCATGGCAAGCGTGTCCGATCACCTGATGCCCGATGCCGAAAACCTTTCGTGCTATTCGACGTACAGCCACGGCCTGCTGCTGGCACTCGCCGACCCCTATGCTCTGAGTGTGCGGCACATCGAGCTCACGGATCGCTGGCTGGGCCAGTGGTCTCGGAAGGTGTTTCCCTACGCCAAGCAGCGCGAGAGCGAAGGTGCCGTCATCGTCATCGACCTCGAAGCGCAGCATGGTGCGGTGCTCGCGAATTCTAGCGCCGGAACGCATTCGGGATCGGTGCGCTTCGGCTATCCGGCGAAGCTCGCCACGAGCGTTCGCGGCAGGCTGAAACGGCTCGCCAACGGCGCGACGCCGGCCGAGCTCCAACTGGGCGACGACGTATCGACCGAAGCGGCCGTCACGCTGCTGAAGCATCTCGATATGCGCTGGCATCATCCCCCCGCGGCCGGACGGCGCCAGCGTTCGACAGCGATCGAGGTTTCGGCGGGCGGTACCGAGGCCGCGTATTTCCGCGTCGGTGGCCGCTCGTTCAATCGTCAGGATCCGCTCGGCCGGGACACCGATCCAACGCGCTACCTGCAGACGGTCGGCGGCATAGGGGATTTCGACCGGCGCAAGGAGCAGGCGGAGCGCAGCTGGCCCTGGGAAAAGTGGTACGGCCTGTGCGCGTGGCGCGAGGCGACGATCAGGCACCAGAGCGGCGGTCAGTACCACTGGTTCCTCGATCAGCTCGTCGTCGTTCGCGAGGATTCCCAGACGCGGCTCGGCTACGTTTCAAGGCTCGCCGTCGAGCAGGACGGGGCGATCTCGCTGTCGCTCAAGCTGTGGCCCGGTGACCCGAAAGTGTTCGCCGTGCGGCTGGTCAATCCCAACGGCACGGAGGAGGCACCGGCCGCGGCGATCCTGCTTGCGGAGTCGCCGGAAGAGCCTCCGTCGCTCGTGCTGTCGCCGCGGGCGTTCGTGCTGAACCGCGTCATGCGCTGCGACGAGCCGGGCCCGATCCAGAAGTTCAAGCTGCTGCACATCGTCCAGCGCGGCGGCGACTTCGAGCGCGTCGCGTTCGAGCACGTCGACCCGAGTTTCTAGCAGCAGTTGAGGCTTCGCGACCCACGCGTCGGCGGATCAAGCCGAGGAGGCTCCGAGCGCGGACGGCCGGCGCGATAATGGCGAATGCCCAATCGCCTCGCGCGCACGACGAGTCCGTATCTGCGTCAGCACGCCGGTAATCCCGTCGATTGGTATCCGTGGGGCGAGGAAGCACTCACTCGCGCCAGAACCGAGGACAAGCCGATCCTGCTGTCGATCGGCTACTCGGCCTGCCACTGGTGCCACGTCATGGCACACGAGTCGTTCGAGGACACCGAAGTCGCGGCGCAAATGAACGCGGCGTTCGTCAACATCAAGGTCGACCGCGAGGAGCGGCCGGATCTCGACCAGATCTACCAGACGGCGCACGCGCTGATGACGCGGCGCTCGGGTGGCTGGCCGCTGACCATCTTCCTGACACCGACTGGCGCGCCGTATTTTGCCGGCACGTATTTCCCGAAACGTGCGCAGCACGGCATGCCCGGCTTCCTCGAAATCCTGCCCCGGCTCGCTGCGGCTTATCGCGAGCAGGGCGCAGCAATTGTGGAGCAAAGCGGTCGTCTTTCCCGCGCACTCGAATCGCTCGAGCCTTCGCGCTGCACGGGTGCGCTTCCGTTCGACGCGCCGCGGTGGGCCGTCGACCAACTCGAGCAGCGCTTCGATCGCGTCGACGGCGGCTTTGGCGATGCGCCCAAGTTTCCGCACGCCGCGGAACTCGAGTTCTGCCTGCGCGAGTGGAGGCTCCGCGGCAACGAAGGTGCGTTAGCCGTCGTCACTACGACGCTCGCGAAAATGGCGGACGGTGGGATTCACGACCAGATTGGCGGCGGTTTCTGCCGTTACAGCGTCGACGGCCAATGGTCGATCCCTCATTTCGAGAAGATGCTGTACGACAACGCGGCGCTGCTGTCGCTGTACGCCGATGCGGCGCGCGCGACCGGAAACCCTGCGTTCGGCGACGTTGCGCGGGACATCGTCGGCTGGCTCGTGCGCGAGATGCGCGCGCCCGACGGTGCGTTCCATTCCAGCCTCGACGCCGACAGCGAAGGCGAGGAGGGTCGGTTCTACGTGTGGTCGCGCGACGAGGCGCGTGCCGCAATGCGTCCGGACGAATGGGTCGCGGCCGCGCCTTATTACGGGTTCGATGGCGCGCCGAACTTCGAGGGGGAGACGTGGCATCTGCGTGTCGTCGCGTCGGTCGACGACATTGCACGCAACCTGGGGTTGCCGTTGCCCGACGTGAAGACGCGACTCGCCGGCGCCCGTGCCGCGCTTTTTGCCCGGCGCTCGGCGCGCGTGCGGCCAGGCCTCGACGACAAGATCCTGACGGCGTGGAATGCGCTGACGATCGCGGCGCTCGGCCGCGCGTCGCGCGCACTGGACGAGCCTGCGTGGGCCGATTTGGCGCAGGACGCGCTCGACGCGCTCGTCCGCACGGCTTGGCGCGACGGACGCCTGCACGCCACCCGCCATGGCGACAACGTGGCGCTCAACGGATACCTCGACGACTACGCGTTCCTGCTCGCCGCGTTGCTGGAATCGATGCAGACGCGCTTTCGCCGCAGCGACTGGGATCTCGCGCACAAGATTGCCGGCCGGCTGCTCGACGCCTTCGAGGACCGCGATCGCGGTGGTTTCTGGTTCACGAGCCACGACCACGAAGCGCTCTATCACCGGACGAAGCCCGCGCATGACAACGCGACGCCGTCGGGAAACGGCGTCGCCGCGCAGGCGCTGCTTGCGCTGGGACATCTGGCGTCGGAGCCGCGTTACGTCGAGGCCGCGGAGCGCGCGGTGCGGCTGTTCGCGAACGGACTCGCCGAATCCGCGGCGTCGCAGTCATCGCTGCTGGTGGCGCTCGACCGACTGCACGCACCGCCCGCCACACTCGTCATTGGCGGCGATCCGGCAACGGGGCGCGATTGGCAGCGACATCTGGAGCATAAGTACCGGCCGGAGCTCGCGATCGTCGTGGCCGTCGGCGAAGCGGTGCCGGAAGGATTGCGCAAGGGCACCGTGACAGGCGCGGGTGCCGCGGCATGGCTGTGCCAGGGGATGCAGTGCCTACCGGCGGTCACCGACCTGCAGACGCTCGAAGCGCAACTGGCGTCATCCGTTTCAACGGCTGCGGCGTTGGTCAGCGGTGCCGGCGGAGGGACGGCTGATCTGGCCGGTCGATCGGCTATTCGCTAACATCGCGGTTTTCGTCAATCACGGACAATCAATCATGAACGTCACAGTGGCATTACTCGCCGTCGCAACGATTACGGCGTCCGGAGCGGCGCTCGCCGATGCCGGCGAAGATCTGCTGAAGAAGAGCGGCTGCACCGCATGCCACGCGATCGACAAGAAAGTCATCGGCCCGGCCTATCAGGACGTCGCGGCGAAGTACAAGGGCGATGCTGGCGCGGCAGCCAAGCTCGCCGACAAGGTCAAGAAGGGCGGCTCGGGCGTTTGGGGACCGGTGCCGATGCCGCCGAACACGCAGGTCAGCGACGCCGATATCAAGACGATGGTCGCGTACGTTCTCGCACTGAAGAAATAAGCGGATAGCGAGCTCTCGGCGGGCAGCGCGGGTGATGGCCAGTTGTGCTACGCTGTTGCCGCGTGCAGGAGAGCGCGTCGCAACTTGACGCCGCCGAAGGCGTAATCCCGAAACCGCTCAGGCAAAAGGACTGCTCGCAGCAAGGCACGATCTGGAGAGCGGCGGCGCCGGGTAGGCGCAGCCCACCGAAGGGGCACCGGCAGCGCGACGCGCGGCCGCAATCTCTCAGGTAAAAGGACAGACGGGGCGACGCGGATATCCGCGCCGCCCTTCGTTTTTCCGACCGGAGATCCGCGTGCTGAAAACCACCCCGCTCAACGACCTTCACCGCGCGTCCGGTGCTCGGATGGTCGACTTCGGCGGGTGGGACATGCCGGTCAACTACGGCTCGCAGATCGACGAGCATCACGCGGTTCGCCGCGATGCGGGCATGTTCGACGTGTCGCACATGCGCGTCGTCGACCTCCACGGCGACGGCGCAAACGGGCCACGTCTGTTCCTGCGTTACGCGCTCGCCAACAACGTCGACAAGCTGACGGTTCCGGGCAAGGCGCTCTATTCGTGCCTGCTGCGCGACGATGGCGGTGTGCTCGACGACCTGATCGTCTATTTCCTGCGCGAGGATTTCTTCCGTCTCGTGGTCAACGCGGCGACGGCCGACAAGGACGTCGCCTGGATCACCGCACTCGCGGCGAAGCGGGCCCCCGGCCTGACGATCACGCCGCGCGCCGACCTCGCGATGATTGCCGTGCAGGGCCCCGCGGCGCGCGAGAAGGTGTGGCGCGCCGTGCCTGGCAGCGAGGCGGCAACGAGCGTGTTGAATCCGTTCAGCGCGGCGACCGTGCCGAGTCCCTGGGGCGAGCTGTTCATCGCGCGCACCGGCTACACCGGCGAGGACGGGTTCGAGATCGTGGTGCCGGCGTCGCGTGCGAAGGAACTCTGGCAGGCGTTGCAGGCGGCCGGTGTCGCGCCCTGCGGCCTGGGTGCGCGCGACACGCTGCGGCTCGAAGCCGGCATGAACTTGTACGGGCAGGACATGGACGAGTCGGTGTCGCCGCTCGAATCCGGCCTCGGCTGGACCGTCGACCTTGTGAGCGAGCGCGATTTCGTCGGCAAGGGCGCGCTCACCGCCCGGCAGGCATCGCGCGAGATGATGGGCCTGCTGCTCGTCGATGCAGGCGGTGTGCTGCGTGCGCATCAGGTCGTGCACACGGATCGCGGCGAAGGTGAGATCACCAGCGGCACGTTCTCGCCGACGATGAAGCAGTCGATCGCGCTCGCCCGGCTGCCTGCGGGCGTGGCGGTCGGCGACATCGTGCACGTGCAGGTGCGCGACCGGCGACTGGCCGCGCGCGTCGTCAAGCCGCCGTTCGTCCGCAAGGGCAAGGTCATCGCAGCGTGATCGATCGAAGCGACGTTCAATCAAACAAGGAGCCGCCAATGAATCTGCCGAACGATCTCAAATACACGGACAGCCACGAATGGATTCGGACCGAGACCGACGGCACCGTGACGATCGGCATCACCGATCACGCGCAGGCGGCGCTCGGCGACCTCGTGTACGTCGAGCTGCCCAAGGCGGGTCGCACTGTCGCGGCGCACGAGGCGTGCGCAGTCGTGGAGTCCGTCAAGGCGGCAAGCGATGTCTACGCACCGCTTGCCGGAACGATCGTCGCGGGCAACGACAAGCTCTCCGGCGAGCCCGAGGCGGTGAACGAGAACGCCTACGATGCATGGCTGTTCAAGATGAAGCCGGCCGACGCCGCGGATGTCGAGCAATTCATGGATGCGGCCGCGTATTCGCGGCTGATCGCCGAAGCCTGAGGACCGGGAACCCGCATGGACGACAAGCTCGATCGCGAAGCGACGCTCTCGTCGCTCGAGGACCATGACGCGTTCGTGCGCCGGCACATCGGCACATCGGAGGACGCGCAGGCGGCGATGCTCGACGAGCTGGGCTTCGAGTCCGTCGATGCGCTGATGGATTCGGTCGTCCCGGCGGCGATTCGGCTCGACCGGCCGTTGCCGCTGCCGCCGCCGTGCACGGAAGCGGAGGCGCTGGCGAAGTTGCGGGCGCTCGCCGAACAGAATCGCGTCGTGAAATCGGTGATCGGCCAGGGCTATTACGGAACGGAGACGCCCGCGGTGATCCTGCGCAACGTGTTCGAGAATCCCGCGTGGTACACGGCCTATACGCCTTACCAGCCCGAGATCTCGCAGGGACGTCTCGAGGCGCTGCTGAATTTCCAGACGATGGTGTGCGAACTCACCGGCATGCCGATCGCGAACGCATCGATGCTCGACGAGGCGACTGCGGCGGCCGAGGCGATGACGCTGTGCCAGCGCGTCGGCACGTCGAAAAGTACGCGCTTCTACGTCGCCGACGATGTGTTCGCGCAAACGCTCGACGTCGTGCGCACGCGCGCAGCGCCGCTCGGCATCGACGTGATCACCGGTTCCGCCGCCGACGCCGCGCGGGCGGATGCGTTCGGCATCCTGCTGCAGTATCCGGGTTCGGACGGAGCGATTCATGACCACCGCGCGCTCGTCGATGCGGCGCACGCCGCCGGAACGCTGGTCGTCGTTGCGACCGACCTCCTGGCGCTGACGCTGCTGGCGCCGCCGGGCGAGTGGGGCGCCGACGCCGTGGTCGGATCGTCTCAGCGGTTCGGCGTGCCGATGGGGTTCGGCGGTCCGCACGCAGCGTTTCTCGCAACGCGCGACGCATTCAAGCGCTCGCTGCCGGGGCGGCTGGTGGGCGTCACCGTCGATGCGACCGGTGCGCTCGCGTACCGGCTCGCGCTGCAAACGCGCGAGCAGCACATACGCCGCGAAAAGGCGACGTCGAACATCTGCACGGCGCAAGTGCTGCTGGCGGTGATGGCCGGCATGTACGCCGTCTATCACGGCGGCGACGGGTTGACGACGATCGCGCGGCGCGTCCACAGGCTGACGGCGATCCTGGTCGCGGGGCTCGAGCGCCTCGGCATCGCGAGCCACGGGGAATCGTTCTTCGATACGGCGACGTTTTCCACCGGCGCGGCGACTGGCGCAATCGTGCAGCGCGCGCTCGACGCCGGTTACAACGTGCGGCAGGTCGGCGCGTCGATCATCGGCGTATCGCTCGACGAGACGACCACTCGCGCTGACATCGTCGCGCTTTGGCAGGCGTTCTCAGGCAGCCGTGTGCCGTTCGGCGTCGACGACCTCGATGCGATCGTGCAGACACGGATCCCGCCGGCGCTCGCGCGCACGTCGGCCTTCCTCACGCATCCGGTGTTCCGCCGGCACCGCAGCGAGACGAAGATGCTGCGCTACCTTCGCCTGCTCGCCGACAAGGACCTCGCGCTCGATCGCTCGATGATCCCGCTGGGCTCGTGCACGATGAAGCTCAACGCGACGTCCGAGATGCTGCCGGTGACGTGGCCGGAATTCGGGTCGCTGCACCCGTTCGCGCCCGAGGATCAGACGCGCGGCTACCAGGCGCTCATCGCCGAGCTCGAGCAGATGCTGGTGGCCGTTACCGGCTACGACGCCGTGTCGCTGCAGCCCAACGCAGGCTCGCAGGGCGAGTACGCCGGACTGCTGATGATCGACGCGTACCACGCGAGTCGCAACGAAGCGCATCGCAACGTCTGCCTGATTCCGTCGTCCGCGCACGGCACGAATCCGGCGTCCGCGCAGATGGCGGGCATGCGCGTCGTCGTCGTCGCGTGCGATCGCGACGGCAACGTGGATCTTGCCGATCTCGAGGCCAAGGCCGCCGAACACTGCAAGGATCTCGCGGCGATCATGGTCACGTATCCGTCGACACACGGCGTCTTCGAGCCGGGCATCGTCCGCATCTGCGAGATCGTCCATGCCAACGGCGGCCAGGTGTATGTCGACGGCGCGAACCTGAACGCACTCGTCGGGCTTGCGGCACCGGGCCTCTTCGGCGCCGACGTGTCGCACCTGAACCTGCACAAGACGTTCTGCATTCCGCACGGCGGTGGCGGCCCCGGCGTCGGGCCGGTCGCGTGCAAGTCGCACCTCGCGCCGTTCCTGCCGGGACACCGGTATGGTGCGCGGCGCGAAGCGACCGACGCGAAAAAGACGATCGGACCGGTCTCGGCCGCGCCGTACGGCTCGGCATCGATCCTGCCAATCTCGTGGATGTACATCACGATGATGGGTGCTGCCGGCCTGCGCGCAGCGACGCAGAGCGCGATTCTTGCGGCGAACTACGTGGCGAAGCGGCTCGCCCCGCATTACCCGGTGCTCTACAGCGGGCGCAGCGGACTCGTCGCGCACGAATGCATACTGGACCTGCGGCCGTTGAAGGCGCTCTCGGGCATCGAAGTCGAGGACGTCGCGAAGCGGCTGATCGACTACGGATTCCACGCGCCGACGATGAGTTTTCCGGTGGCAGGCACGCTGATGGTCGAGCCGACGGAAAGCGAATCCAAGGGCGAGCTCGATCGCTTCATCGACGCGATGATCGCGATCCGCGCCGAAGTGCGGGCGATCGAGGCGGGCAAGCTCCTGCGCGACGACAATCCACTGAAGCATGCGCCGCACACCGCGCAAGACGTCTGCGCCAGCGACTGGTCGCACGCCTACACGCGCGAGCAGGCCGCATACCCGGTCGCATCGCTGCGCGAAACCAAGTACTGGTGCCCGGTTGCGCGCGTCGACAACGTCTACGGCGATCGCAACCTGTTCTGCAGCTGCGCTCCGGTCGACGACAATGCCGCCACCGACGCGCGCGTCGCGTCGACGGCCGTCTGAGCGCGCGTGCGCGTACTGGTTCTCGGGGGAGGCGTCGTCGGCGTGACGTCGGCGTGGTATCTCGCGCAGGACGGTCACGAGGTCACCGTCGTCGACCGGCAGCCCGCCGCGGCGCTCGAGACGTCCTTCGCGAACGGCGGCCAGATTTCCGCGTCGTACGCCGAGCCCTGGGCGAATCCGGGCGCGCCACTGAAGATCCTCAAATGGCTGGCCCACGACGACGCGCCGCTGCTGTTCCGTCCGCGGCTCGACTGGCGGCAATGGCGCTGGGGGCTGCAGTTCCTGATCGAGTGCCTGCCGTCGCGCACGCGCCACAACACGATCCAGTGCCTCAATCTCGCGCTGTTCTCGCGTGACTGCCTGAAGGCGCTGCGTAGCGAGACGGGCATCGAATACGACCAGCTCGAACGCGGGATCCTGCAGTTCTACACGGAGCCGGACGAATTCGATCGCGGCGTCGAGGCCGCGGGCCTGATGCGCGAATACGGCTGCGATCGCGACGTCAAGACACCGGACGAATGCGTGGCGATCGAGCCGGCGCTTGCGCAGTGTCGCGACCACCTTGCCGGCGGCATCTTCACGGCAACCGACGAGTCCGGTGATGCGCAGCGGTTCACCGCCGAGCTGTCACGGATGGCGGCCGAGCACGGCGTTCGATTCGAGTGGGAAACCGAAATCCAGGCGGTCGTACCGGCAGGCGATGCGATCGACAGCGTGCACACCGTGCGCGACGGCCGCTTCGCGTCGCTGACCGCCGATGCGTACGTGATGGCGCTGGGCAGCTACAGCCCGTTCCTGCTCGCGCCGCTGCACGTGCCCTGCAACGTGTATCCGGCGAAGGGCTATTCGGCGACGATCGACATCGGCGAACATCGCGGCGCGCCGACGGTGTCGCTGACAGACTTCGCGTGGAAGATCGTACTGACGCGCCTGGGACAGCGCTTGCGCGTCGCCGGCACGGCGGAGTTGACCGGCTGGGACACGTCACTGAACCCGACGCGCTGCGAGGCGCTGACGGCGCGTACGTTCGAGCTGTTCCCCGACGCCGGCGATCGCGAGAGCGTCCGCTACTGGACGGGGCTGCGACCCGCGACGCCGTCGAACGCACCGCTGATCGGCAAGACGCGGTACCGCAACCTGTACCTGAATACGGGCCACGGAACGCTCGGCTGGACGATGGCGTGCGGGTCGGCGCGCGGGCTCGCCGACGTCGTCGCCAATCGCAAGCCCGACGTCGAGTTCGCGTTCACGCGTCCCTAGCCGCCCGGAGTGCAGTAGTCACCGTACGAACACGTCATCGGGGGCGGCGGCATGATGTTGGTCGCCGACAACGTGCAGCCCGGGGGAACAGGTCCCACGCGAACCAGCGAAATCGCGCCCGAGCGACCGGCGCTGCTTCCGCTGGTGAAGTTGAAACTGACTTGTGCCGACGTGCAGCTTGCGAAGGTCACGGTCGCGGTCCCGACCTGAACCGACGCGGGTGCCGGCAGGGTGGCCTGATCGAACACGCCTCCCGTCGTTTCGAACAGCGGCAGCGTGACGGAATGGCTTCCTACGGTGTACGGCTTCAGCAGACCGACGAACCAGCGCTGCCCTGCCGCGCCCAGCATCTGCCCCGCGGGCGCGTACGTGTACCACGTCAGGAAAACGGCCGGAGACACCGGATTGACGTCGAACACGAAGCCTTGTCCCGCCGTCGACACGTCGAACCAGTTGCCCGACAGTGCGAAGTCGGCATTGGTTGCCGGAGCCGTTCCCACCGTGCACGTCACGTTCGGCGTGAGGCGCGTCAGGGCGATCGAGCCGGTGCGGCCGGTGCCGTCGGTGAACGCATAGCTGAGCGTCGCATTGCTGCAATCCGCGAATGTCAGCGTGCCCGTGCCTACCTGGGTCGCTTGCGTGACGGGCGTCGCATTGAAATTGCCGCCGACGTTCTGGAAGATCGTGACGGGGACGTTGGCGCCGCCGCTCTGGCCGGGGCCATTGAAGGTGTACCAGCGCTCGCGGTCGACCCCGCCAGCGGGGGCGCTGTCGAACGTGAACCAGGCGCCCTGAACGAGCGAGACACCGGGTCCGGTGAGGTTGGGAAAGACCTCGATCTCGATGCCCTGGCCGCTCGTGGCGGATTCGAACCATGACCCCGTCAGCCCGTGCTGATTCAAATCGGGTGAGCCTGCAGGGGGTGGTGCCGTTGCGGTGAGCGTTGCCGTGGCGCCGGCAAAATTCGTCGGCGTCGCTGCAACCGGCTGACTGTTTCGATCAAACGCCGTCGCGCCGTCGGTCGGCAACGCCGGGAAGTCGACCTCGTCGACGCCGCCCGCGTATTCGACCTTGCCGCCGCCGCGCGGAATGAAGCCGTCGGGCACGGTGTAATCGGGCGTGACGAGATGCAGCGCAGCGAAGCTGGCCGTCGCGACCAGCACCCTGCGACTCGCCGTGCTCGACGACGGCAAATTCGACGGAAACACGAATTGCTGTTTGGCGCCACCGGCGCTGGTCGTTTCGAGCCGCTGGCCCGCCCAGAAATTCTCGCCGTTCGAGCCGGTCGACTCGCGAAGCACGACGTACTGAACGGTGCTGTCCGCGCTCGAATAAACCTGGTCGATGCGAAACAGGTGGAACGCGGCGTCCGCAGGCACCGCGACAACGCCAAGCAACATCGTTGCCAGCCCGACAATAATTCGTTTCATCACGCGCCCTCCTGCGACTCTATGGCCCGCAAACACGGCCAACGGGCGGCTATTCCGTTAGCGTGACTGCGCGGGCAGTGCGATGTCGTATGCGAGCTGCCAGGCGCCCGCCTTGTCGCGCAGCCAAAGATGCGCGTAGTAGCCTTCGTCGACGCGCTGGTCGTGATCCGTCTCGCGGTAGCGGCCGTACGTGAACGCCATGTCGGCAGCGGCCGACATCCGTGCTTCGATCGGCGTCCACGCCACGTGCGACATCGCTCGCGCAACCGTCGGCGCGACCATCGCGCGAGATGCGACAGGCGCGTGACCCTCCCGGTGCAGCCGGACCTCGGCGGAAACCTGCCGGGCAAACGCATTGGGCGTAATCCCCGCAGCGGCATTTCCGAACGCCGTCGACTCGGCTTCGAGCAGCCTGCGTCGCTCGACGGCGACATTCGCGCGTCCGGTGAAATGCGGCCGCGGCGCTTCTCCGAGTGCAGCGAAGTCTACGGGTCCGGGCGTGGCACTCCCGGCATCGAGCAGCACCTTCCATGGCTTGCCGGGACTGCGCTGCCACACCGAAAAGAACACGCCGTGCCGGGTCGCCGGTTGCGCAGCACTCGACAGCGTGAATGGTCCCGTCGTGTAACCCATGTCGAAACTGCGTGCGACACCGGCTTGCGCCGGCTTCCAGATGAGCTTCAGCGCCAGCGGATCGGCCGGCGCGGGGCGCGCGCTCCACGTTTCGCGCAGCCGCACCGGCGCCGGCTCGAACGCGATGCCGTCGTCGGCGAAGTTGGCGAGGAATGCGTCGCGTACGCCGCGCTCGACGCCCATCCGCGCGAATGCAAGCTCCGCGTCGACGAGCGAGCCGAGTGAAACTTCCTCGGCATCGGGCTCGTGCGCGAATGCGGCGTTCATGCCGGCGTGGGCGAGCGCGATGCACAGCAGCACGGATGCAAGCGTTCGCAAGGGTGGTGGATATCGCATGACGATCGGGTCACGAAGGCGTCCGCACGGAGGGCTTTCAGTATAATCGGCCGTTTACGATCGCTGTCCATGCGTCCGTTCACGCTCACCTGCGCACTATTCTGCGCATTCGCTGCACTTTCCGTTTCCGCGACTGCGCAATCCCCCGTCATCGTCGCCGCACGAAAAGCGGCGCCCGCCGCGGCCCCCGCGCCCGCGCCGACCGCCAACCCACCGGTCGTCGTGCAGGCGCAGGGCGCACCGGGGGCGCCGAGCATCGCCGCTGCTTCGTGGGTGCTGATCGATACGTTGTCCGGCCAGACGCTCGGCTCGGCGAATCCCGACGAGCGCCGCGATCCTGCGTCGCTGACGAAGCTGATGACCGCCTACGTCGCGTTCGGCGCGATCCGCGCGAAAACCATCACGCCATCGCAGATGGTGCAGGTATCGCAGCGTGCGTGGAAGGCCGAGGGCTCGCGGATGTTCATCGAGCCGCGCAAGGCGGTCAGCGTCGACGAGCTTTTGCACGGCGTCATCATCCAGTCGGGCAACGACGCATCGGTGGCCGTTGCCGAACTCGTCGCGGGCACGGAGGAAGCGTTCGTCGAACGGATGAACGCGGAGGCGGCGCGGCTGAAGCTCGCGTCGACGCACTTCACCAATGCGACGGGATTGTCCAATCCGCAGCATTACTCGACCGCGGCGGACATGGCAAAGCTCGCCGCAGCGCTGATCCGTGACTATCCCGACTTCTACCCGATCTATTCGCAGAAGGAATTCCGCTACAACAACATCACGCAATCGAACCGCAACCGGTTGCTGTGGACGGACCCGTACGTCGACGGCGTCAAGACGGGGCACACCGACGCGGCGGGCTGGTGCCTGATCGCGTCCGCCAAGCGCGGCGACCGCCGGCTCGTGTCGGTGGTGCTCGGCGCCGCGTCGGATTCATCGCGCGCCGCCGAGAGTCAGAAGCTGCTGAACTGGGGCTTTCAGGCATTCGACACGATTGCGCTGTATCAGTCCGGCAAGCCGGTGACCACGCTGCGCGTCTGGAAAGGCTCGGCGCAGGATGTCAAGGCGGGGTTTGTCGCCGACCGCTACCTGACCCTGCCCAAGGGCAAGGCGGACAAGCTCGCGCTGACACTCGAATCGAAGGAACCGCTGATCGCACCGGTGCAAAACGGCCAGCCGGTTGGCGTGGTCAAGGTCGCGCTGGAAGGTCAGCAGGTCGCGGAATTTCCGATGATCGCGCTCGAGGAGGTTCCGCCTGCGAACCTGTTCGGTCGCGCGGTCGATACCGTCAAGCTCTGGTTCACCAACCGCTGAGAAGCCATGTCCGACACACCGCAAATGGTTTACCTGAACGGTCAGTTCGTCGCGCTGGCCGATGCGAAGATCTCGGTGCTCGACCGCGGCTTCATCTACGGCGACGGCGTCTACGAAGTGGTGCCGGTGTATGAACGCCGCCCGTTCCGGATGCCGCATCATCTCGCGCGCCTGCAGTACAGCCTCGACGGCATCCGGCTCGCCAATCCTCATGCGAATGCGCAGTGGGAGGCGCTGATCGCCGACCTGATCGGACGCCAGCCGTACGCGGACCAGGCCGTCTACCTGCAGATCACGCGCGGCGTCGCCAAGCGCGACCACGCGTTTCCGGCGAGTGTGGTACCCACCGTGTTCATGATGAGCAATCCGCTCGTCGTTCCGTCGCGCGAGCAGGTCGAGCGCGGCGTCGCTGTCGTCACGGCACAAGATAACCGCTGGTTGCGCTGCGACCTGAAGACGACGTCGTTGCTCGGCAACGTGCTGATGCGCCAGCTTGCCGTAGATCACGATGCGATCGAGACGGTGATGTTCCGCGACGGTCACCTTACGGAGGCGTCGGCCTCCAACGTGCTGATCGTCCGCGACGGACGCGTGATCGCACCGCCGAAGGACAACCTGATCCTGCCGGGCATCACCTACGACGCGACGCTCGAAGTCGCGAAGTCCGTCGGCGTGGTGCTCGACGTGCGGGCGATTCCTCACGCCGAAGCGATGGCGGCCGACGAGATGTGGCTGTCGTCGTCGACGAAGGAAGTGCTTGCCATCACAACGGTCGACGGGAAACCGTTCGGAGGCGGCAAGCCGGGACCGGTGTTCCGCCGCGTCTGGGAAGCGTTTCAGAAGGCGAAGACCGGCGCTGCAGTGCCCGCGTGAGCGGCACCGCGCGTCACTCCTTCGAGTCGTCCTTCCGCGGAAGCGTCGCGATCGATCCGTAGTGGCCGTGCTGGAAGACGAGGCCATGGCCGCGCGCGCGCTCGACGGTCACGATCTCCCCGACGAACAGCACGTGATCGCCGATGCGATGCCGCGCGTGATGGCGGCACTCGAACCACGCGACGCAGCCTTCGATGAGCGGCGCGTCCGACCAGCCGAGCCGGATCGGCACATTCTGGAACCGGTCGGCGTGGGGTCGCGAGAAGCGGCGCGCGAGATCGACCTGGCTCGTAGACAGAACGTTGACCGAGTAGCGCTCGGCCGCGTCGAACGCGGCAAGGCTGCTCGAGCGGTACGACAGGCTCCAGACGATCAGCGGCGGCGACAGCGACAGCGAATTGAACGAATTGGCGGTAAATCCCACGTAACGCTGGTCGGCCCCGCGTGCGCAGACGACCGTCACGCCGGTAGCGAATTGCGCCAGCGCGTCGCGCAGCTGCCGCTCGTCGAAGGCCGGGATGCCGTTGGCGGGATGGCGTTCGGGGCCTGACATGGCAGCAATGTAACGCAACGACCGCGCATGACGGCGCGGCCGAGCGGGGCCTGAACGGCCTCGATTGAACGGTCGGACAATGCGCCGATTCGCGCTCTTGCTAAACTTGAATGCCCGACCGACCAGCACCGAGACGATGCCAGCAGCCCTCCAGAAGCTGATCGCAACGCGTTACGCCGGACGCGACCTGCCGGTCGCAGTCGTTCTGCCCGACGGCGCACGCGTGCCGCTCTCCCCCGAGCCCGAACTCGACATCATCGCGCGCACGTTCGCCGGCCTGAAGGCGCTGGCAGCGCCGGCGATGGGCCGTCTCGCGCGGGCGTACGTGAACAACGACGTCGATTTCACCGGCAGTGCCAGGCGCGCGCTGGCGATCGCCGAGTCGATGGTCGGCGAGATCGCTCATGGCGGGTCCGGCCTGCGCGGGCATCTGCTCGGCCTCGCACACCGCCTGCGCAACAACCAGTCGAACATCGCGCATCACTACGACGTGTCCAATGCGTTCTACCGGACCTGGCTCGACGCGCGGATGGTCTATTCGTGCGCCTATTTCCACGATTGGGACGATTCGCTCGACGACGCGCAGGTGCAGAAGCTCGATCACATCTGTCGCAAGTTGCGGCTCGCGAAGGACGAGCGGTTCCTCGACATCGGCTGCGGCTGGGGCGCGCTGATCTTCTGGGCCGCCGAGCAGTACGGCGTCCGCGCCAAAGGCATCACGCTGTCACAAAACCAGTTCGAGCATGTGAAAGCGCAGATAGCCGCGCGCAAGCTCACGGGACGCGTCGAGGTCGAGCTCCTCGACTACGCCGACCTGCCCGACGTCGAGGCGTTCGACAAGATCGCGAGCGTCGGCATGTTCGAGCATGTCGGGCCGCGGAACTACGGTCGCTATTTCGGCAAGATCAGCCGGATCCTCGCGCCCGGGGGGTTCGTGCTGAACCACGGCATCACGCACAACGGGCTGACGCAGAAGACCCTCGGCAGCGGCATGGGCGACTTCGTCGAGGAATACGTATTCCCCGGCGGCGAGCTCGCGCACGTGTCGCGCGTCATCGAGGGCCTCGCCGCCCAGGGCCTCGAAGTCGTCGATGGCGAGGCGCTGCGCGAGCACTATGCGCGAACGCTCTGGCACTGGGTCGATCGACTGGAATCGAATGCTGACGTCGCCCGCGCCGAGGTCGGCGAAGAGAAGTTCCGCGTGTGGCGCATCTACATGGCAGGCTCGGCGCACGCATTCGATCGTGGCTGGATGTCGCTGTGGCAGTTGCTGGCGGGCAAGCCGCTCGCCGATGGCAGCCTGCCGCATCCGCTGACGCGCGACTACATGTACGCCCGCTGATCCAGCGCCGGCGCCTTGGCGCGGGATCGGGTTGCATCGGTGCTGCGGCGACCGCATATTGGCAGGATCGTTGCCGGACCCTTGACCTCCGGCCCGGAGTTGAGCCGATGAACACGACCGCCCCCGCCCCCGTCGCCGCGCAAGTCAGCGCACTCGAGTTCCCGTGCGCGTTCCCCATCAAGATCATGGGCCGCCGGCAGGACGGGTTCGCCCAGCTGATCGCCGACATCGTCGTCCGCCATGCGCCGGACTTCGATCCGGCTACGCTTGAGATGCGCACGTCCAGCGCGGGCAACTACCTGTCGCTGACGGCCACCGTCAACGCGACGTCACGCGAGCAGCTCGACGATCTCTATCGCGACCTCGTCGCGCAGCCGATGGTGGCGATGGTCCTTTGAGCGACGTCGCGATCCGTCGCCTCGGTCCCACGGGATACGAGGCGACGTGGCGCGCGATGCAGGCGTTCACCGACGCGCGGACCGAGTCGACCGCCGACGAAATCTGGCTGACCGAGCATCCGCCCGTCTACACGCTCGGGCTGGCGGGCCGCGTCGCGCACGTGCTGCGCCCGAACGGCATTCCCGTGCTGAAGGTCGACCGCGGCGGCCAGGTGACCTATCACGGGCCCGGCCAGCTCGTCGCGTACCTGCTCAGCGATCTGCGGCGCGCGCGTTTCGGCGTTCGCGAGATGGTAAGGCGCATCGAGGCAGCGGTGATAACATGGCTCGCATCCTGCGGCATCGCTGCAACGGGCAATGTCTCCGCACCCGGTATCTACGTGCAGCGGAACGGCACCGAGGCCAAGATCGGATCGCTGGGGCTCAAGGTGCGCAACGGCTGCACCTATCACGGCGTCGCAGTGAACATCGACATGGACCTCTCGCCCTTCGACGACATCGATCCCTGCGGATTTCCAGGGCTTGCCGTTACCGACGTCAAGGCGTTCGGTGTCGCGCGCACCGTGGACGAGGCAGGCACCGAGCTTGCGCCGTTGCTGGCCCACCGCCTCGTGCGCTCGTGGCGCGCATGATCGACGACGCGACGCAAGGCGAAGCGACACCGGCGGCGTCCAATGCGGCCGGCGTCAAGCACAAGGGCGGCGGAAAGACTGCACGCATCCCGATCAAGGTCGTGGCCGTGGAACGGCTGCGCAAGCCCGAATGGATCCGCGTTCGCGCGCCGTCGTCGCCGCGCTTCTACGAGATCAAGCGGATCCTGCGCGAGCACCATCTGCACACGGTGTGCGAGGAAGCGTCGTGCCCGAACATCGGCGAGTGCTTCGGCAAGGGCACGGCGACGTTCATGATCATGGGCGACATCTGCACGCGCCGCTGCCCGTTTTGCGACGTCGGTCACGGCCGGCCCCTGCCGCTCGATGCCGACGAGCCGATCAATCTCGCGAAGACGATCGCAGCCCTCGGCCTGCGCTATGTCGTCATTACCAGCGTCGATCGCGACGATTTGCGCGACGGGGGTGCTGCGCACTTCGTCGATTGCATCCGCGCCGTTCGCGAGCATTCGGCGCAGACTCAGATCGAGGTGCTCGTACCCGATTTTCGCGGCCGCCTCGACCGTGCGCTCGACGTGTTGGCGCAAGCGCCGCCCGACGTGATGAACCACAATCTCGAGACGGTGCCGCGGCTCTACAGGCAGGCGCGGCCGGGGTCCGACTATGCGCATTCGCTGCGCCTGCTGCAGGATTTCAAGGCGCGGTTCGCCGATGTGCCGACGAAGTCCGGCCTGATGGTGGGCCTTGGCGAGACCGACGACGAGATCCTGGCGACAATGCGCGACATGCGCGCGCACGGCATCGACATGCTGACGATCGGCCAGTATTTGCAGCCGTCGGCGCAGCATCTGCCCGTGCTGCGCTACGTGCACCCGGACACGTTCGCGTCGTTCGAGCGCGACGCGTACGCGATGGGCTTCCGCCATGCGGCCGTAGGCGCTATGGTCCGCTCCTCCTATCACGCGGACCGGCAGGCCGAAGAGGTTCTCGCCGACGCGTAGTGCGCGTCGGCCGCAGCACGTTCAATCGATGCTTGCGGCCGGCGGAGTCGCTCCGTTGGGCCACAGGATCCACATCTTCCCCTGCTGACGCATCCGGCCCGCCTCGCGTCCGGCATCGTCGCCGAAGCCCCAGAAGAAGTCCGCGCGGATCGGCCCGCGTATCGCGCCGCCCGTGTCCTGCGCCATCACCAACCGTTGCAGCGGCGTGTCCGACAGCGGTTCGGTCGTGGCAATGAACGCCGGCGCGCCGAGTGGGATCGCGCGGGGATCGACGGCGATCGTGCGGCCACCGAGCAATGGAACGCCCAGGCTGCCGATCGGACCGTCGATCTGCGCCTCGAGCGAGCCGGACAGCGGAGGCGGCACTTCGCGAAAGAAGACGTAGCTCGGATTCTCGTCGAGCAGTTGCGGCAACTGCTCGGGGTGCTTACGGCCCCACGCGCGAATGCCCTGCATCGATGCTTCGCCCACCGTCAATTCGCCGCGGTCGATCAGCACGCGAGCGACGGATCGAAACGGCTGGCCGTTCTGGTCCGCGTAGCCGACGCGCATCACCCCGCCTTCGGCCAGTGCTACACGGCCCGAGCCCTGGATCTGGAGGAAGAACGCGTCGACGGGATCGGTGACGTACACGAGCGCCTTGCCGGCGACGTTCGCCTTGCCGCCGTCGATGTCAGCCCGTGGCCAGTATGGAACGACGCGGCGCCCTTCGAGTCGTCCGCGGACCCGCTTCCCCTTGAGTTCCGGATAGAGGTCCGCCAATTCGACGACGACGAGATCATCGGGCGGCGCATAGAGCGGCGACGGAAAGGCCGGACCGGGGTAGCGCGAGCCGCGCAGCAGCGGTTCGTAATAGCCGGTGACGAGTCCGGCGTCCGCGCCGTCGGTGGCCGTCACGCGGTACGGCGTAAGATTGGCCTCGAAGAACTGGCGAATTGCCAGCGGGTTTTCCGCGTCGACGATCTCGGCGGCGGCGCACGTCGACTGCCAGAGCGGCCGCGTGCGCTCGCGCTTGACGAGTGCCGCGCAGCCGACACGAAACGCCGGCCACGCAGCCTCCGGGCGATCCTCGTTCCAGCCCGGCATCGCGTTGAAAGCGGTCGCGGTGAAGATCGGGCGTGCGGGTCCGGCGGGTGGCGCGACTGGCGACGGTGCGGGCGTCTGGCATCCGGCCAATGCAGCGAGCGCGCCGATCGTGAGCGTCCGGAGCGCCTTGCCGGTCGTTGCAGGTGAAGCAGCGTTGAGGAGTGCCATCGGTGGAATGGTTGCTGTTCGAATCACTGATCGCGTTCGCGATCCTGGTAGCGATCGTCGCGTGGACGATGGGCCCGCTTCGCAAGCGCCGCGCGCCGCGGCCAACGCCGCGCGATTCCGGCGCACCGCCGTCCGAATGATGCGCGCCGCGTGCGGCACGTTACCTACAATGCGACGCGTATCAGTGCAGCGTGCGGGGAATCGACAGCGTAAACGACGCGATCGGAACGTCGAACGCGAGGCCGTCCTCCGCGAGCATCTGGTACGAGCCGCGCATCGTGCCGACAGGCGTCGCGATGCTGGTGCCGCTCGTGTATTCGAAGCTCTCGCCCGGCTTCAGCACCGGCTGCTTGCCCACGACCCCTTGCCCGCGGACTTCCTGGACCCGCTGCTCGGCGTCGGTGATGATCCAGTGCCGGCTGACGAGTTGCGCGGCGACGCTGCCGGTGTTCGTCAACGTGATCGTGTAGGCGAACACGAAGTGACTCTTGTCCGGGTCCGATTGTTCGGCAAGGAACGTGACTTTCGGCGAGACCGTGATCTCGTAGCGTTTGCTCTCCGGCATGATGTTTCGTACGCAGGTTTCTGCGATTATAGTATCCGATGAAGCACACTTACCGCATTGCACCGTCGCTGTTGTCCGCCGATTTCGCGCGGCTCGGCGAAGAAGTCCGCGCCGTCGTCGATGCGGGCGCCGACATGATCCATCTCGACGCGATGGACAACCACTACGTGCCCAACCTGACCGTGGGGCCGCTCGTGTGCGCGGCAATCAAGCCGCACACCCGCGTGCCGATCGACGTGCACCTGATGGTGAAGCCCGTCGACAGGATCATCCCCGACTTCGCGACCGCCGGCGCGTCGTTCATCAGCTTTCATCCGGAGGCGTCCGACCACGTCGACCGGACAATTGGCCTCATTCACGAGCACGGCTGCAAGGCGGGGCTGGTCTTCAATCCCGCGACGCCGCTCGACTGGCTGATGCACACGCTCGACAAGCTCGACCTCGTTCTGATCATGTCGGTGAACCCCGGGTTCGGTGGCCAGGCGTTCATTCCCCACGCCCTCGACAAACTGCGCGCCGCCCGCAAGCTCGTCGATGCGGCGATGGAACGAAACGGGCGTTCGATCCTGCTCGAAGTGGACGGCGGCGTTAAAGCCGACAATATCGAATCGATCGCGGCGGCCGGCGCCGATACGTTCGTCGCGGGCAGCGCGATATTCGGCGGCGGCGACTATCGTGCGAAGATCGCCGCGATGCGCGCCGCTCTGGCGCGCACGACCGGTTCCGCATGAGCGCCGCAGGGGCGCCCCAAGGCGCGAATCCACCCCCTCGGGGGCAACGCAGCGGCGCAAGCCGCAAGCGTGGGGGGGTCTCATGATGACCGAGACCGAATTCCAGGCGCTCGCCGCACAAGGGTACAACCGTATTCCGCTCGTGCTCGAGACGTTCGCGGACCTCGACACGCCGCTTTCGCTCTATCTCAAGCTCGCGCAGCAGCATTACACGTTCCTGCTCGAATCCGTCGTCGGCGGCGAGCGCTTCGGCCGCTACTCGTTCATCGGCCTGCCGGCGAAAGTGCGGATCCGCGTCAAGGGCTCGCACGTCGAGGTCGAGAATGCCGGCGGCGTCGTCGAGCGCCACGACGGCGACCCGCTCGAGTTCCTGCGCGCCTTCCTGGGTCGCTTTCGCGCCGCGCCGCAGCCAGGCCTGCCCCGTTTCTGCGGCGGTCTCGCCGGCTACTTCGGCTACGACACCGTGCGGCACATCGAACCCAAGCTCGCGGGCCACGCGCCGAGCGAGCGCGGCCCGCTCGGCGACCTGCCCGACATGCTGCTGCTGCTGACGGACGAGCTCGCCGTCATCGACAACCTCGCCGGGCGCATCTACCTCATCGTGTACGCGGATCCGGGCGAAGCCGACGCGTACCGCAATGCGCAGGAGCGGTTGCAGCAATTGCGGCGCAAGTTGCGCACGCCCATCGAGATCCCGCACCAGACCGCAACCGAAGTCACGCGTGCCGAGAGTGCCGGGGGGCGCGAGGCATTCGAGGCGGCAGTGAGGCGGGCGAAGGACTACATCGCGGCGGGTGACGTGATGCAGGTCGTGCTTTCGCAGCGGATGGAGCTTCCGTTCTCGGCGTCGCCGCTGTCGCTGTACCGGGCGCTGCGCTCGCTGAATCCGTCGCCGTACATGTTCTATTACGATTTCGGCGATTTCCATGTCGTCGGCGCATCGCCGGAAATCCTCGTGCGCAAGGAAGCGTCGACAGTGACCTTGCGCCCGATTGCCGGCACTCGGCCGCGCGGCGCGACACGCGACGCCGACGAGCGGCTTGCCAGCGAGCTCGCGAGCGATCCCAAGGAGATTGCCGAGCACGTGATGCTGCTCGACCTCGGCCGCAACGACGTCGGGCACGTCGCGACCACGGGCAGCGTTCGCGTCACCGAGCAGATGGCCATCGAGCGCTACTCGCACGTGATGCACATCGTGTCGAACGTCGAAGGCAACCTGCCGGCGGCGACCACCAGCTTCGACGTGCTCGCAGCGAGCTTTCCGGCCGGCACCGTCAGCGGTGCGCCTAAGGTGCGCGCAATGGAGATCATCGACGAACTCGAGCACTCGCCCCGCGGTGTCTACGCTGGCGCGGTGGGCTACATCAGCTTCCAGGACGATATGGATCTCGCGATCGCGATCCGCACGGCAGTCGTTCGCGACGGCATGCTCTATGTGCAGGCCGGCGCGGGCATCGTCCACGATTCGGTACCGGAAACGGAGTGGCAGGAAACGCTCAACAAGGCGCGCGCAGTGCTGCGCGCCGCGGAGATTGTCCAGCTCGGTCTTGACGCGGAGTAATTAAACCGACGGGCGCATAATCATCGACCGGCCGCAGGTTTTACACCTGCTGGTAATTCCTGCCGCCGGGACGATTGCGCGCGCGGCCGTTCGCCGTTGATTCGGCGGAACATTTCCGGATCGTCCCCGCTGGCACGCGCGCTGCTCTATCGATTACACCGGTAGAAGGCCCTCATCATGGACAAAATGGAATCCCGTTCCGACGCGCGCGCGTTCCTGCGTTCTGCGCAGGCGTTTGCAGCGCTCGATCAGCTTGATCAGCATGTTCCGCGCACGTCGCGCGAACGCGTGCCGCCGCCGCTCGACAAGGCGCGCGCGCGCCAGGCCTGCGCGCCGATGGGAACGCTGCATTCGATCGTCGTCACGGTCAACGCGCACAAGCGGCGCCGCACTTGGTACGTCGTCGATCCCGATACGGCAGTCGCACCCCAGTACGCTGCGGCCGGACTCGACCTCACGCCGGGCTGCAAGGTGCTCGTCGACGCCGAGTTGATGCGTCCCGTCGCGCTCCTCGACTTCGATCCTGCCGTCAGCGCCCAGGACAGCGATCCGATGCCGCACGGCTTCAATCCCTACTTCGACCTGCCTGCAGGCTGATTGCAGTGCGTGCGCAAACCCATGCGACATCAATCAGCCGAAGTTGTGGGTAGTCGCGTCCGGATTGGTTACACGCTCGATCTCGACTACGAAATATCCGGCCCGTCCGACTTCATCTTTCTGATCCACGCCGCGCGGTCGGCGCAACAGCGAGTTCTGGACGAATCGCTCTCCGTCGATCCGGCGGTGGACTGGCGCGTGGAGATCGAACCCCATTTCGGCAACCGCCTGTTGCGCCTGCGCGCGCCCGCCGGTCCGCTGCATGTGAGCTACCGCGCCCGCGTCGAAGTCGATCACTACATGGCCGAGCCGGCACATGTCGTCGCGACGCCGCTCGACCGCCTCCCGGCTGAAACCCTGCCATTCCTCTGGTCGAGCCGCTACTGCCAGGCGGACCAGGTCCAGCAGCTCGCCTTCCGCGAGTTCAGCCACATGCCCTCGGGGTTCGCGCAGGCGGATGCCGTGTGCAAGTGGGTGCGCTCGCAACTGGAGTTTCGCGTCGGTACGTCGACAGTGCGCACGTCGGCGCTGGAGACGCTCGAGCAGCGGATGGGCGTATGCCGCGACTTCGCCCATTCGATGATCGCCATACTGCGTAGCCTCAACTACCCCGCCCGGTTCGTCACGGGGGTCGATTACGGCGCCAGTGCAGAACTCGGACCGCCGGACTTCCATTCGTATGTCGAGGCGTACATCGGCGACCGGTGGTGGTTGTTTGACCCGACCGGCATCACGCCGCTCACCGGCCTGATCCGGATCGGAACGGGACGCGACGCCGCCGACGTCGCGTTTGCGACCATGTTCGGCCAGGTCCAGGGCCGGATGCCCAGCGTTTCGTTCGCGGCGGATGACGATCCCGCTGCCGGCATCCAGAAGCCCGAGCCGACGACGCTTGCGGTTTCGACGTCACGCTAGGCCGTCTTTACACGTAGGACTCCCGGCGACAACAGACTCTAGCCGCGCCGACTTCACGAACAGTGCCGCGCCGACTGCACACCGGGTCCGGGCTCGCCACAATCTCTTCGCATCGGCGCCCCGTTGGCGCAGAAGTGTCGGAAGCTCGGGAGGTTGAATGCGCAAGCAGCAGACGAAGCAGGGGCAGCCATCGAGCCGATCGCAGGACTCCGGCAAGAGCGCTGACCAGCAGGCCCAGAAGAACGTGCACGGCGAAGGCAACTACGCGGCGTCGAAGCAGTACAACGACGCGACGCGGGACTTCGTCAAGTCGGGTCGCGTCGACAAGGCCGCCCAGGATGCCGCTCCGAAGTCCGACGCCGACGCTTTGCAGATGCAGGCCGCGGAAGCCGAGGGCAAGCGGCATGCGAAAGGCGAGGATCCGGCGCTGAATCGGAAGAGCGAAAACTTAGCACCTGACGCTGCCCGGTCGCCCAAGCCCGGCGGCGAGGAGTGACCGATGGCCACTCAACTTGCGTACATGGACGCGCCCACCGCCACGATACCGCTGCTCGATGCGAGCGATCTGCCTTACGCGGACGACTGGGCGGTGTTGGAAGCCATTCAGGCCGACGGCGATTTTGGAATCGACGCCGAGCCGGACTTCGATCGTTTCGGGCGGTTCAGGGTAGCCGCCTCGTTCGACGAGTAGTACCGCGATGTTGTCCTAAAACCGTAGGTCGCGGGTTGATCAACTCTGTATCAGGAGGTTTGCCATGTTGCAATACGCTGCGGTGTTCTTCGTCGTTGCGTTGATCGCGGCCGTGTTCGGCTTTACCGGCATTGCCGTCGGTGCTGCTGAGATCGCCAAGATATTGTTCTTCATCTTCCTCGCGCTGTTCGTGGTTTCGCTGCTCGTCGGCATGTTCCGACGGTCACCGTAGCAACCGACGCGCGAATGCACTGGTTGAACGTTAAAACGAAGTAGCACACGGCAGGATCGTTTACCTCGAAGCCCCCCGAACGGCGAGTTCGGGGGGTTTTTTTATAGGCTGACGAACGGCTTGCCCTTGTTCGGATCCACGACGTACTGATAGAACGCCTCGTTCACCTTCCCCCAGTTCTTCAGCGATTTCATGTTGCCCATCCAGCGCGAGATGTTCGGATACGCGGCAAAGTTGCACGCGATCACTTCGCCGCCCAGCACCATCATCGCGCCGAGATAATCGGCGATCGTGATCGAGTCGCCGCACAGGTAGTTGTTGCGCGGCCCGATCAGGCTCTGGTCGAGGATCTGCAGCCAGCCGAGTGCCTTCTCCTTGCCGAATGCGATCGTGCCGGCCTGGACGATGTCGTCGGATCGGCGCAAGAACGGGAAGATCTGCGGGTAGAGAAACCCGTAGGAGAAGTCGCGGTAGAAGCCCGTGTTGAACCAGTCCATCCGCTCGTTGACTTGCGCCCGCTTGCGCGCGTCGGCCGGATAGGCAGCCGAGCGGTGCTTGTCCGCGAGATACTTGAGAATCGTCGAGCTCTCGGTGACCCGAAAATCGCCGTCCTCGAGCACCGGGACCTGGTGGCTGGGGTTGATCCCCAGGTATTCAGGCGTGTATTGCGCACCGGTGAACAGGTCGACGACCTGGTAGTCGAGGTCGATGCCTGACTCGTGGGCGAACAGCACGACAGGCCGGCTCGTCGTCGACACGGGATGGTAGTAGAGCTTCATGGAAATTTCCTTTTGCAACGATGGGACGACGATGAAACGCCGCGGTTCGCGCCGACTGTTTCATGGCGGCGGCGCGAACCACAGCGTCATGGCTTGCGATCGGGTGGCGTGGCGGCGATGGGATCAGGCGGGCTCGCGTCGCGAAACACGAATCCTTCCATCGATACCGTGATCTCGCCGGCGGGGCCGCTGCGCAAGCAGGATAGCGTCGGATAAAACCCGGCCACCGCGACAGCCTTGGGCGACTTGATCGGCGTGCATCCGTTCGGTTTGCCCGACAGGTATTCGCGTGTGACCATCTGCTCGTAGAAGATCACCTTGCCGTCATACACGCCGTAGATCCAGCTGTGCGTGAACGGCTGTTTGTTGAATTCGGGCCCCGTCACGTCGATCAGGTGGTTGCCCATCGCCGGCACGACCGCACTCACGTCGCGAAAATCCGCGTGCACGTAATTGGGCGGCAACGGCTTGCGGCCGATCTCGAATTGATCGCAACGAACCCGTTCCGGCCCGCACGGTCCCGCCTCGATCGCAAAGATGTCCGCGATCGGAACCATGACGAAATGGATATCGAAGTGCGCGACGTCGTAGATACCCGGCGGAATGTGGCCGACGGGATTCCAGTTGAGCAGCACCCATTTGAATGGAATGTCCGCTCGCCGCGCGGCGGCGTCGGGCAGCGGAATCACGTGCTCGAACGTGTGGATGCATTGCGTTGCACCCCCCATGCTGCCGTCCCGGCCGCGATCCGTGCAGTGGTGATTGTCCGAGCCGGCCGGGAGCCCGTCGAGCGCCGCGGCGGGCATCGCCACGCCGATCGCCGTCGGCGCACCCCGGCTATCGAACTCGGCGTAGCTCGTCGCCGTTGCCTTCCCGAGCGGGACTTGCCAGCCCGGTGACCGTCCGCCGTTCAACGATGCGCACGCCCCCAAACCCAATACCGCCGCGAACAGCACGCACGCCACCCTATTCGTCATCGCTTACCCCCTCGGTTTGCGATCATCAAGGCGAGGTCAGCGATGCCCCCGATACCAGTCTGCGGGCGCCGGCTGCACTCGAACGCTACTCGGCCAAGCGGTGCGCACGCTACGCCGGCGCCGGCGACAGGTCAAGCCATTCCCGATGACCTGGCCGAAGCCGAAGCCAGCCGATTCAAGCGCTTAGTCGATCGGCCGGCGACCAGGGCCCGCTCGATCGACCGACCCGCAGGGCTCGTGCCATCGTTGGTGCCAGTAGCCGGATCGAGGCGCCGACAGCCCAGGGAATGAAGCTGAACGGTCGTTGTTACCAGCTATGGTGGAGATGGCGCTGGCGCCTTTGGGCTTGAAAACATCAGGAGGAGTCATGGCACGAGCACACACGTGGGCAATCGCAGCTGTCGCCGCCTTGACGAGCATCGGCTTTGCGAGCAGGGCGCACGGCGCCGACGCGGCGCTCGAACGGATCGCAGCGGGGTTGCGCGCCAACGAGCTCAAGTCGGTTCGCTACTCGGGAGACGGTGTGGGCTGGACGTTCGGGCAGGCGTACAAGCCCGGTCAAGCGTGGCCGAAGATCAGGCTCAATTCATGGACGCGCACGGTCAACTACGAGACCGGCGCGGCACGTGACGAGATCGTGCTGACGCGCGCCGAGGCGCTCGGTGGCGGCGGCTACCCGCATACGGGAATGCAGCGCAACGACCAGTATGTGTACGGCGATTTCGCCTGGAACCAGACGGCCGCCGGTCCTGCTCCGGGTCCGCGCTTCGTCGCCGAGCGTCTTCACGCGCTCTGGATCACGCCCTACGGAGTCGTAAAGGCCGCGCTGCGCAACAATGCGAAAGTCGGTACGGGCAAGGTCGGGAGCGCGTCGATGACCACGCTGACGTTCACCGAGCCCAAGCGGTTTCGCGCCGTAGCCTACGTCGACGGCGGTCGCGTCGTGCGCGTCGAGTCGCGCATTCCCGATGCCGTGCTGGGCGAGACCGATGTGGTGACCACGTACGCCGGCTACGCAGACTTCGGCGGGTTTGCATTCCCGACGCGCATCACGCAGACGCAGGGTGGACATCCGACGCTCGAGCTCGCCGTGCGCGAGGTCATTCCGAACGCGCCCGCCGACATTGCGCTTCCCGATGCGGTACGCACGGCCACCGAGCGGGTCACCGTCGACAAGGTTGCCGATGGCGTGTGGTTCATCTCCGGCGGGTCGCACAACAGCGTGGCGATCGAGATGAAGGACTACATGATCCTCGTCGAGACTCCGCTGAACGACGGCCGGAGCCTGCCGGTGATCGACCAGGTGAAGAAGCTCGTTCCGGGCAAGCCGATCCGCTACGTCGTCAACTCCCATGGGCATTTCGACCATTCCGGAGGCCTGCGTGCCGCCGTAGGCGAGGGGGCCACGATCGTGACGCAGGCGCAGAACAAGGCGTACTTCGAGCGTGCGTTCGCGACGCCCAACACGATTGCGCCGGACCACCTCGCCAAGTCGGGGAAAAAGGCGCGGATCATGACGGTCGACGAGAAGACGGTCCTCCGCGACGGCGCGCGAACCGTCGAGCTTCACCACGTGGCCGACAGCAACCACAGCGACGCGTTCCTGGTCGCCTACCTGCCGAAGGAGAGGCTCTTGATCGAGGCGGACTCGTTCACGCCGGGCCCCCCGAATACGCCGCCACCGGCGCAGCTCAATCCGAACAACACGAACCTCGTCGACAATCTCGCGCGCCTGAAGCTTTCGGTGGACAGGATACTGCCGCTGCACGGGCGCGTCGTGCCTTCGTCGGAGCTCTACGCGGCAGTCGGAGGAAAGCCGCCCAACTGAGCCTTGGGACCGCCTGCACGCGCGCGTGAATGCGCGAGTGCGGGCGACACACCGCAAGCAGTCGACGCGGAAGCCGGATTCGCGCACTTCGTCCCCAGGGGCGGATGTCGCGCGGCTGACGTACGGCCCCGTACCCGCGACGCTTCGAATCGCCGGCCGCAGGCCGCCGCGTCATGGCAGCGGTCGCCCCTATGGGCCAGGAAATAGCCATCTGGCCGTCGCATTTAACCGATAATTCAGCCCAACGCGGACACCGGTCGCTCCGCTCGTGAATAAATCATAATGATGGTCGCGTCATGCTGCTGATGCTGGACAACTACGACAGCTTCACCTGGAACCTGGTCCAGTACCTGGGTGAGCTCGGTGCGACCGTGAAAGTCGTGCGCAACGATGCGATCACCCTCGACGACGTCGAGGCGCTCAATCCGCAGCACATCGTCATCTCACCGGGCCCGTGCACGCCCACCGAGGCGGGAATTTCGGTGCCGCTGATCCGGCGCTTCGCCGGCAAGATCCCGGTGCTGGGCGTTTGCCTCGGCCATCAGGCGATCGGGCAGGCCTTCGGCGGACGGGTCATTCGCGCCCAGCGCGTGATGCACGGCAAGCTGTCGTCGATCGTCCACGATCAGCGCGGCGTGTTCGCCGACGTCCCGTCGCCGTTCAACGCGACCCGGTACCATTCGCTCGCCATCGAGCGGTCGACGCTGCCGCCGGTGCTCGACGTCACCGCGACGGCGGAGGACGGCGAGATCATGGCCGTGCGCCACCGCGAGCTGCCCGTCGAAGGCGTGCAGTTCCATCCGGAAGCGATCCTGACGGAGCACGGCCGGAAGGTGCTGCAGAACTTTCTCGCGACGACCGTTTAAACTGCCGGCCGGACGACCGCTCTTCGGGCGGACCGCGCTACGGGTTCAAAGTCATGGCCATCACGCTTCAGGATGCGTTGCAGCGCGCGATCGAGCATCGCGAGATCTTCCACGACGAGATGCTGTCGCTGATGCGGCGGATCATGAGCGGTGAGGTGTCGCCGGTGATGATTGCCGCACTCACCGTGGGCCTGCGCGTTAAGAAGGAGACGATCGGCGAGATCGCCGCCGCCGCGCAGGTGATGCGCGAGTTCGCGACGAAGGTCGACGCCGGCGATCCTGCGAACCTGCTCGATATCGTCGGCACCGGCGGCGACGCGTCGCATACGTTCAACATCTCGACGGCCGCGATGTTCGTCGCTGCCGCAGCGGGCGCGCGCGTGGCCAAGCACGGCAACCGATCGGTGTCGTCGAAATCCGGCAGCGCCGATGTGCTCGAAGCGCTCGGCGCGAACATTCAGCTCGCGCCCGCGCAGGTCGCCGCCTGCATCGAGCAAACCGGCGTCGGCTTCATGTTCGCACCCGCCCACCATGGCGCGATGAAGCACGCGGCACCGGTACGCAAGGAGCTCGGCGTGCGGACGATTTTCAACATTCTCGGGCCGCTGACCAATCCGGCGGGTGCCGAAAACCACCTGATCGGCGTGTTCCATCCCGACCTCGTCGGCATTCACGTCCGCGTGCTGCAGCGGCTCGGCAGCCGGCGCGCGATCGTCGTCTACGGCAAGGACGGCATGGACGAAGTCTCGCTCGGCGCGGCAACGATGGTCGGCGAGTTGAAGGATGGCGAAGTGACGGAGTACGAGATCCATCCGGAGGATTTCGGCCTGCACATGAAGTCGAATCGCGGCCTCAAGGTCACCGATGCGAGCGAGTCGAAGGAGATGGTGCTCGAAGCTTTGCAGGGTGTCGACGGCACGCCGCGCGAGATCGTCGTGCTGAACGCCGGCACGGCGCTGTACGCGGCAGGCATCGCCGATTCGATCGAAGATGGCATCGCGCGCGCACGGGAAGCGATCGCGAGCGGCGCCGCCTCGCGCAAGCTCGACGCGTTCGTCGCGGCGACGCGTTCCCTCGGTCAAGCAAGCTGATCGCACACGCCATGGGCGACAGCGACATCCTGGCGAGGATTCTCACGACGAAGGCCGAGGAAGTCATCGCCGCGCAGCTCGAGCGGCCGCTGGCCTTGCTCGAGGAACAGGCACGCGCTGCGTCGCCGCCGCGGGGCTTTGCGAAGGCGATAAGGGAACGCATTGCACAAGGACGTTCGGCAGTGATCGCGGAGATCAAGCGTGCGAGCCCGTCCAAGGGCGTGCTGCGCCCGCAGTTCGATCCGGCCGCAATCGCCGCTTCGTACGCGCGAGCGGGTGCTGCGTGCCTGTCGGTGCTGACCGATCGTCCGTTCTTCCAGGGCGCGCCGGAATTCCTCGTCGAGGCGCGTGGCGCCTGCGCGATTCCGGCGCTGCGCAAGGAATTCATCGTCGACGAATACCAGGTGGTCGAGTCGCGCACGCTCGGCGCGGACGCGATCCTGCTGATCGTCGCGGCCCTCGACGACGCGCGGCTCGCGGACCTCGAAGCGTGTGCCAGGGCGTACGGCATGGACGTGCTGGTCGAAGTGCACGACGCCCTTGAGCTCGACCGGGCGCTGAAGCTGGCGACGCCGCTGATCGGCATCAACAATCGCAACCTGCGCACGTTCAACGTGTCGCTGCACACGACGATCGAGCTTTTGCCGCGCATCCCGGCCGATCGCGTGGTCGTCACCGAAAGCGGCATCCTTGCGCAACGCGACGTGGCGCAGATGCGCCGGCACGGCGTGCACGCGTTTCTCGTCGGCGAGGCCTTCATGCGCGCGCCCGATCCCGGCGTCGCGCTGACCGCGCTTTTCTCGTAGCCTGCTGCCGGCTCCCGCGATTTCGTGTCGGCCATCCTCGCCGAAAACCTGAGCAAGCACTGGGCGACCGCCGAAGGCGAAGTGCGCGCCGTCGACCGTGTGACGTTCGCGTTCGACGAGGGCACGCTCAACGTGCTGCTCGGACCGTCGGGATGCGGCAAGTCGTCGACGCTGCGCCTGATCGCCGGCCTCGAAGCCGCCGACGGCGGCAGGATCACGATCGCCGGCCGCGACGTGACGCACCTGCCGCCGGCAGCGCGTGCGATCTCGATGGTGTTCCAGAGCTACGCGCTGTTCCCGCATCTCACCGTCGCCGAGAACATTCTGTTCGGGCTGCGCGTACGTCGTGTCGGCGCAGCCGAGTGCGATGCGCGCCTCGCGCGTGTCGGCGACCTGCTGGGGCTGAAGACGCTGCTCGCGCGGAAGCCGTCGCAACTCTCCGGCGGTCAGCAGCAGCGCGTGGCACTCGGTCGCGCGATCATCGCGCAGGCGCCGGTCTGCCTGATGGACGAGCCGCTGTCCAACCTCGATGCACAGTTGCGTGCAGAGATGCGGCTCGAGATTCGCGCGCTGCAGCGCAAGCTCGGCATCACGATGGTGTACGTGACGCACGACCAGGTGGAAGCAATGTCCATGGCCGACCGCGTCGTGCTGATGCGCGCGGGCAGGATCGAGCAGAACGGGACGCCGGTGGATCTGTACGAAAATCCCGCCAACACGTTCGTCGCGCGTTTCATCGGCACGCCACCGATGAACCTGCTGCAACTCGAGGTGGGTCGCGGCGGCGCCGTCATCGCCGGCACCGAGGCGCCGGTCGTTCTGGACGCGCGCTTCGCTGCGGGAACACTGGGCGTGCGGCCCGAGCACATGCAACTTGGCTTCGAGGACGGCGTGCGTGCCGGCGTGGAAAGCGTCGAGTATCTCGGCGGAGACTCGCTCGTCGGTTGCCGGATCGGATCGCAAGCTGTGGCGGTTCGCGTGCAAGGCAGTGTGGGATTGCGTCGCGGCGACGCGACCTGGATTCGCTGGGTTCTCGGTGCACAGCACTATTTCGATGCCGCGGGATTGCGTGGCCCGGTCGAGGCCCATGAGCCGGCGGCAACGTTGATTGCCTGAATCACAAAGTCCAATGGAGGAACGATGAAGCTGTTGAAGCGGTTGCTGGGTGCGTTCTGCGCATCCTTGATGACGCTGTTGGGAACGGCAGCGCTGGCGCAGGCGCCCGTGGAGGTGCCGTTCTTCTTCCCGGTCGCTGTCGGCGGTCCGATCACGAAGATCATCGACGGTTACGCCGCCGATTTCGAAAAGGACAATGCGGGCATCAAGCTTC
>Ga0207645_10000035_pt1 | contig 89345 bp, 97 predicted proteins | sample KBSM53metaG_FD_184331 | JGI IMG/M metagenome (GOLD analysis project Ga0207645, IMG submission 184331) | Miscanthus rhizosphere microbial communities from Kellogg Biological Station, Michigan, USA - KBS M5-3 metaG (SPAdes) (version 2) | ecosystem: Host-associated > Plants > Roots > Rhizosphere >...
CTTGATTCCTGAAATAAGATTCGACAATGCCAAATACCAGGTATTTACAGACAGTGATGGCGCTCCAACCAAATCGGCGGGGCAGTTTGTGCTTGCCGCAGTTTATGCGTTCTAACTAACTTTATATAATATCAATGAAAATAAACACGAACGTACAATTTGTAATTTAGTTTGATTGAGTTCGTGTAAAAGGGGATGCCCGGAGAGCATCCCCTTAATACTTTGAATACCAATTATGGACGGAGAAAATAAGGAACAATCGGTAGAGCATTTTCTTGAGCTGATTAAGCGTTCGCGGCGTGGTAAGTTTAAGATATATATCGGCATGAGTGCTGGTGTGGGCAAAACTTATCGTATGCTGATGGAAGCGCACGCCTTGATGCGGAGCGGAATCGATGTGAAGATCGGTTATATCGAGACGCACAAACGTAAGGAAACCGAAGCGCTGATAGAAGGCCTCCCGGTGATACCCCGTCGTAAATTATTCTACAAAGGCAAAGAGCTGGAAGAGATGGACTTGAATGCCATCATCAGTTTACGGCCAGAGGTGGTTATTGTAGATGAACTGGCGCATACCAACATCGAAGGCAGTCAGAACGAAAAACGTTGGCAGGATGTGCGTGATATCCTGAATGCGGGTATCAACGTGATCAGTGCGGTGAATATTCAGCACCTGGAAAGTATTAATGAAGAGGTTGAGCGCATTACCGGTGCTGCAATAAAAGAGCGTATTCCAGACAAAGTATTGCAACTGGCTGATGAAGTAGTAAATATCGACTTAACCGCTGATGAATTAATTGAAAGGTTGAAACAGGGCAAGATATACGACGAGAAAAAGATACCACTCGCCCTGAATAACTTTTTCCAGTCTGAACGAATATTGCAACTGCGTGAGCTGGCGCTCAAGGAAGTTGCCCACCAGTTGGAGCGCAAGATAGATACCGAGATACCCAAAAACATAAAGCTGCGTGCCGAGCTCTTCCTGGCCTGTATCAGCACCAATGATGAATCGGCCAGGGTCATCATCCGTAAAACAGCACGTTTGGCATCTTATTATCGTTCCAAATGGTATGTATTGTATGTGCAAACCTCGCATGAAAGCAGTGATAAAATCAACCTTGCATCACAACGTCACCTGATCAATAATATGAAAACCGCTACACAACTGGGCGGCGAGGTGTTGAAGATAAAAAGTGATAATATTGCCAAGACAATCTGGGAAACGGCTGATAAGTATGATATCACCACCATTTGCATCGGCAAACCGCATTTTAAGTTTTACCAGTTGGTTATGAAAACCGCTGTATTTACCCAACTTTTAAAGAAAATGTCAAAAACCGACATCGATTTAGTAATACTGTCATGACTATAAAAAATAAACTCAGAGCTGGTTTTGGCTTCTTATTTCTACTGGCGCTCGTTTGCTGCGGACTTTCGATCTGGTTTCTCAACCGGCTATCGGCAGATGCAGGTGTGATATTGAAGGATAATTACGAGACACTGCAATTCGCAAGAAACATAGGTGATGCACTGGATCAGAATGAATCGTCGCTTAATGCGCAGCAGATTAGCATTATTGAAAAAAATCTTGTAGGGCAGGAGCATAATGTTACCGAACCCGGTGAACAGCAATTAACCGATTCCTTGCGTTCCAAATACGAACAGCTCAAACTCCGGGGTAATAATATTCAAAAGCAAACTGATTTAAGATTGCAGGTGCGCAAACTGCTTTATGGTATTATGCAGTTGAATATGAGTGCTATTCAGCATAAAAATGCTACTGCAAAAGGCACGGCCAGTCAGGCCACGCTTATCGTCGCATTCATCGGCTCATTCCTATTTCTGATAGCGTTTAGTTTTATTATTAATTTTCCGGGTTATATCGCAAATCCTATACGCGAGCTGACCGAACGTATCAAAGAAATTGCCAAGCGTAATTATCATCAGCAATTGAGTTTTAATTCCAACGACGAGTTTGGCGAACTGGGGCAAGCATTTAACACGATGACCGTTAAGCTCGCCGAATATGAAAACAGCAACCTGGCCAGTATTTTATTTGAAAAGAAGCGAATTGAAACCATCATCAATTCTATGCACGATGGCATTATTGGTTTGGATGAGAAATCAAATATCATATTCGCTAACGAGGTAGCCTGCACGCTTGTTGGCATTACAGAAGCAAATCTTATTGGCAGATATGCACCCGATGCAGCAGTTGAAAATGATCTGTTAAGAAACCTTTTGCAGACCAGTCAAATCAAGATCAAAATATTTGCTGATAACCGGGAGAGTTATTATTCCAAAGAAATACTATCTGTTATCAATAAGGACAAAGCCATTGGCAAAGTGATCATCCTAAAAAATATTACGGAGTACCAGCAACTGGATGAGGCGAAAACTAACTTCATTGCTACCATATCGCATGAGCTCAAGACGCCGATCTCATCCATCAAAATGAGTTTGAAATTGCTGGAAGATCAACGGATTGGGGATATCAATGCTGAGCAAAAGCAATTGATAGGCAATATTGAAGATGATACACGCCGTTTGCTACAGATCACCGGTGAATTGCTGGATATGGCACAGGTTGAAACCGGCAAACTAAACCTGAATTTTGGCAGTACGCATCCGCAGAATATAGTGGATTACGCAGTAAAGGCCATCAAATTCACAGCTGATCAGAAGCAGGTAGGCATCGATGTGCATTATGATGAAAAACTGCCCGAAGTACATGCCGACCTGGATAAAACCACCTGGGTATTGATCAATCTGTTATCAAATGCTGTAAAATACAGTCATCAGAAATCGGTTGTAAACCTGAATGTGAAAAAGCTGAAAGGAGATGATATAGAGTTCTCGGTTCAGGATCATGGACAGGGTATCGAAAGCAAATATCTACCTCGCATATTTGAACGCTATTTCAAAGTCCCCGGTGCTACAGTGGAGCAAAGCGGTACAGGTTTAGGCTTGGCCATTGCAAAAGATTTTATCGAAGCACAATCAGGAAAAATCGGCGTTCAAAGTGAATTGGGCGAGGGCAGCAGATTTTATTTTACTTTAAAAAAGACAGTCTGAACAAGGAATTTTTGCAATCCCAAGTTAAGTTCCCCAAATTAGAATGATGAAACCTGCTCTCCTCCTTTTACTACTTGCTTTATCACAGTTTGGTTTTGGCCAGGATAAAACAGCTGATTACACTATTTATTCTGCTTATCTAAAAATATATCAGAAGAGCAAAAACAAGCAATTCAACTACGCAATACGTGAGTCGATGGATCGTGGGCAGAAAAATAACTTATCTACTATAGTAGGTATGCTAGGCAATTTTAGAAGCTATCTAAAGGATAATAGCGATGCATCAATGTTTTTTCAGTGCGAGTATTTCCGGGACACATTAAAAAAGGACACGCTATGGCTACCTTTAATAGAACAATTGAACCAAATGATGATGAGAAAACACATTATCCAGAATAGATTCTCAAATGATTTGAAAGTTACTGTGTTTGCCGATTATCGCTATCTGGAATACTTTGACAGGAAAACCTCAGGCGATATTGAAGAAGGTTGGGCCGCATTTCATGACGATTATCCAGGGTATTCGCTTTTAACTGAGCTTTCTCCGATTGCTAATGATGGTAAACGAGCGGTCTTTTATTTCTCAACCCGTTGCGGGAGCCTTTGTGGAACAGGTCAATTTGTGTTGTTTTACAAAGATGATAAAGGCTGGCGATTTGTTGGTATATTGCCAATTTGGATGGCATAAAACTATATTTCTGTAGGTTTATTTTCATTTTACTATTTTTGACAAGGCATTACCACTGACAAAATATGATATGCTAAAATATCTACCTGTATTTATATTATTCGTATTCTTTTGCTCCCCTGCTTCCGCTCAAACGCATGAAGACAGTTTAAAAAATAGTCCCGTAACCGATACGACTGTAAAACATCTGGCTGTTGATACTGTTGCCAAAAAGCAAATTGATACCGTTAAACATGCAGCGGTAGATAGTGCCGCAAAATTGCACCCGGCAGATAGCGTTGTGAAACATGCTGTAGTTGACAGCGCTTCTGTAAATCATAAACCCGCAATAAAAACACCAAAGAAGTCACCCGCCAAACCTGCTGCTAAGCCAACGATTATTGTTGATGCTGAACCAAAACACTCAACTGTTAAAACCATAAGCGATTTGCGTTATAATGCCTATCTAAAAGGTGAAGATCTGGATGATATGGCACTCGCAGGTGATCTGAATCATTTCCCATCACCGGATAGTGTTCTAAAATATAAAAAAGAGCTTGACATAAGCCCGATACAGGTAGGGCAATTAACCAAACTCTCCACCGAACTGCACAGGAAGAAGGTAGAAATGGGCACTAATATTATCCGCAATGAAAAGATGCTGGACAGCCTTTTTCATTCTCACCAGGTAGATGAGGGATCGTTGATTTTTTATACCAATCGCTCCGGACTATACTACGGGGAGATGAAAGGGGCCATATTAATGGCTTGTTATAAAACCGAAAAGCTATTAACCCCCGCACAGATCAAAAAATTGGAAACTTTGGAGAAAACGAATTGAATTAGTTAGGTGGTTGATTGAGTTGGATTAAGTTGAATAAGTTAACTTAATCTAACCCAATCAACTTAATCCAACTCAATCAACTTATTCAACCCAGTCAATCATTTTACCATTTCATTTAATTAACTTTGCCACCCTCAATAAAGCATATGAAAATATCTTTTGATTTTGAAAAGCCCCTGGCTGATCTGCAGCAGCAGATTGATAAAGTGAAACAGATTGAAGAGAAGACCAAGGTGGATATGTCGGCAACTGTTAATGAGTTGCAGGAGAAATTCGAAACTACCAAGAACCAGATATATACCCAATTAAACGGCTGGCAACGGGTTCAGATATCCCGTCACCCGGAAAGACCTTATACTTTACAGTATTTGGAACTGATGTGCGATGATTTTATCGAATTGCATGGCGACCGTACCGTTGGTGATGATAAGGCGATCATAGGTGGATTTGGTACCATAGGCGGTCAGACTGCCATGTTTATCGGTCACCAGAAAGGACGCAATACCAAGGAGCGTCAGTACCGCAACTTCGGTATGGCAAATCCTGAAGGCTATCGTAAAGCACTGCGATTGATGAAGCTGGCTGAGAAATTCAATAAGCCGGTCATTACTTTGATCGATACCCCGGGAGCATTCCCCGGTCTTGAGGCTGAAGAACGCGGACAGGGTGAAGCCATTGCCCGCAACCTGCTGGAAATGGCTGTGTTGAAAGTGCCAGTTATCTGCGTCATTATTGGTGAGGGCGCTTCTGGTGGTGCTTTAGGTTTGGCTATTGGTGATAAAGTATTTATGCTCGAAAACTCGTGGTATTCGGTGATCTCGCCTGAGAACTGCTCAACCATTCTCTGGAAAACCTGGGAAAATAAAGAACGCGCTGCGGAGGTTTTGAAACTTTCATCTACTGAAATGTTTAAGAATAAACTGATCGACGGGGTTATAAAAGAGCCTATTGGCGGTGCACACCAGGATCCTGTTGCAATGGCAACTACATTGAAAAAACATCTTCTAAAAGACCTGAAAGAGCTGGAAAACAAGAGCATTGACCAATTGGTAACAGAAAGAATCGACAAATTCTGTTCGATGGGCGTAGTGGTTGAAGAGTGATTTTTCCACCTTAATGTTCAGTTTACACTTTTTTTAAAATAGCTTTTGAACTTAAAAAAATCGTCTTATATTTGCGTTCCTTTTCGGAATGGCAACAAACCGAGTGGAGATTGCCTGATAGTATAATGGTAGTACGACGGTTTTTGGTACCGTTTGTCTAGGTTCGAATCCTGGTCGGGCAACAAGAGAATTTCGGATTTCGGATTTTCAATCTCGGATTTATCCGGTTGATAATTTGAAATCCGAATTGTTTTTAAACAGGTATACAGTAATTCCCGTATCGAAATTCTGAAATCAAAGATAGATGCCTTTACAGTTTAATCCAATCAAACTATTTGCCGGTTCAGGAACAACCGAGTTAGCAGCAAAAATTGCGAAAGCTTATGGTAAGGAATTGGGGGATGTAGCGGTGTCCCGTTTTAGCGATGGCGAATTTCAGCCTCACTTTAATGAGACGGTGCGTGGTTGCGATGTGTTCCTCATCCAATCAACCAACCCACCTACTGACAACCTGATGGAGTTGCTGATGATGATAGATGCTGCACGCCGTGCATCTGCGCATTATGTAACTGCTGTTATTCCATATTTCGGTTTGGCCCGCCAGGACAGAAAAGATAAACCCCGTGTGGCGATAGGCTCTAAACTGGTAGCTAACCTGCTGGTAGCAGCCGGTATAAACCGCATTATGACGATGGACCTGCACGCCGCGCAGATACAGGGCTTTTTTGATATCCCTGTTGATCACCTGGATGCATCCATCATTTTTGTGCCTTACATAAAAAGCCTGGGTCTGGAAAACTTAACTATTGCTTCTCCTGACATGGGCGGATCATACAGGGCGCGTACTTTTGCAAAGTTTTTCAATGCAGAAGTGGTGATTTGCGATAAACGCCGTAAACGTGCCAATGAGATCGAATCAATGACCCTGATAGGAGATGTAACCGACCAGGACATTGTATTGATAGATGATATTTGTGATACTGCCGGCACTTTGGCAAAAGCGGCTGGTTTGATTATGGAACGGGGCGCTCGCAGCGTAAGAGCTGTTTGTACACACCCGGTGTTATCAGGTAATGCGTATGAGACGATTGAAAATTCGGTATTGGCCGAGTTGATCGTAACAGATACCATTCCGTTGAAATACCCGAGCAACAAAATTAAAGTGCTGTCAACTGATGATCTGTTTGCAAAGGCTATCCTGAACGTAAACGAGCACGGATCGATCAGTCAGTTGTTTAAGGTGGACTAAGTTGGTCCATTGATTTTTGAAATGCATAATAACGCCACGGTCGATTGGCCATGGATTTTTAAATAAACAAATAAATTAACAAATGAAATCATTCGCTATTAGCGGTTCTCCAAGAGAGAACGTAGGGAAACGCGACGCCAAAGAGCTGCGTTACCAGGGTTTAGTACCTGCCGTACTTTATGGTGGCAAAACTCAAACTCACTTTGCAGTACCTGCAGCTGAGTTGAAACCGATAATTTATACTCCGGTTGTTCACTTTATTGACATTACTGTTGGTAATGTAAAATCAACAGCTATCATTAAGGACATTCAGTTCCACCCGTTAACCGAGCAAATCCTGCACGTCGACTTTTTGGAACTGGACGAGAAAAAACCTATTGCTATTGAAATTCCTATCAGCTTAACCGGAACTTCTCCTGGTGTTAAAATGGGTGGTAAACTGGTTCAGAAATTACGTAAACTGCGTATCAAAGCTTTACCAAAAGACCACCTGGATACTATCGACGTAAGCATCGAAGGTCTTGACGTAGGTAAATCAGTACGTGTTGGCGATCTTCAATTAGGCAAACTGACCATCACCAATGCAAAAGAAGATACTATAGTTTCTGTAACTACTTCGCGTGCATTGCGTCAGGCTGAGCAGGAAGCTGGTAAAAAATAATTGACACGATTACACCGATTAGGGTGTGATTGTACTAATAAAATAGCGATGGGTTTTATGCCCGTCGCTATTTTTGTTTGAAAAGAATATCTTCGCACATTTAATTTGAAGAACAAGACCTTTTTACGCCTTTGGCAAAAGCCGGTAGTTATGAAGTATCTGATAGTAGGTTTAGGAAACATAGGGCAGGAGTATGCAGATACCCGGCATAATATAGGCTTTATGGTGCTGGATGAGATGGCAAAGCAGGAAAATGCCAAGTTCTACAACATGCGCCTGGGTTACTATACCGAAGTACCCTACAAAGGCCGGATGCTATATCTTGTCAAGCCGACTACTTACATGAACCTTAGCGGCAAGTCGCTCAATTACTGGATGAAGGAACTCAAGATCCCGGTTGATAATGTGCTGGTGATTGTAGATGATATTGCGTTACCATTAGGCACCCTTCGCCTGAAACCCAAAGGCAGCGCCGCAGGGCATAATGGTTTAAAAAATATTGAGGCTGTATTAGGGCACAACAACTATTCCCGCCTACGATTTGGTGTGAGCGATAATTTCCCCAAAGGCAAACAGGTAGATTACGTCCTCAGCGGTTTTGATGACGATGAGCAGCCTGAACTCCCCGCCTTGATAGAGCGCTCTATTGAGATGATCAAAAGCTTTGCAACCATTGGAGCAGAGTTAACCATGACGCGCTTTAATAAATAATTAGTGATTGAGTGAGTTAGTGAATGAGTGATTTGCTAATCAAATTTCCCCACACTGGCTTCAGTCTGTGACTGAATGCCTCTGATAACACGCAGTTTTAAACTGCCCTGATCCGTGATTTCAGTTTTAAACTGAAACCAGTATTTTTTCTATTTTATCTAAACATAAGAAACTTTTCTTATTTTATTTATCTGATTTTTAATTAGTTATAAATTATTTGATAGAAAATATTTGGAACATAAGAATTTTTTCTTAGGTTTGAGTATGAGATCATCTAAAAAGGATAAAAGCATATCAACAGAACCTACCAAATCAGAACTCGAGATACTGCAGGTACTATGGCAGTATGGGCCCTCGACAGTACGATTTGTAAATGATAAGCTGAACGAGCAGAAACGTGAAGTGAATTATATGTCGACACAAAAGCTTATGCTGATCATGCTTGATAAGGGACTTGTGACCAAGGATGCCAGCCAGATGACACATGTTTACCAGGCGGCCGTAGAGGAGGGGAAAACCAAAGGCTTTATACTCGACCGTGTGGTTGACAACCTGTTCAACGGTTCGGCAGGCAGCCTGATGATGCAATTACTCGGCAATAAAAAAATATCTCCTGAGGAGATGGAAGAGTTTAAAGAACTGATTAAAAAGATCGACGAAAAATCATAAGATTATGAAAAGCTCATTCTGGACACCGTACATATCAGATCACACCATCCATGCCATTTGCTGGACGCTGATCCACTCGCTTTGGATAGGATTAGTTATTGCGCTGCTTGCAGGCCTGGTGATTACTATCACCCGGAAATCGGACGCTGCTTTGCGTTACAATTTGCTTTGCGGCATCCTCATACTGTTTGCAGTATCGGTATGCATAACGTTTTGCATTGAAATATGGACGCCTGCAGCCGAACAAGCGACTGTCCACGGAACACAGACTATACATGCGCCTGGAGGGCTCAACATCATTGTTCCAACTGCTACGCCGCACATAAGCCTTGTTAGCAGAATAGTGATGATCCTGAATGAGTATTCCAATATCATATTTATGGTGTGGCTGCTGCTTTTCGTACTGAAAAGCATGAAAATGGCAGGAGGACTATTATATATCCAGCGGATCAGAAATTACAGGGTTCATGAGGTATCCGAAGAGTTTAAACAAAAGATTGAGCTATTTGCCGGTCAGATAGGCATCAGGCAGGCTGTCCGCCTGTTGCAATCTGAGCTGGTTAAGGTGCCTGTTGCAGTGGGTTGGTTAAAACCGATGATCCTGTTGCCAATGGGTATCCTATTGCAACTATCACCCGAACAATTAGAAAGTATTTTGTGGCACGAACTGGCCCACATCCGCCGCCGCGATTACCTGGTAAATATTTTACAGGGGATTGTAGAAACTATATTCTTCTTTAATCCGGGTCTATTATGGCTTTCCTCGTTGATCCGTGCAGAACGCGAAGCATGCTGCGACGATATCGTGTTGAGCCGCACTAACCGCAAAGCAAACTACCTCGAGGCATTACTATCATTCGGTTATGAAGATAACAGTCGGACAACCTTAGCCATGAGCATAGGAAGCGGCAATCAATTACGCGACCGGTTAAAACGTATGGTGAACCAGGAGAACAAAAGGTTAAGTATAGCCGAAAAGGTTGTTTTAGCCGCGGGCTTGGTGCTGCTATCTGCTTTCACGACCATATCAAAAGACAACCCGGTTATAAAGAACCTTGTTGTAAAATTTACCAGCAGATCTGGTAAAGTTGTTACTAAAGCAATGCCAGTATCGATGCACCGCTTGCCAGAAAGTCAGCGCGTTAACGACAACAAGCCCGGAGCGCGGACAAAAGACACAACTACCGTAATCGATACCGCTATAAGATTTACCAGCGTACTCTTCAAAAACAGCGATGCCGACCCGACTAATAACGACATCAGTGCAATGGATGACAGAGGGAACGAATACCATTTTATTGTCGTCAATAACGCAATTGCGTCGATGGAGATCAATGGTGAAAAAGTGGCGGAAAATAAGTTGCCCGGATATAACTACATGCTGCGAAACATAGAAGGAGTATTGGCCGAGAAAAAAAGTATCCGTGATGGCGATGTTGCCCGGTTAAAGGAATTAAAAAGTAAATATGATATTGACGCAAAGCGTGCACGTTTTTCTAAAGACAGCTTAAAATCTAAAGACAAGGGATTTCGCAAAGTTCCATCTCCGGAATACCTCAAAAATAGCTCGCCTGAGCCTTATGCAGCTAAGATGACCAATATGCAACGACGGTTCCGGGATGACAGCCTTAATTTTACATCGCAACGTGACCGGGCATATAATGTGATTGCCGACCTGGTAGACGATAAGGTGGTGCCCGGGCCGGCTAACGTAAAATGGTTTGGCTTGAGTAGTACTGAACTCATTGTTAACGGAATGAAGCAACCGGCTGAATTGCAGCAGAAATACATGGCCAAGTATGGCGTGCGCCCTGACTATGGCCTTTATTATGGCCCGGTGCAAATGCATGGAACAGGTGTATTTATTGATGAGGCCGACGGCAGGCCGCCACTGCCACCTGGCAAACCACGTCAACCTAAAGTACGTGAACAGAAATCCGGGTTTATGCAACCGAAGTACCTCGATAGCGGGACATTGAGGAGATTGCAGATTATGCGGCGGCAACGGGATTTTGCTGCTGATCGGAACATAAAACCTGACTTACTGGACCGGCAACAAGGAAAAGAGTTGAAGATGCAACGGAAATGGCTGAAATCTGATCGAAAATTTGTGCACGATGCGAATATGATGGCTGCCGTATCAGGTATTATCGGCGACCTGGTAAGCGCAAATGTTCTTAGCGACAAAAGTGACCTGGTGAATTTCAATCTAACCAACTCGGGACTAATGGTAAATGGCAAAAAGCAATCAGAGGAATTACATCAAAAGCTGAAAGTAAAATATTTGCATGACCCTAATTATCAGCCAACATCCGGCTTTGAAAGCAACCAGAATTATGGGTTACACTACAATGCACGAACAGACAGTATGGGCCTGGGTATCACCGATGGAACCGACAATCCCTAAACTATTAATCGGCCTTATGAAATTTGCCTAAAAGGCAGAGATCAACGATCATCCTTTTTAATCAGATTGACCGGGGAGGTATTCTCTCCCCCGGATAGGGTGATTTTGCACTTAAAAGAGTTAAATAATTGTTAAAACCGCATTTTTGCTGTAACGCATTAATGATTCAAACGTCACTTAGCGAAAACCTCCTTACATGAAATCTTTTTTACTAGCCTTATTCTTCAGTTTATCTACAGTACTTGCTTTTGCCCAAACAGGAGGTTCGGCACCGGCACCTACCGTCACCATAACAGGAACCATAATCGATTCGGCCAATAATAAACCAATGGGTTATGTAACTGTTGCCATACAGGATTCAAAAACACATGAAGGAGTAAAAAGCGGGTTAACCAAAGACGATGGGACATTCTCCTTAAAAGCCCCGGCGGGAAAAACATACGAGGCTGTTTTAGTGTTCGTAGGCTATCGTAATAAGGCAATAGCTGTAAGTGGAAGTGGCCCGGATGTCAATATAGGTAAAGTATTACTGGCGGCATCGTCGAGTCAATTGAAAGAGGTTTCAGTAACGGCGGCCCGGCCGCTGATGAAACAGGAGGTCGACCGTATTAGCTACGATATACAAGCGGATCCCGACAACAAGGCACTATCTGTGCTGGACATGATGCGTAAGGTGCCGTTGCTGACAGTAGACGGAAACGATAATATTCAGCTTAAAGGAAGCGGGAATTATAAAATATTGATTAATGGTAAGGAATCTGCATTGGTTGCCAAGAACCCGTCGGATATCCTGAAATCAATGCCGGCTACTAATATTGAAAAGATAGAGGTGATCACCACACCACCTGCAAAATATGATGCAGAAGGTTTGGCCGGGATCATCAATATCGTTACTAAACGTAATGCTGACCAGGGGTACAATATTGGTTTTAACAGTCGTTTCAATTCTGTTTTTGGAGCAGGTTATAATATCAATGGTACAGTCAAACAGGGCAAATTCGGTGCCTCATTCTTCGGCGGTTTTGGCAGCAACGGAACATTGACTAATACTAATGGTAACGTAGAAAATATTTTTGCGACTAATACCAATATAAATCAAGCTGGGATAACTACCCAAAAGGGGCGTTTTCATTATGGGGGTACAGAATTGAGTTACGAAATAGATACACTAAATCTGCTAACCGCTTCAATCAACCTTTTTGGTAACAACCAGGATCAGCACGGTCTTTCTACCTCATTAACAGATAGCCTGGGCATAACAAAGCAAGCCTATACTCTGAAAAATACAGGCAATGGCAGCTTTACAGGATTTGATGCCGCAATAAACTATCAGCTTGGATTTAAAAAATCAAAAGACGAGTTGCTGACCATATCTTACAAATACAGCTATTCGCCCAATAAGCAGTATAATCAGAATATATTAAGCGACAGGATTCAATATGATATGTTAAATAATCCCGATTACGAGCAATACAATGATGCCGGTGATCGCGATCATACCATTCAGATTGATTATGCAACGCCATTGTCTAAAGCATTATCCATCGAAGCAGGAACTAAGGCTATTTTAAGGAGCAATTATAGCGACTATCATGTGGATGATCGATATAACGCCAATGATCCATTCATAACCAATGATACACTGACAAATAACTTTACATATCACCAGTCTATTTATAGCGTGTATAACTCTTACCAGTTTAGAAAGGGTAATTGGACGGGCAAGGCAGGTTTACGGTTAGAGCATACGTCGCTCAATGCCGATTTTACTTCGGCAAAGGACACCGTTGCACCAAGCTACACCAACCTGATCCCGTCTGTTTCTATTCAACGCAGTTTTAAGAGCAGTAGTTTGAATTTCGGTTTTACGCAACGTATTCAACGGCCGGGAATTTTCCAGCTAAATCCGTTTGTAGATAAATCGAACCCAACTTTTATAACCACAGGTAACTACCGTTTGAAGCCGGAGCTTGATAATACCTTTGAATTAACCTATAGCAACTTTACCAAAAACTCTATCAATATTGGCTTGAGTTATGCTTTCTCAAATAATTCTATTCAAAATGTGTCGAGTTTGCATCATGTGCCTGTTCCTGGCTTCCCGGATAGTACTACTACAGTTACCTACACTACTTTTCAAAACCTGGGCGCCAATAAAACTTTGGGGCTTAATGTGCATACTAATATGAATCTGACCAAGCAATTTACATTGGGGTTAAACGGCCAGGTAAACCATGTTTGGCTCAGCGGTAAATTCGATGGCGGAGAATATCACAACGACGGTTTTACAGGCAATGCATTTGGCAACCTGCGCTACAAGTTTGATAATGGTTTCGCCGTATCATTCAACGCAGGCTTTTTCAGCGGTAATGTGAATCTGCAGGGCAGCTCGAGCAATTTTATCTTTAATCAATATCTCGTGTCAAAAGAGTTCTTCAAACGGAAACTGACACTGGTATTGGTTGCCAATAACCCATACAGCAAATACAATACATTCCGCAATACAGTTCATTCAAACGATTTCTACCAGTCCTCTTATAATCAAAATTATTACCGGTCATTTGCTTTCAGGGTCAACTTCAAGTTCGGCAAGTTTAATGGTAATATCAAAAAGAATGAGCACGGCATCGAGAACGACGACACCAAAGGAGGCAACAAAGGTTCCGGCGGAAACGGTAATTAGAAGTCGGTAGTCGGAAATAATTTGAACCAGTTAAGATAAGTCATTCACTATTGACTATTGACTATTGACTATTGCCTATTGTATATTCGCGGCATGAAGATATACGGTATTCCCAATTGCGATACAGTTAAGAAAACGTTAGACTGGTTTAAAACAAATAAAATAGACTACGAATTTCACGATTTTAAAAAGCTTGGTGTAGCTCCTGAAAAACTGAGCGAATGGAACGATAAGGCCGGTTATGAAATGTTTTTAAATAAAAAGAGCACCACCTGGAAAGATCTGGGACCTGAAGTAAAAGAAAATTTAAAATCCTTTACGGACGCATTGCCATTATTGCAAGAGAAAACCAGCATGATCAAGAGGCCGGTAATTGAAGATGGAAATTTTCTTTATTTCGGTTTTGACAAAGAAGTATATGAAAAGCATTTTTTGTCTGAACTATGATTATATGAAGACTATGATCGAGTGAAGTAGTTGCAAACAAAGGCAAACTGAAATAAGGTGTTCGTTCGTTTTCTGAACCGATGCAGAAGAAACAAAGCGAATAGTTGAATTAGGTTTCTGTCCAACTTAATCAACCACTTAACTCAATCAACCTTATAACGATATACCTGTCGCCCGATATGCCCTTTTTCGTCTATGCCTTCAACAACTACCCGATACGTTCCTTTTCCATCTGCATTGTAATACTCAAGTGAAGCATTTCCGTCTTTATCGGTAACTAATTCAGGTTGCCAGTAAATGGTGCTGCGCAGATCGGGGTGGTTATACGTAGTATTGTTTTCATATTTGGGAGAATAGAATTCGCGTACCTTTTGATAGCCTTGAACGGTTATTGGCAGTACTCCAAAAGAGGGTATGTCCTTTAAATCTTTCATTTTACCTTTCTTTCTGGTAATTACCAGAACTCCATTGCTCCCTCTAAAACCATAAATGGCAGCATTTCCAGACTTTAGTACTTCGACTGTTTCAACTTCGTTTGCTCTTAGATAATCGATATTCGAACGCGTCGGAGGCAATTCAAGTCCATCAACAACTACCAGCATAGAACCACCACCTGCGCCAAGCCAGACAGGAACACCGCCTCCTCCAGGTTCCCCTGAACTAGTGAACCGTATCCCCATTAATTTCCCAGCCAGGGCATCTGGAAGTGATAATATACTATTACCAATATCTTTACTATGTATTACCTGATCAGCAAAGCCGGCCCCAGCTAAACTTTCAGTTTCGTATTTGACCGGTTTTATGCTTCTTACTTTAACCTCTTTTAATATTCTGCCTTTTCCTAATCCGGCTTTGTTTAGTTCTTCCTGCTGTTTTTCGCTGTTTTGGAGATAGGCAAACATTACTGGGGCTATGTCCTGGTTATCACCTTGTAAGTCTGTCTTTACCTCAAGACCCTGATCTTCATTATAAACCAGTTCTGTAGCAGTCTTTCCTTTTGCATTTACTGCCTGCAATACAAATTGCATAGTGTCTGTAAATGCCAGGGGCGAAAACCGGAATTGGCCTTTATTGTTGGTCGTGGTGCTGAATAGCTGGTTGCCCGGCAGTGATAATAACGATGCAGTGGCATTTACTAATGGTTTACCTAATACATTTTTAACTACACCATTTATCTCCAATCCATTTTCGGGTAAATAAGCAGATGAATTAATATCACCCGGCACTTGTTTCCATTCAAATTTCCGGTAACCATGGGTCAGCATTACCAGGTCAAGGTTTTTTCGGGGCTCATCTGCTGTCGAGCTGAAATAATAGTTCGGCTGTTCCACAAGACCTTTGAGATCAGAGGTTAGCAAAAGATTTGTCAGTATGGTATTTTCTGTATTTTCATCTACCGGAACTTTGCTCTCATCTACTACCGAAACCGAGAAATGGCCCATTACACCTGAATCTGCCCTGTTCCGGGCGTTTAATTTGATGTTTACTTTTCCCTTAGTAGTGTAGGTTGTATTGCTACTATTAACCGCAAGATTTATCTGATCATAATTCTGGATAAAAAATAATCGTTCGCACAGCGGCTCACCGGTTGGCGAGGATAAAGTAAGTCTAGCGATTCCTGTCTGAAGCAGCCGTTTAATGATATTTAAAGAAACAACCGGGCTATCTAGTTTGAATTGAACAGCAACGGTTACGCCACCTGAATAGATCTGTAAATTAAAATCCTTCCCTTTATTCTCAGTGTAATAAGTTGGGCTGGCTTCAACTCTTACAGCTGAGCTAGCGATGGAATCATTATTTACGGTTAAAACAATGCCTTTGGCTTTAGGCAAAGGAAGGTCAATGTCGCTTTTCGAACCATCGGCAAAAGTCACATTAGCTTTATAAGTTTTTCCTTCTTCGGGCTTCAGCTCAAAGTAGCCCATGCCCAAGTGAATGGACTCAAAATGTGAAATGGTTTTTCCCGAATTATCGGTAATCGTTCCTTGAACGTCTATACCCAACCCATTTGCCCCAATAGCTTTGAAAGCCATTTTAGAAGGCACTCCCGTAATCAGCTGACCGCCTTCAGGAAAAAATTGCAGGTCGGTCTTGGCAATAACAGTTTTTACTGTGTTGTTCACTGCTATTTTCTGAGCATGAACCGAACCTATAGGAATGGTTTGTTCGAAAATATTATCTTCGTTTAGCATCCACCGGGTGTATGCCCTGATGCGGCAGTTTCCGGCAGGTAAAGTATCAGGTAGCGTAAAATCCCCCCAGGCAAGCCCGTTGGCCAGCTTTAACTTAATAGACTGGGCAATTTTATTAGTAGGATTAATCAGATCGACATGCAGTACCCCGCTCAAATCTGACAGCTTGTGCTTAGGTCCTAAGGTAACATAAGCCTTAAAGTAAATAGTGTCACCTATGGCATAGTAGGGTTTGTCAAAATGCAGGTAGGTTTTTTCTCTATTAAGTGTCTTTATGAAATTATCGCCTGATTGGCCATAAGCTAAAAAATTGTTCAGGCTAAATAAAAATACAATCAGCAGGATGCTCGGTATTCTTCTCATTGTCAGGAACTTTTCAGGTAAACCTACTTTATTCTCAAAGATGGAAGAATAAAGTGATAAGGTTTAGGGGTTTTTGATAGTGCTAATTTAACGTAAAGCATTTGATAAAGTAACGGATTGACAGCCAGTATTTTCAAAAACTAACGTATTGGTCAGTTTTTGAAAATATATTTGGATTTTAAGGTTTTGTAACAATTAATTTACCGTTCGTGCAATTGCTTAATTTATACTATTTTGCGCCCCAATAATTAGCTAACTGAGATGAAATTTAGATTAACAGCCAATCTAACCCTGGCTTTTTTAACCATTGTCGGTGCAGTGAGTGCACAGCAAGACAATCCACCACCTGCTGCCCCCAATACCAAGTATGATTATCATGAAACCTTCGGGCCGCCGTTTTTTACAAAAAATGGGACAGAATATCGTGCTGCTGATGGCGCACCGGGGCCAAAATACTGGCAAAACCGTGCTGATTATCAATTGGCAGCAAAACTAAACGATCAAACCAACGAGATCACAGGCTCAGAGATATTAACTTATACGAATAACAGCCCGCAAAAGCTCGGCTTTTTGTGGATGAACCTTGAACAAAATCTTTTCAAACAAGATTCAAGAGGCACAGCTATTGTTCCTTTAGCAGGTAATCCACCAAAACTGAACAGCCGCAACTGGGGCCGTGGCCAGGTATTTGATGCCGGGTTTAAAATCAAATCAGTTAAACTGATCGGCGAAAAAGGTGTCGCTACAGATATTAAATTTTTAGTAAGCGATACCCGTATGCAACTGTTCCTGCCTAAAGACGTGAATCCGAACGGCGGCCAGGTAAAACTGAAAATAGAGTATTCATTTATTTCGCCTGACTATGGTTCAGACCGTATGGGCATTCAGGAAACCAAAAACGGAAAGATATTTACCGTGGCGCAATGGTATCCGCGTATGTGTGTTTATGATGACGTAGAAGGCTGGAATACCATTCCGTACACCGGTCCGGCTGAGTTTTACCTGGAATATGGTGATTTCGACCTGACCATTACCGCTCCTGCAAGTCACATCGTAGTAGCATCAGGCCAGTTACTGAACCCACAGGAAGTTTACACTCCTGAGCAATTAAAACGTTGGGCTGAAGCCGAAAAGAGCGAAAAAACAGTGATCATCCGTTCTGCAAGCGAGGTGACGGAAGCTTCATCGCGCCCGGCCAATAAAAAAGAGCTGACCTGGCATTTTAAAATAAAAAATGCGCGGGATGCTTCATGGGCTTCATCAGCATCATTTATAGTTGATGCTGCTAAAATGGATCTGCCAAGTGGCAAAAAATCCACTGCCATATCAGCTTATCCTGTTGAAAGCGACGGTAACGACGCATGGGGCCGGTCAACTGAATATGTAAAAAAATCTATCGAATTCAATTCAAAACAATGGTTTGAGTTCCCTTACCCGGCCGCTACCGCTGTTGCAGGTATTGTTGGGGGTATGGAATATCCGGGTATTGTTTTCTGCGGATCCAAAGCAAAAAAAGGGCAATTATGGGGGGTAAACGATCACGAGTTTGGTCATACCTGGTTCCCGATGATCGTTGGCTCTAATGAACGTTTATACGGTTGGATGGATGAAGGTTTCAATACCTTTATCAATACCCTTTCGACTACCGATTTTAACAACGGCGAATATGCACGTAAACCACAGGATATGCATGTGGCAGGAGCAGGCGTAACCAACCCGGCATTAGAGCCTGTTCTAAGTCAGCCTGCCAACCTGAAGGAAAGAAACACCGGTATCCTGCTTTATTTTAAGCCGGGTATGGGTTTAACCATGTTGCGTGAGCAAATATTAGGCCCCGAACGCTTTGATTTTGCTTTCCGTACTTACATTGCACGGTGGGCATTTAAACACCCTACACCTGATGATTTCTTCCGTACCATGGAAAATGCATCTGGCGAGAGCCTGCAATGGTTTTGGAGAGGCTGGTTCCTGAACAACTGGCGACTGGATGTTGCTGTGCGTGATGTGAAATATTTCGACAATGATCCATCTAAAGGTGCAATGATTACCATTGATAACCTGGAGAAAATGGCTATGCCGGTAACCCTGGAAATTAAAACCGTAAGCGGCAAGACCGATCGTGTAAAACTGCCGGTTGAAATATGGGAGCGTAACAGTACCTGGACATTTAAATACCCATCAACAGAAGAAATTCAGTCAGTTACTTACGATCCTGACAAAGTGTTTCCTGATTTTAATCCAGATAACAATGTTTGGACTAAAAAGTAGTTAAATAGTTGATTGAGTTAATTGGTTGATTAGGTTGAATAAGTTAACTAATCAACTTAATCTAACTTAATCAACTGATAAAACATAAAAACCCGGTTTTTCGCCGGGTTTTTATGTTTTATCTCAGCAAAGTGTTAAATTAAATGTTAAATCCTAAACTATAGACCTTAATGATGGGTTTTTAAGTTATAATTACGCATTTAACTGATCTGCCATGAAACGAATACTCTACCTTCTCATTATCTCATTATTAATTGCAAACGTGCTGCACGCTCAAATTTACATTAGGGGCAACGTTGTCGATGCCAGCAGCGGTGCAAAGCTATCTGACGTTTTTGTAAGGGATGTTACTACTAAACAAATCACTTTAACGGATAAATCGGGAAAGTTCGAGATCAAATCGGAACCTGGGCATACGCTGATCTTTTCTTCACCAACCTATGTTCCGGATACTTTGTACATAATCGACCTGACGCAAAAACACATCGAACTTAAAACAAAAACCATTTCATTAAAAGAAGTAAATATTACTGCACAGCGTCTTGCTTTCGACCCGCATAAAGAGTATCCGGACGTTTACGAAAAAAGTAAACTATACCCGTTATCACCTTCAACCTGGTTTGGAAAGGAAGCTCGTGACGCACGTAGGTTAAAACGCTATTTTGTGCGCGAAGAACAAGAACGTAAAGTTGACCAGGTATTTAACCGTGTGTATGTAGGCAGTATTGTGCCGCTCAAAGGGCAGGAGCTGGAAGACTTTATGCAACTGTATCGTCCCAGCTATTCGTTTATTACAGGCAATAACAGCGAGTCCCTTGCAGTCTACATTAATGATTCTTACAAAAAGTTTATGGCGTTGCCGCCTGATAAACGCCATTTGGAGAAACTGGAAGCGAATTAATTGGTTTAAAAACAAATATCATGAAACGGAAAATAATAAGTCTGGTATTGATCTCGGTTGTGATAGGAGTGATATGCAGCAGTTGTTCCAAAAGATGCTATTGCGACCCGACACCAGCGAGATCAACGCCTAAAGTAATTGTGCCGTCATAACGGTGTAGAAACGCAATGCATTGCATCTCTACTTCGTGAGGTACTTGGCAGGAATAGGATTGCCCTTCCGTTCGCCATCAAAAAACCAGGCCAATATCCAGAAACGGATGCCATCATTGTAAAGCTCAATGCTGTTAATGCCCCGTTCGATGATTGGCCCGCCCGGCTTATTGCGCGATTCATACGTGCTCCATACATGATAAATGCTGCCAAACTGTTCCACCTTGCGCGATATTTCTTTTTCATAAAAACCATCGCGTTCCAGGCCCGGATCTGACAACTCATGGAACCGCTTCAAACTCATGGAACGAAAGGCCGGTTTGCCATTCTTGCCTACTCCCGCAGAGCCAACCAAAGCGCCGGGCCAATGAAGCAGACTATCGCGCTCATAATACACCTTGCCACCTTTCTTTACAGTTACCACGTCGTAGTAAGCTTTCATAATGCCGTCGAGCGTGCTTACGTTATCATTGTATTTGGTGGTTACTTGCGCACGCGATACCGTCAATATGCATACGAATAATAGAATCAAGATGCCGGTCTTTTTCATAATCGAGATGGTTTTATTGAACTAATATAGGTTTGAAAATCAATAAATTGAAAACAATTCTTTGCTGGTGGCTATTATACTTTTAAACATCCTACTATTATGAAAAAGAAAATAATGAGCATGATATTGCTTGCCGTGACCATCGGCACAATATGCAGCAGCTGCGCCGCAAGGCACGACGCCCCTGCACCACCACCGCCACCACCTGCACCGGCTGCGCCGCCACAATAAAGGGGAAAAGCCTTCAGCTTATGTTACTAAGTTGAAGGCTTTTTTGATGGAATGCATTGCGAATTAATAGTGCAATCGTTATTTTTGATTAGCTAAACCAAATCACTTATAACCATGAGAGTTTTCATTCCGATCATATTTGCCACCCTTTTCCTCGGCTGGGTATTGTATATCTGGTTAATCAAAAAAGACATAAAAAATCATAAAGGCGATGTCGCCGGCGGCTTTATATTTCTATTGGTATGGGGACTAATCTATCTGTGGATGTTTATGTCCTAGCGGGCTGAGATTTACAATTGCGCCGCAAATGATAATCCTGCTGCGCCATTATAATATCCCGGCATGATCATCGAGCTTCTGCCATGTTTGCCCTTATGAGTTAGTGCATTACGGATATAAGGGTACACAAAATAAGCTGCCTTGGTAGAAAGTATACCAAAACCAGCTCCGGCCACACAATCGCTAAACCAGTGATCCCGGCCATACACCCGGAGTATCCCGGTAGTAGCCGCAAAAGTATAACCTACGATACCATACCAGATTGATTTTCCAGAGTATTCCTGTGCCAAAAATTCAGCAGTAAGAAAAGCCGCCCCTGTGTGACCCGAAGGAAAGGATAGCTTATCGTTGCCATAGGGGCGCTGCCGGTGCATGATAAACTTAAGACCATCGGCACCGGTCAGTATGCCAGCTGATAATACAAGCAAGGCAGTGCGATCGACAAACCTGTTTTTGCCTTCAACTCCGGCCAGGTTCAATCCATAAACCATTACTGCGGGCGCTATTTGAAGGTAGTCCGCTGCTTTTGAGTTGTAATTTGGATCGCTCCGGGCAACGCGCATTTTGAAATAATAATCCACGTTGCGAACCGGTTTGATCACAAATGATGAGAAGCCATAGCCCACAAGGGCGACAGGAGGGATCCAGGTCCATCCTTTGCTGTGCAAGTGCTTAACAGTATCCGGCGTTGCCGTGATATCATGTTTTATAGTATCGGCTTTCGTGTTTTTGGTACTGTCGGTAATTTGCGCACTTGCCTTAAGTGTAATTAAACACATTAAAGTAAATACAATATTTTTCATAGGTGGATTTTAACATATTTAACATCCACCCCGATGGGTTTGTTTACACAGGCTTAACAGAGGGCGTGTTTTACTCTCCAATTCAGCACACTAATTGATTTATTTAATCTATAAAAACATCTGATAATTAGTTATTTATAAATTGAAACAATTTTTAGTTCATTACACGTATACATCGGTATAAAAAGAACAATGCGATGGCTACTGTATTAGAAAAACCTAAAGAAAGTACAGCCGGCAGCACCCTAACCGGCAGAAAAACATCTCCGAAGAATTCTAAGAAGGAGAGTTACGTTATTTATTCCATTTATTACAATGACCAGCCCGAAGGAGGGCACGTGGTTTACTCAAATCACCAGTCCGGATGGGAGTTCGGTGGCTATTTACCGCAAAAACAACCAACCTTGATTACTGAGCCTGTGCATAGAAGAAAAGATATTCAGTTGTTGTAGGGTTGGTTGATTGAGTTAAGTAGTTGACTAAGTTGATAAGGTTTAAATGGTCGAATAAGTTAATTAGTTGATTGAATCAACTTAATTCAACTTATTCAGTTAATCGACCCCAATTGCCTAACTTTACAGCTTTCCGACTACCAAAAATGCTGACACTCGATATCAAGGATCTATCCATCCCCGATCTGCATAATTATTTACAATACGCTATTGCCCCACGCCCTATTTGTTTCGCATCGACAGTGGATAGCGAGGGCAATGTCAATCTGAGTCCTTTCAGCTTTTTTAATTTGTTTGGTACCAATCCGCCTACCTGTGTGTTTTCGCCATCACGCAGGGTGAGAGGCAATACCACCAAGCATACGCTGGAGAATATACTTGAAGTGCCGGAATGCGTGATCAATATTGTGACTTATGATATGGTGCAGCAAACCTCGTTGGCAAGCGTGGAATATCCGAAAGGGGTAAATGAGTTTATTAAGGCTGGGTTTACGCCGATACCGTCGTTAACGGTAAAGCCACCACGTGTGGCTGAATCGCCGGTACAACTGGAATGTGTAGTAAAAGAGGTAAAAGCTTTAGGCGATGGTCCGGGTGCAGGGAATTTGGTGATTGCCGAGATCAAGGTGATGCACATTGATGAAAGGATACTGGATGAAGAAGGTAAAATAGATCAGCTAAAACTGGAGCATGTGGCACGCCTGGGCGGCGACTGGTATTGCCGCGTAAACAAAGACAACCTGTTTAAAGTAGCCAAACCGGTGCGCACCATGGGTATCGGGGTAGATAGTATTCCGTATGCTATCCGCAACTCAAAAGTTTTGACCGGCAATAACCTCGGTCAGCTGGGTAATGTAGAGTTGTTGCCAACTGATGAAGAAGCCGAAGCTTACAGCCAATCACCAGAAATAAAAGAAATACTGGATGCTACCATAGGCGATAGCCAAACACGTGAATTACAATTACACCTTAAAGCAAAACAACTGCTGGATGAATGCAGGGTAGAAGAGGCGTGGAAGGTGCTGTTGATTTGAATGAGACATTCAATCTTTGGTTTCCCAAAAATCATAATCAAACCATTTGATTTCATTTATATGAGCTCGTATTATACTGCGCTTCTTTGGCTTGATCCATTGCTTTAGATGTTTATCGTAAACGTATGAATCTTTGGAATCATAAATAATTATACCTTTTGTATCACAAGTCTCAATGATTTTTACCTGAAGTCGGAAAGCAGTATCATTCTTTTCTTTTATAACTCCTAACGCTTTACACACGTCATTATCTGACTTATCCTCTTGTTCTTTTGAAACGTAGTCGTATCTGTATTTATAAACAACCGTATCCCCGAGTTTATACTCATGGAATTCTTTAATCTTCCTTACGGTATCCTCTCGCCGCGCTTTTGCCCAATAATCTTTGTAAAAATTTAATTGCTCATTGAGGTTAACAGGGTTATCCAATAAATACCTATGATAGCTGGCTAGAATAATTCCCGACATATCTTCGGGATTACTGATGCCCATATCATTCAAATATTTTGATAAGCGTGATCCTCCCCACAACCCCCAGTTATTTCTCATCCATGTTCCAAATCCAAGATGAGCTTTCGCTGTAAATTCATTTTCTGTCCATGATTTTACTTGTTTTTTGGTCGAGTCGCTCCAAAATTTATCAATTTGTGTAAAGCATTCATTAATGTCTTTTGGGATATAAATGCCTCTTAAACTGTCTGTTGTAGATCGAATAGCATCTTCTTTGCTCCATTTTAATTCGAGTTCCTGATAAGGTTTAAAAATCTGTTTTTCATTTATTGGCTGATTCAGAAGTTTCCTTTTAAAAGCTATCAGGATTACACTTTCTTGATTAGAGATGTATTTAATGCCATTTTTAACCAGATATCTATCAATCTTTTCGTCTTTGTTATTGAGCCAATTAGAAATCGTTTTATAATCTCCGCCCCAGGGCCAACTTAAGTTAACAAGTTTGTCATCAGCCGTTTTTTTAATCAAAGTTTTTAGAGTGTCTGAACAATCAGCCTGTAAAAGCAATAAGGATTGACTTAAATTCTTTGGGATCTTCGTTTGTTGAGCATAACCTGATTGACAGGTTAAGAATATCACTACGAAAACTAGAAATTTTGATTTCATTTTAGGATTTATAACTGAGATGATTCTAGGTGGTATTTTCCACAAATAAAATCGAAATCTTATGAAGAAATAAGGTACAATATTAATGTTCCTGAAGAGAGGAGCGATTTAGCTAATGGTTGGTGCTATTAGAGAACCATCCCCAAAGTATACCTATTTTTATAGTAGTAATTGTTGTTGAATCGATCACTAAGAATCAATATCTAAACTCAAAACGATATCTCCATTTGGCGCTTTATAAACCAGGATATGATCTAAAGCTAAATCTGTTAAATCGTGTCCCCAGATGCCATATTTACCATCAGTCTGATTTCGGTTATAAAGGGTCGTTCTTTCCTTAACAGGAACTGTTTTAACGGTAGCAGTACTTTCCTCCTCCTGATAAATCTGATGATATTTGTCACTTATTTGCTTAACAAGCGCTGCCCTGGTAAATCCATTGTTTGATGTCAATTCAAACTTGCACTCTTTTGTTACGGGGTAGTCAATGATTAGTGTTACTTTTTTATCACTGATCACTATTTCATCTTTATCAATTAACTTCTTCAAATCCTTATCCGTATTTTCTAATTCAATCCATGGAATAAAACCATCTTCAAAGTCAGTTAGATTATCTGTTTTAACCTTGAAATCTATTCTTGTAATAAAGTCTCCCAGGCTATCAGTTTGCTTTTCAGAAGCTTGTTTCTCACGATCACTTAAGACCTTATCATAATTGTTTGAGGCAGTATCTGTCTGCAAATGTGATTGTGCCGGTGTGCGGTTACAGGCAAAAACAGATATAACAAGTAGCGATAAGAAAATTTTAGATAACATGATAAGTTTAGTTTTTTCTTCGAATTAGGTGCTGGTTAAATCCCCAAAACCTGCTTCAGTTTCGCATATCCTGTTTTACTCACCGGTATTTTAGCACCAGATTTGAGTATGGCAATATGCGCATCTTTCTCGTATGGATCTATACGGGTAATGTCCTGTATTTTGATAATGTAGGAGCGATGTACACGTACAAACTGATCTGCGTCCAAAGTCTGCTCGAAGAAGCTCATGGTCTTATTCTTCAGGAACGAGCCCTCTTTGGTATGAACGCTTACATAGTCATCGTCGGCCTCCAGGTACTCAACATCGGCTACAGGAATGATCTTTACTTTGGTGCCTGTTTTTACTACAATGCGCTCATGTTGGGCAGGGGACTGCGCAGCAGTTTCAAGTAGGTTTTCAGTTTGTTTGGCAGGCTGTTCTACAGGCTTCTGAGCAAGGAATTTTTCTACAGCCTTAATAAAGCGGTCTTTACTAAATGGTTTCAGCAAGTAATCGACGGCATGTGCCTCAAAAGCTTTTATCGCATATTCATCAAATGCTGTGGTGAATATTACGGCAGGCGGGTTTTCAACCAGTTCCAGCATTTCAAACCCGTTTATTTTGGGCATCTGCACATCAAGAAAGATCAGATCAGGTTGGTGTTGCTGAATTGCTTTCAGGCCCTCAAAACCGTCATTGCATTCGCCCAATACTTCAATACTATCTTTAAATTCCTGCAAATATTCGAGTACAACCATCCGTGCCAAAGGTTCATCATCAATTAGTAATACTCGCTTCATACTTGTGGGATTTTAATAATTGTTGTAAAGATATTATCATTTGCGTGAGTTTCAACAAGGTCAGTGCGTGCATACAACAAATCAAGCCTCCTTTGCACCCCGCTCAGCCCAAATCCGGTGCCTTTTCTTGGTCGTGCGGTATTCGGATCGTAGGGGTTTTGGATCATGATGATCAGATAGTTATCATCCCATTCGGCACGGATGCTTACAGTAACGGCTTCAGTGGTATCATACAAACCAAATTTTATCGCATTTTCTACAATAGGCTGCAATATCATCGGTGGCAGGGAACATTCCTGGCACTTGGTATCGCAACTAACCTCCGTCATCAGCCTATGACCAAATCTAACTTTTTCGATATCGAGGTATAATTGCAGGTGCGCTAATTCCTCAGTCAAAGTTACATTCTGCTGGTCATCTTTTTTCAAAGTCCCGCGCAGGAAGTCAGAAAGCTGATGTATCATCACTCTCGCCTGGTCAGGTTTGAAGCCGATTAGCGCATTAATGGAGTTGAGGCTATTAAACAAAAAGTGCGGTTGTAATTGCTGGCGAAGATTATACAACTCTGCATCGCGGGCAAGTTTTTCGGCTTCAGATTTTCTTTTCTCGTTTTCCTTCTGATCAAGTTGAGAATAATAGATCATGCTGATCATCGCCATCCAGCCTATCGCCAAAAAGTCGGTGAACAAACGTATAGTAACCGATTGAATAACAAAGTTGGCATAAACGGTGTTACCGGTGATGTAAGGCAATATCCAGCGACTGCCAAAGGCACAGGCTGCAGCCAACGCAGCGCACCATATTAATATATTAACGTAGCTGCCTTTACCAGGCTGAAAATAGCGCAGGTTATTGTTGATGAGCCAGCAGGCAGCGCCAAGCAAAACCGAACTGACAACGCCATCCAGCAAAGCAAGAAACCAGGAAAAGCCAAAGCCATGTACCAAATATGTTAACAGTGCGGCCCATACCACGCCGCCCGTTAAAAACGCTATACGTACTTTGGAAAATGTAAGCGGTGAACTTGCCAAAACAGGTTTTTAAGGTTTATTAAATTTAGTCTCGTACGCCCAATAAGGCTGATTTATGGTGAGCCCAAGCCATGTACAATTCGGCATTGGGCGCTTCGTGTATTTGATAGTACAACTCGGTGCCATCGGTCAGATCATTAAGGGGTTTGATCTCAGCTACGTCAATAAATTCCCATTTTACGGGCTGGCGCTGATCATTCAGGAATTTGTCCTGGTTGTTCAGGCCGATTATTGTCGCTTTTTCAAAGGCATGGTGTTCATCGTTTGCACTTATCAATCGCAATTGCTCATCAAACTGTGCGTTATGGTTGCCATCGCCGCTGATGATCCTGAACACAATTTTAGCTACAAACCAATTCATATTCAGCAAAATTTATAATTAATAACTACGGATGTCTATTCCTGCAAAGATGGAAACACCTTTGAGTACCAGTACCTTCTCGCTACCTAAAGCAGCGGTCGACCGTATCCTTTTATCATCCACGCTGGCGAATACAGCTGCAATATCAGATACCACCTGCCAGTTAGATGGAACTACGATCTTGGTTCCCCCGAATATCTGGGTGATGTCCAGAACAACCCTGCCGTTGATATCGGCCTGAGTAAGATCGAGCTCGGCGCCACCGAAGATATTAACGATTTCGCCGCCTTTAAAGTCTTTTGCCAGGATGGTCTTTTTTACACCGCCGAACACCGATACGGCATCCAAATAATCATCGCCATAAGTGTTTTTGTATTTATATTCAGTTTTGGCCTGACTGGCAAAAGGATCGTTTGGATCAGTAGAAGGAGGAGGGTTTTGCTGGCTATGTGTCCATTTATCCCAGTCGGCTTTGTGTTTGTCCCATTTATTGCCTCTTCTTAATATCATCCATAATCCGAAGATGATGATACACAGCGGCCAGGTGATCTTTCCGGCATCATAATGAGGGAAGGCTTCATTTGATAGCCAGATCACGCCGATCAAAACCATTATCAGCCAACCCGAGTTTCTAAACTGATGTTTAGCCCCGTTATAAACGCCTATAGCAATAAGCCCCATCGGCCAGCTTATCAGCCAGCCCGGAAAAAAGAAAAGGTCCAACTGGTGAACCAGAAGTACCAGGCCAACCACCAGCAAAATGATGCCGGCAAGTGCCTTGTTATTCCGGGGCTTATTATTTTCAAATTTTATATCGTTGTCCATGCTATTCGTCACAAATTAAATCATATCCAAAACTAAGGTAATACTTGTGGCGAACCTATCAAATATTGGCGATAATAGCTAACATATCGGTGAGCTGATATAAAATGTCGGTGAAAAAGTTTATGGTTGAGTGGGTTAAATGATTATTTCGGTGTTTTAGTAACAACAACGCTCCACCCGCTACCACTGCCAATGTGATATTTCTCAGCAAAATTACCCTGGTTTAATGCCAGCGAATATTGCAATAAGCTATTCAAATAAACCAGCGGCTTACCCTTTGCAACCGCTCCAAAAGTTTGACAGTAAGGCGCATCGACTACATAAACCTGTTTATTGTTATGAGAGATAACGGTATGAAAAACTTCTCCATATTTTGGTTTAAGTCGATTAAATAAAGAATCCGGGATATTGGTCCAAACATTACCGTATTGGATGTCCAGTATCGCGATATTTCCCTTTAAGGTCTTTCCGTTTGCTACGGGGTTTTGATAAGGAATAGTCACCACCTTTTTAGGTAACGCCGGCCCAACCTGCTCAAAAGTTATGGTGCCGGATGCCAGCCTTGCCCCGGTATAAGCATAAACATCCCGCCCATGAAAGGTGTAGGATTTTTGCGAGTCTTTACGGCGGTTTACGGCCTCGTCAATCTCCCTTATTTCATCAATACCTAATGACTCTGCAACCAATGTCAGCGTACCATTATCAGGGGTCACAATAAAATGTCCTGATTGGGTTTTCAGCACAACCGATTTACGTGTAGTTCCTACCCCCGGATCAACCACCGATACAAACACAGTCCCGGCAGGCCAGTAACGTACGGTTTGTTCAAGGCGATAAGCCGCTTCCCAGATGTTATAGGCTGGAATCTCGTGTGTCAGGTCGAATAGCTTCAGATCAGGTGATACGCCCATTGCTACGCCTTTCATGGCAGATACAGCGCCGTCCTTCAATCCAAAATCGGATTGGAAGACTACGATTTTATTTTGTGCGATAGAAAGCTGGTTGAACGATGCCAGGATAAAGGTAATAAGCAGTGTTTTTCTCATGGGCATAAGCTGATGCACCCAAGTTAATGCATTTGTAGTAAAAAGAAAAGGAGGACTTACGGGTCCCCCTTTTCAGGTATAATCTATGTGGAGTAAGAACGACGTGTTCTTTAGTTGTTTTCAGTGGTAGTGGTGTTATGGCGGAAGCTGTTGCGGAATATCACAAACAGTCCGAGCAGGATAAGGGTTGCGGGCCAGATCACATCATCTATAAACAAACCTGAATTTTCGAGCAGGAAGGCAAAGCCGAGAATGACGAGTATAAACCATGATTTGTTCTGGAAATTGTGGCGTGAGCCGGTGTAGATACCAAAGCCTATCAGCACTATTGGCCAGCTAAATAACCAATCTGGTATAAATGGCAGGTCGAACTGATTGATCAGGAATAAACAGCCGATTACCAATATAACTGCGCCTAATATTGTACGGCTATTGTGATGTCTGTCTGGGTGTTCTATGATCGTTTTCATTGTATTAAGTTTTAAAAGTATACCCAAAGTTATAGCGCTATTGAAGGCGCACCAATTGAATACTGGCGATGTGAATGAAGAAGTCGGTAAGGGGTGGGGTTGGGTCGGTGAATGGGTAGGAGTTCGGTGAGTGGTTGAGCGGAAAAAAAAAGTCCGTGGCCTGGTTGACAACGGACTCATCAGATAGCATAATGCAGCTAATATTGTTATGGGGTACAGCCCAGGTCGATCGGGCTGCTGTCATAAGCGGATACCGGACCTGAATAATGAACCAACGTGCTACCTGTAGGTGTATCATTAACGTTTACCGACATCACTCCAGTGGTAGTATTGTAAGAATACGTACCAGTGGCGGTGCCGCCTATCTTTAAATGTCCTCCTACACAGGCTTCATACGAAACCGAAACAGTTCCTGAAAACTGCCCGCCTCGTCCGTTTACCTCATACGTACCGCCTGATCCCGGGAATACGAGATAATACTGAACAACAGGTTTTGCGTGGTTACGTTTTTTGGTGGTGCCGGTTTTGTCTTTAACTTTAGCACTTGAACCATTGGGGGTGATGAACACCAGCCCTGATAGCAGCATTGCCGCTAAGATAAGTTTAGATGTTTTCATGTAGAGAAAAATTTAAGAGTTTAGTTGCCTAAATATAAAACTAAAATTTAGTAATATGCAAATATTATTTAATAATAGACAAATAATTAATCATTGAGAAATATTGCAATTAATTTGTTGCTGCTCTGAGCGTAGCACTGCTTCAATAAAGAGTGTTACAAAATAACTAACGAAACCAGACACACGTCATCCCGAACTTGTTTCGGGAACCCACAGGATATTCGCGATTGCTTAGTCTGCGATTGGCATATAGCAGACTTTTCTATCTCAGACCCTTCTGATGGGGTGCTGAAACAAGTTCAGCATGACGCTTTTGTTTATTTTTCAACTCAATCCAACCTAGTCAACTCAATCAACTACTCCACCCAATCAACTAAATAAAAAAACTTCACTCAACCACTTGAAAATCAAAAAATAAGTCCGTACTTTTGCGTTCCCGTAAAATGGGGATAAAACAAATAAACAAAAAAAGGAAGAATGCCTACTATTCAACAATTAGTTAGAAAAGGTAGAGTAGCTCTGGTTGACAAGAGTAAGTCGCCAGCGTTGGACAGCTGTCCACAGCGAAGAGGCGTGTGCACCCGTGTGTACACCACTACCCCTAAAAAACCAAACTCAGCAATGCGTAAAGTGGCCCGTGTGCGCTTAACCAACGGAAAAGAAGTGAATGCTTATATCCCTGGTGAAGGTCACAACTTACAGGAGCACTCTATTGTTTTGATCCGTGGCGGACGTGTGAAGGATTTACCAGGTGTACGTTACCACATCATCCGTGGTGCATTGGATACATCGGGTGTAGCCGGACGTAACCAACGCCGTTCTAAATATGGAACTAAACGCCCTAAACCAGGACAGGCAGCTGCTCCGGCAAAAGGTGCTGCAAAAGGTAAAAAGAAATAATTAAAGGAGGATAGTAAACAATGAGAAAGTCAAAACCTAAAAAAAGAATCCTTCTTCCTGATCCAAAATTCAATGATATTTTGGTAACCAGGTTTGTAAACAATATGATGTATGATGGTAAAAAATCTACCGCATACTCTATTTTCTATAACGCTGTTGAGATAGTTGAGAAAAAAACTAACGAAAACGGTTTAGATACCTGGAAAAAAGCTTTGAACAATGTAATGCCTGCTGTAGAAGTAAAGAGCCGCCGTGTAGGTGGTGCCAACTTCCAGGTGCCTACAGAAGTTCGTCCAGACCGCAAAGTAGCTTTGGGTATGAAATGGCTGATCAGCTATGCACGTCGTCGTGGCGAAAAAACCATGCACGAGAAGCTGGCAGGTGAGATCATCTCTGCCGCAAAAGGCGAAGGTGCTGCTGTGAAGAAGAAAGAAGACACGCACAAAATGGCTGAGGCTAACAAAGCGTTCTCACATTTCAGGTTCTAATTAGTGAATTAGTGAATGACTGAATGTGTGAATTGTTGATTTAGTAACATTATACTAATCGCTAATTCGCTAATTCGCTAATTCACTCAATCAAAAAAGCATGTCAAGAGATCTTAAATATACAAGAAACATAGGTATTGCCGCTCACATTGATGCCGGTAAGACCACTACAACCGAGCGTATCCTTTACTATTCTGGTGTTAGTCACAAGATTGGTGAGGTGCACGAGGGTGCTGCTACAATGGACTGGATGGCGCAGGAGCAGGAGCGTGGTATCACTATCACATCTGCTGCTACTACCGTTAACTGGAAATACCGTGGCCACAACTACCACATCAACATCATCGATACTCCTGGACACGTGGACTTTACCGTAGAGGTAAACCGTTCACTGCGCGTACTGGATGGTCTGGTGTTCTTATTTTCAGCTGTTGACGGTGTCGAGCCGCAATCAGAAACTAACTGGAGGCTTGCAAACAACTATAACGTAGCACGTATCGGTTTCGTAAATAAAATGGACCGTTCGGGCGCCGACTTCTTAAACGTTGTTAAGCAGGTAAAAACCATGCTAGGCAGCAACGCTGTTCCGCTACAGTTACCAATTGGTGCTGAAGAGAACTTTAAAGGTGTTGTTGACCTGATCAACTGGAGAGGTATCGTTTGGAATGAGCACGATAAAGGTATGACCTTTACCGAAGTGCCTATCCCTGAGGATATGATCGAGGAAGCAACAGAGTGGAGAGAGAAATTACTGGAATCAGTAGCCGAATACGATGAAGGCCTGATGGAGAAATTCTTCGATGCGCCTGATACCATCACTGAGCGCGAAGTATTAGACGCTTTACGCCAGGCTGTTCTGGACGCGAAGATCGTTCCTATGGTTTGCGGTTCGTCTTTCAAAAACAAAGGTGTACAAACCATGCTTGATTATGTGATGGAGTTATTGCCTTCACCTTTGGATAACGAAGGTATCGTAGGTCATAACCCTGAAACAGGCGATGAGATCATCCGTAAACCATCTGAAAGCGAGCCGTTTGCTGCATTGGCATTTAAAATTGCTACCGACCCGTTTGTCGGCCGTTTGTGCTTTATCCGTGTTTACTCAGGTAACCTGGAAGCTGGTTCGTATATCTACAATATGCGTTCAGAAAATAAAGAGCGTATATCACGTATATTCCAGATGCATGCTAACAAGCAAAACCCTATCCCTAACGTAGGTGCAGGTGATATTGCTGCGGTAGTAGGCTTTAAAGATATCAAAACAGGCGATACCCTGTGTGATGAGAAACACCCGATCGTTCTGGAGTCAATGAACTTCCCTGAGCCGGTTATCGGTTTGGCAATTGAGCCAAAAACTCAGGCTGACGTTGATAAACTGGGTATGGCTCTTGGCAAGCTTGCTGAAGAAGATCCAACCTTCCGTGTAAATTCAGATGAAGAAACTGGACAGACTGTAATTTCAGGTATGGGCGAGTTGCACCTGGATATCATCATGGACCGTCTGCGTCGCGAGTTTAAAGTAGAAGTTAACCAGGGTGCTCCGCAAGTTGCTTACAAAGAAGCAATTACAGGTACCATCCAGCACCGCGAAACTTACAAGAAACAAACCGGTGGTCGTGGTAAATTCGCTGATATACAGGTTGTACTGTCACCTAATGACGAAGGCAAAGAAGGTTTACAGTTTGTGAACGAGATCAGCGGTGGTTCTATTCCACGTGAGTTTATTCCATCTGTTGAAAAAGGCTTCAAAGCATCAATGGATAATGGCGTATTAGCCGGCTATCCGTTAACCAGTCTGAAAGTTCGTTTGATCGATGGTTCGTTCCACGCAGTCGATTCAGACGCGCTGTCGTTCGAGTTAGCTGCTAAGATGGCTTACCGTGAGGCATTGCCGAAATGTAAACCGGTATTGCTTGAGCCGATCATGAAGATCGAGATATTGACCCCGGAAGAAAACATGGGTGATGTTATCGGTGACATGAACCGTCGTCGTGGCCAGCTTTTGGGCATGGATTCACGCGCAGGTGCACAGGTAATTAAAGCTACTGTACCTTTATCGGAAATGTTTGGTTATGTAACTCAGTTGCGTACCATCACTTCGGGCCGTGCTACTTCAACCATGGAGTTTGATCACTATGCTGAAGCACCACGTAACGTACAGGAAGAAGTAGTTGCTAAAGCAAGAGGTAAAAAGGCGGCAGCTAACGCGTAATTAGTTTTTTGTTGATTGGGTTAGATTGAGTTGATTAAGTTCAACGCGTTTTAACCTAATCAACTTAATAAACATAATAAACTTAATCAACCAGCTCCTAATAAATAGCTCTTAGGGTGGTTTTAAAAACAAACAAAATGAGCCAAAGAATCAGAATCAAATTAAAATCGTACGATTACAACCTGGTTGATAAATCAGCTGAGAAGATCGTAAAGACAGTAAAACCTACGGGTGCTGTAGTAAGCGGACCGCTTCCGTTGCCAACTGAAAAGAAAATTTTTACTGTGCTGCGTTCACCGCACGTAAACAAAAAGGCGCGTGAGCAATTCCAATTATGCTCTTACAAGAGATTATTGGATATCTACAGTTCAAACTCAAAAACTGTTGACGCTTTAATGAAGCTTGAATTACCAAGCGGTGTTGAAGTTGAGATCAAGGTGTGATAGTACCGGAAGATCAGATATTAGAAAGCCATTAGGAAACTGATGGCTTTCTTTTTGTTTGGTTAAGTTGTATATTTTTGTAAGGCACGCTACCGTGCATTTATCTTTAACCTTAGCTATTTATGAAAAAATTACATCTGACTATTATTGCATTACTCTTTTTTGCAGGTGCTCACGCACAGGAAACTACAAAGACCGACTCCTCAGTAGTTGACTTAAAAAACTATTTGATAAGCAATGTGCGCCCGCCAGCAGTAGTGATAGAGGATCACATTGAAGGGACAGTTGTGGTAAGCTTCAAAGTAGATGATAATAAAAATGTTTCGGACGTTCGTGTTGTGAAATCACTTAGGCGGGAATGCGACGCAGAAGTTTTACATGCATTTAAAGCTTATCATAAAGCTTTGTCATTATCACCGGCGGAGTATACAGCGGGAGTATCTTTTGTAATTCAGGATGGGAAAAGTGAACGAAAGATCATGACCATTAATCAGGGACCTTACCAGAATTTTTTATTTGATTTAAACGTTATTTTATATCCTCAAAATTAAAGTAGGAAAGAATCGGGATTGATCAGAAATGAAATCCATTCGGGAACGAGTGGATTTTTGTTTTGTTCCACTATTACTGTAACAAAATAAAGAATGGAACAAAACGCACCACCAGGTAATGTGTGGAAATGACTTTTTTACTTTTTCCCTGCAACGATTTAAAATTCAAGGCGTCTTTTAATAAGTGAATTTTAAACTTAGGGAAGATGCTTAAAAATTACTTCAAGATAGCCTGGCGGAATCTGCTTAAAAACAAGATCTATTCGTCTATCAATGTATTGGGCCTGGCATGTGGTATGGCAGTAGCCATGCTCATCGGCTTTTGGATGTATGATGAATTGACCTACAATCATTACCATGCGAATCATAAAAACATCGCGCAGGTTATGATCACCCAAACATTTAATAACCAGGTAGGTACAGGGGAGGCCATGGCCATTCCTCTTGGTATGGAACTGCGCAACAAGTACGGTTCAGATTTTAAGTATGTAACCCTCACCTCATGGAACTTTGGTTTCATTGTTGGTGCAGGCGAAAAGAAACTGTCTAAATCAGGCATGTGGGTTCAGCCGGAGTTTCCGATAATGATGGGCTTGGAGAAGCTGAATGGCACAATGAAAGGCTTGACTGACCCATCGTCAATTCTGATAGATCATTCACTGGCCGTGGCACTATTCGGCGGTGATGATGTGGTTGGTAAAACGGTCCGCATCAACAACAAATATGATTTTAAAGTAGCCGGTGTTTATAAGGATATCCCTAAGAATTCATCATTTAATGATACACACTTCCTGATGGCCTGGGATAAATACTTGACTACCGAAAAGTGGGTGCAGCGGTCCTTAACTGAATGGGATAACCACAGTTTTCAGGTCTTTTTGCAGATGAACGACAATGTGAATATGGCCAGGACATCAGCCAAGATCGAACTCATTACGCAGAAATATGTGAAGAAGGAAGAAGGTGACGAGCACCTGCTGCTGCACCCGATGGATAAATGGCGACTGTATAGTGATTTTGAAAATGGAAAGATTAAAGGCGGGCGCATCCAGTATGTTTGGTTATTCGGCATTATCGGGGTATTTGTGTTATTATTGGCATGTATCAACTTTATGAACCTGAGCACCGCACGGTCCGAAAAACGTGCCAAAGAGGTGGGTATACGTAAAGCCATTGGTTCAGTAAGGAAACAGCTTATCACACAATTCCTGAGCGAATCTGTATTGATGGCCTGCCTGGCATTGGTATTTGCCGTGCTGATAGTGCTGGTGACATTGCCGTTCTTCAATATTATAGCTGATAAATCTATGTCCATTCCCTGGGCAAATGGAGTTTTTTGGCTGACCATCCTTCTGTTTACTGCCTTCACGGGTTTTGTATCGGGCAGTTATCCTGCATTCTATTTGTCAGGATTTAATACAGTAAAGGTTTTAAAAGGGACTTTCCGTGCAGGCCGCTTTGCTGCAATACCACGCAAGGTATTGGTGGTGCTGCAGTTCACAATATCAATTACGTTGATCATTGGCACCATCATCGTATTCAGACAGATCAATTACGCTAAAGACAGGCCGGTAGGATATTCGCGTGAAGGGTTGATCTCTATAGATATGAACACCCCTGATATCTACGGACATTATGATGCGATAAGAAACGACCTGATCAATACCGGTGTAGTGGAGAATATGGCCGAATCATCAAGCCCAACTACAGGGGTGTACAGCAACCAGATCGGGTATGAGTGGGACGGAAAGCAAGCAGGCACTAACCCACTTTTCGGCACCATAGCCGTTACAAGAGATTTTGGTAAAACCATTAGCTGGCACATACGCCAGGGACGCGATTTTTCACGCGACTTTGCCAGCGATACCAGTGCGATGATATTGAACCAGAGCGCTGTTCAACTCACCGGCTTTAAGGACCCGATAGGGAAGATCATTCGTAAGGATAAAAAAGCCTATACCATCGTTGGCGTGATCGATAATATGGTAATGCAGTCGCCTTACATGCCTGTGCAGCCTACCATCTTTTTTGTGGATTACAATTGGGCGAACATTATCACAATAAGAATCAAACCGACGGCCCCTATCCAGGAAGCCCTTGCTAAAATAGGAAGCGTTTTCAAGAAATATAACCCCGCCAGTCCATTCGACTACCAGTTTACAGATGAAAATTATGCTAAAAAATTCTCTGATGAGGAGCGCATAGGCAAGCTGGCATCCATATTTGCTATTCTGGCTATATTTATTTCGTCTTTAGGTTTATTCGGATTGGCTTCGTTTGTAGCTGAGCAACGTACCAAAGAGATAGGTGTGCGCAAAGTGCTGGGTGCATCGGTATTCAATTTATGGAAAATGCTATCTAAAGATTTTGTGGGACTGGTGGTGATATCCTGCGTAATTGCTGCCCCAATAGCCTGGTATTTCCTTAGCGGATGGTTGAAGGGTTATAAATACCACACAACAATTTCCTGGTGGATATTTGTTGTGTCGTGCTTGGGAGCCTTGCTCATCACGCTCTTAACTGTAAGTTTCCAGGCGATAAAAGCTGCGGTTGCGAATCCGGTAAAGAGTTTGAGGTCGGAGTGATTAGTTAACCGGTGATCGGTTAATCAGGGATTCGGAAATGGGACTAAATGGGGAAGCCATACGTTAGAGATGGCTTTTTTATTTAAATTATTGTAGTTATATCACTTGAGAATGCTTTAAATTAATGAGTTGAATCCTTGTATCATAGCTGTAAAGGAGTTGGCAATGAAATATACCTCATCCAAATCATGGTCAAAGAAATATACTTTGGCTGTTGAATGCTCTTTTTCTATATCACTGGTTTTGAAAGCATAAAGATTACCCATACAATCCGAAGCAAAAGGAATTAAATCTTCATCAACCTGACTTGTGAATCCTTCTCTTTTATCTTCGAGGATTTCTTCAGGTAACATGAACTGTTGAATATCATTCATTTCGATATCGTTGTCTACTATGATATCTAAAATGTTTGGCGTCCAAAGATTACCGTAATGTTGAATGAATATGCTGAAGTCTTCAGGTAATTTAATGTTTAACGAGCTTTCTAAATGATCAATATCTTGCAACGAGGCAGTTCTGATTTCCTCGTTTTTATTAAATGAGGAAGCAAATTTTGAGAATTCTTTGCTGCTATTGCTCATGGCAATTTACTATCCACGGCCTAGCAACTCATCTAGTTTATTACGCTCGGTTTGCAATTCGCGGGCCAGGCGCAGCTCTTTTTCTGTGGCTTTCGCTTTATAGGTTTTATACTCTTCCTCTATTTCTTCATAAAGCTCGGTACGATGCTTTGCTTCGTGTTTGTGTTTAGCAGTTGTTCCAATTACAATGGCCAATGCTAGTCCCAAAACTACTACCAACCCGACCATTACCAGGTTGTAGGTCGATTTTGATAAGTTAATTCCAAACATGCTGATGGTATCAGACGGCGTGCTGCCTGATTGTGCAGATGTTTGTTCCTTTGAAGCGTTAGCTGCGGCAGTTTTTAAACTATCTATCAGTTTTGCGTCAGCGCTGACCTTCGCCTGTGCTGCTTTTGCATCGTTACGTTGTTTGCTGATAGTATCAGTTACGTTTTTCCATAAGGCAGCAAGCAGAGGCTGCTGAAAACGCAATGTTTTGCTTAACATGTACTGATACTGGTTGTTGAGGTTTTTGGCGTTCAACTGATTGGGATCGGCCGGAGTTTTCAGATCAGGCTGTGTCGTATCCGTTGTTGCTGATGCAGCTGGTTGCTGAACGGGCTTCGTTGCTGGCTGCTGCTGAGTTTTTGCCACTTGCTGCTGTGCAGGGTTGTTGGTTGTGGCAGCAGGCGGATTAACAGCAGGCGATATCCTGTGACGACGGTAAAGAGGTTTTGCTGCCGGCTGTACCGCAGGCTTGGTAACAGCTTGTTCTGCTGTGGGTTCTACCTTTTTTTCAGGCTCAGCCTTTTTTGTAGTGTCCTGCGCTTTTGACGCACTGCACACAAAAACACAAAGGAAGAAGAACAGGAAACCGGGTAACAGAAAGCGTTTAGTCATGGGTGACATATTTTGGATTTCAAGTTAATTAATAAGTAAATAACTTTTATAAAAAATGTTTTATTCCTTTTATACTGATTTCGTCGAACAAAAGATATACTAATTTAAAGAAAAATGTGAGTGGTAATATCAAGCAATAATTAAGCTTTGATTATAAATTGCGCATCGCATACTTATATTAGCGACATGAATATAGGTATTATCGGTTTGGGCGACATGGGAAAGCTGTATGCGAAAGCCTTTGCAAAGGCTGGTTATGCGGTTAGTGGATGCGATCTGCCCGAGAACAGGGAACGCCTGGAGGGTGAGCTTAACCCGCTTGGCATTACAATAAAAGATAACGGCAGTGATGTAGCCCGCTCCAGCGATCTGATCGTTTATTCTGTTGAGGCCGACCGTCTTGCTGATGTGGTGGCTGCGTACGGCCCGTCGACCAAGTATGGTGCTATTGTTGCCGGACAAACCTCTGTTAAACATCCGGAAATAGCCATATTTGAAAAATACCTGCCGCCGGATGCGCAGATCATTACTTTTCATGCTATGCACGGACCTGGTTTTGAGCCGAAAGGACAGAAGCTTATCCTGATCAGGCATCGGTCAGAAGATGCAGCCTATCAGCGGATGCTGGATCTGTTTACCGCAGTAGAAACGGATATAGTAGAGATACGCGATTACCACGAACACGATAAAATTGTTGCCGATACGCAGGCTGTGACCCACGTAGGTTTTGAAAGCATGGGCACCGCATGGAAGGAAGCCGGCTTTTTCCCATGGGAGAATGGCTCGTACATAGGTGGGATAGACAATGTGAAAATATTAACTACCCTGCGCATATTTAGCTATAAAGCGCACGTGTATGCAGGGTTAGCTATTTTGAACCCTTATGCGCGGCAGCAGGTAAAGCGTTATGCCATATCTGAGTCGGAATTATTTAAGCTGATGATAAAAGAGGAGAGGCAGCAATTCCGCGAAAGATTATACCGTGCCCGCGACTTTGTTTTTCACGAAAGCCGCAAAGCTATTATGCTGAATGATAAAGTGATGAAGGAATTCTCATTGTCGCAGCATCATGAGCTACAGAAACCCAACTCTCACCTGAGCATATTGAGTATGGTAGATGCCTGGTATCATCTTGGTGTAAACCCTTATGATAACCTGATATGCCAGACGCCACCTTTCCGCCTGCGATTGGGTATTGCTGAATACCTATTCAAAAATGAAGAATTGCTGGAAGAATCCATCGAAACCGCACTGTTTGACAAAACTATCCGTGGAGATGATCTGGAGTTTCATTCAGCGGTAAGGGAATGGTCGGCTATCATTGGCTATGGCGATATGGAAGGTTATAAAAAACATTTCAACGATGTTCAGGCATTCTTTAAAGACCGTTTGGAAGATGGTAAGAAGCAAAGCGCTGAATTGATCAGGAGGCTGATGACGGAATAACGGGATTTCGAATTTCGAATTTGGGATTTCGAAATTAGTTACAGCGATGCAAAAAATCCGAAATTGAACATTCGAAACCCGAAATCAAAATTATTTCGCACTAAACAACGTCCACGGATAAGCCTTCATATCCCGCAAATATTTACCTTGCGTCTTAACATATTCGGGATGTTTTTTAAGAAAAGGTCCGGCCAGAAAGTCTGCCCCGCCCGGGTGGCCCATGTGCGCCCAAAATTGCATTTTCCCGGCCTGGTCGGCTGTTGCTACTTTTCCCTGCACGGCGCCCATCGGGAAGAAAGGTCCTTCGTTAAACTCTCGACAGCCCAGCGGATCTTCCTCGACATGCCCATCAATTACACAACGGTTGTATGCATCTTTATTGTTGAGTGCATCGTGGGTATCGCCTTCAATGGTTTTACCAGTGGCATCATCCAGTTTGCCTTTATAATCAACTTGCACCAATTGCTCCATGCGTTTCCGGCGGGCATTTGGGGATGTGGTTTTATCATTTACATCAAAAGTTGTTTCCTCTTTGATCAACTTCGGATCGATGGCGAAGTTAGAGCCGATAAAAGCCGTGTCCTTTGAGCGCCAAACCTTGTAATTTTTCAGACCAAGTTCGAGTTTGGCCACTTCATTGGTTTTGGTATCACCAATCAGCCAATCGTTGGCATAGCCACCATTGTTATCGGTGGTCATTATTTTTATAACATCATCAATATTGTTGGCATATTGTGCAGCGCGGCGTGCCCGTACGAACTCTGGTGTTTTGGTAGTATCGTATCCTTTAAATTGGGTGATCGTCGTTTCAGTAATCACAATGCCGCTTTTGGTAACTAAAAAATCATCCCCGCTGTGAATAAACCCAGGACCGGTGTCCATCAATATCGGGTTGCCTTTTTCTGGTTTAATATCAGCAATTACATTCCAGTGTTCGCCTACAATGTAATCGGTCCAATTATTATGGGCAATCACTATCTTGTGATCTTTGGTAAAGCTTCCGGTAGCAATAAAGGCACTGCAATTACCTGGCGCACGGTTATCGCCGCTGCCCGGTTTCTCCTTATTCATTAAGGTGGGCACGTAATATCCGGGTAATTCATAATAAGCGTTCATAGCAGCAATATCCAGCGTGTCGTATTTCATGCCGTGGGCCTGCAAACCGCCGACGATACCTTTTATTTCATCCTGGTATTCTTTGTCTATTTTCTTCCATAAAAATCGTTGGGCCGCACCACGGTAAAATGCCCAGTCTTTGCCGCTGGTACTTGGCAGGTAATATTGCAACACCTTTAGCATGGTGTCAATCTCTTTCGAAACCAGGTAACCATGCTGGTAGCCGATATCATGCGGTGATCCTTGTAAATGAATATAGATCCAGCCGTTTTTATCTTCACGGCTCGAACCGGCGAGCGGATCATGCGGTTTGGGTTTGCATGAAAAAAATAATGATAACAGAAGTACAAAAGGGGTGAGTTTGAAGGCTGTTTTCATGATCAGTTAATTATGATGGCTGAATATAAGAAAAGAAACAGGATTATGATCATCTATTCAAAATGATTATCCTCTTTTATTTTATAAGGGCAACATAACCTGACAGCTTTGGGCTATTGTTCCCCAGGTCAATAATGTAGTAATAAGTCCCGGTGGGTAAAACTTTGCCTTTATACAAACCATCCCAACCTGTAGTATATCCTCGTGATTGATATATCATTGAACCGTATCTGGTATAAATATTCAAAATACAATTAGGATAATATGCAAGATCAGGAATATCCCATCGGTCATTAATCCCATCCCCATTTGGTGTAAATGCATTAGGGATACGTATAGCGACCGGTTGAAGAATGTTCATAAGCACCGGCTGACTGCTGACTGATGGGTTACAACTATTTTTTATAGACATTTCACATGTAACCTGATCGCCGTTGTTTAATGTACTGCTTTCGAAAACAGGGCTATCTGTACCCACATCAGATCCATTAACCAACCATTGATAGTCCGGCGTGCCGCTTGCATTTACAGGAGTTGCAGTGAATTTGACAGGCACACCTACATAAATTCCATTTGCTGATGCGGCAATGGTAACAGATGGTGCAGGATTATCAGGCGGACGTATGCTAACCATTATGCCATTAGACACAACTGTTGACGTTGTAAGGCATGCCCCTCCATTATTTGTAAGCAAACACGTAACTAAATCACCGTTATTAAGACTACTGCTGGCAAACGAAGGACTATTCGTACCGGCATTTACACCATTTACCTGCCATTGATAGGTTGGAGAAGTTCCGCCAGTGGTAGGGTCTGCTGTAAATGAAACTGCTGTGCCGCTGCAAACAGGTCCTGTGGTTGTGGATGCTATAAGTATTGAAGGGGTTACATACTGATCTACAAGAATACCGGTAATATTATTAGAGGTTCCGGTGGTTGGACAGGAAGAATTATTTGTTACTGTACATTTAACTACGTCTGTTGAAGCAATGTGATTATTGGCAAAAGTACTGCTGTTAGAACCTGTATTCAAGCCATTAAGTTGCCACTGATAGGTGAGATTGCCGGTCATATTGCTTACTGTCGCGGTATAAGTAACTGTCATACCGTCGCAAATCGATGTGGGATCAGCAGCAATGCTAACAATGGGGGTAACCGGAGGATTGACATTTAAAATTTGCGATTGAGGATCGGCAGGAGTATATAATGAATTGCCATCTTGGGATACTGTTATGGTTGTGGCTCCTGCACCGGTAATATGAATGACACCTAGCGCTGAAATAGTTGCAACTGCGGTATTACTGCTGGTATAAGTAAGTGGGATAGTATTATTTGTGCTGACTGCACCTGCCGGAAAATCGGCATCACAAGTAGATTTTATGCTAATAGGAGGGAAGGTTATAACCTGGCTTTCGGTAACTGTTAGTGTTTGAGACACCGGCGTTGCAGCACTGTAATTTGCATCGCCCGCCTGTGAAGCGGTAATAACCGTTACGCCAGGCGCTAAAAGATGGATTAATCCATCAGGAGTGATAATTGCAACAGCTGGATTGCTGCTTGTATAAGTAATAGGCGTCTCGGGATTGGTACTGGTTGCGCCCGGTTTAATATTGTTATTGGCATCAATATCACTTGTATGAAGCAAGGGGAAAGTAATAATAGATGGGCTTAATGCGGTGGTAAAATTACTCAGTAACACCGAAACGGTATTCTCATTATTGTTGCCGGTGACAATGTCGGGTTTCCCATCTCCGTTTTCATCTGCAATATTGGCGCTCCGCGGGTAATTACCCGTTGCATAATCAATATGAGGATTGAATGAAATCGCACCTCCGCTACCTGAATTAACGAGTACAGAAACCGTATTATCAACCTCGTTGCTAACTGCTATGTCAGGTTTGCCGTCGCCATTAAGATCTCCTGTTGCGATGCTATAAGAATTATTGCCTGTACTAAAATCTTGTCTTGTCGAGAAAGCCAGGTTTCCCGGTGTGGAGTTATTCGCAAAAATGGATATAAACCCTGGCGAATTGTTGTCTGCAACCGCGATGTCCAATTTCCCATCGCCATTAAAGTCTCCCGTCGCAACGCTCTCGGGCCAACTGTTTGCCACAGGGTTACTGTTTTGCGGAGTTACCAGGTCAAATTTAGGTGCGAAACTTATACTGCCGTTAGTGGATGATGTATTTCTAAACACTGATACAGAAGTTGCCCCCTGATTGGCCACTATAATGTCCGGTTTCCCGTCATTGTCAATATCCGCAGTCGTCAGTTCCCTTGGGTTATAGTCGGCCGGAAGGTCTATTCTGGGGGCGAAAGATATGGTGCCCGTACCCGAAGTTATATTTCTGAAAACCGAAATGGTTGCAGGACTGCTGTAATGATTCGCCACTACAATATCCGGTCGGCCATCGCCATCAAAATCAGCGATTGCAACACCAAATGGATTAGCTCCCGTTTGAAGCGGCATCATTGGTCTGATCATTATCCGGTTTGCTGCACTGATATTTAAAAAAATGGTAACCGTGTTGGAGCTGAAATTGGTTACAACAATATCTGGCCTGCCATCGCCATCAAGATCATCAGCAGCAACGCATTCAGGATTGCCTTGTGTTAGACCTACTACTGTTCCGCCAAAAGAAAGATTGCCGGAATTGCTGGTATTTTGTAAGATGCCTATTCTGGATGCGCCGGTAATTACTGCGATCAAATCATTTTTTCCGTCGCCGTCTAAATCCGTGACGGCGGTACCGGAAACCCCGACATCTGGACTTGCAGTAAAGTTTAGTTTATTGGCAAACGTTTGTGTAGTAACAGGACCGCTGGCATTAAAAGTTAAAATAAATGGTTTTCCAGTGTAAGCTGTTAAAAAGTTGGTTGTAACCGTAATGAGCCGGTAATTAGCTCCCGCAGGAACCGCTACTTTTATTTGTGTAGTATTTTGACTGATTATAGTGGCCTTATCGGCACCAAAGTAAACAGTAGTACTACCAGCGGAAAGGTAATTGCCATTGATCGTTACTGTAGAACCAACCGGCCCGCTTGTTGGGCTAAATGAACTGATAACCGGAGCTTGTGAAAAAGAATGGATGCTGCATACTATAAACAACAGGACAAACAACGCAATTTTCAGATAGCAAGTGTCTGTTGTTATGCAGTTGTTTTTTATTTTGGAATTCAGCATAAAGTTTAGATGTATCAAAAATAATTTATTTCTGAGACATTTGGGCAGGTCATTATGATTTTATTGTGGCTTATAGGGTTTTTCCTATTGATAAGACAATTGATGATTATCAGTCGTTTTTCATCACCACCAAATAAGTCTCTTTTTTGTCTGGCACAACAAATTTAGGATCATCAAAATTTTCTACAGTTTGTATAGTAGTGGGATTGAATGATTTTCCCAGTATTTTTTGAGCATCATCAAGCGAATAGGTTTGGCCTTTAATAAAGAAAGCAAAACCATATTCAGACTTTCTGAGATCTTTCATAAAGGTTTTATCAGGAACGATCTTTTCGCCACTTTCTGTTTTAAGATCAAATGATATTGGTACATTATATTGTACCCTTACTGCTCGCCCTTTTTGTATGCCCGGTGACCATTTGGGAGACATGGAAACCACTCTCACTGCCTCCGATTCACAACCAGCTCCCATGCATTTTACTGGTTTTACATCGATTACCGAGCCGTCCTTATCGATCACGAAGGAAATGTATACTTTGCCTGTGAGACCAAGGATATGTGCTACCTTCGGGTATTTCAGACTGGTAGTAATATATTTATAGAATGCAGGAATACCTCCAGGGAAAACGGGCTCATTTTCTACAGCTGCAAAAATTCTTGATTGGGTTTTAGTCGTATCCTGCGCGCGTACACTTGCAGAGAATGCCATGCATATTAATAATGCTATAAAGGTTTTAGGTTTATTCATGGAGTAAATATAATATTTCCTTTTAACCGGAGTAACATGCCCTCTATTAAAAACAGCGTATGCCGTCACCATATGCCAAACATATTTAATTAATTGCTTTTTTGTAAAATTGTCTATTGAAATGATATCGCATTGTAACTCTGAAAGTTTGCATAAACTAACCCCAATCCAACCCAATCAACCACTCACTTAATCGACCATTTCAACCCCCACAAATAAATTATAAAAAATAATTGCGCAAGTATTTGACAGTTAATCTAAAATATCTATCTTTGCCGTCCCTTTCGAGGGGAATAATATGCCTTGAACGAAGCCCTACTGCTTCGATGGGCACAAACAAAATAAGAAAATGTCAGGAATTATTGGTAAAAAAGTAGGAATGACCAGCATTTTCGACGAAACAGGGAAGAACATTCCTTGCACAGTAATCGAAGCTGGCCCTTGTGTGGTAACACAAGTTCGTTCTGTTGAAACAGACGGTTACGCCGCTGTTCAGTTGGCGTATGGTGAGAAAAAAGAAAAGAACACCCCTGCTCCCTTAAAAGGTCATTTCCAAAAAGCTGGTACTACGCCAAAGCGCAGACTGGTAGAATTCAAAACTTTCGAAGATCAAAAAAGTCTGGGTGACACTGTTACCGTGGAGATTTTTGCTGCGGGAGATTTTGTGGATGTGGTTGGTACCTCAAAAGGTAAAGGTTTTCAGGGTGTGGTAAAACGTCACGGTTTCGGCGGTGTGGGTATGCAAACTCACGGTCAGCATAACCGTTTACGTGCGCCAGGTTCTTTGGGTGCGTCATCATGGCCTTCACGCGTATTTAAAGGTATGCGCATGGCTGGTCAAACAGGTAATGTTCGCGTTAAAATTCAAAACCTTGAAGTTTTGAAAGTTTATCCTGAGCAAAACCTAATGGTTGTTAAAGGTTCCATCCCCGGAGCTAAGGGTTCATTTGTAATAGTGGATAAATAAGATGGAAGTTAAAGTATTAAACGTATCAGGTAAAGAAACAGGTGCCAAGGTGCAACTTCCTGAGTCCGTATTCGGAATCGAACCTAACGATCACGCTATCTATCTTGATGTAAAGCAATATCTTGCTAATCAGCGTCAGGGTACTCACAAAGCAAAACAGCGTAATGAAATTGCAGGTTCAACCCGCAAATTATATAAGCAAAAAGGTACAGGCGGTGCACGTGCCGGTAGCGTAAAATCACCTTTATTTAATGGTGGTGGCCGTGTATTCGGTCCGCAGCCGCGCGATTACAGCTTCAAGTTGAACAAGAAACTGAAATCACTGGCCCGTAAATCAGCTTTATCATACAAAGCAAAAGATAACAGCATCGTAGTATTAGAAGATTTTAGCTTCGATACAGTTAAAACCAAAAACTACGTAAAGCTGGTAGCAGACCTTAAAGTAAGTGATGTAAAAACACTTTTAGTATTGCCTGCTGCAAATAACAATGTGTATTTATCAAGCCGTAACCTGAAGAAAAGCAAAGTGATTACTGCCGATCAGCTTAACACTTATGACGTGTTAAACGCCGGTACACTTTTATTAACTACAGGTGCCGTTAAAACTTTGGAGGAAGCATTAGCTAAGTAATTATGGAAATTTTAAAGAAACCCTTACTTACTGAAAAAGTAGCTCAATTAACTGAGAAGCTTAACCGCTACACCTTTAAGGTAGATCACAGAGCAAACAAGCTTCAGATAAAACAGGCAATTGAGAAAATGTATGGTGTAAATATCACTGCGGTGAACACCATGAAATACGTTGGAAAACTTAAAAGTCGCAATACTAAAGCAGGTGCAGTTTCTGGCCGCGCCGCTACTTACAAGAAAGCGATCATTACGTTGAAAGACGGCGAAACTATAGACTTTTACAGCAATATTTAATAGAGATGGCAGTTAAAAGATTCAAACCGGTTACCCCCGGTACCCGCTTTAGGATAGATACTAGTACTTCGGATATTACAACAAACGTTCCTGAAAAGTCGTTGGTTGTAGCATCGAATAAAAGATCTGGCGGCCGTAATAATAGCGGTAAAATGACTATGCGCTACTTAGGCGGTGGTCACAAACAAGCATACAGGTTGATCGACTTTAAACGTAATAAGTTCGATATCCCTGCAAAGGTAGCTACTATCGAGTATGACCCTAACCGTTCTGCGCGTATAGCACTACTACACTTTGTCGATGGCGAGAAAAGATATATGATCGCTCCAGAGGGATTAAAAGTTGGACAAACTGTCGTAGCAGGCGAAACAGCAGCACCAGAAGTAGGAAATACTTTACCATTAAAGAATATTCCTCTTGGTTCAATCATTCATAACATAGAATTGAATCCTGGTCAGGGTGGTACTATCGCACGCAGTGCAGGTACTTATGCTCAGCTTTCAGCACGCGACGGTAAATATGCCATCATTAAATTGCCTTCAGGCGAAACCCGTATGATCCTGGCAACTTGCCTGGCAACCATCGGAACAGTTTCAAATGGCGAAAGAGCAAATGCTGTATTAGGTAAAGCCGGCCGTAAACGCTGGTTGGGCCGTCGTCCAAGAGTACGTGGTGTAGCGATGAACCCGGTAGATCACCCTATGGGTGGTGGTGAAGGCAGGGCTTCAGGCGGTCACCCACGCTCACGCAAGGGACTTTTAGCCAAAGGCTTTAAAACCCGCGACAAGAAAAAATCATCGGATCGTTATATCATTGAAAGAAGGAAAAAATAATGGCTCGTTCAATTAAAAAAGGACCTTATATAGATCATAACCTTGAGAAAAAGGTTGTGACACTGAATGATTCTAACAAGAAATCAGTAGTAAAAACGTGGTCACGTCGTTCCATGATCTCTCCTGATTTCGTTGGTCATACATTCGCGGTACACAACGGTAACAAGTTTATCCCTGTGTATGTAACAGAAAACATGGTTGGACACAAGCTGGGAGAGTTTGCACCAACCCGTACATTCCGCGGTCACGCAGAAAAGAAAAAATAACAGGCAATGGAAGCAACAACAAAAATTAAAAAGTCTGTATTGATCAGACAGCAAAAAGAGGCTGCAAAGGCTCAGCAAGGAGGAGCTTCTGTTGCTAAGTTACAGGACTGCCCAACTTCACCGCGCAAAATGCGTTTGGTGGTTGACCTGATCCGCGGAGAAAATGTAGAAAAAGCATTGTATATCCTGAAATATACTAACAAAGAAGCTGCTATCCGTGTAGAGAAATTATTGCTGTCAGCTATCAAAAACTGGGAAGCAAAAAACGAAGGCAAACGTGTTGAAGATAGCGCTTTATATGTAAAAGAGGTATCAGTAGGTGGTGGCCGCCAGTTGAAAAGACTGCGTCCGGCTCCTCAGGGCCGTGGATATCGTATCCGCAAACGCTCAAACCATGTAACTCTTATTGTGGACAGTAAAAACGATAACAATTAATTTAAGATGGGACAGAAAGCACATCCAATAGGTAACAGATTAGGAATCATCAGAGGTTGGGATTCTAATTGGTTCGGTGGCAATAACTACTCCGATAAATTAGTTGAAGACGAAAAGATCCGCAAGTATATTTCAGTACGTATCGCTAAAGGCGGTATATCTAAAGTAGTTATCGAGCGTACTTTGAAACGCATTACCGTAACTATCCACACTGCCCGTCCGGGTATCGTGATCGGTAAAGGCGGCCAGGAAGTTGACAAGATCAAAGAAGAGTTGAAGAAACTGACCAAGAAAGATGTTCAGATCAACATTTTCGAGATCAAACGCCCTGAACTTGATGCACAATTAGTTGCTGAAGGTATAGCAAAACAGCTTGAGGCTCGTATCTCTTTCCGTCGTGCTATGAAAACTACTATTGCTTCAACCATGAGAATGGGTGCTGAAGGAATAAAAGTAATGACATCAGGCCGTTTAGGCGGTGCTGAAATGGCACGTACCGAGCAATATAAAGAAGGAAGAATTCCTCTACATACTTTCCGTGCAGATATCGATTATGCTTTAGGCGAAGCGCTTACTACTTATGGTAAGATCGGCGTTAAAGTATGGATCTGTAAAGGTGAAGTTTACGGTAAACGTGACTTATCACCAAACATCGGCAGCACCAGCAGCGCAAGCGGTAAAGGTGGCCGTCCGGAAAACTCAGCATCATTTGGCGGTCGTGGCAATGAAAGAGGCGGCGAGCGTGGCGGTGATCGCAGAGGCGGTGACAGAAGAGGTGGTAACCAAGGTGGTGGTAACAACCAACGCGGCGGTGGAAATCGTCCGGGTGGACCAGGCCGTCAGGGTGGTGGACAAGGCGGTAATCGTCCAGGTGGCGGTAATCGTCCAGGCGGTCCAGGAAGAAGATAATAGAATAATCAAAGTCGAGACAGACATCGTTTAGATATAAAAGCTTAAAAAAATGCTACAGCCAAAAAGAACGAAGTTCAGAAAAATGCAAAAAGGCAGAATGAAGGGGATGGCCACTCGTGGTGCTGAGCTTGCATTCGGATCTTTCGGTATAAAATCACTCGAGCCGGCATGGATTACCAGCCGTCAGATCGAGGCTGCACGTATCGCTGTAACACGTTTTATGAAACGTGAAGGCCAGGTGTGGATCAGGATATTCCCTGACAAACCTGTAACCAAAAAACCAGCTGAGGTACGTATGGGTAAAGGTAAAGGTGCTCCTGAATACTGGGTTGCGGTAGTTCGCCCCGGAAGGATCATCTTCGAAGCAGAAGGTGTGCCCCTGGAAGTTGCTAAAGAAGCATTGCGCCTTGCAGCTCAGAAATTACCGGTTCAGACCCGGTTTGTAACACGTAGAGATTACGTAGAATAACATTAAGTTAGCAGTTTTGGGTAATGAGTTATGAGAACTCAAAACTCAAGGCTCAGAACTCAAAACTATATAAAGAAAATGAAGAACTCAGAAATTTTAGAGCTAACGACTGAAGAGTTGACAGCAAGGATCGGCGAGGAGAAGGGTAACCTTACCAAGCTGAAATTTGCACACGCAGTTTCGGCCATTGAGAATCCAAGCCGTATCAACAAAGTACGCAAGGATATTGCTCGTTTAAATACTGAATTAACCAAACGCAAAGCAGCGTCAGCTTCTGAAAGTAAATAATAAGCGTCGAAATGGAAAGGAATTTAAGAAAAACACGTACCGGCCTGGTAGTAAGCAATAAGATGGATAAATCTATTGTGGTTGCTGTAGAGCGGAAGGTAAAACACCCGATCTATGGTAAGTTCGTAAAGAAAACTACCAAATTTATGGCTCATGACGAAGCTAATACCTGTGGTATTGGCGATACCGTATTGATTATGGAAACTCGCCCGCTGAGCAAAAACAAAAACTGGAGATTAGTTCAAATTGTAGAAAGGGCTAAATAACGATGGTACAACAGGAATCAAGATTAAACGTAGCCGATAACAGCGGTGCTAAAGAAGTTTTAGTGATCCGTGTGTTAGGCGGTACCGGCAAAAGATATGCTTCTATCGGCGATAAGATAGTTGTTACGGTAAAAAGTGCTCTGCCGTCAGGCAACATTAAAAAAGGTACTGTATCAAAGGCCGTAGTGGTAAGAACCAAAAAAGAAATTCGCAGGAAAGATGGTTCATATATCCGTTTCGACGACAACGCAGCAGTTTTGTTAAATAACCAGGACGAGCCAAGAGGTACCCGTATCTTTGGCCCTGTTGCAAGAGAGTTGCGCGAGAAACAATTTATGAAAATTGTATCATTAGCACCGGAGGTATTGTAACATGGAAAAGAAACAAAATGCAGCACCTGCAAAATTAAAGATCCGTAAGGGCGACCTGGTACAGGTTATTGCAGGCGATTCAAAAGGATCACAAGGTAAAGTACTAGAAGTAATAATTGCTAAAAATCGTGCTATTGTTGAAGGCGCTAATATGGTATCAAAACATACTAAGCCGAACGCTACCAACCCTAACGGTGGTATCGTGAAACAAGAAGCTGCTATACATATCTCTAACCTGGCGGTGGTTGACCCTAAATCAGGTAAGCCAACCCGCGTAGGCAGAACTAAAAATGCTGCTGGTAAATTGGTAAGAGTAGCAAAAAAATCAGGGGAGGAAATTAAGTAATGGCAACTACAACATACGTTCCAAGACTAAAGTCAAAATATAAAGACGAGATCCGCACTGCGCTGAAAGAAAAATTTCAGTACAAAAGCGTAATGCAGGTTCCGAAGCTTGAGAAAATTGCTATCAACCAAGGTGTTGGTGGTGCTACTACTGATAAAAAACTGATTGAGAACACTATCAATGAGTTGAGCACTATCACTGGTCAGCAAGCGGTTTCATCAAAATCTAAAAAGGATATCTCTAACTTCAAATTGCGTAAAAACATGCCTGTAGGCGTACGTGTAACTTTACGTGATAACAATATGTATGAGTTCCTTGATCGTCTGATCGCTGTTGCTTTGCCACGTATCCGTGACTTCAAAGGCATCAACGATAAAGGTTTCGACGGACGCGGTAACTATACATTGGGTATTACAGAGCAAATCATCTTCCCAGAGATCAATATCGACAAGATCAATAAGATCCAGGGTATGGATATTACCTTTGTAACCTCGGCTACCAATGATGTTGAAGCATTGGAACTGCTGAAAGAATTTGGTTTACCATTTAAAAATCAGAATAAATAATGGCTAAAGAAGGTGTAAAAGCACGCGAAGTAAAACGTGCGAAATTAGTAGCTAAATACGCTGAAAAAAGAGCAGCCCTTAAAGCCGCTGGCGATTATGCAGCATTAGACAAATTGCCTAAAGCAGCATCTCCGGTAAAACTGCACAACCGTTGCAAATTAACCGGCCGTCCGCGTGGTTATATGCGCCAGTTTGGCATCTCACGTGTAACATTCCGTGAAATGGCACTGGAAGGCAAGATACCGGGGGTTAAGAAAGCTTCTTGGTAATTTCAAGAGGTTATACGTTGAACGTTTGACGTGATACGTATTATTTAGCTCAAAACGTATAACATAAAACGTAATACGTACAACAAGGAATACGAACCGATAGAAGGTCGTCTCTGATGTTAGGAGAAGGAAACCACTATCATAGAACAATAAAATGAATACAGATCCAATCGCAGATTATCTTACAAGAGTAAGGAATGCTATTAAAGCCAACCATAGGGTTGTTGAAATTCCTGCATCAAATCTGAAGAAAGAAATCACGAAAGTGCTTTTCGACAAAGGTTACATTGCCAATTTTAAGTTTGAAGACAATGGTCCTCAAGGTACTATTAAAGTAGCTTTGAAATACCACCCGATAACTAAAATCCCTGCTATCCGCAGCATTTCGCGCATCAGTAAACCAGGTTTGAGAAAATACGCAGGTACGGCAAATTTGCCACGTGTATTAAATGGTTTAGGTATCGCTATCTTGTCAACCTCTAAAGGCGTAATGTCTGACAAAGAGGCCCGTCAGCAAAACATTGGCGGCGAGGTATTGTGCTACGTTTATTAATCAATAGAGGAGGAATTAACTAATGTCAAGAATAGGAAAAGCACCTATAGCAATACCTTCAGGAGTTACCATTACCGTATCTGACGCAAACGTTATTACTGTAAAAGGACCTAAAGGCGAATTGCACCAGGCGGTTGATAGCGATATCACCGTAGCGCAGGAAGACGGCCAATTATTGGTTCAACGTCCTTCTGACCAGAAACGCCACAAAGCATTACATGGTTTATACCGTGCGCTTTTAAATAACATGGTTGTTGGCGTAACCCAGGGCTATAAAGTAGAACAGGAATTAGTTGGTGTGGGTTACCGTGCTACTAATGCTGGCAACACTTTAGACCTTGTTTTAGGCTACTCTCACCATTACGTGTTTGAATTGCCTAAAGAAATTAAAGTTTCAACCACTGCTGAGAAAGGTAAAAACCCTACTATCATCTTAGAATCAATCGACAAGCAATTGATCGGCCAGGTAGCTGCGAAAATCCGCTCGCTGCGTGCACCAGAGCCTTACAAAGGTAAAGGTATCAAGTTTGTTGGCGAAGTATTGAGAAGAAAAGCAGGTAAATCAGCATCTAAAAAATAATCGTCATGACAGGTAAATTATCAAGAAGAGACAGAATTAAAAAGGGGATCAGAAAGAGACTTTCAGGATCTTCAGAGCGTCCGCGCTTGTCAGTGTACAGGAGCAACAAAGGTATTTATGCCCAGATCATTGACGATGTAACCGGTAAAACTATCGTTTCAGCCTCATCTTTATCAAAAGATTTTGCTGCAACAGGAACTAAATCAGAACAATCTATTGCCGTAGGCAAAGCAGTTGCTGCTAAAGCAGTTGCTGCAGGTATTAAAGATGTAGTTTTCGATAGAAATGGTTACCTATATCATGGCCGTGTTAAATCATTGGCTGAAGGTGCACGTGAAGGCGGTTTAAACTTTTAATAGTAAAGAGAGATGTCAACAATCAACATAAAAAGAGTAAAAACCAGCGAGATCGAATTGAAAGATCGCCTGGTGAGCATACAACGTGTTGCCAAAGTAACCAAAGGTGGCCGTACTTTCAGCTTCTCTGCTATCGTAGTAGTAGGTGACGAGCACGGTGTTGTAGGTTACGGTTTAGGTAAGGCGAAAGAAGTTACCGAGGCAATTGCCAAAGGTATTGATGATGCTAAAAAGAACCTGGTAAAAGTGCCTATCATTAATGGTACTGTGCCTCACGAACAATATGGTAAGTTTTCAGGCGGTTTTGTTTTCATTAAACCAGCTGCTAACGGTACAGGTGTAATTGCAGGTGGTGCGATGCGTGCCGTATTAGAGTCTGCAGGTGTACACAACGTATTGGCGAAATCGAAAGGTTCATCAAACCCTCACAACGTGGTTAAAGCAACTGTATCGGCATTATCACAAATGCGAGATGCTGTTACTGTAGCTCAGCACCGCGGAATTGAAATTGGAAAGGTATTTAACGGATAATCATCATGGCAAAGATCAAAATAACCCAGATTAAGAGCGTGATCGATAGAACCGAGCGCCAGAAAAAAACTGTTGAGGCTTTGGGCTTGAAAAAGATCAACCACAGCGTTGAAGTGGAAGCTACCCCGGCTATCATCGGCATGGTACGTAAAGTTAATCATTTGGTAGCTGTAGAAAATATTTAATATCATGAATCTAAGTAACTTAAAACCTGCAGAAGGTTCTACTAAAACTAGTAAAAGAATTGGCCGTGGTACAGGTTCGGGCCGTGGCGGCACGTCAACCCGTGGTCACAAAGGTGCCGGTTCACGTTCAGGTACAAGCACCAAGATCGGTTTTGAAGGTGGTCAGATGCCTTTGCAACGACGCTTGCCAAAAGTGGGCTTCAAAAACCCTAACCGTGTTGAGTACGTAAGCGTAAACCTGGATGCTTTACAAAAATTAGTAGACGATTATAAAGTTTCTGCAATTGATTTTGCAACTTTGAAAGAACATGGTTTAGTTTCGCGTAATGACCTGGTGAAAATCCTGGGCCGTGGCGAACTGAAAGCCAAGTTGGAAGTAAAGGCTCATGCTTTCTCTGCGTCAGCACAAAAAGCTATTGAAGCTGCCGGTGGTACTATTGTAAAGTTGTAAATTTCAATGAAGAAATTATTCACTACATTATCCAATATTTGGAAAATCGAAGATTTAAGAGTGCGTCTTACTAACACATTCTTATTTCTTTTAATATACCGCATAGGATCATGGGTTGTCCTTCCGGGGGTAAACTATGCATCCCTGAATACGCAGAAAGCGAAAGAAGGGCTGGTAGGCTTGCTGAATATGTTCGCAGGAGGTTCGTTTTCACGTGCCTCTATTTTTGCATTAGGCGTAATGCCTTACATTTCGGCGTCTATCGTTGTTCAGCTGCTGGGTATAGCAGTGCCTTATTTTACCAAATTGCAAAAAGAAGGTGAAAGCGGCCGTAATAAGCTAAACCAGTGGACCCGCTATCTGACAATCGGTATTACCGCATTACAGGCTTATGGCTATGTGCACTCACAAATCCAAACTGACCAGATCAGTCCGGCTATGAGTGTATTTGCATTCAATGTACTGTCGATCTTTGTTTTGACTGCAGGTACATTATTTGTAATGTGGCTGGGTGAAAAAATAACTGATAAAGGCATTGGTAATGGTATCTCCCTGATCATCATGGTGGGGATTATCTCCAGTTTACCAGGTGCATTCTTCGCTGAGTTTGATAAACGCGTTAATGGCCAGGGTGGTTTGATTACTTTCATCGTTGAAATTGTAGCCCTGATCCTTGTAGTAATGTTCACCATCCTGATTGTTCAGGGTACAAGGAAGATTGCTGTGCAATATGCAAAACGTATAGTCGGTAACAAGCAATATGGTGGTGTGCGTCAATATATCCCGTTAAAAGTAAATGCTGCGGGTGTAATGCCTATCATCTTTGCCCAGGCATTGATGTTCATCCCTGCTACTATTCCACAGTTTTTCCCATCAACCGGAACTAACCCTGTGGTAATGGCCCTGGCTAACTACAACTCATGGGAGCACAACTTACTATTTGCATTCCTGATCATTATCTTCACATATTTCTATACAGCTATTACGGTTAATCCTAACCAGATGGCTGAGGACATGAAAAAGAACGGTGGCTTTGTTCCGGGTGTTAAACCAGGTAAATCAACCGCTGATTTTATCGATGGTGTGATCTCAAAGATTACTTTACCGGGCTCGATATTCCTGGCGATCATCGCTATTATCCCTGCTTTTGCAACCATCATCGGTGTAACCAATGTGTTTGCAAGATTCTTTGGTGGTACATCGCTGATCATTCTTGTAGGTGTGGTTTTAGATACTTTACAACAGATAGAAAGCCATTTGCTGATGCGTCACTATGACGGTTTGATGAAAACCGGCCGTATCACTGGCCGTACCAGCATCCCTACGTCGGCAGGAACGACTCCGCCGGTTATTTAATTTTATAACATGTCAAAGATCCATTATAAGTCTGTCGAAGAGATAGAACTCATAAGAAAGAGCTCTTTACTTGTTTCCAAAACACTGGCCGAGATAGCAAAAGTTATCCGGCCAGGTATAAAAACTATTGAATTAAATAAACTAGCCGAAACTTTCATTCGCGATAATGGCGGGATACCTGCATTTCTAAACTACAGCGGTTTTCCTTACTCATTGTGCATTTCGTTGAATGATCAGATCGTACACGGTTTCCCTGGTCAGCATGTATTGGTTGAAGGTGACCTGGTGTCGGTTGATTGCGGTGTAATTCTCAACAAATATTACGGTGATTCAGCTTATACCTTCGCCATCGGCGAGGTGGATGAGGTCACTCAAAAACTGATGCGTGTTACCAAGGAAAGCCTTTACCTCGGTATCGAGAAGGCAGTAGTTGGTCAGCGTATTGGTGATATCGGTTACGCAGTGCAAGAACATGCTGAAAAGAATGGTTTCGGTGTAGTAAAGGAATTGGTTGGGCACGGAGTAGGGTTGCGTCTGCACGAAAAACCAGAAGTGCCGAATTACGGAAAACGGGGTTCGGGCATTAAGCTGGAAGAGGGAATGGTGATTGCAATAGAGCCAATGATCAATGCGGGAAGGGCAGGAGTGAAGTTTTGGGATGATGGCTGGACAGTTTCGACTGTCGACAAAAAACCATCCGCGCATTACGAACATACAATAGCTGTACAAAAGGGTAAAGCAGATATACTTTCAAGCTTCGACGAGATAGAAGAAGTTTTGAAAGAAAAAGTAAATAATTAAGAAATTATTACTTATCTTTGCAACCCGGTTTTAAGGCGGATAATAAAGTAATAATCAGTAAAATATGGCGAAACAATCTTCGATTGAACAAGACGGTACAATTCGGGAGGCATTATCAAATGCAATGTTCAGGGTTGAACTAGAAAATGGTCATGAGATTATTGCACATATATCTGGTAAAATGCGTATGCACTACATCAAAATTTTACCTGGTGACAGAGTAAAACTGGAGATGAGTCCATATGATTTAACAAAGGGTAGAATAACTTATAGATATAAATAATAAAGAGATGAAAGTTAGAGCATCCATTAAAAAACGTAGCGCTGATTGCAAGATCATCCGTCGTAACGGAAAACTTTACGTGATCAACAAGAAGAACCCTAAGTTCAAACAACGTCAGGGTTAATTAAAAAATATTGTAACGATTCGTACAACGGTAGCCGCCGTTCGGTCGTTATTTAAAAACAAAAGATAAATATGGCAAGGATTTCAGGTATTGATTTACCAAAAAACAAAAGAGGCGAGATCGGTTTAACATACATCTATGGTATTGGCCGTTCAACTGCGCAGGAGATTTTAACCCAGGCGGGTATTGATTTCAATACTAAAGTTCAGGATTGGTCAGATGATCAATTAACTGCTATCCGTGGAATCATCAACGATCAGATCAAAGTTGAAGGTGCATTACGTTCAGAAGTGCAGCTTAACATCAAACGTTTAATGGATATAGGTTGCTACCGCGGTACACGTCACCGTAAAGGATTGCCTTTGCGTGGCCAGCGTACCAAAAACAACTCACGTACCCGTAAAGGAAAACGTAAGACTGTTGCTAACAAGAAAAAAGCTACTAAATAGTAAGTGATTAGTGATTGGAGATCAGAGATTTTTTCTTTGATCTGCGGTCATTAGGAATAGAAAAATTAAAATGGTTGGTGGGTCCGAATTATTCACTAATTCAGTAATTCATCAAATCGATAATTAAAAAGAAAGATGGCTAAAACTAAAAAAGTTACCAAAAAGCGTGTTGTGATTGTTGAGTCGGTTGGCGAGGCACATGTAAACGCTACTTTTAACAACATCATTATTACCCTTACCAACAAAAGCGGACAGGCTATTTCATGGTCTTCAGCAGGTAAAATGGGTTTCAAAGGTTCAAAAAAGAACACCCCATATGCTGCCGGTCAGGCTGCTGCCGATTGTGGCAAAGTAGCTTATGACCTGGGTTTACGCAAGGTTGAGGTATTTGTAAAAGGTCCGGGTGCAGGCCGCGAGTCAGCTATCCGTACTTTGCAAACATCGGGTATCGAAGTTACCACTATTAAGGACATTACACCACTTCCGCACAATGGTTGCCGTCCTTCAAAAAGAAGAAGAGTTTAATTAACCAAATTTTTAAAGCTAAGATTCATCAGCTGTGGGCTGCATGATACTTTAAAACAAACACAATGGCTAGATATACAGGTCCAAAATCAAAAATCGCGCGTAGGTTCCGTGAGCCGATCTTCGGCCCGGACAAGGCGTTAGAAAGAAAAAACTACCCTCCGGGTATGCATGGTGTCTCTAAAAGAAGAGGCAAACAGTCAGAGTACTCTACTCAGCTGCAAGAGAAACAAAAGGTAAAATACACTTACGGTGTATTAGAACGTCAGTTCGAAAACCTGTTTCATCGTGCATCAGCTAAAGAAGGTATCACTGGTGAAAACTTGCTGAAATTCTTAGAAGCACGTTTGGATAACGCGGTATACCGTTTAGGTATCGCTCCAACACGTTCAGCAGCTCGTCAGTTGGTTGGTCACAAACACATCAACGTAAACGGCGAAGTAGTGAGCATCGCTTCTTACAGCTTAAAAGCAGGTGACGTGATCTCGGTTCGCGAAAAATCAAAATCACTGGAAGCAATTGCTAACTCAGTTGCAGGCAGAAAAATCAATAAATACAACTGGTTGGAGTGGGATGCTGCTAATTTAACAGGCAAGTTCCTGAACTATCCAAACCGCGATGAGATTCCTGAAAACATTAAGGAGAACCTGATCGTCGAGTTGTACTCTAAATAAGATTTGAGATTTTAGATATGAGATTTGAGAAATACTTCAAATCTCATATTTCAATTTCAAACATATGTAAGCAAAAAGTGGTTTAAGATAAGGGTTTGAAAAAGAGAAAATAATCTCACATCTCACATCTCATATCTAAAATCTTTAAACAAGTAAACAATAAACAAAGGATATAAATGGCAATTTTAGCATTTCAAAAACCAGACAAGGTTATCATGCAAAAAGCGAATGATTTTGATGGTACGTTCGAGTTTCGTCCATTAGAACCAGGTTTTGGTATAACCATTGGTAATGCTTTACGTCGTATCTTACTTTCATCTCTTGAAGGTTATGCTGTTACTTCTGTTCGTTTTTCAGGAGTTACGCATGAATTTTCAACCATTAAGGGTGTTGTTGAGGACGTTACCGAGATCATTCTGAACTTAAAGCAAGTTCGTTTGAAGAAAAGTGGTGATTCCGGCGATACTGAAAAAGTATTTGTGATCGTAAACGGTCAGGATGCTTTCACAGCAGGAGACATTACCAAGTTCTCTAATAACTTTACTGTTCTGAATCCTGATCTTGTGATCTGTAACATGGATTCATCAGTAACACTTGAAATCGAGCTGACAATCAATAAAGGTCGCGGTTATATTTCAAGCGAAGAAAATAAAAATCCTGATGCTAACGTAGGTGTGATCGCTATCGACTCGATCTATACACCGATCAAGAACGTTAAATACACTATAGAAAACTATCGTGTGGAGCAAAAAACTGACTACGAAAAATTAGTTCTGGATATTGCTACCGATGGCTCTATACATCCTGAAGACGCTTTGAAAGAAGCAGCTAAGATCCTTATTCAGCACTTTATGTTGTTCAGCGATGAGAACATGATGCTGGAGGCTCAGGCTAAGGAAGAAACCAAAGAGGTTGACGAAGAGATCCTGCATATGCGCAAGATCCTGAAAACTGAACTGGTTGACCTTGATCTTTCAGTACGTGCTTTAAACTGCCTTAAAGCTGCTGACATCCGCAGCCTGGCTGACCTGGTTTCTTACGACGTAGCAGACATGCTGAAGTTCAGAAACTTTGGTAAAAAATCACTGACTGAAATCCAGGACCTGGTTAAATCAAAAGGCTTATCTTTTGGTATGAACCTGTCGAAGTTTAAATTAGACGAAGAATAAATAATAGAAGCAAGAGACAAGAGTCAAGAACCAAGATAAAAAGATTTAATATCTTGATTCTTGAATCTTGGCTCTTGACTCTAATAACCCGCGTAATTCCGAGGGCTTGACGGTAACGCCGCCCGACGGTATGCACGTGCCACAAAACAAAAAACAATGAGACACGGAAAAAAAGTAAATCACTTAGGCCGTACCGACAGTCATCGCAAGGCGATGATGGCAAACATGGCCTCTTCGCTTATCCTGCATAAGCGCATCACTACTACACTGGCAAAGGCAAAAGCTTTGCGCGGTTATGTAGAACCATTACTGACTAAATCAAAAAACGATACTACGCACTCACGTCGTACGGTATTTAGCTACCTGCAAGACAAAGAGACCGTGAACATATTGTTCCGCGAAGTTGCTGAGAAGATCGCTAACCGTCCGGGTGGTTATACCCGTATCATCAAACTGGAAAACCGTTTGGGTGATAACGCTGAAATGGCCCTGATCGAATTAGTAGACTACAATACTGTTTACACTAAAGACGGTGCTGCTGTTGCTAAGAAAGCAACACGTCGCCGTGGTGGTTCTGGTAAAGGTGGTGCTAAAGCTGCTGCTCCAAAAGCTGAAGCTGCTGTTGAAGAAGCAGTAGTAGTTGAAGAACCAAAAGCTGAAGCTGCACCAGCAGTAGAAGCTGCTCCTGCTGCTGAAGAAACTCCTGAAGCACCAGCTGCAAACGAAGAAAACGCTGAAAAAGGCGAATAATTAGTAAGACGCGATGCATCGCGTCTCTACGTTAAAATATCAACGCCCTGCTCATTTGAGTGGGGCGTTTTGTTTAATCATTAGTAATTACTGCTCTAGCAATAATTTGCCATGATCCATTTTTAAATTCGCATAGTAACAGGTCATCACGGCCGCAAGCAGGACCACAAAAAAAGTATTCGCCAATTACTACCCTTGTATTAGCCTTATTTAAGAAAACTGGGTCCGAAAAGCCAAAAATTGTATATGGTTCGTTCAAGTTCAACTTATTTGTCTCGAATTCATTGGTTATGAAATGGGTTTTAAGTTTTGAGTAATGCTTTCTCCAGTCAGTTTGCATCAGCATAGGTGGAGCGATCTCGCAAGTTTTCACCTCATCCGTTGATAAAAAATCTTTCATGCAGACCTTGGGAACAGCCTTCCCGGAATTATCTATAATAGTTTGTTTCGTCAACAAATCTTTGTTATAAAAGACTGCTGCGTTACTTTTTGCCTTAAGATATTCGATATGGTCTTTCTTAACAAGCCATTTTAACAATGACATTGTTGGGTCATTCCTTGTTTGCTCGAAAAGTTCCGGAGACAAAAAAATCAATACCCAAAGCAATGAATTTTTCATAAGATTGGGCTACTGCTTATTCTCCTTCAACAAATCCACCCCCGCAGCATTGTTCAACTCATCATCCAAATTGGTATTAAACTGAAAGGTATAGATCTTCCAGGCATCTTTTGGTTTGTAGAAAACAAAGACGAAACGCACCGGTTGCTTGTCGTACTTTACAATGTAGCTTAAAAGTTTGATGGTATTGCCAACACCTTTTTCGGTGATGAGTTCGTAGCCGTAATAGTCGCCATCTTGGTCTATGGTGACTTTTAAGTTCTTTTTGATGGCGGTGATGTCGTCGTTCACCTGCTTGTTCTTCTTCACATCAGCAAAAAGCTGGTCAACGGCATCCATAGGTTTGGTGGCGTACAGCTCGAAGAACTTTTTGGAAATATCTGCCGGGGTTTGCTGCTGGGCATTTACCTTTTGGGCACAAACAAATAGTACCACAAGGCACGGTAATAGAAATAGTCGTTTCATTTTGCGTTTGAATAAACCACTAATTTAAAAAGATTTTGCCGTTTTGTGTATAATGGCGGCTAATCAGACGGAATTATATCGACGAAGGAGGTTTCGCCGGAGCCCAATACATTAATACAATATGCTATAAACAGGTGACTCCTATGGAGTCGATCATCTTGTTGGTTTTAGCTCCATAGGAGCATCCTGTTTATAGAAAAAACAACGAGTTGTTCAGGCCCCGTAGGTGCCTCCTTTTTAAGAGCGATTGATCTACAACTTAATTAGATACCAGAGTATTGTCTCGTATGTCGCCTATCAGCGGGTCTGTGGTATAAGTAACGCTGAAGTAATTGGCGCGGGTCGCAGGAGGCTGTACGTCCACATCAAATCTCCCTTCTTCTGATATCCAGCGGCTTGCTTCCAGGTGGCAATATTTATGATCAAGGAGTGATTTTATTTGGCTGAAATCCTCTTTGCCATAAGTTACCACGTATGAAGTACATATCCCATTATGGTCAAAATAGAAGGTGAAGTCGCCTATAGCCTTTGACTTAGTAAAACAAATAGCAGTATCGCCGTTTTCGGCCCTGAATTCCTGTACAAATGAGTATGGGATGTGTTCGCCAAAGTAAGTTTTGATCTTAGGCATAGTACTGCCAAGCGGAAACTGCGCAGCGGCGGTTAGCGATAGTATGATAAACAGAAGAAATATAGGCAAGCTCTTCATGCCTAAAGTACGGCAACAACCGCACCACACGAAGGGGAACTTAAAAACAGGTCAATACGGGCCAATTAGAGCCCTTTATTGCCTTATCGGAAAATAACCGGAATAAGTGTGGTTTAATTTTGTGGAATTTTTTCCTATAAAATTGTGTATAAGGTGCTACAAACAGAACAAAAGTAAATAAAATAAGGCCTTATTTACTTCCCTTCATATCCAGTTTATGACCGGTCAGAAACACCTTGCCGCTGTTTGGCTCACGTACGATGGTACTTTCTTTTTTATCGATCTTTAAAGTCTGGGTGATATAGAAACCCTTGTAGTCCATCAGGATGTTCAGGCCGTCATTATTCACGCTTAGCTTAAATGAGCCGCCTATCATATCCTTGCTTTCATTATTGGTTAGGGTAAAAGTCCCTTCCTTTTCCGAAGTAAAAAGAAATGAAAATTTCTGACCGTTGATCTCTTCTTTGGAGTGTTTTAATACCAGTTCCCTGTACTCTTTATAAATATCCTCTGGTTTCGACATAACCGTGTTTCTTTTATTGATTAATAGTGTGCGTGTTAGGACGTTTATTTACATCCATGGGAATCTTATACGCGAGAGACGGAAAAAAGATGCACAAAAATGTAAGTTTCGGCAGGGCTTGTATTGGCTTATTTAAATCAGTAATTGTTGTTTTATTAGTGAAAAAATTAAACTAATTATTAACAAATGAGTCTTATTCAGGATTTCTACAGATTGTATTTTGTAAATTGTATCCTCTTAATTTTTAACATTGATTGACCCTAATTTTCAGGCGGATATTGACGCTGTAAGCAGCATTCCGATGATGCCGACTTTGCTGGATGTGGTATGTCGTACCACGGGAATGGGATTTGCCGCTGTGGCACGTGTGACCGAAGACAGATGGATCACCTGCAGTTTGCTCGATAAAATCGCTTTTGGCCTGAAACCCGGCGATGAGCTAAAAGTAGAAACTACGATATGCCACGAGATCAGGCAGGGTGGAAAGCCCGTAATTATTGATCACGTAGAGCAGGATAAGCTTTATCGTACTCACCATACCCCGGCTATGTATGGTTTTCAGAGTTATATTTCGGTACCCATATTTTTGAAAGACGGACGCTTTTTCGGAACGCTATGTGCTATAGATCCAAGGCCAGCACGATTAAATACGCCGGAAATAACAGGTATGTTTAAGCTGTTTGCCGAGTTGATCGCATTTCATTTAAGCTCAGCAGATGAGCTTAAGATCATGCAAGCACGGCTGCAGGAAGAACAGGAAACCGCCAAATTACGTGAACAGTTTATTGCCATTCTCGGACATGATCTGCGGAATCCCGTAGGGGCAATTTTAAGTTCGGCCCAGTTGCTGTTGCGTATGCCAGTAGAGGACCGTGTGAAAAGAATTGCAGATATCATGCAGAGTTCCGCTTACCGGATGCGTGGATTGATAGATAATATCCTTGATTTTGCACAAAGCCACCTGGGCGGCGGACTTCAGACGCACATCCAGGAAGATCAGCCGCTGGCACAGATATTAAAGCACGTGGTTGATGAGCTTGCGCTGATATGGCCCGATCGTTATGTTTCATTTAAGCTTAATCTTGAAAATCCTGTTGGTTGCGATGGGAAGCGCATTGCGCAGGTCTTCTCTAACCTGCTAAGCAATGCCATCACCTATGGCAGACCGGATACACCTGTACGTGTACATGCGACAAGCACTAACGGCATTTTTACGCTGACAGTTACCAACGCAGGCAGTGATATACCGAAGTCTGTATTGGATACCTTATTCAAACCATTTTCGAGGGGAGAAAATAAATCCAATCAGAAGGGCTTAGGCCTGGGGTTATTCATTGCATCCGAAATAGCCAAAGCGCATAAAGGGGAACTTTTTGCAGAATCGCATGATGGCGAGACTACTTTTACGCTGAGAATGCCTTGCCCGTAAATTATATTTAATTCCCTCCTCGGGGAGGGGTGCGGCTGGCTGTGAAATGGCAGGGAGGCGTTTGTACGCCAGGCAATAATGACCAGTGCATCTGTGTATGGCGCAGAGACCCCTACCTTCCCTTCCCCGAGGAAGGAATAGCACGGTCCTTAGTTATAAACCAATACTCTTCCTAATCTTTGCAGGTAATTTTGCTGCGATCAATGCATGTGATTGTTTGATAAAGAACTCCCATTGCTTTTTACTCAGGCTATTGATATCCCGGGCCAGAACCCATTTATACCGGGCAATGTAAGGCTGGGGCTCCAGCCCTTCCATCGAGCTTACTTCCTCGAAATCTTCATCAGGCACTTTAAATGAGGCTGACGGCGGCACACCATCGGGATGTGTAAAAAGGAATGATTTGCCACCTACGTTGAAGCATAAATGTTCACCCAGCTTAATATCCTCGGTTACGCCTGGTAGTTGGTAGCAGATAGCTTGCAGATCTTCGATAGTCACAGGATAAAAATAATCAAATGCAGGTAAATGTGCAGATATGCAAATGTGCGAATGTGCAGATAGTTTAATTAATTTGCACATCTGCACATCACCCCGTTTCAGCTAAAAGTCATAAAAATGCTTTCGTGCATCCGTACATTTGCATATCTGCACATTCGCACATCAATCATTCGCACATCTGCACATTAACCCGTATCTTTGCGCACTCAATAATTAACACCTATGCTCAAAGGATTTTTTAACGTGCCTGCACCGCAGAACGAGCCTGTTTTAAATTACGGCCCTCGCAGTGTAGAACGTGCTACCCTAAGAGCCGCTCTGGAAGACGCGCGCTCAAAACAAATCGACATTCCGATGTATATCGGCGGGAAAGAGGTTCGTACCAACAAAAAGCTGGAGATCCGTCCGCCGCATGATCATAAACACTTACTGGCTACTTTTTCTGAAGGCGACGCGAGTCATGTCAACGCTGCTATTGATGCTGCTTTGGCTGCAAAAGCCCCCTGGGAAGATCTGGCCTGGGAGCAACGTGCCGCTATCTTTTTGAAGGCCGCAGACCTGATCGCGGGCCCTTATCGTGCCGAGATCAATGCGGCTACGATGTTGGGACAGTCGAAAAATGCGTACCAGGCGGAGATTGATGCAGCTTGTGAGCTGATTGATTTCCTGCGTTTCAACGTGTCATACATGACCGAGATCTACCAGCAGCAGCCGCCAATTTCGGGTAAAGGTGTTTGGAACAGGGTAGAGCAACGCCCGTTGGAAGGCTTTGTATTTGCATTGACGCCATTCAACTTTACGGCTATTGCAGGCAACCTGCCTTCATCAGCTGCTATGATGGGTAACGTAGTGGTTTGGAAACCTGCTTATACGCAGATATACGCTGCCAATGTGATCATGAAAGTGTTTAAAGAAGCTGGTGTTCCTGACGGTGTGATCAACCTGATCTATGTTGACGGTCCGGTTGCAGGCGAGGCAATATTCAACCACCCAGATTTTGCAGGTATACATTTTACCGGTTCAACCAAGGTGTTCCAGAATATCTGGCAAACTATCGGTACTAATATCCATAAATACAAAACCTATCCGCGCATTGTTGGCGAAACCGGTGGTAAGGACTTTGTTCTCGCCCACCCAAGTGCCGATGCTGATGTGGTTAGTACGGCCTTAGTTCGTGGCGCATTTGAATACCAGGGACAGAAATGTTCTGCCGCTTCAAGGGCTTATATCCCTAAATCCTTGTGGCCAGCGGTAAAAGAAAATATTCAGCGCGATGTGGCCAGCTTTAAAATGGGCCCGACTGAAGATTTTGAAAACTTTATTAATGCCGTAATTACCGAAGCATCATTTGATAAGCTGGCAAAATATATCGACGAAGCTAAAAATGATATCAGTGTTGAACTGGTTACTGGCGGTAAATATGACAAGACTGAAGGCTGGTTCATTGAACCTACCGTGTTCCGTGTAGATGATCCGCACTATGTGACAATGTGCGAAGAATTGTTCGGACCGGTATTGACCATTTACGTTTACGAAGACAAAGATTTCAGCAAAGTGATCGATATCGTGGATAAGACTTCGATCTACGCCTTAACTGGTTCGATTATATCCCAGGACCGTTATGCCATTGCCGAAGCAACACAACGCTTGCGTAACGCTGCAGGGAACTTCTATATCAACGACAAACCGACAGGTGCAGTAGTTGGTCAGCAGCCATTTGGTGGAGCAAGGGGATCGGGCACAAATGATAAAGCCGGTTCAATGATCAACTTGCTGCGTTGGGTGTCACCAAGAACGATTAAGGAAACTTTCGATCCGCCTAAGGATTACAGGTATCCATTTTTGCAGAAAGAACTGTAGAAGAGAGAGTCAAGAAACAAGAGGCAAGAGCCAGGAATCAGGATACCAAGCAATGTTTTAAAATCTTGGTTCTTGTTTCTTGACTCTTGGTTCTAAAGCCTACTTGAACTTAAATACATTATCCAGCTTATCATTATTGCTGGTGCTTACTTTCATATCATTTATCTTTCCGGTGGCTAGGCTATAAACCCAACCATGAACGTTTAGTTCCTGGCCGTTTTTCCACGCGTTTTGCACGATGGATGTTTTGCATAGATTATAAACGTTTTCAATTACATTCAACTCAACAAGACGGCTGGCACGTTCACTTTCGTCACTTATTGCATCCAGTTCCTTCGCATGCATTCGGTACACATCTTTAATATGGCGCAGCCAGTTGTCAATCAGGCCAAATTCTTTGTTGCTCATTGCCGCAAGTACACCACCGCAGCCGTAATGGCCGGTCACGATAACATGTTTTACCTGCAGTACATTCACCGCATAGTCTAATACCGAGAGCATGTTCATATCAGTATGGATCACCATGTTGGCGATGTTACGATGCACAAATATTTCACCCGGGTTTGTATTGGTGATCTGGTTTGCCGGAACACGGCTATCGGCGCAACCTATCCACAGCACGGGCGGGTTTTGAACAGACAGCTTGTTAAAGAAATCGGGGTCGGCCGCTAAGGCATTTTTGATAAATTTCTCGTTGCCATCAAGCAGGCCTTGATAGGTGATATGACTGGTGTCGTGAGTTTTTTTTGTAGCGCACATAGGTTGATCTATTGTTTCGGCTGCAAATTTATACTTTTTTGGGCGATGAGAATAACCGCATTAGTTTATGTAATGCAACATCTGAAAGGTCGTAATATAATATGGTAAGTAAAATTAACGGGACAAAGTAAAATACCACAAAACCGTAAGCATTAAAAAAGTAACCGCCGGCCAATCCCCCTAAAAAATAAAAGGTAAGTATGGTTAAACGTATGTATATGCGATGTTTTACAATTTCTTTCTTTTTTGACATCGGGTGCAGCCATTCGGATACATCGCTGCCAAGGTCGGTAAATAAACCGGTTAAGTGCGATGATTTGATCAGACCGCCAGATACAGTAGAAACCATGCTGTTTTGCAGGCCCATTGAAAATATGATGGCACCGATGATGATCTCCCGCTCGGTTTGAGATTCTGCATAAAATTTATCACCATAAACAGCGACAAATAATAAAATAACGATTTCGAGAATTACCGGTCGTGAGTGCGCCCAGTAGGTACTTTTATTCCATGCAGATCTTATCAGGAAATTGGATACAAAAGCACCGGCAAAAAATAGCAGCAGCCAAACAAGGAAAAGCACCATCTCGTGCCAGTTATTTTCAGCAGCATGACGGGCAAGCGTGGCCACATGCCCCGTGATGTTACTAGTGAATGCCAGGAACGCAATAAATCCTGCCACATTGGTAGCGCCTGATACAAAGGCAGTGGACGAGGCCAGCATCAGGTTCTCCTTAAGGGTGCGTTTGTCTTTTGATACCCTCAGCATATTTTGCAGATTGCTTTTTCAATGGCAACCGCCGCAAAAGTAAAAATTATATCATGGACACACTACAAAAAAAATCCCGGCTGCATTGAAGCAACCGGGACCGAAATTTAATTTAACCGACCGATTTTAATGAGCACCGGCGAGCTCTGCATCCAGTTCGTACACATAGCCCAGTTTTTGTGGGTCGTTGCTACTTACTTTCAGGTCTTTTACCAGGCCGGTGCCAATATCGATCACCCAGCCATGTACTTCCAGGTCGCTGCGCTCCTTCCATGCATTTTGTATGATGGTGGTCTTACACAGGTTATATGCCTGCTCTATCACATTGAGTTCAACAAGGCGGTTCACCTTGAGCTGGGTATCACTGATGCGGTCGAGTTCGTGGCTGTAAAGCCGGTAAACATCCTTGATATGGCGCAGCCAGTTGTCTATCAACCCGAATTGTTTATTGCTCAATGCCGCTGCCACGCCGCCACAACCATAATGACCGGCTACGATCACATGTTTTACCTTTAACACGTTAACAGCATAATCGAGTACGCTGAGCATATTCATATCGGAATGAGCGCAAACGTTGGCAATGTTACGGTGAACAAACACCTCGCCTGGTTTGGTACCAGTGATCTGGTTAGCTGGTACGCGACTATCAGAGCAGCCTATCCACAATACTTCCGGGCTTTGTCCCTGCGAAAGCTTTTTAAAATAATCGGGGTCTTCTTTAACCCGTTGATCTACCCATTCGCGGTTACCTGATAATAGGGACTTATAACTTTCAGCTAACGTAGGTCTCATCTTTTCTACTGTGTGAATTGGTTTTATATCGTTTTTCTGATTCTCTGTTTTCATGATCTTGATGATTTATGTTATAAATTACTTCTTTAAGGCGTGGCACATCATACGTTTTTTGTATGTGCTCGAGCTTTACGGTGATGCCTTTTGTGTAGGCGTTGTTTTTAAAATTGTTAATGATCTCCAGCACATCCGGATCAATGAACCTGGAGTGTGCGCCGTCTATTATTACCTCGGAGTCTTTTGGCAGATTGGTGAGCGTAATTTGTATAGCTGCTTTATTTAAAAATGAAACCTCTTCGGCAAGCCGTATGCGGATCACTTTTTTGTCGCCGCTCTCGTCAATATGGTAGAAGTAGGGGTTACGTAAATTAGTGCGGAGGATATAAAATATACCCACCAGCATACCTATACCCACGCCAATCAGCAGGTCTGTGAATACTACCGCAACAATAGTGACCACAAATGGTATGAACTGATCGAGTCCTTTATGCCACATGTGTTTAAACAAACTTATCCGCGCCAGTTTGTATCCCGTTATCAAAAGAATAGATGCCAGGCATGACAGCGGAATATGATTGATAAGCGCAGGGATAAGCAGCAGCGACAATAGTAGTAGCGCCCCATGAAGAATAGCGCTCATCTTGGTTCGTGCGCCTGCATTGATGTTAGCCGATGAGCGTACGATCACTGCCGTTAGTGGTAAGCCGCCCAGTAGTCCGCTTATAAGGTTACCAGTGCCTTGTGCAACCAGTTCACGATTAGTGGGAGTGATCCGCTTTATCGGGTCGATCTTGTCCGCGGCTTCAATGCATAGCAGGGTTTCCAGGCTTGCTACGATGGCTATGGTGGCCGCTGTTATCCAAACCTGTTTGTTGCCTATAGATGAAAAGTCGGGGCTTTTAAATAGGCCGAAGAATTCACCTACGCTACCTACGACAGGAAGATTTACCAGTTGTTTATCCCTTAGTCCGAAGGAACTGCCATCGAACAACAAACTCAAGCCTATACCTGCAACCACCACCAACAGGGGTGCAGGTACAATAGCCAGCTTCTTCACTTTTGGCCAGTAGATCATCAGCAATAAGGATACTGCACTGATAATGACTGCCCCGTAGTTAATACGGGACAGCGCCACAAAAACGCCTGAGAATGTATTACCATCTTCCGCCTGACTGAAACCTTCGTCACCTTCAAAATCAGCGTCGTAACCTACGGCGTGAGGCAACTGTTTCATGATCAGGATAATGCCGATAGCCGCCAGCATGCCTTCTATCACTGCTGACGGAAAATAGTTGGCAATCGTTCCGGCCTTGATAATGCCAAGCGCTATCTGGATAAGACCTGCCAGAACCACGCTGAGTAAGAATACCTCATATGATCCCAGCCCGGTAATGGCATTTAGCACGATAACGGTTAGCCCCGCAGCGGGACCGGCCACACTTAATTGCGAACCACTCAGCGAACCAACGACGATACCGCCGATGATACCTGTTAATATACCGGCAAACAATGGAGCACCGGATGCCAGCGCGATGCCGAGGCAAAGCGGCAACGCTACCAGGAATACAACAATACTTGAAGGAATATCCTTTTTTAGATTTTTAGATAAAAAATACTTTTTGAGATTAAGACCGCCCATAGCAACCCCATCTTGCTTTAATTGCATAGAAAATGAATTTGATTAAACTTTAAATGAATAATTTTTTAGGCGCAGAAATGCACCGTGAATTCATTTAAGCGTTCGGAGGTGGGGTGGGGACAGTAGGGTGGTAAGCCTGGATATAAAGTGATTGTTCCAGTTTGTAGAGCACGGTTTGCTCTATGGTATAGTGCTCTTGTTCAAATGAGAACAACAAATGATCGTCAAAAACTTTCTTCTCTTTAAGACTGTCTTTGCTCAGGTCGTCTTTGTCTCCTTTTGTTTCCTGTTCCAGCTGCATGATAACAGCGGCAGCCGTTTTGGAGTCAATGTTTGAAAATAAAGGTGCAAGCGAAATGCTCATCTTTACCAGGAAGATAAAGAGGAATACTACACTCACCAATATTTTAAAGCCCTTTGACCTCATCGCCACAAAAGTATGAATTTCTTTGAATATGCCTTTCTAAACGCTAATAAAACGATAATCTTACAATTTAATTACTATTTTTAGCGTGTAGCATTATAAACCGGATTGTGAACAAAAAACTTAAAGTACTACAACATAAACGCGAACAGGCCCAGTTAGGCGGTGGTCATGCGCGGATAGAAAGTCAGCATAAAAAAGGAAAATTAACGGCGCGTGAACGATTACATTTTTTGCTGGATGAAGGTTCTTTCCAGGAGATCGGGATGCTGGTTACACACCGCTCAACCGACTTTGGGATGGAAAAGGAGATCTATCCTGGTGATGGCGTTGTGACAGGTTATGGTACAATCAGTGGAAGATTGGTTTATGTGTTTTCTCAGGACTTTACCGTTTTTGGCGGGTCCCTTTCAGAGACTCATGCAGAGAAGATCTGTAAAATAATGGACCTCGCGATGAAGAATGGCGCACCTGTTATTGGATTGAATGATTCAGGCGGGGCGAGGATACAGGAAGGCGTGGTGTCGTTGGGGGGTTATGCCGATATATTTTATCGCAATACCATGGCCTCGGGCGTGGTGCCGCAAATATCAGCCATTATGGGGCCTTGTGCAGGCGGAGCAGTGTATTCACCGGCTATTACAGATTTTATATTGATGGTGGAGAACACCTCGTATATGTTCGTAACAGGCCCGAATGTGGTGAAAACGGTAACCCATGAAGTGGTGACCTCCGAAGAATTAGGCGGAGCGGATACACACGCAACAAAATCAGGAGTTACTCATTTTGCCTGTACTAATGAGATTGACGCTATACAGCATATTAAAAAGCTGCTGAGCTATATGCCGCAAAATTGCGAAGGGCGGGCTCCGGGGATACCTTACGAAAGCAAGGATGAATTACGCCCGCAGTTAGCTGACCTGATACCTGCGAACAACTCGCAGCCTTATGATATCCGCGATGTGATTAGCCAGGTCATCGATACCGACTCTTTTTTGGAAGCACATAAAGGGTTTGCCGAAAATATTGTAGTTGGCTTTGCAAGGCTCGCAGGCAGGAGCATTGGCATTGTGGCCAATCAACCTGCATTTTTAGCGGGTGTGCTGGATATTCATTCATCCACAAAAGGGGCGCGTTTTGTGCGTTTTTGCGATAGCTTTAATATTCCTTTGTTGGTATTTGAAGATGTGCCCGGCTTTTTACCCGGTACCGACCAGGAATGGAACGCAATTATCACCAATGGGGCCAAATTGCTGTATGCGTTTTGCGAAGCGACAGTGCCGCGCATCACCGTGATTACCCGTAAAGCTTACGGTGGTGCTTATGACGTGATGAACTCCAAGCATATCGGAGCAGATATGAACTATGCCTGGCCAACAGCTGAAATTGCCGTAATGGGCGCCAAGGGCGCGGCCGAGATTATCTTTAAGCGCGAAATTAATGCTGCGCACGACAAAGAAGCTAAATGGCTGGAGATGGAGCAAGCCTATTCCGAAATATTTGCCAATCCATACCGTGCAGCGGAGCGTGGTTTTATTGATGAAGTGATTGATCCATCAGAAACACGTATCAAGCTGATCCATGCTTTTAAAATGCTGGAGAACAAGGTGGTGAATAACCCGAGGAAAAAGCATGGGAATATTCCGCTTTGATTTCGGATTTCGAATTTGTGATTTCGAATTTATGAAAGGAGGAACCTCGAAAACATACCCATTGCTTCTATTAATTTTTATACTAACATCCTTGTCTGCTATCTGGTTTGATTGGTATTACCGGCTGCTTGTAATAAAATTGTATATTTTAAGTACAAACGGCAAGATTCATTTCATAGGTAAGAATTTCCTCTTTTTCACAAACGAGTATTACTTGCTGTCCTTTGGAGCATTTTGTACTATAATATCGTTCAGGCTTCTCAAGAGCGGGGCACAGAAACGACTCTTTAAAATCATATTAACTGTATTTTCTTTCTTCCTGGCAACGGCTATTATTTGTTATATAAACAGCAATGTGTATGTTGCTAGGTGTACTGCTTGCACTGACAGTGTAGTAAAGTTGATCTATGGACATGTCAATTACGATGCAATATTTATTGAAAGCCTTGGAATATCATTATTAACTTTCTTTGTTTTCGATATTGTTATCCAAAATAATCGTTTAGAAAAATGATAAGCATCGAACAAATCTGTCCTGAACTGACCTGGCGTTTACGGCAGGAAGTATTGTATCCTGCTCAAAAATTGTATGAGATGGAGCTGGACGAAGACCAGGAAGGCATCCACTTCGGAGCATTTACGGATGATAAGCTTGTCGGGGTTATTTCTCTATTTCAAACGTATACATCTTTTCAATTCCGCAAATTGGCGGTATCAAGCGATTATCAAAAAATGGGTATTGGGAACGCTTTATTGCAACGTGTTGAAGAATTTGCTGAATCAGAAGGTGGTACGGTAATATGGTGCAATGCGCGGGTATCGGCTATCGGTTTTTATATGAAAGCCGACTATGAGCATACAGGAAAGTTATTTGCCAAAAATGGTTTTGATTACGAGATACTGGAGAAGCAAATAAAAAAACAGTCCGCTAACTAGCGGACTGATCCTCAATCAACTAAATTAATCTTGAAAAAAAATTACTCGCGACAAAGTAAGTGAGAGCAGATAAACACAATGTTAAGGCAGTAACAATTAATCAATAATGCCGCTAAAATTTGTTAACATACACCATTGTCTTAAGCTTTGTTATATTTGCCATTATCGATTAAAAAAACAGTCCCAAATCATCAGTTTATGTCTAAAAAGAAAGCTGAAAAAAAGCAGCATGTTGAGGTGGTAAATAAAACCTCGCTGGCTTTTTTCGAGAAATATATCAATAACCCTTCTCCAACAGGATTTGAAGCATCGGGTCAGAAATTATGGCTGGATTATATTAAGCCTTACATCGATGAACATTATGTAGATAACTATGGTACGGCCGTAGGTATTATCAACCCAAAAGCCAAATACAAAGTGGTGATCGAGGCACATGCTGATGAAATCAGCTGGTTTGTAAACTACATTACTAACGACGGATTGATATACGTGATCCGTAATGGTGGGTCAGATCACCAGATAGCACCATCAAAACGGGTAAATATCCATACTGATAAAGGCGTTGTAAAAGCGGTATTCGGCTGGCCAGCTATTCACACCCGCTCGGGCGAAAAAGAAGAAGCCCCTACCTTGAAAAACATTTTTCTGGACTGCGGCTGCACCACTAAAGAAGAAGTAGAAAACCTGGGTATCCATGTAGGTTGTGTGATCACTTACGAGGATGAGTTCATGGTACTGAACGATCGTTATTATGTTGGTCGCGCATTGGATAACCGTGCAGGTGGCTTTATGATAGCTGAAGTAGCACGCTTATTAAAGGAGAACAAAAGGAAACTACCATTCGGACTATACATTGTGAATGCGGTACAGGAGGAGATAGGCTTACGTGGTGCTGAGATGATCGCTCATCATATCAAACCTAACCTGGCAATCGTAACCGATGTTACTCATGATACCCAAACACCGATGATCAGCAAGATTACCCAGGGCGATCTGGCTTGCGGTAAAGGTCCTGTAGTATCTTATGCTCCCGCTGTTCAGAATAATGTAAATAAGCTGCTGATTGAATCGGCTGTGAAGGCTGATATTCCGTTCCAGCGCCAGGCATCATCACGATCTACAGGCACTGATACTGATGCATTTGCTTATTCAAATGACGGTGTTCCGTCAGCATTGATCTCGTTGCCATTGCGTTATATGCATACTACGGTCGAGATGATACATAAAGAAGACGTGGATAATGTAATCCGGCTGATTTACGAGGTACTGTTAAATGTGAAGGATGGCCAGGATTTCAGATATATTAAATAAATGTCAAATAATTGTATGATTGACATTTATAAATTATCTTTGGAATATAAACTTTACCAAAACAATTTGAGTATAAATGGCCTTTGAGATATAATTAAACAAAAAAGCACTCAAAACAGTACCTAATAAACAATTATGAAACCCACCCTATTAATACTGGCCGCAGGTATGGCCAGCCGCTATGGAAGCATGAAACAAGTTGACGGCTTCGGTCCCAATGGTGAAACAATTATTGATTACTCTATTTATGACGCGATCAATGCCGGATTTGGCAAGATCAGCTTCATTATCCGTGAGGAGTTTGCCGATAAGTTTAAAGAGATATTTGAGCCAAAATTAAAGGGCCGTGTGGAAACTGATTATGTTTTCCAAAGCTATGACCTGAAGCCTTTTGGTATTGATAAAACGATTGAAAGGGCAAAACCATGGGGCACACAGCACGCAGTACTTGCAGCACGCAACCAGGTTCACGAGCCTTTTTGCGTAATTAATGCTGACGACTACTATGGTCGTGATGCTTTCGAAAAGATGGCTAAGTTCCTGACTACTGAAGCAGCTGACGACAAATTTGCATTAGTAGGTTACCAGATTGATAAAACTTTATCTGACTATGGTTCAGTATCACGCGGCGTATGTAAAGTTGATGAAAACGGTAACATGGTTGAGATCAACGAGCGTACAGAGGTATATTTTAAAGAAGATGGCACCGTTGCCTATAAAGATGCAACCGGCGAACATGGATTGCCAAATGATACCCGTGTATCGATGAACTTCTGGGGTTTCACTCCTGCTATCTTCAAACAAAGCGAGCCTATGTTCAAAAGGTTTGTTGAGGCAAATGAGAACAATCCGAAATCCGAATTCTTTATTCCGCTTGCTGCTGACGAACTGATCAAATCTGGTACGGCATCATTTAAAGTGATCCCAACCGCATCAAAATGGTTTGGTGTTACTTATAAAGAAGATAAACCGATCGTACAGGCAAGTATTTCCAAGTTGGTTGCAGACGGGGTTTATCCGTCAAACCTTTGGTCATAATATTCTTTTACAGATATTGAAAATCCCGCTCAAAAGGCGGGTTTTTTTGTTATAATAGTCTTTAAATATGGCCAACACCTTTTCACAAATCTATCTGCAATTTGTCTTTGCTGTTCAGCATCGGCAAAATCTCATCCCAGAAGAGCATAAAGAGGAACTACATAAGTATATTACCGGACTTGTTCAAAACAGAAAAGCCAAGATGCTAGCTGTTAATTGCATGCGGGATCATGTGCACTTATTTGTAGGTTTCAAGCCAACAGTTCTTATATCAGATTTTGTAAAAGAAATAAAAGTGGAGAGCAATGAGTTTATCAATAATCAGAATTGGGTAAAAGGCAAATTTAATTGGCAGGAAGGTTATGGTGTTTTCTCTTATTCGCAGTCTCATATCGATGCGGTAGTAAAATATATTCTCAACCAGGAGAAACATCATCAGAAAAGATCCTTCAAGCAAGAGTATGTAGAATTGTTGAAAAGGTTTCAAATACCATTTGAGGAAAGGTTTTTGTTTGATTTTATGGAATAGCTTTTCCATCGGTTATTAGGAGGCTCCTATGGAGCCCGTTCTTTTTTATTAATCGTTTCTATAAACAGGATACTCCTACGGAGTTTTGAATCGCCCATATGCCAGCTCCGTAGGAGCTTCCTGTTTATAGGAGAATCAAACAAAGAAAATCGGCTCCATAGGAGCCTCCTCTCTACGCCAACCATTATCCGTAACCCATTTGTATAGCATAATTATACACTCGTGTAGTATATCCGCAAGATGGTATAGTTTGAAATTTTTGCAATAGTATTTAACTGATATTTATAGTAAGAAATCGTTAAATCATGTTAGCCATAAGATCATTTCTGGATATTATGATTGTAACATTAATTGCTTCGATTGTGTTTGTGATCATAACTATCGTATTTTCTTCCTGATGGGGAATTATACTAATGTTCTCGCTGGATTTTGTTCTGGCCCGAAAATTGTATATCTTCCGGGAACTTAATTCTTGTCACAAAATGAAAATATTTAAAAGACCTTGTCTCGGTCTGCTGGTCATTGCTGCCATCCTTGTTTCCTGTTCAAAAAAGAAAACCGATGTACTACCGCAACAGGTTAACACTATTGTCTCATCTTCAACACTTGCTAAACTAAAGCAGTATGGCACGGTGATCAATGAAGGAACTACACCGCCCGATATCACTGGCATTTACTCGATGACACCCAACGTATGTGCTTTTGATAATTCGGCTGAACACTTAACAGGTCAAACCTTTGACGATTACTTCTATAAGTTCAGTAAGCAGGATAATAAAAATTTTACTGTAAGGATGGATTTCATCAGTGGAGGTATAGACGCCGGGTCAGATACATCAGCGACCTTTATTTCAGGCAAAGGTAACTTGTTTACGGTTTTTGCGCAATCTAAGGGTGTAGGGTACGGCGTCGATTACGTAGCGCTTGAAGTTGTTAGCGGCGAAATTCAATCCACAGGCATTAAAAATCTGCAGATCACAAAGTATTTGCAGTCGAAAGGTGACGACCCGACCCCTGTTCTCACAGAAGTTGGTACTACTCGTATATTTTATGACTCCGATAGCATTTCTGAGCGACAAGCCGACGACATAATATTTGGCCTGACGAACAAGCCCGGACGACTTAAATCCAATACTTCGTCTGCTTACCTTGGGCGCGGAATCAGGCATTAATTAGTTCGAAATCAAATAAAAAGCCCGTCGCTGTGTTTTACAGGACGGGCTTTCGTCTATATGATGGATTTATTATTTCACTTCTTCGAAGTCAACATCGGTTACATGGTCACCAGCAGCACCTTGAGCGTTTCCGCTTGCAGCTCCAGCATCACCAGCACCTGGCTGAGCCTGACCGGCATCACCAGCAGCTTTGTACATCTCTTCAGATGCAGCGGTCCATGCAGCGTTCAACTCGGTTTGAGCAGTTTCGATGGCGTCGAGATCTTTAGAAGCATAAGCCTCTTTTAGTTTTTTCAACCCTTCTTCTATAGGAGCTTTTTTGTCAGCCGATATCTTATCGCCATACTCTTTCAATTGCTTTTCGGTAGTGAAGATCAGGGCATCGGCTGAGTTGAGTTTATCAACTTCTTCTTTTGCCTTTTTGTCAGCATCAGCATTTGCTTCAGCTTCGTCCTTCATCTTTTTGATCTCAGCATCAGTTAAGCCAGATGAAGCTTCGATACGGATCTTTTGTTCTTTACCGGTAGCTTTATCTTTAGCTGATACATGTAATATACCGTTAGCATCGATGTCGAATGATACTTCGATCTGTGGCACACCACGTGGAGCTGGTGGAATTCCGTCAAGGTGGAAGCGGCCTAATGTTCTGTTCTGAGCAGCCATCGGACGTTCGCCCTGTAAGATGTGGATCTCAACAGATGGCTGGCTATCAGATGCTGTAGAGAACACTTCAGATTTCTTGGTCGGGATAGTCGTGTTTGCTTCGATCAATTTAGTCATTACACCACCCATAGTTTCGATACCTAATGAAAGCGGGGTAACGTCTAACAGCAACACGTCTTTTACTTCACCTGTCAACACGCCACCCTGGATAGCAGCACCTATGGCGACTACTTCGTCAGGGTTTACACCTTTTGAAGGAGCTTTACCAAAGAATTTCTGTACAGCTTCCTGGATAGCAGGGATACGGGTTGAACCACCTACCAGGATTACTTCATCAATATCCGAAGTGCTTAAACCTGCAGCTTTCAAAGCTTTTTGGCAAGGCTCGATAGTACGTTTGATCAAACTGTCAGACAGTTGCTCAAATTTAGCACGGGTTAAAGTTTTAACCAGGTGCTTAGGCATGCCGTCAGCAGCAGTAATATATGGCAGGTTGATCTCGCTCTGAGAAGTGCTTGAAAGCTCAATTTTAGCTTTTTCAGCAGCATCTTTTAAACGTTGTAAAGCCATTGGGTCTTTACGCAGGTCAACACCTTCGTCGTTTTTAAATTCGTCGGCCAGCCAGTCGATAATAACCTGGTCAAAGTCGTCACCACCAAGATGAGTATCACCATCGGTTGATTTTACTTCGAACACGCCATCGCCTAACTCCAATACTGACACATCATGTGTACCACCACCGCAGTCGAACACAACGATCTTCATATCCTTGTGTGCTTTGTCCAAACCATAAGCAAGGGCAGCAGCGGTAGGCTCGTTGATGATGCGGCGAACTTTTAAGCCTGCAATTTCACCTGCTTCTTTAGTAGCCTGACGCTGTGCATCGTTAAAATAAGCTGGTACAGTAATAACTGCTTCGCTTACTTCAGTGCCTAAGAAATCTTCAGCGGTTTTCTTCATTTTCTGAAGGATCATAGCTGAAATTTCCTGCGGGGTATATTTGCGGTCGTCGATCTCAACACGCGGAGTGTTATTATCGCCTTTAACCACTTTATAAGGTACGCGTGACGCTTCTTTAGTAACCTCATTAAACTGGTTACCCATGAAGCGTTTTATAGAATAAATAGTTTTTGTAGGATTGGTGATAGCCTGGCGCTTAGCAGGATCTCCTACCTTACGCTCGCCGTTGTCAACAAACGCCACAACTGACGGCGTAGTACGTTTACCCTCACTGTTGGCAATAACTACAGGTTCATTACCTTCCATTACTGCAACGCAAGAGTTCGTTGTTCCTAAGTCGATTCCAATTATTTTAGACATATATGATTGATTTTTTCCTTTTCTAATATTAAACCTATGCATTATCAACAAGGCTTATGCCAATATCATTTTGGCAGTAAAAAAGGCCTTAGGGCATCAAAAACACTTCATATTTCGTCAGGGAAGTACACGGAATCCGTGACAGGTTGTCAGAAAAATGTCATTCATTCAGCATCAGCTTGTCTACTCCCGGGGCAGGCTTCCAGTCGCTTTTAGGTTCGTAATAGTGCCATAGCAGCGCTGATATCTTACGAATAAGCTGATGTGCTTCATTATCCGGCGTCCAACGCTGGTCTTTATTATTATTGGTCATCACAGAGAAAACGTAATCACCATGCGGGGCATTTACCAAAACAGTTTCAGATTTAGCTTCATCTACAGAACCACTCTTACTGGCAGCCTGGACATAAGGCGGTATTTGCGATAACGACCTGTCGTCCCAATAGATACGCACCAGATCGCGGTACATGCGCTCGCTTGCTGCCGGGCTCACTGCTTCGCCGTTGCGTATCATGGTAAACAAACGGCACATTTCATACGGTGAGCTAACACCCCATCCATATTTGGAACGGATAGCCTCGCGGCCCTTTACTCTTGAGTTGACACGTAACACTTTAAAGCCGTTTTTATCCAGCCAGTTGTTGATGTATTCTCCGGTTACGATCCTTTGCAGCCAGGTGCTGGCAGTATTATCGCTCATAGTGATCATCAGCAAAACAACTTTACTTAGCTGGATTGTGTCCTTGTCTTTAAATGAACCCAGGATATCCTCACCGGGGTACAGCAACGAATCCCGATAAACCAGTTTTTGATTATAGGCCAATTCCCCTTTTTCTATCTTATCCATCACCCCGCATTGTATGCTCACTTTGATCATGCTGGCAGTGGGGAACAATGTATCCGCATTGATAGCTGCTGTTTTGCCCGTCTTAAGATTTTTAACGTAGATGCCCACCTGACCATTGAAGTCTTTTACCGCGTCTTGTAATTGAGCAGTAAGCTTGGTGTCGGTTTGAGCGAAAGCGGTAGACGTAAATGCTAACAGAAGAATGAATAGTTTGTATTTCATGTTGATGAATAAAATTTAAGCAAGTTATAATAAACATAAATACTAACTCTCTCCCTATACTTGGGGAGAGATGTCCATCCGCTAGCTAGCGGAGAAGACAGAGTGGGTAAAACTTTAGGACAGTTAGACCAAGTGCAGATTTTTACCCATCCCGGCCTCCCCTGATTCCAGGGGAGGAGCTTTAAATGGTTTTAAAAACTAAGTTATAAAACTGTGCACAAAATCCCTATCGGAGCCTTTTTTATATCTTTACCGATTATATGAAACTCCGCTGGTTCTTATTCCCATTTTCATTGTTGTATGGCCTCGTAGTAGCTATCCGCAACTGGTGTTATGACGGCGGCATACTGAAGAGCCGTAAGTTTAAGATACCTGTTATTTCAGTAGGTAATCTGGATGTAGGAGGAGCAGGCAAATCACCCATGACGGAGTACCTGGTAAGATTGCTGAAAGATCATTATAAACTGGCGACCTTAAGCCGCGGTTATGGGCGCAAAACAAAAGGCTTTTTAACCGTAACAGCCGACTCAACTGCCGAACAGGTAGGAGATGAGCCACTGCAGTTTAAACATAAATTTCCTGATATAACTGTTGTGGTATGCGAAAAGCGGGTGGAGGGCATCAAAGAACTTACTCATACCCACAACCTGGTATTGATGGACGATGCTTATCAGCACCGTGCAGTAAAGCCTGGGCTGAGCGTTTTGTTGTTTGATTATAATCGTATTAATGAGCCGCATTTGCTTTTGCCCGCAGGCAATCTCCGAGAGCCATTCAGCGGACGCTGGCGGGCGGATATTATTGTGGTAAGTAAATGCCCGGAGCAATTGAGTGTTGAAGTCCAAAATCAAATCATTCAAAGAATCGATCCGATGCCGTATCAGTCCTTATTTTTTACTTCCATTGTTTACCTGCCTTTGCAGGACTTGGGTGGAAATAAATCAAATGTAGTTTTGGATAACGACACGATGGTATTCCTGTTGACAGGCATCGCAAATTCCAGGCCTTTGGTACAGTATATCAAAAAGTACACTTCAAAACTAGCGCATCACAATTATCCCGATCATCATCGTTTTAGCTTAAAAAATATCAGTAAACTTGCCGATGAATTTGCTGCCTGTACTGCACAAAAAAAAGTGATTCTTACAACAGAAAAGGATGCAAAGCGTTTAGTTGAACACGAACTGCTTCCGTTCATACAATCGTTGCCGGTTTTGGTTATTCCGATAGGGATACAATTCTTAAACAATGAGGCGCAGCAATTCGACCAGTTAGTTACACAATATGTTAGAGAACATACAACAAACCACCTTATACATTAAAAGTCGCATAGGCGATTTTGAACCCGAAATGGGCATCATTCTGGGTACAGGCCTCGGCGGATTAGTGACCGAGATCGAAGTTGAAAAACAACTGATGTACTCCAATATCCCCGATTTTCCGATCTCAACACTTGAATTTCATTCCGGCAAACTGATATTTGGTACGCTGGCCGGTAAAAAAGTGGTAGCCATGCAGGGCCGTTTGCACTATTATGAAGGTTATACCATGCAGCAGATCACCTTCCCGGTAAGGGTAATGAAAATGCTGGGCATAAAAACCCTGTTTGTATCAAATGCCAGTGGTTCGCTTAATCCAAATATCAAAAAAGGAGATCTGATGGTGATTGAAGACCATATTAATCTTCAACCCCACAACCCGTTAATAGGCAGAAATGAGGAACAGTTGGGCCCGCGTTTTCCGGATATGAGCCAGCCGTATCGACGTGACCTGATTGAAAAAGCATTGAATACTGCTAAAGAAAACAATATTACCTGCCATAAAGGTGTTTATGTAGCTGTGACAGGACCAAACCTAGAAACCAGGGCAGAATACCGTTATCTGCGGATAATTGGTGGTGATGCAGTAGGCATGAGCACGGTACCCGAGGTGATTGTAGCCAACCATATGGGGCTGCCGGTTTTTGCGATATCAGTATTAACGGATGAAGGATTTCCTGAAACCCTTAACCCGGTATCACTGGAAGAAATTCTGGCAGTTGCACATGAAGCAGAGCCCAAAATGACATTAATACTTAAACAACTGATTGCCGGCCTTTAATGTATAACCGACTCCGATATATCCTTCTTGTAATGCTGATGTGTTTTTCGGCAGGTGTGACACTGGCTCAAACCCAAAACATACCCGGATATCCGAATAATACCATCAGAAGAAATAATTTTAATACGGATACGGCTACCAACAAACCCGGTAAACAACTTAGCGGTGATGCGCAGATAGATGCTGAAAGGCAAAAAGAAGAGAAAAAACGTGACTCTGTTATTTTTACTTCCAGGTTTATAAGGGTAACTAATGAGCGCCTGTTGAGCGATAGTACACAGGTTTTCCCACTAGATACCGGACTGGTCAATTTTGAGAATTACAGCCCGCTTTATCAGCCACGTAATCCTAAAATAGGGTTGGGTAACCTGGGGCTTGCTGAACGCAGCTTATTATTTGAGCCCAGTAAAACCATTGGCTTTGATGTTGGGCAGCATTTTTTGGACGCTTATCTTTTTACGCCGCAGGATATACAGTATTACAAAGCTCGTGTACCTTATACCAATTTATCGCTCTTTGCAAGTGGCGTAAAAGAACAGATGTTTAAAGTGTTGCATACCCAAAACATAAATCCCCAGTTGAATGTGGGCTTTAATCTGAATTTTATCGGGTCACATGGATTTTACCCCCGACAGGCTGGGGGCGATCTTACAGGTGCCATATTTTCCTGGTATGAATCGAAAAGCAAGCGCTATAATCTGCTCGCTAGCTATAATTTTAATAACCTGAAAGCTCCTGAGAATGGCTCGATACGGAATGACTCGATTTTTACAGCGCCGGCAACGACTAATTATGTCACAGCTGAAAATCAGCCGGTAAGATTATATAGTTCAAGTGATAATATCCGGAACAATGGCTTCTACATCAAACAGTTTTATTATATCGGTAAAATTGACACGACGATAAAAAGTGTGGACAAAACCAAAATATTACCTACACAGCGGGTTTCCTACACTTTTTATTATAACAAAAACACCTATAAGTTTCTGCAAAATGAGCCAGATACCTATGGGGTGTTCCCCGACTATTATTATAGTTCAACTTATTCAAGAGACTCGCTCTCCGTTTTTCATTTACAGAACGGATTTTCATACAGCTTTTACCTGCGTGGAAAATCTACCGGTATTGTGAAGAATGAAGTTAAGGTCGACCTTGGTTTGGTTCATGATTATTACACCTATCAACAATATGTTACCGATACAATTACAAATGCTAATTTTTCGCGACAAGTAGTCAATCAACGCGTGCAGAATAACTCCTTCCAGGATATCACTTTAAAAGCAAAGGCAGGCTACCGGTTCAGCAATAAAATATTGCTTGATATTGATCTGCAGCAGATAGCAGCCGGGCGCGATTTTGGCAACTTCCTTTATGAAGCAAAATTAAGCTTGTCGGGTGGACAGAAAGCAGGGAGGATCACTTTTGGGGCCTATCAACAAAGCAGCTCACCCCCGCTGGTTTATACCGATTGGATATCTAATCACTATATATTCCACAACAGTTTCGGCAATCAAAAAACGACTAACCTGTCATTCAATTATGTTAACGACCTGTTAAAGCTCGACCTGAAAGCGGAGTATTATATGATTAATGATTACCTGTATTTCACGGCTGAGCCTAATGGTATAGACGCGACCCCGACACAATTGCATAGCCCGATCAATCTGATAAAATTGAGTGTGGGTAAGAACATCGCCTGGCGCAGATGGCATTTTGATAATTATGTAGTGTATCAAAAAAGCGACTATCAAAATACTTTACGCACACCGTCGGTTTATACCTATAGTAGCTTATATTATTCCAAACTGTTGTTTAGTGTGCTGAACAGTAATTTTGGCATCAATGTACGCTATAATACGCCTTATGTGGCGCCATCATATGCGGTCGGGCTTGGGCAGTTTTATAATAATAGCCCTAATCTAACTTTTTCATCTTATCCAGTAGCCTCAGTGTTCTTCAAGGCGACTCTGATCCGCACGAATATCATGATAGCTTATGATTACGCCAACAAGGGACTATTCAGTAAAGGGTATTATATGGTTAACCGTTACCCGGGACCAGGCAGTTTATTGAAGATTGGAGTATCCTGGTCGTTCTATAATTAAGTTTGCAATGGCAGTTTGCTCTTGGCAATTTTTATGATCTATAAGTTAGCGGTGTACACTTTTTATTGGACTCCCGGCTTCAATTGTCCGGTGCAAACTGCAAACCGAATCAGGTTTTCTGCTTCTTCTTATGTGCGGCTGGGAATAACACGTTATTGAGTATCAATCGGTATCCAGGTGAATTTGGATGAAGTTTCAAATCTGTGGGAGGGTCGCCTACTACGTGCTGATAATCTTCCGGGTCGTGACCACCGTAGAAGGTCCATTGCCCTTTGCCATATTCACCATGAACATACCGGGCCTCGTTACCGGTTTTCATCTCGCCCATAATGGTAACTCCTGGCTTGAGTGATTTCTCATTAAAGGCAGTGGTCAAACCCATAAACCCTTTGATCACTTTATCATGATTTTGGGTAAGCATGCTGGGTACTACATCCCATTTAGCGGAAAAGTCAAATAAAGTAAAAAAGTCTCTTGCGCGCTCAACCTGACGGGTGGTTGTTACATCGATATTGCTAAACTGGTGCGACATCGGGTTCATATCGAGCGTGAAATTCTGGAAAGCGAAAGTTTGTGTAAAATCCAGTTTGGATTGTGCGTCTGGGTCGGCAGCATCACCGTCGAACATGCTTTCGCAGATATCTGTATTCGCTGCTGCAAGGGAGATATCAAATGTATCTGTACCGGAGCACATGGCAAAAAGAAAGCCGCCGCCTGAACAAAAATCCCGAATGTGCTCCGCCACCGAAAGTTTCATTTGTGATACCTTTTTAAAACCTAATTTATGAGCCATGGCTTCCTGTATCTTCACATCATCATTATACCATTGCGCATAACGAAATGAACCATAGAACTTGCTGTATTGCCCGGTAAAATCCTCGTGGTGCAGGTGCAGCCAATCATATTTAGGCAGGTCTCCGCGGACTACCTCTTCGTCATATACAACCTCGTATGGTATCTCTGCATATTTTAGTACAAGGGTTACAGCGTCGTCCCATGGAAGTTTATTTTTCGGCGAGTAGACCGCGATTTTCGGAGCCTTTTCCAGCTTAACGAGGTCCATGTTCACTGACGGATCGCTTATTTGGGTTATGATCTCGCTTACTTTGGCATCGACTAATACGGTGTAGCTCACGCCGCGTATTTTACACTCATCCTCAATAGCTTTATTATATTTCATCATAAAGCTGCCGCCACGGTAGTTAAGCAGCCAATCTACTTCTTCGCCATTTTTGAGTGTCCAGAAGGCTATTCCGTATGATTTCAGGTGATCTTTTTGCTCCTCATCCATAGGTATAAGAATAGAAGCCGCCATTGTAAGCAAAGGCGAAATAAGTAAGGCAAAAACTAACAGAACTTTTTGCAGGTGCTTCATTCTCAAAAGTAACGAATAATTATTGAGGCTATTATGATTTTAACGGAATCGTTACTCACTTGGTTTGGCGTTCAGGTCGGTAAGATCTTTTGACTCACGTCTTTCCTTCGGGATTTTCATGAACTCCCTGTAGTTTGACTCGACGTAAAAGGCAAAGCTAAATCCCGGGCTGGTAAATGTATCTATGGTAGGCGTATACATAATAATGAAGTTTGTCATCTCCTGTCCTTTTAAAGGAACGTAATCCTTTAAATTTTCAGGACTGAACTCTCTGTTTATTTTTTTTGTTACTTCCTCGTCTTTACCTAGCTGTATATCTTTTTGTCTCTTTTTGGCATTGGAGTGCGAATCAAACAAATTCATAGAAAGACCGCCTTTGTAATTGCCGTCAGCGTCTTTGGCATATACAAGGGTTTGCCCCCCGAATGGTGATAAGGTTGGGGCGGCAGTCAGGCTTCCAAGCCTGGTTTGCTGGTCCCTGATGGTAACTCCTTTAAGGGTGGTGCCCCTCAGGTCCATTAAGATTTCAATCGAGTTTAAGTCCTTCACAAATAGTGTATCGGTTTCATAAGCGAAGGATGAAAAAGTAACCAGGTCACCAACATGGGCACGTATAGAGAATAGGCCATTCTTGTCGCTTATAGTAAAAATATGGGAGTTTAAATTTTGGATACTTACCCCGGCAATAGGTATACGGGTTTTGTTTTCATACACCCGCCCTGTCAAATTACCCTGCGCAAAACTTAAATTGACAATGAACAATAACAATATAGAAATCAGAAAAGCACGTATCATACCCGCTAAAGTAACGAAATATTTCAGAACGTATTGTGATTTAGGGGGTATGAAATATTATCTTAACTATTTTTAACAGTTGAGATAAAATACCTTTAAAACCTGAACTATCACAAAATGAAGCTTGAAAATAACTGGAGGCAGAAATCATTGAAGAACTTGGAGAATAGAGATATGGGTGAGCCATCCACAGAATATCCTAGTCTTGTAAATAAGGTTTTAAAACTTCGTAAGATACCATTGAACCAATTTTCTGTAGAGGATTTAAGATTGATGATAGGCCAGAATGAAGGATTACCTTATCTGATCCAGCTATCTCTGGATGTATTAAAAGAGGATCTTTTTGCTGAAGGCGATTTCTACCCTAGCGATCTGCTTCAAAACATTTTAAAAGTACCCGCTTTATTTTGGACAGAGGATAAAGAACTATGGCAAGATATTCATGGCTTGATAAAGGATAGAATGGAAGAGATTTTGGAACATGATATATCAGTTCAGATGTTTTATGACATTGCTATTTAACTCACTTTCTCCTTTCAACTTTTGGCTTTACCCTTTTTTGCTAACTTTGCAGTCCAATAAAATAAGTAGCGATGAGCAAAGCAATAATTAAGACTGCAAAAGGCGACATGACCGTAGAATTCTACGACAAAGACGCTCCAAACACAGTTGCAAACTTCAAGAAACTGGCTAAAGAAGGTTTTTACGATGGTGTAACTTTTCACCGTGTGATTCCTAATTTCGTGATACAAGGCGGGTGCCCCTTCTCA